>WBZY01000042.1_pt1 | contig 170701 bp, 144 predicted proteins | sample 5204191 | NCBI WGS metagenome assembly WBZY01 (sample SAMN12344363, study PRJNA552823) | activated sludge metagenome | biome: Activated sludge suspended growth; feature: Anammox Sidestream; material: Wastewater; isolation source: activated sludge from anammox sidestream of wastewater treatment... | reverse complement strand
CGGCTTGTCCCATCAACCCCGCCACTTTCGTGATCGCCGCGGTCAGCGTCGTCTTCCCGTGGTCGATGTGCCCCATCGTCCCTACGTTCAGATGCGGTTTGCTCCTGTCATACTTTTCCTTCGCCATTGTCTTATCTCCTTGATATAAAACCGAATTATGCTTTCAAGATTTCTTCCGCCACCGATTTAGCAACCGGAGCGTAATGATCAAATTCCATATTGAATACGCCGCGTCCTTGCGTGGCAGAACGAAGTTGGGTGGCATAGCCGAACATTTCAGCCAGCGGAACCATCGCCCGGACTGCCTGGGCGTTACCTAACCGAATTTCCATGCCTTGGATCAAACCACGGCGGCTGTTGATCTGTCCCATTACATCGCCGAGGTATTCCTCAGGGACAACGACTTCGACTTTCATCATCGGTTCAAGCAAAATGGGGTTGCCTCTTTGAACGCCTTCTTTGAAACCCAAAATTGCCGCCATCTTGAACGCCATTTCGCTCGAGTCAACTTCATGGAAGGAGCCGTCGAACAACGTGACCTTGATGTCTACAACGGGGTATCCAGCCAACACGCCGCCGTCTGCCGCTTCCTTGATCCCTTTTTCAATCGGGTTAATGAACTCTTTCGGAATGGCGCCACCGACGATTTTGTTTTCAAACACGATACCGCTTCCGCGCTCGCCTGGCTCAAGAGAAAACACAACGTGACCGTACTGTCCTTTACCGCCGGACTGCTTCGCGTACTTGTAGTCCACTTCTTTGACCATTTTGGTGATCGATTCGCGGAACGCCACGCGTGGAGCCCCAACATTTGCCTGAACTCTAAACTCACGCAATAAGCGATCCACAATAATATCGAGGTGCAATTCGCCCATGCCCCGCAGAATGGTCTGACCGGAATCTTCATCCGAGTTTACATGAAGTGTGGGGTCTTCCTCCGCCAATTTGCGAAGGGCTTCTCCCATCTTTTCCTGATCGGAGGAACTTTTCGGCTCAACGGCAATCGAAATCACCGGCTCGGGGAAGGAAATCGTTTCCAGAACGAGAGCTTTGGTGTCGCACAATGTGTCGCCAGTGAAACTTTCTTTGAAGCCCAGCACAGCGCCGATGTCGCCAGCGCGGATCTCGGTCACGTCTTCGCGGCGATCGGCATGCATCCGGATCAAACGTCCGATACGCTCCTTCTTACCTCGCTTGGTGGTGTTTTGCACAGTTTGCCCTTGGCTTATAACGCCAGAATACACACGGACGTAAGCAAGGCGTCCTACATACGGATCGGTAACGATCTTGAACACCAGCGCGCTCAATGGGCTGTCGTCTTGCGCGGGTATATCAAAGGTATTTTCCGGTTCATCGGGGACCGATACCGTAACAATCGGTTTATCTGCCGGTGAAGGCAGATAATCAACAACAGCATCCAACAGGATCTGGACGCCTTTATTCTTCAATGAAGAGCCGCAGAACACAGGCGCGGCTTTGACGGCGATCACACCCTTGCGTAACGCCGCTTTCAGTTCATCAACGCTGATGTTCTGACCTTCCAAGAACTTCATCGTTAGGTCATCGTCGAGTTCCGCGATCTTCTCCACCATTTTTGCGCGTGCATCCTCGGCGTCTTTTTGCATATCAGCCGGAATATCTATAATTTTCGGATCTTTACCAAGATCATCTTCCCAAACAATGGCTTTCATCGAAAGCAGATCAATCGCGCCTTTGAATGCCGCCTCAAACCCAATTGGGATTTGCATCGCGATGGGGTTAGCGCCAAGACGGTCAACGATCGTTTCGATCGTCCGCTCATAGGATGCGCCGACACGATCCATCTTGTTGACGAAACAAATGCGCGGAACGCTGTACCGGTCCGCCTGACGCCAGACCGTTTCACTCTGCGGTTCGACGCCTTGCACAGCGTCGAAGACCACCACCCCCCCATCCAACACACGGAGGGATCGCTGAACTTCGGCGGTAAAGTCAATGTGCCCGGGAGTGTCAATCAGGTTGAATTGATAGCCCTTCCACTCCGCCGAAACCGCCGCAGATACAATCGTGATGCCGCGTTCGCGTTCCTGCACCATCCAGTCGGTCACCGTTGTTCCATCATCCACGGAACCGATGCGGTGTGTCTTGCCGGTATAGAACATAATACGCTCGGTAGTGGTCGTTTTACCGGCGTCAATGTGGGCAATGATCCCAATATTTCGATACTTCTCTAACGGATACTCGCGAGCCATTCTTTAGTCGTTGCTTTCTCTGTCTCAGTGATAAATTTAGATACGATAATGTGAAAACGCGCGGTTGGCTTCCGCCATTTTGTGCGTTTCGTCGCGCTTGCGGATCGCCGCGCCGGTTTCGTTGAACGCGTCGATCAATTCGCCGGCGAGCTTATCCCGGAAGGATTTGCCGGAGCGTTCGCGCGCCGCTGTCAGGATCCAGCGGATTGCAAGCGTAGTGCGCCGGTCAGACGAAACTTCCATTGGCACTTGATAGGTCGCGCCGCCGACGCGCCGCGGGCGGACTTCCATCGCGGGAGATACATTTTTAAGAGCGCCATCGAAGACCTCTAACGGGTTCTTCTCAGTGCGCTCCTTGATCATGTCCATTGCGCCGTACACAACGCCAATGGCAACGCTCTTCTTGCCGCGTTTCAGCACGTGCTGGACCATGGTCTGCACGTTGACGCTGTTATAGCGGATATCGGGGAGGATCTCCCGTCGTTCAGGTTTTGCTCTACGCATCTTTCACTACTCCATCCATTTACTTGGGACGCTTCGCGCCATACTTGGAGCGCGCTTGTTTTCGGTTAGCAACGCCGGTGGTGTCGAGGGAACCGCGCACGATGTGGTAACGCACACCGGGCAAATCCTTCACACGTCCGCCGCGCACCAGCACCACAGAGTGCTCTTGCAACTGATGACCTTCGCCGGGAATGTAGGCGGTCACTTCGATACCATTGGTCAGGCGCACGCGGGCGATCTTGCGCAACGCGGAATTCGGTTTCTTGGGCGTCATGGTACGAACGACCGTACATACCCCGCGCTTTTGCGGCGCGCCTTTATCTTGGCGGATGCGGCGCTGTTTGTAGGTGTTCAACGTAAACTGAAAGGCGGGAGCCTTGCTCTTTGCCTTTTTTGTTTTGCGTCCTTTGCGGATCATTTGATTAATTGTCGGCACGTTCAGCCTCCGGTACTACTTTCTTCACTATGATTTTTGCGTAAAATGAGGCCATCACAAGGATATTGATGGCCTCATCAGGTAGTGCCATGCTCAGCGGGGTCAATTGCCGCTTGTTCGATTGGCAACGGAGCGAGATTTTATCACGCTATTAATATAATCGTCAAGATTTTCGCTTGCTGATTACGTTATCTCCGATCCCAAGCAGACCCGTATCCATCCTGGGCGGATGTTGTTTTTCTTCGTCCTTTCCAAACTTGACGACATCGCCACCTTCGTTGACCGCTTCCACCGCCAACCCAAGCGACTGCAATTCTTTGACCAGCACGCGGAATGACGCGGGGATACTCGGCTCCTCGATCGGGTCGCCTTTAACGATGGCTTCATAGGTATTGACGCGACCTTGAACGTCGTCGGATTTGACCGTGAGCATTTCTTGTAAGGTGTATGCCGCGCCGTAGGCTTCAAGCGCCCACACCTCCATTTCGCCGAAGCGTTGACCGCCAAACTGTGCCTTGCCTCCCAAGGGCTGTTGAGTAACAAGGCTGTACGGACCCGTCGAACGCGCGTGAACTTTATCTTCCACAAGGTGGTGCAATTTCAGAATCGTCATCACGCCGACGGTCACCGGTTGATCGTAGGGAATTCCGGACTTGCCGTCCCGGAGGATTTGCTTTCCTAGGATGGGCAAAGGCTGACCCGTCGTATGAACGATTTCCTGCGCCACTTCCATCAAGCGGGCTTCGGCAACGCGTCCACCGTGTCCGTTGGCTTCAATCCAGAGTCGCAGACACGCCGTAATCGCCGCATTATTGTATTCCTCACGCTCACGCGGATTAATTTCATCCGGGTAAAAGATCGTATCCGGATCATAGTCGCGATCACGGAGCCATTCTGTGGCTGTCGCTAGCCGGGCGTAATCGTGGTCGCTCAGGTCATACACATCGTATTTGCGTTTGCCGAGCCATTCTTCCAAATACAAACGCCGGACTTCGTCGTCATCTTGAATGGATTCGGGGTCGTAGTCCTCATCCTTGATCCATTCCCAAGCTTTCGCGGCAACATCCTTCCACGCTTCGTCAATGATCCACGCGCGTGCGAGTTCGGCTTCGATCTCCTCTTCGGACGCGCCGTCGAACACCGGCGTGATCGCGCGATAACCAAGCCGCTTTGCCGCCCAACCAAGATGGACTTCAAGCACCTGACCGATGTTCATACGACCGGGAACGCCCAGCGGATTCAAAATGATGTCCACCGGCGTGCCGTCTTCGAGGAACGGCATATCTTCCACAGGGACGACCTTTGAAACAACGCCTTTGTTGCCGTGGCGTCCCGCCATTTTGTCGCCTGCGGTTAATTTGCGGCGCTGCGCGACGGAGACGCGCACCATCATATCCACGCCTGCCGAGAGATCGGAATTTTCCTCGCGCGTGAACACTTTCACGTCAACAACCTTGCCGCGTTCGCCGTGAGGCATCCGTAAGGAAGTATCTTTCACATCGCGTGATTTTTCGCCGAAGATGGCGCGCAACAGGCGCTCTTCGGGCGTCAGTTCTTTTTCGCCCTTCGGCGTGATCTTACCAACGAGAATATCGTTCGGACCAACTTCCGCGCCGATGCGGATGATGCCGTTCTCGTCTAAATCTTTGATCGCGTCTTCGCCGACGTTCGGGATGTCGCGGGTAATTTCTTCCGGTCCAAGTTTGGTATCGCGGGCTTCCACTTCATATTTTTCGATATGCACCGAGGTAAAGCGGTCTTCTTGCACCAGCCGCTCAGAGATTAGGATCGCGTCTTCAAAGTTGCCGCCCTCCCACGAGAGAAATGCGACCACCGCGTTTTGACCGAGCGCCAGTTGTCCACTCTCGGTGGATGAAGAATCGGCGATGATATCGCCCTTCTTGATCTTCTGTCCTTTGACGACCGCCGGGCGTTGGTCAATGCACGTGGATTGATTGGAGCGCTGGTACTTGCGGAGTTGATACGTGCGGTGACTCCCGCCTCGTTCGCGGACGGTGATCGTGTTCCCGGTTACCGACGTTATCTCACCGTCAGCCTCCGCGACAACCACCTGACCCGAATCCAACGCGGCGAAATATTCCATGCCTGTAGAAACCAACGGGATTTCAGGGCGGACAAGCGGCACAGCCTGCGTCTGCATGTTGGCGCCCATCAAAGCCCGGTTGGCATCGTCGTGTTCGAGGAATGGGATCAACGCGGCGCTGATACCCACCACTTGATGCGGGGCGACGTCCATGTAATCAACCGAGTCGCGCGTGGAGAAAATGAACCCGGAATGGTAACGGCAGGAAACGCGCTCGCGCAGAAATTCTTTCTTTTCGGTCAAAGGAGCGTTCGCCTGCGCAATGACGTATTTATCCTCCGCGTCCGCAGAAAGATAATCGAACTGGTCGGACACATACGGCATGATCGGAACGGGCACGCCGATCTTGGCGAGTCGTTTTGTCATTTTGCCGTCAATCGCATCGCCGGCTTCATATAATACTTCTTCAGACTTGGGATCAACCACTTTCTCGCGGAGCGTGCGACCTTCCAGCCGTTCATCGTCCGCTTCCATTACGCGGAATACCTTGCGATACGGCGTCTCGATGAAACCGTACTCATTGACGCGCGCAAACGAAGCCAAACGCCCGATCAAACCAATGTTCGGACCTTCAGGAGTCTCGATCGGGCAGATGCGCCCATAGTGCGAGTGATGGACGTCACGCACATCAAAGCCGGCGCGTTCACGCCGCAGACCGCCAGGACCTAACGCGGAAAGCGTGCGTTTGTGGCGCAACTCGGCAAGCGGATTGGTCTGATCCATGAACTGCGAGAGTTGGGACGAGCCGAAGAACTCGCGCAAAGCCGCAACCACCGGGCGGATGTTGACCAACGTCACCGGCGACAATTGCTCCTGATCGCGGATGGACATACGTTCCTTGATCACGCGCTCCATGCGGCGCAAACCAATGCGGAGTTTGTTCTGGATCAACTCACCTACTGTTTTAACGCGGCGGTTGCCGAGGTGATCAATATCATCTGGCGGCTCGACATTGTTGTTGATCTGAATCATGCGGCGGATAAGCCGAATGACATCGTTCTTGGTCACAGTACGGTGAGGAATGGGAACGTTGAGATCGAGCTTTTGGTTCAACTTGTAGCGACCCACGCGTTCGAGATCGTAATGGCGTTGGTCAAACAATTGTTCTTCAAGGAACTGCCGCGCGTTGTCAAGCGTGGCGGGGTCGCCGGGGCGCATCTTCTTGAAGAATTCGATCAACGCGGCTTCGGCGATGGTCAGCCCGCCGGAGAGGTCCCATTCAGGCTCCTGCTTTAAAGTAGAAGCGATGAACAAGCGCTCAGGGTTGTTGTCCACATCTTGAAAGAGCGAGAGTAGCTCCTCGTCTGTGCCCAACTTGAGAGGGGAATCTTTGATGCCGTCGTTTACAGCCGCCATAGCGCGCAGGAAAACCGTGATCGGCACTGTACGCTTGCGGTTGAATTTCAAAATGATGTAATCCGATTTGCGGGTTTCGAACTCCATCCACGCGCCGCGGTCGGGAATCAGTTTGGACATGGCGAGCAGGCGTCCCGTCGCGCGATCCGTAGGCGCTTCGAAGTACACGCCGGGGGAGCGGATCAACTGTGAAACGACGACGCGTTCCGTCCCATTGATAATGAAGGTGCCTTTGTCGGTCATCTCCGGGAAGTCGCCGAGGAAGATATCCTGTTTGATCGGTTCGGGAACGTCTGCACCAGCGAGCAACACAGAGACGTACAGCGGGCTGGCGTAGGTAAGGTCGCGTTCCACACATTCTTCAATGGTGTGTTTCGGTTCGCCAAACCAATATTTCAACCCCCATTGCTTGGCTTCGGGACCGCGTCCCGGGAAGAATAATTTCATCCCCTTGTTGTAGGATTCGATCGGCGAGACTTCATGGAAGAGATCGCCCAGCCCTTCTTTCTTGAGGCGTTCAAACGAATCCAATTGGACTTCGATAAGGTTGGGAAGTTTGATGTTGGCGGGGATACGCGCGTAGGTTCTACGAGGCAAAGAAGAAGACATTCGGTTCGCTCCTGGCTAAACTGGCTGGATGTCTGTGCGCCGTTACGAAGTACCGACCCTCATCCGTGAATTTAGTGCTTGCCGGGTAACAGATGCAATTCAAATTCGGGATGCGTGCAAGAGTTAGTAAACACACGAAGCCATCCCGCGTGTAAGCGGGATAGCAAAATTTGATTATATATGAAGGATACTATATACGCAAGGGATTTTGACATCGAATTTTTCCAATTGCCCCATCCCTGATTTCGGCGATTCTATCACAATCCGGGTATTCCGCAACTTGGCTTGGTTACATGGGGTTTAGACATACGACACTAACCTCAAACCTGCGGGAGGTCGCTATGACATCAACACAACCAACGACGAACGATCGGCGCGAAATTTTCGGCTGGGCAATGTACGACTGGGCAAACTCGGCGTTCAGTACGACGGTGGGAACTGTTTTCCTCGGACCATACATCGCCGCCCTTGCGGCAGAGGCGGCGAAAGCGCATCCAGACGGGTTAGCCCGCTTCTTCGGAATCCCTGTAGCGCCAGATTCCTTTCTTCCATATTGCATCTCGCTTTCAGTGGGGCTTCAAGTTCTATTCCTCCCCATCCTCGGCGCCATCGCAGATTATTCGCATCTCCGCAAGAAAATGATGCAACTTTTTGCGCTTATCGGATCGATCTCTACCATCGCCATGTTCTTCGTTGTTGGCGGAACATGGTGGCTCGGAGGTCTACTGTTCATTATTGCCAATCTTGCGTTTGGGGCGGCGATCGTTTTTTACAATGCCTATCTGCCAGATATCGCTTCGGAGGAAGAGAGAGACCGGGTTTCCTCGTATGGTTGGGCAATGGGATACCTCGGAGGCGGCATTCTACTCGCTCTCAATCTAGCGTTTTTCATTTTCAGCGAAGACTTGGGCGTACCTAGCGATTTAGCTGTCCGTATTAACTTGGCATCCGCAGGCATCTGGTGGATGGGATTTGCAATGATCACATGGGCGCGGCTCAAGCCGCGTCATGCCGCCCGCGCCCTACCGCAAGGCGAAACATATGTAAGCATTGGCTTCAAACAATTAGGGAAAACTTTCCGCGAGATCAAACACTTTCCCGAAACTCTCAAATATCTTCTGGCGTATTTCCTTTATAACGATGGCATCCAGACGGTCATCGCCGTTTCATCCACTTTCGCTGCCGCGCCGCTAGTACGCGGCGGGTTAGAGTTGCCGCAAGACACATTGATCGCCCTCATCCTGATGATCCAGTTCGTCGCGTTTGGGGGCGCGCTGTTTTGGGGCAAACTTGCAAAATGGATTGGCGCAAAACAATCCATTGTAGTCAGCCTCATCATCTGGGCTGGCGTAGTAATCTATGCATACAGCGGGTTGAAGGGCGAGTCACGCGTCACAGAGTTTTTTATACTAGGCATCTTCATTGCCCTCGTACTTGGCGGTTCACAAGCCATCAGCCGTAGCCTGTTCGCACAGATGATTCCCAAAGGAAGAGAAGCTGAGTTCTACTCCTTCTATGAGGTCAGCGAGCGCGGCACCTCATGGACGGGTCCGCTAATCTTCGGCTTGGCGAATCAGATTTTCGGCAGTCTACGCTATGGTATCCTCGCTTTGATCTTCTACTTCATCGCAGGATTGATCGTCTTGCCTTTTGTCAATGTGAAAAAGGCGATGGATGACGCAAAAGCCTATTCATCGAATAGTTAGCCGCACGAAAACACCGGTTTCCTCATTCACCTAAAAATAAAAGGATAGCAATTCGCTATCCTTTTATGATTCTACGAACTAGAGAGTTGGCTAACGCGTTGGAGCGACTCTCAACCTTCTCACAAGGAAGATGATCGCCATCAGCGCGAGCGCGGCGAAGAACAGGCTCGGGATTCCTACCTCGTCGGCAAAGCCGGTGTTGGGCAAGGCGGTCGAAGTTGGGATGAAGGTTTGGGTTGTGTTGGCGATCTGTGTGAACGCCGCGCCGACAGTCGCCGTAGCGGGCGCGTTTGGAGTCGGCGACGGAGCGCCGGGCGTTCCCCCCGGGGTATCGGTTGCCTGGGCGACCACAGGCGTATTGGTAGGAGGAAGCGTGTTCGTCGCGCCGGCGGTGGCGGTTAACTCATTGGCGACCGCAGTTTGAGTCAGCCCGGCTTGAATCGTCGCGGCTTGTTGCGTGGCTTGCGCGATGGCAGTCTGCTCGGCGGTTTGATTGGAATTCATTGAGAACAATACGTACGCGCCCAAACAGAGCAGGGCAAGCAGAACAAGCAGACCCAAACCGCCCGCCGCAAAGAGGAACGTGCGATTGCTGGATTCTTCCGGTGGATTTGAATCTTCGTAATTTAGATCGTCATCATTGAATGTTGCCATTGTTCATTCTCCTTTATCCGGGCGAGCCGTTCATTCTCAACCGCCATTTTTTCAATTATCCCACAACTTCAAGATTTATTAAAGGCGCAACGACGGTCTCGCCGTTTTCGAGTTTCACATCCGCGGCGAGAGCGCGCAAGCCGCTTGGCAGCGGCGTCAAGCCTGGATGCAAATTGGAAATCGTGCCGATCATCCCTGCATGAGGCGGACGCCGCATTCGCACAGTTTGACCTGCCGCGAACGTACCAAAATCATCCGGTTCGGCGGGTTCCGCCGAAACCGGCAACGGGATAATGACTTCGGGGCGGTTCCCGCTGTAACGATCAAAATGCTCAGCATTGACCGTGGCTTCGCGTTTGTTGTTCGTCGTCAACAACTTGAACGCGGCGGAATTCATCGGTAGTGAGCCAAAACCGTCCAATACGAGGATTGGGTATTTCATCTGATACGCGGTCTGAAGGAGCGGCGAATATAAACTAGACAGGATCAAGCCGCGCACCGGCAACTCCGCCGCGGCGCGCAGTGTGTCCGCGTCGCGTACGTGCCCGCCAAGGATCACGGAGCCGCGCAGGCTCACATCGAGCCGGTCTGCGTTCAACACATCGTCCTGTTTTTCGATCAGGCTTGTCATCAGACCGCCGTCAATGCGACCGTTCCCCCACACGCCTTGCACCAACGCACCCGCTGTGCGAATCACAACGCCGAGTTCAGGGATCACTTTGGTAACCACGCCGGGTAAACCGGCGCGCAACTCGATGCGCGCATCGCCCACTTCCATCAACACTTGTCCGCCGCCGACCACCATCACGCGACCGGCGCGCGGCGCGCGGATCGAACGCGGGATCAGCCCGCCCGCGTCGGCAACCAACGCGCCCTGAGTCACCCGGTCGTTTTGATTCACTTTGATCATGCGGTCTGCTACGCGTGCCGAAACGTTGAACGTGCGCGCCACATCAATCAACACGTGTTCACGCGCAAAGTTCGCTTCTGCAACCACATCGGTCGAGTTCACGCGCTGGTCTACATGCGCTAGAACTTTTCCTGCCACCGGCAGGATCCGTTCGCGCACGATCGTCGTCAACGGCAAAACATGATAGATAGGCGCGAGCATCCTAACCTCCCACCGCGTACGACCAGCGTTTCATCAATTCGCGTCGCCGCACAGGATCAGACGGCAGACCCAATGGGCGACCGCGCGCGTCAATAACGACTCCCAGCGCGCCTCCGGTGACGGTGAGCGAGCCGCTTCTTCCCGGACCCAAGCCTGCGTCCGCGCGGTGAAGCGGAGCCAACGCCAGACGCGCGGTTCGTCCGCTGGGGAGAGGAATGATCTCCAACCCGCCGAACTTCGCCTCTACGCGCGCTTCCGTACCATCATCGTACGTCAATTTTGCGCGCAAGACCGGGTCGCCAAAATTCGCCGAGGCGGTCACCGAAACAACGGTTCCCATCCCAATGAACGCGCCGGATTCGATCACCTGCACCGGCAGGAAGTTATTGCGTGAAGCCGCCGCGCCCAATAGCGCGAGTAAATTATTTTGATCGAGCAGAATCGGCATGATGCCCACCGGCTGGATCGCGTCCAACAGCATCAACAAACTTTGCCCAAGCGACGCGCCTTCGGCGATCGCACCGCCGCCCGCGAGGATCAAGTCCAACTTCGGCATCAAGTCCGGTCGGGCGGGCATCGCGCCAGCGGGGAAATTTTTCTGCGCGGTTCGCACCGCGAGGTACAACGCTTGTCGCGCCACCGCTTGCAAAATGGCATGTTCCTCCGGCGTGGCAGGGATGGAGGATGGGTGCAATGATTTTTGGAAGAGATATTCGCGCAGCGTGTTCGATGAAATATCGAGTTGCATCCAGCGCATGATATCGTCAATCTCTGTGTGTTGGAGGAGCGCGCCGAGGTTATCTCCCATCCCAAATTGGGGATACACTCCGAGCGCTAACTCGCCATTGAAACCCGCCGCAATCGTCGCGGCGGACGCGCCGAGGTTCACGCTCAACAATCCGCGCTGAGATTCATATAGCTTGCTCAGGAAGCGTATCATCCTCCCTTGCGCGTACGCGGTCGGCAATAACCCGCCGCTAGCCCATAAATTAAGTTCTTCGACCCCTTTGATCTGCCTCTGGCGAAGCTTCGTCACCAGCCCGGCGAGTTGATTGCTTGCCGGTTCAAGGTCTTCGGTCTCAAGCGCGGGGCGAACGTTGGGACTGATCTCCAATTTGCCCGCGTGCCCGCCGAGAAGTTCCTGCACATCGTTCGCCAGTTTTCGATTCCCGGCATACAAAACCATCGGACGTTTTTCTTCAGGCATCAAATAGCAAGCCAAGCCGACCGCTTCGAGCATCTTCAAAATGGAGCGCGACGCGCCGCCGTCCGTGCCGCCGGCAAGGATAACGAGATCGGGGCGCGTCCGCACGATGCTATCCAATTGCTGGTCGGGTTTTCGTTTGTCGGAAAGGTCGAGCGATTCCACGATACGGCTGTATGTGGATTCAGCCAGCCGCCGCGCGCTGTGAAGCGAAACATCCGGGAGCAAGCCAGCCACCACGGTTCGCACCGCCGGTCCCGCCGACAGGGTGGCGACGACCGCGTCCACACCGGAACCATCCGGCTGTGAAGGCGCGATCAGATTTTCATCCTGCTGACCAAGCAATGTTGTGCCGAGGATGGCTTGCAAACTCTTGATCGCTTCGCGCACGCCGATGCCGACATTCTTGAACGGCGCTTCCGCCGTCGTGGGAGCCTGCCCCGCCGCGACGAAACGATACTGCCCTTCGACAACATCGAAAAACGCGGCGCGCGTGACCGACGCGCCTACATCAATGGCAAGGATGGATTCGTTTTGAACAAGCGAAGTAGGCATGAGTTAGATACCGAATACTTGACGAATGAGGTTGATTGTCGCGGTCAGGCGTTCGATCATGGCGGTCAACGCCGCCATGTAAACGCCGGCGAACAAAACTCCGAAGGTGACGGCGATGAAGAACCGACCGACCCACGCGGCGACCTCGAACGCCGGGTGGCGTTTGGGTGTTCCGTCTTGAGCGCGCCCGGCGGAGAATTGAAAATATGCCAGCGTAAACACCGTGCCGGCGAGCATGACGGCCCCCTCGACTAATTTACCGAAAGCCCCGGTAGGCGCGGAGCGGAAATCCAACGCGTCGATCGCCGCGCCGACTTGTGGAATCAGCGTCCCAAGCACGGCTCCGCCGAGGGCGGTCGCCGCGCCCACTCCGACGAGAATCGCCATGGCAAAACTCCCAAGCCATGAAATCTTCGGGAAGAGTTTCGCCAGCAGCGAAAATCCGAGAAGCAGAGGAATAACGGTCAACAGCCATAAATTTGGATCGCTCGATTGCAAGAGGATCAACACTTTGGGAGCCAGCACATATTGCCAGATGACCGCCGCCGCATAACCGGACGCGACACCGATGAACAAATAGGCAGCCATACGGAACAACGGGTTATCGTTGATCAGATAACTGAAGATCAGCAACGTGAGTATCAAGCCGACAACGCCGGACAATAAATCCAAAGAGAGTACCACTATCCCGCCTCCTCGTCGAGCCGCCGCGCGCGCAGGTTCGCGACCAAACTCCACAGACTGCCGAGCGCAATGGCGACCACTGCCAGCGCCAGACCCGCGCCGAACGAATCCCAATACCGTCGCGCGATACCGGGTCGGCTGTTGTTGACAAATTCATGACGCGACGCATCGGCTAACCCGGAGACCATACCCGTGATCTGCTGAGACGCATAATACGGCTGTAACATCGGTCCTGCTTGCGCGCTGGCGGCGAACAAGACCGGCTGAACGGAGAAAAACGTCCGGTCTGCCTGGTTGCGCGCGGACAACTGCTCGACCCAGGCGCGTCCCGATTCGGCATCGTCGGTCAACACGACCACCGCCGCGTAGTCTGTAAATTTGGTTATCGAGAAATTTTGCAACTGTCCCGCTTGTGGAAGGACAACGGTCGGGGATTCTAAAAATTGACGAATGCCGGTAAACCCGCCGGGCAAATAACCGAGGTTGACATAATTTTCGCCCGCTTGGTAGCCAAGTCCGTTCAGAGCGGACGAGCCGATGCCGGTGTTCGTCAACAACCTTCGCACCAGCGCGGTACTGTTCGGCGAGGTGGAAACGAACGCCAAACGCGCGTGTGTGGTCAGCACGAGTTGATCGAGCAACGGTCCGCTCACGGCTTCCATTTCACCGGAGAGGGCAGGCTCGTAGTCTATCACCACTAAGATGAGCGAATTTTGCGGAAGGCGCGCGATCGCGCTCGACGCGGATTGCACTGCCGGCGGAAGCGAGGCGGAAACTGGCAAGGAAGTTGTCCGCGCGAACGCCGTAGCGCCCAGCACAATCAGGAATAACGCAGATAATATCCAACGGAGAACGCGTTGCGACGCGAGGTTTGACTGTGCGGCAATGGGGCGCGCGGTAGTTTCGCTGGCGAGGATCTGTTCCAGCAGCGTAGCGCCGGCGATCTGTTCATCGCTCGGTTGAAGTTTGAGCGAGAGGGCTTTCGGTCTACGCGACGAGCCGATGGGCGCGACAGGGATCACGCCTTCCAACCCAGCCAGCGGACCTTCACTTTCGGTGTATTGATCTTTGCGCGGCGTCTCGCCGGGGATGGCTGATTCGGCTGGGCGCATTTCCCTCACCCAACTGGGGAGTTCACCAGGGGCAAGCGATTCGTCCGCTGGAACGCCCGGAATTTGGGAGGGACTTTCTTCGGCTTCTGGCTCAGGTTGTGATAACCAAGCCGGCATATCTGCGGACAATAATGAATCAACATCCTCGCCGCTTGAAGGTTGAGAAACTTTCGAGGAGTCTGAACCAGCCGAAATTGGGGATTGAGACGAGATGTCCGTTTCGCGGAACCAATCCGCAAGCGCGCCGGGCGCCGGCATCGAAGGTTCTTCCGTCGCGCTGATCAACCAATCCGGCACGAGATCATCCGGCACATCGCTCAGCGGACCCGTCCGTCGTGTGAACGCTGAAACTTTTTCCGGCGGGGTTTCATCGCCTTGTTTGTTTTCAAGGTCTTGCAGCCAGACCGGGCTCGACTCAGCCGGCTTTTCCTCGGCGGGCGCGCTCACCGGGCTGGCAAGTTGATCCATCCAACTTAAATCTTGCTGAGGCTGTTCAGGCTGAGCGGTTGACTCGACCCCACCCAACTTTCTCACCCAACTCGGCGGCTCATCGGTGGCTGGGCGCCCAGGCGGCACGTCGGTTGCATCTTTGCCGAGATCGTCGAGCCAGCCTAAGCCCGATCCCGATTCATCTTGCTGGGCAGGCGGCGTCGATTCTTCTTTCGACGATTCTTCGAGCGAATGAAGCCAACTCAAGTCTTCTTCCGCTTTCGGTTGAGGCGGCGGTTCTTTGAACGCGTAAGACGGCGCGTCGGAAGGCGTTGTCCATTCCGTCAAGTCTGATTCGATTTCAACAGACGCGGCTGGCTCGGCGGAGGCTTGGGCGAACCATTCCGAGAGTTCGTCTTTTTCCTGCGTTGGCTGCGCCTCCGATAAATCTGCCATCAACGCGGGCGCTTCTTCAGCGGGTTCGCTGGCTTGCGGTTCAACCGACGCAGGCTTGCTTGTTTCATTGAATTGCGCAAAGAAATCGGTTTCGGGCGGCGGCGCGGACGCGGCAGGTGAAGCGGGCTGAGTCACCGGATTCATGCTCGCCAGCCAATCGGGGACTTCCTCGTCATCGCTCTTCGCCTGCGACGCGAGTCCGGCGAGCAGATCGGGCGGTTCATTTTTCTGGACTTTAGGCTTGGCTGCCTCTTCTTCGGCATCTTCCGCCGCCGAATCCCTCCCCTGCTGGCGGACATCTTTCAACCATTGCGGCAGGATCGGCTCCAACTCGCCGGTGTTCTTTTTCACCGGGTTATCGCCGAGATGCACCATCGCCTCAGGCTTGAGAGGCGTTTGGCAAAACTGACAGTTATCTAAAAAGTCCGGGTTGACTTTCCCGCAATTTGGGCAACGGATATCAGCCATGTTCAATTCCCCCCGTACGGACGGTCAATGCCGAATAGGATTCGCAGGCCGGTCAACAGCGTTCCGAGCGCGATGCCGATCAACAAGCCGCGCGCGCCGCCGCGCGATAACATCCCGGTGAAGTTGACGATGAGTCCATCAATCAACGAATTATCGAACGGTTTGGGCATGATCGCAATCAAAAGAAGGACTGCGCTCAGCAAAAAGAGAACGGTCGTCCAATCCAGCCGCTGACGAAAGAGGCGGATGCAAGCATAGACAAGCGTGATAGCGAGGATCGCCATCAGCGCGGCTTCGACCGGCACGATCACTGCGTCCACGGCAAATTGCATGAACGGGTCTTCGACGCCGAATGCTAAGCCGTAGCCGAATGTACCCAGCAAGGAAAGGATAAGGATCACGCCCAACACGCTTCCCTTTTGGCGCATACGAATCTTTTCGAGTTGAACGGCGACGAGATTGAAAATACCGACCAGCAGAGCGATCGCGCCGATGACCACCGCCCAATCGGTGAGTACCGCTCGCAAATTGATGAGCAGCGGAACGGGGAGGAAAAACCCGAGCAAGACGATGAGTGAGGCGGCGATGGCTAACGCCGCAGTTACAACTCGCATCAAAAACCTAACCCGAGGACAGTGAGCGCCGCGCCGACGAGTATGATGATAATGACCAACCAGCGTAAAACATCTTGCACGTTGAGGCTGGCTTCATGAGACGCACCCGCGCCGGTGTACGCGCCGGCGGCGAATAGTTCCTCGCCAATCAACGGGTTTTGTGCGGCGGCGTAGAAAATGGCTTGCGCGGATAAATTGTCGCTGGCGGCGATGATGCTGGCGTTCTGCCGGTCTGCGGCATCGGCAATCAACGCGGACTCCGCGCCGAGGTCGCCCATAACAACGTGCGAAGAAACGTTTTCATCGCGCGCGATGGGAAGCGTCCCGGCGGCGTAGGCAAAGGGTGAGAGTCCAGTCAAACGTCCGGCAGTGACGCGGAATCCTTCTTCCGCTCCCGCGGCGCGATAACCGGATTGCGATGTATCCTGTGAGAGGATGGTCAACGACGCGTTGCCCGAAGAAACAATGGGCGGGCGGTCGCTGACCGAGGTGCGTTCCGCGATGCGGCGCAACAGGGCGAGACCTGCTAATGCCGAGCCGCCGCGCGCCGTGAAGAGGTTGCCGCGTCCCAGAGAAATGTGGAGGCGCGTTCCGTTTTCGACGGCGAGCCCCACTTCGCGGTTGAGCCGGTCGTACGCTTCGATGCGCCGCAGGCTCGCGGGAGTCCGTTTGCGCCACGCGGTGAACGCGAGCAGAAGCAGGGCGGCGAAAATCAATATCATCAAACCGACAATGATTGAGACGATCATGTTACCGCCTCGCCTCGCAGAAGGCGCGCAAACGCTTGCAGTTCTTCTTCATTTTCAAGCATGTGGGCAATTCGATTCGGTTCTTTCCCGCCGATGAAAGGTTGAGCCGCGTAGAGCGCCTGTGCGCCAAGCGCGGCGAGCGGCGCGCCCGCTTCGAGCAACCAGAGCGCCAGCCCATCCAGTTTGAGTCGTTTCAGCGCTTCTACCCACTGTGACCAAGCCGAGTTCGATTGCATGGGCGAAGTATAGCATATTTCATTCCTCATCCGATTGGCGAATGAGGGGTATAAATTTCAATGACGTTGCGAATCGAATCGCATTGTGATGCTATCGGAACGAAGCGGCTGATCTTTTTTCTTTGCGACAGAGATCACAGAATTCTCTGAGAAAAAACTCAAATTCTCTGTGGACTTTATGGTTGAATCTACGAGCGGAAGGGTTTCTTATTTTGTAACGCGTTTTTCCCGGCAACCCTCATAGTATAATCACGCTAGATTTCACCTGCGGAGGACGCATGAGCGAACGGAAGATTCGTGTGTTGGTTGCCAAGCCTGGTCTGGATGGACACGACCGCGGCGCAAAAGTCGTTGCGCGCGCCTTACGCGACGCGGGCATGGAAGTCATTTACACCGGTTTGCGCCAAACGCCGGAGATGATCGCCGAAGCCGCCCTACAAGAGGATGTGGATGTGGTGGGGTTATCCGTCCTTTCGGGCGCGCACATGGCGCTCGCTCCTCGCATTTTAGAACTACTCAAAGCCAACGGGCAAGATCAGGTGAAGGTGTTCATCGGCGGCATCATTCCCGATGAGGATATGCCCCGGTTGAAAGAGATCGGCATCACCGGGATTTATGGTCCCGGCGCTTCGACAGAAGATATCGTCAACGATATCCGTGAGGCGATGAAAGCCTGAGGTTACGCAATACGAAATAAGTATTGCGTAATTTCATTTTATAAACATGGTATTGACCCAATCTGTCCTCAATGGCGACCGCCTCTCGCTTGCGCGATTGCTTACGCAAGTGGAAAATGATTCACCCGAGGGGCACGCCGCGTTAGCGGAATTGTTTCCGCACACCGGCAAAGCGCATCTCATCGGCGTGACCGGCGCGCCGGGGACGGGAAAATCATCGCTGGTCAATCAACTCACGTTACATTATCGCAAAACGGACAAGAAGAGAGTCGCGGTGGTCGCGGTTGACCCATCGAGTCCGTTCACAGGCGGCGCGGTGTTGGGAGATCGCGTACGAATGCGCGATCTCTCCGGCGACGACGGCGTGTTCATCCGCTCAATGGCGTCGCGCGGCTCGGTGGGCGGCATCGCGCAAACCACGGCGGCATTCACGCAAATCTTCGACGCGGCAGGCTACGAGATCGTTATTGTCGAGACTGTCGGCGCGGGACAAAGCGAAGTGGATATTGCGCGGCTCGCGCACACAACCATCGTCGTCGAAGCGCCCGGCTTGGGCGACGATATCCAAGCGATCAAAGCGGGGATTTTGGAGATCGCGGATGTGCTGGTCATCAACAAAGCGGACCGCCCCGGCGTGGAACACACGGAACGTGCGCTTCGCTCCACACTTGCGCTTGCTCACCCTGCCCCGCGCGTCTACCGCCACCACGGGCAGGCAATGACGGTCATTACGCCGCAGGTTGACACAACTATATGGATTCCACCCATCAACAAAACCGTCGCGACGGAAGGTAAGGGTATCGCGGACGTGGTTGACTCCATTGCGAAACACGCCGCGCATCTCCGCGTCACTGGCGATTGGGCTTCACGTGACCGCGCCAGATTGGGGTCCGAATTGGAAGCGGCTTTGGGGGAGGCGTTGATGAGGCGGTTCTTCCAAAACATCCAAAAAGAAAAATACGATGAAATGGTCGAGCAAGTCGTCAAACGGACTCTCTCGCCGTACGAAGCGGTGAAAGTTTTATTGAACGGGAATTTAAAGTAGGAGCATGTATGAACCAACATACGCATGATCACGGAATGAAAATGTACGGCGAGATCAAACTTTACGCGGGCACCGGCTCGCCCAATCTCGCGCAAAAGATCGCCGATTATTTGGGTCAGCAACTCAGCCCGCGTGAAGTCATCCAATTTCCCAACGAAAATATTTTTGTCAAATTGAACAGCAGCGCTCGCGGACAAGACGTGTACGTGATCCAAACTACTTCCTCGCCGGTACATCACAACTTGATGGAACTGCTCATCATGATCCAGACCATCCGCTTGGATTCGGCGGCGCGCATCACGGCGGTCGTCCCGTATTTATGTTATGGACGTTCCGATAAAAAAGATCAGCCGCGCGTGCCTATCACCGCGCGCTTGGTGTGCGACATGATTGAAAGCGCCGGCGCAGACCGCTATATGACGTTCGATCCGCACGCCGGTCAAATCCAGGGATTCTTCTCGATCCCCGGCGACGTGTTGACCGCCTCGCACATGATCACCGATTACATCAACAAGACCATGCGCGAGAAAATGAATAAGCTTGTTGTAGTTGCCACCGATTTAGGCTTCGCCAAAAAGGGACGCAACTATGCCCGTGACCTGAACGCGTCCATTGCCTTCATTGAAAAGAGGCGCACAGCCAACGACTCAAAAGCCAAGGCGTTGACCCTGATTGGAAGCGTGCGCGGGCGGGATGTGCTGATCGTGGACGATGAAGTGTTGACCGGCGGCTCCATCGAGCAGGCGGTGGGTGTGGTGAAAAAGAACGGCGCTCGGAACGTGTATCTCGCCTTCATCCATCCGATCTTTTCGGAGGAGGGCGCGCAGCGTCTGGCTAAATTGCCCATCAAGCACATCATCACGACCGACACGGTTCCCATCTCACCTAAAAAAATAAAGGCGCTCAAGGGACGCCTCACCGTTCTTTCGATCGCACCCATGTTGGGAGAAGTCATCCGCCGCGCGCATGAGGGACGCAGCGTGGGCGAGATGTTCAACGAATAGAACAGTAAACAGTGAACAGTAATCTGACCACTGATTACTGTTCACTGACAACTAGATTTACAAATGCCCGAACTCCCCGAAGTCGAATCCATTGCTCGAAAACTAAAACCTGATCTGATCGGCAGAAAAATCCTCTCCGCCGACCTGCGCTGGGCGCGCACGCTTGCCGTGCCCACGCCTAAGAAATTCGCGGAACAGATCAAAGGGCAAAAAATTTTAGGCGTAGGCAGGCGCGCCAAATATCTCGACCTTCGCCTTACCTCGTTCCACCTCCTCATCCACCTCCGCATGAGCGGCGACTTGCATATTAAAGACAGTGCAAATCAGCCCAAAAAACATGACCGGCTTATAATTAAACTATCGGGTAACAAGTCGCTGGCATTCAACGACACACGCAAGTTCGGGCGCGTGTGGCTTATCGCAGACCCGACGGAACTATTCAGCGTTTTGGGTCCCGAACCGCTCAGTAAAGAATTCACGCCGCAATGGCTTCACGCGGCATTGCATAAAAAACATCGCCAACTCAAACCGTTATTGCTCGACCAAACCTTTCTCGCCGGTCTGGGCAACATCTACACCGACGAAGCGCTGAACATCGCCAAACTTCATCCACTGCGCGAGTCAAGTTCGGTTACGGCAAAACAGGCAAAAGCGTTGCACGACGCGATCCGCAGCGTATTGAACGAAGGCATCCGCCGCAACGGCGCATCTATTGATTGGGTCTATCGCGGCGGCGAATTCCAAAATTATTTTCGAGCCTACGACCGAGAAGGCGAGCCATGCAAAAATTGCGGCGCAAAAATCAAACGCATCGTTGTCGGTCAGCGAAGCACGCATTATTGCCCGAGGTGTCAGAGGTTGTAAATCATGCAGATCAATTGGTCAATCGCTGGGTGGATCATCTTCGCCCTCGTCCTGTACACGATCGGTTTTTACGAAGGACGAAGCAACGGCTACAAACGACGCAAGCGCGACGAGGAACAAGAGAAGTTGAAAAATCCTTCCACGCCGGTCAATGTGGACGATCCCGGCTTGTTGCGAATCAAAAGCGAAGGCGGAAATTTGACTCTCGAACTTGATGGCGCGCGCGCCGACACGACCGCGCTCTCCCCCGACCAACGCAAACGACTGACCGAACTGGTAATGCAGATGCGCCCTTGGGTGCAGGATGAAGCCAAACCTGTGACAGTTCAGCCGACTCCGCTTCCCCCTCAACCTCTCGATCAAACGCAGGGTCAGCCTGCCTCAATCCAGCCAGCGCCTCCTCCCCTCCCGCCCATTTCATGGAAGCCAGCCTCCCCCTCGAAAGAATCTGCTGGCAAAAAAGAGGAACGCCCCGCCCCTCCGCCAACCAGCATTGTTGGACAGATCGATCTTGTACTGCAAGAAAAATTGATCGGATCGCCGCTGGCAGACAAGGGACTGTCGCTAACTCAATCACCGGAAGGCGGCGTCATCGTCAACATCGGACCGCTGAAATACTCCGGCGTGGATGAAGTGCCGGATGCCGAGATCAAAGCCTTCATCCGCGCCGCCATCGCAGAATGGGAAAAGAAATACACGCCGGGGTTGTAAAGCGAGGCGCTTTGCGTATCTCGCTCTACGATTGCTTATGCCGCGCCGTTAAAATGGGGCAACGCGCGGACTCTGCAACTTCAGCCGTAATGTTTGGCGCGTAATATTGACGCAGCGTCTGCGCGCTGTACGCCGACCCCATGCACACTAGATCGTAGCCTCCATCTTCGATCTCCGTCAAAATCTCTTCCACAATGTGACCCTGCCGTGTTTTAGTTTGCGCGTTCAAACCAGCCTGCCGCGCGATATCCAACGCTTTGCGCAGACTGCGACCGGGCAGGGTATCTGTCTCTGCAAGGTTGTTGACATGCTCTCGCATCCCACGCGTGCTGGGATAATCCAAATCCGTCGGCGGGAGGACGTACAGGATCGTGACATCCGCCGCGCTGGCGCGTGCAACTTGAACGGCAATATTTTCGGCGGCCGCCTCATAGCCGATGCCTCCCACAGTGACCAATAATTTTTTTAATGGCAGGCGCGCCTCTGGCACGTAAAGGATCGGGGTGCGAATCTGTTCCATGAGAAGACGGATCGAGCGACCTGTGAGCCAGCGTTTGAATTGCGGTCTACCCAATGGGCTGACGACGCTGATGAAATCTCCCCCATTGGCAACTTCGGGGATGATCTTTTCCGCCATTCCGTTACGAATCTCCAGCGTATACTCCACGCCTAACTGCTGGAACAACTCAACGGCTTGCGCGAAGATATCCTCCAACGGATGATGGTCGTCAATTGCCGCGGGGTTTAAATCCTCCGTCACGCCGAGAAGCGTGATCTTCATCCGCATAGATTGAGCAAGCGCCGCGCCGTATTCGATGGCAGACCATGTGCCTATGAAACCATTAGTCACGATCAAGAATTGAGATGTCATCTGTAACTCCGCTTGCCAAAGAGGATGACGCCGAGGATGCCCGCCCCAAGCAACACGAACGGCGATGGAACTTCGAACCAGAATGCAACCGCGCTAAGGACGGCGATCAACGCCACGCGGCGATCCATTTTTCTCTTCGAACCCGCGCGGAATAACTCCCACGCCACGGCGACAATCAACGCCGCGACAGCCGGACTCATTCCAGCGACAAAACTGGTCAGCCAATTTTCTTGTTGAAATCGTTGGAGCAACGCGGCAACGATCAACATCAAAACGGTGGGAGGCAGAATCGCGCCGACCAGCGCGGCAAGCACACCGGGGATGCCGCCTGCGGCAAAACCGACGAACATGGCTAACTTCAACGCTTCGCTGCCGGGTAACACATTCGAAAAACCGACCGCTTCGACGAAGCGCTCTTCGGTCATGATCTTTCCCACCGCTTCTTCATATAAAAACCCTACTGACGCGGGACCCGACGGCGAGAGGACGTTCACCTTGAGGAACATCCATAATAAGCGAAACCAAACCGCGATCTTTGTTCGGTTCATCTAAAGAAGAAGATTCCCACCAGACCGGCGACAATCACAACAATGCGCGCCGGCGCGTTAAGGAACATAGCGACCAAACTCACGACGCCGATCGCCCAGCCTTCCCATCCGGTAGAGCCGCCCTTCTGAAAAATTTTCCATGCCACGAATAGCATCAAGACTGAGATCGCAGGCGTAAGCCCTTCGATGAAACTACTGAGCCACGCCTCGCGCCGCAAGCGATGCAAAATCATCGTCACGCCGAGGATGAGAATCGTCGGTGGCAAAATGGATGCGATCAGCGCGACAAATCCGCCGAGGATGCCTGCCACGGCGTAACCGACGTACATTGCGAGTTGAAGCGCGTCGCTCCCCGGCAAAACGGACGACAAAGCCACCGCCTGCACGAATTGACTCTCGGTGATCAGTTTGCCAACGACCTCGTGATACAACAATCCCACCGATGCGGGACCGGAGGTGCTGAGCAAATTAACTTTCAAGAAGATCCAAAAGAGTTCCAATAATTGATTCACGTATTGTCCTTTTGTTGGGAATAATTCTAACAGAACAGAGTTAAACATTTTAGCGATAGGTATGGAAGGGAGTAAAATAGAAAAAAAATCACAGACTGTCATTGCGAGTGGCGCCTCGGCGTCACGAAGCAATCTCATCATATGTTGGAGATTGCTTACTCTAAAGAGTACGATGTCGTCGCAACGAACGCTCCTCGTAATGACATTGGTTTCGGAGCCTTCATGACCTCAACAAACTTTCGCAAAGAAAAAGATTCGCTCGGAGAACTCAACGTCCCAACCGAGGCGCTCTACGGCGTGCAGACTCAGCGCGCGGTGGACAACTTCCCCATCAGCGGACTACGTCCGTGGCGGGCGTTCATTTGGTCTATCGCGGCGGTCAAGCGCGCGGCGGCGTTGGTGAATTTTGAACTCGGTCTATTCAACGACCGCGAGGTAGACGGTAAACATTTCACTGCAAAACAACTGGCGGAATCCGTCGCGCAAGCCGCCGCCGAAGTGATGGACGGCAAATGGGATTCCGAATTTGTCGTTGACCCCTTCCAAGCAGGCGCGGGGACGAGTCACAACATGAACGCGAACGAAGTCATTGCCAACCGCGCCACGCAAATTTTAGGCGGCGAACTTGGAAAATATTACGTGCATCCGAACGATCACGTCAACATGGCGCAATCAACGAACGATACGATTCCCACGTCGATTCGGCTCGGCGCGTTATGGCGCGTGGATGAGTTGCTGACTGCGTTGAAAAATTTACAATCCGCGTTGGAAGCAAAAGCGAAGGAGTTTGATTCGGTCGTCAAATCGGGGCGCACGCATTTGCAAGATGCAGTACCCGTGCGGCTAGGTCAGGAGTTTGGCGCGTATGCCAAAGCGATCGAGCGCGACGCGGAACGCGTACGTCGGTCCGCTGAGGGGTTGCGAAGGTTGGGGATCGGCGGCACAGCCGTAGGGTCCGGGTTGAACGCTCATCCCGAGTATCACGCGCGCATGGTAAAAAAATTATCCGAGATCACCGGGCTCGAATTGCAGACATCCGATAATTTGTTTGAGTCGATGCAATCGCTGGCTGACGCGGCGGACTTCTCATCTTCATTGCGGACGCTCGCGTTGACGTTGATTCGCATCGCCAACGATTTCCGCCTCTTATCCTCTGGACCTTCGACCGGGTTCGACGAAATCAGATTACCCGCCGTTCAGCCGGGTTCTTCGATCATGCCGGGCAAAGTGAATCCCGTTTTGGCTGAGATGTTGGATCAGGCGATGTTCCATGTGGTGGGATGCGACACGACGGTGGCAATGGCGGCGCAGGCGGGACAACTCGAACTCAACGTGATGATGCCGATCCTCGCGCACAATTTATTCGAGATGATGCAAGTGGTCATCGGCTCGGTCAACGCGTTCACCGAGCGCGCGGTAAAAGGCGTGACCGCCAACCGCGAAAAAGCGGAGGGCTGGCTGGCGAAGAACGCGATCATCGTCACCGCATTGAACCCCGTGATCGGATATTCGCAAGGCGCGGCGTTGGTAAAAGAAGCGCTGGCGTTGAATGCTTCGATCAAGGAACTGGCGCTCGAGAAGGCGAAGGCTGGCTCACTGAAACACCGCGACGAAGACCGCCCTGTGAAGCCCGAGGAGATCGAGTCCGCGCTGAGCGATTTGAGGAAGTTGACGGATGGTGGGATTGTGGGTGGAGTGAGCGGAGGCGGGTAAACTTGGCTACAAAAATTAAGTGACAGTCATTTATAGAGTGACTGTCACTTTTTGATTCTCGCCCTCATCACGAACCGATTCACTCCGCCCATGCGATATTTGTATTCCTCGTCGCCGCGCATGAAATCGAATTCGTAGCGCCCGTTATCGCAACACCATTGAATGTCGTAAGCCATGATGACCCAGCCCGGGGAAAGTTCTTTGAAATCAAAACTGACGCCTGAGTTGTAGCCCCAGAGTTTATTTTTGTAATCGAAACAAAGTGTCGCCGCGGCTTTGACCCCGTCCACTTCGAGGAAGGCAAGCCAGAGATAGCCGCCTGCGTGCGCGGCGCGCAGGGTGGCGGTCATTTGTTCGCGCATCGCGGGATGCAGAAAGGTCGCTTTGTTGGGGTCTTGCACCATGAGATGAAAGAACGCTTCGAGTTCGGGTTCGATGTCGGTGGATTTGTCTACGATGTAGAAGTTGACGCGTCCGCTTTCGGCAGCGCGGCGCAGTTTGCGACGGATCTCGTGTCGTTGTTTCTTATCCAACTTTTCAAGATAATCTTCAAACGAACCGTTCAAAGCAATGCGCGGAGTAGGACGATAGACTTCCTCGTGATGAGTCCAGCCGCGCGATGCGGCTTCCGCTTTGAGGACGGCTAGGGTGAGAGAATCGTCGGGGAGGTTGTACCAATCTAGGGCGGACCAGGCGTCCCCGTGGGATGAAGCGAGGAAGTCCAACAAGCCCGAAAGGAAGCGCGGCAAGTCGTCGGCGCGGACGATCAAATCCAAATAATCTGAAATTTCGATACTGCCCACGAGCAGGAGGGCGCGTTGATTTTCATACTCGGCGATGAACAACGGCGCGATGCCAACGAGACGATCGTGTTCGGTTGCCGAGACCAAAACCAATTCGGCGTTTTTCCATTCGTTGCCGCCAAGAGTCTTCCACCACTGACTGAGATATTCATAGCGCGAGAACGGCGTGTCGGCGATGCTTTGCTCGACGAGCGCGTTCCATGCGGTTGAATCAATTTCCGTAAAATTTTTGTGAAGTTTGAAATCCATAGACAAAATATCGCCACAGGGAACACAGAGATTCTGAGATAAGGTTTAAAACTCAAAACTCTCTGTGAACTCTGTGGCTGTTCCTTTATGTTTGGTCAAATTTTACCAGTATAATGATAGCGACTTTCCGAACAATCTTACGCCGTGACAACTTTCGACCTCAACATCCTCCCCATTCATCGCCTCAACGGACAAGAGTCTGCCGACTTGCCAGGCTTGCTCGCGCTCACGCCTGCGCGCGGCGCGGCGCGCGGACGCGAGAAAGACAACCTGATCGTCTATTTGATGCTTTCAGGCAACGCCGCGTTTTCAGAGGCTGATCTTGCACAGGTGAATCATCGCGCGGCGGACGTTTTTTATAAAACGCCCGGCTCGCTCACTTCCGCGATGCGCAAAGTCGCAGAGAATATCAACGCCGCGTTGCTCGAACGGAATCTTTCGAGCAGCGGACGCGGGCAATACGCGCTCGGTTATCTTGTCCTCGCGGCGCTGCGCGAGGAGAAATGCACATTGCTCCTCAGCGGACCCGCGCACGCGGTGTGGGTCGGCGAGGGGCAATCGCGTCACATTTACGATCCGTCGTTGTCGGGCAAGGGGTTGGGCTCCAGCCAAAACATTCAAACCTATCTTTCGCAAATCGAATTCCATTCCAACGATTTGCTCGTGTTGTGCGGAAAATTTCCAAGCGATTGGGAAGCCGACCTGCTCGGCGAACGTCCGCCCGCCTCGTTCGACGCGACCTATCGCAAGTTGACGTACACCAAAGGCGACTTGCACGCGGCGCTGATTCAACCGCAACCGGGACGCGGCGCGATCACAATTCTTCATGTGGATGTAAAAGCTGCGCGTCAAACGACGGGTGAAACTGATTCGGCCCCTCAAACGACTCTTCCACCCGAAGAACAAACCCGCGAAGAGGAGCAGTCTCCAGCCCTTCGACACGGCTCAGGACAAGCCTCTAGTCCCCAATTCTCCGATTCTCCAATTCTCGATTCTTCCCCTCCTTCCATCACCGAAGAACAACTCGATGAAATGGCAGACTTCGCCGCGCACGTGCTTCAACCCTCGGCATACGCGATCCCGCCGCGACCCGAAGATTTGACCCCGCCAATGCAAGAGCAAGCGCGCCCCGCAACATCTTCCTCGCCATCCACGCCGCGTAGTTTCCCACCGTCCATTCCACGCGCGAAACCAGTGGAACAAGAGATCGAACCCGTGATGGAAGAAACCGTCACAGAAGAAGCGGAGGAAGAGACTCTCGACGAGGAAACTCCCATCGTTGCGACGGCGTCCATCCCACACGCGGACAAGCCCAGCGCGCACACTGTCGCCACGCGCCAAATGGCGAAAGTGATGGTCGGAGGGATTCAACTCACACGGCGTGCCGGTGAGAACCTCGGCGCGTTCTTCCGAAGGTTCATCCCACGTCTCTTGCCTGGACCAGAATCCCCGGCGCCCGAAGCGAGTCAACAGCAGATGGTCTTCATGCCCACGTACATGCTGGCGTTCATCGCGCTCGTCATCCCGATCCTCGTTGGAACAATTGCCGTTGTGATCTATCTCAGTTCCGGTCAAAGCGTGCAATACGATGAGTTTTACCGTCAGGCGCAGAGCGAAGCGACGCGCGCCATCAGTGAAACCGATCCAGCGCGTCAACGTGATGGATGGGAAAAATCTTTGGCGTTGTTAGACCAAGCCGAATCCTACCGCCAGACCGAGCAATCGAGTCAGTTGCGGCAGATGGCGCAAGCGAATCTCGATTCGCTGATGGGCGTCTTGCGGCTGGAATTCGTCCCCGCCTTCACGAACGGACTCGGCAGTGACGCGCAGATCAGCCGCATGGCGGCAAGCGAAAGCGATTTGTACATGCTCGAAGCGACCAACGGTAAAATCCTGCACGCGACATTCACGGGGCGCAGTCTCGATCTCGACACAACTTTCAACTGCAAGCCCGGCACATACGCTGGTTATCAAGTCGGCACGCTTGTGGATTTGCTGGCATTACCCAAAGTCAACCTCGCCAGCGCCACCGTGTTAGGAATTGACGCAAGCGGAAATCTTTTGTATTGCGCGCCCGGGCAAGTGCCGCAAGTGGTTCCTCTTCCCGCATTACCAAACACCAATTGGGGACGCATCACCGGCATCGCCCTCGATAGCGGAAATCTATACGTGCTAGATGCCACCGCTCGCTCGGTTTGGGTGTACGTCGGTCAGGAAAGCACGTTTGTGGACACGCCCTATTTTTATTTCGGCAACCAGATACCGAATACAATTGACACCGCGATAGACATCGCCGTAAGCGGCGACGATCTCTATCTGTTGCATACAGACGGTCATATCTCCACTTGCACGTTCAGCCGCATCGCGCAAACTCCCACGCGCTGTCTCGATCCGCTGAATTTCACCGATCCATTTCCCGCGCACCAAGGCGTCAACATCTTTGCGCAGGCGCACTTTACGCAGATGACGCTCACCGCCTCGCCCAACTCCGTCCTCCTTTTGCTTGATTCAGAAAATCGCAACATCTTCCGTTTCACGCCGCGTTCGCTTGAACTCCAAAACCAGATCACCGGCTTTGCCGGAAGCGGCGACCCATTTCAAGCGGGTCCCGTCGGCGCGATGACCGTCAGCCCGAACTATGTGTTGTATTTTGCGATCGGAGACCAAGTCTACTTCGCGACGAATCTGCCCTGAAACTTCGTGTACAGTAGAACGCGGAGGCAAGTAGACGCGTGTTTACCTGTGTGCCTGTATATCTGAAACTTACCCATGAACATCCTCTCCCTCTTCCGACGAAAAACCCCACTTCCCTCGCAGGGGGCGCTTGCTCCAGACTCCTCCGACGAACCTCCCCAGCAGACATTTCTCAAAACGCTGGTCATCGTCTATGACCCGGTGGTGGATAAAGCCTCGGGAAAAAAACTTTCCGAATTCATGCGCTGGCACAGCGTGGAGGAACTTGGCAAGGGATTCATGTCCGACATCCTGCAAGCCTCCGGCGGACTCGTTCACTATCAGATCATCCAACGCGTGGACGTGGACGCCTTCCCCGCCAAAGTAGACGGCTCCATCTACGACGCGGAAACGTATCTGAGCGTAATGCGCGGTGAAACGCCTCCGCATAACCCGTCCGAAGTGGATTATCAGGCTATCTTCAAACGCTTCAACATTCTGCACCGCGTGGCAAAGAACGAAATTGACGAAGTGTGGGTCTTCAACTTTCCGCACGCGGGTTTCTACGAATCCATCATGGGCGGACCCGGCGCGTTCTGGTGCAATGCCCCTCCGCTCAAGAACACGGATGCGGCAAAACGGCGCTTCATTGTGATGGGCTTTTCGTACGAGCGCGGCGTCGGTGAGATGCTCGAAAACATGGGGCATCGCGCCGAATCCATTATGGAAAAGACCTTCGAGGGCTCAACCGGCGGCGCTAACCTGTGGAGTCGCTTCACACGCTACGACCAGACCGCCCCGGGGAAAGCCGCGTTAGGCAACGTCCACTTCGCGCCGAACAGCGCCCGCGATTACGATTGGAACAATCCGTCTGTGGTGTTAAGCGAATGTGACGACTGGTTGTACAACTTCCCCAACTTCAAAGGAGACGTGCGCGAGGTCTCTGCCGAAGAATGGGGCAATGGCGATATCCGCAAACATCACGTCTGGTGGATGAGTCACTTTCCCAAAGCAAAAGGGCGCGCCAACGGGATCAGTCACAACTGGTGGCAATACATCGCCAACCCCAACAACGTTCAAACCCAAAACGTCTAAACCGTAGCGCAAAGTGAACTTTGCGGCACGCGATTTCATCCCTCGATCTTCAACGCCACCATCGTCACATCATCCGCCAACGACCGGTAATTTCCAAATTCACTGGCGCGTTCATACATCGAATGCAGGATATCCGGCGCGGCAAGGTTTGAATTTTGCGAGAGCAAATCCGCCAGGCGCGCCTGACCAAACTGCTCGTCCCCAGCCGCGTTCACCGCTTCGGTCACGCCATCGGTGTACAGCAAAAGCGAATCGCCTTTCGCCAACGTCACCGATTCGATGCGCGGGCGAAAGAACTCCGCCAACCCAATGGCGGGCGCGGTCGGATTCAACCAGTGGATTTCATTGCCCGCTCTTCGATGTACCGCCGGCGGATTATGCCCAGCATTGACGTAAGTCAACTCAAGGCTAATCGGATCGAAACGCGCCAAAAAAACTGTCACGAAAGTTGTGAAGTTAATGTTGTGGATGTAAAAGCGGTTGATGCGTTCCAAAATTTCGGCGGGCGAATCGGTGTCCGGCGCCATCGTCCGCAGGGCGGTTTGCAGGCTGCTCATCAACATCCCCGCCGCAACGCCGTGCCCGCTCACGTCGGCGATCACGAGTCCATGCGTGCCGTCGCGGAAATGGAAGAAGTCGAAATAATCGCCGCCGATGATGTCGGCGGGACGGCTGAACGCGGCGACATCCACGCCGGAGATGGTCGGCACGTTTTGCGGCAACAAAGCGCGCTGAACGACCTGCGAGAGTTCCAACTCGTCTTCCAACCGCCGCATCTCGGCTTCGGAATAGTGGTCCAAACAAATCGACGCGGTGTAATTCATCGCCAGTTGGCTTGGCTCCACATAGCCGTGGCAAATTTCGCAAACGCCCAACGTGTGGCTTTCCAACTTCTCGAGGCACGATTCGATCACATGCAAATGATCTTGTACGCAATTATCATCCTCGTACAGGCAAATTTCCTTCTCCGCCTGCGGGGCTGTTTCAAGGAAACCCTTCAGCGTGTCGCGTTTCTCAACGAGGCTGGTTTCGATACGTTCAAGAATTTCTAGAGCCATGACACTCTCCATTTTCATTCTACCGTTCCATCCGCAGTTCAACTGCGGATGGAATGGGCAAGGGAAAAATTAGAACATTTGTTAGATATGGCAAATCGGGGGTTTCTTACAAAATCTTCCAAACTTGATACAGCCCCAAATTCCCCGTCTCGCCATCGGACGAAAACGATTCCGTCACTCGGAATCCCGCCGCCTCCGCCAACTCCGCCAACTCCTCTTCGCTGAAGTGATGGACGTAACGCAGACCCTCTCCCCCGCTCCGCCAATCGAGCAGATAATCGCCCGCGTCCACCTCGGACGCTTCGACAGGGCTTAGCGCGGACTGTGAAACTGCCGCGTCCTCCCACGTCTGGATGCGCGCTTTCAATTTTTCGCTGTTTAGGAACTGCCAGTTCGAGTGGATGAACCTCCCCTCGGGCTTTAGGAGTTTGCGAACTTCATGTAGCAAGTTCAATCGTAATTCACGGCTGGGAATGTGATGAAGAACAGCAAAAGCAGTGATCAGTGACCAGTGATCAGAGCCTGAACGCTGAACGCTGAACGCTGACAGCTTTGTTAAATCAGCCTCGATGAATTTCGCCGAAAAACCCTCGGGCTGAGATTCCGCCTCCCGCAGGAGTGGCAGGCTGAAGTCCGCGCCGAGATACGGGCCGCGGTGGCCGCGTTTCGCCAGTTCGCGCGCCAGTTCCCCGTTGCCGCATCCCAAATCCAGAATCGATTCATCCCCGTTCAACGAATCGAGGACGCGCCGCACGCCGGGTTGAATGCGATGCCGCGTGGCGGAGAACGCATCGCCGAAGCGCGTGTAAAAATCCTGATTGAGTTGAATAAGACGCTCGGCAGTGGCTGAATCCATGCGCGGGATTATAACGGTATAATCTCGCAACGATGAGCATATCTACCGAACGACGTGAAGTATGGCGAGCAACTCACTTGCTCACCCCCGATAAAAAAGAACTGGCGCGGCACGTGCTGAGCCTGATTCAACGCGGGCAAGATGTGACGAAGACCTTGCGAAGTCATCCGCTCGCGGATGGAAGCGGCTACCTCAACAAATCCATGCTGGTGACGTTGTACAACGAGTTGGTCGCGGCGGGCGAAATGCAAGCGGATACGCGCCTGCTCGAACGCATCCGCATGAAGCCGATGCGCACGCTTTCCGGCGTGACAACGGTGACGGTTCTCACCAAGCCGTACCCGTGTCCCGCCAAGTGTATCTTCTGCCCCACCGATGTGCGGATGCCGAAATCGTACTTGCCCGACGAGCCCGGCGCGATGCGCGCAGTGGAACACAACTTCGACCCGTACGCGCAGGTGAAGTCGCGTATCAACCAGTTGGAAGCGCTGGGACATCCCACCGACAAGATCGAGTTATTAATCCTCGGTGGCACATGGTCGTCGTATAAACGCGATTATCAAGAGTGGTTCGTCAAGCGGTGTTTTGATGCGATGAATCCACAAACCGAGAATTCTCTCGTGATGGAAGAACGAAAAATTGAAAGCGGAGAATTGGAGAATTGTCACACCGTCAACGAAACGACTCATCATCGTAACGTGGGGCTGGTGATCGAAACTCGACCTGTTGAGATTAATCCCGATGAAATCCGCTGGATGAGACGACTCGGGGTGACGAAGGTGCAGATGGGCGCGCAAAGCCTTGACGACCGCATCCTTGAAATGAACAAACGCGGACACGATGTCGAGTGCACGCGTCGCGCCACTGCTTTGCTTCGTGCGGCGGGGTTCAAGATCGTCTTGCATTGGATGCCAAACCTGCTCGGCGCGACACCCGAATCGGACCGCGAGGATTTTGCCCGCTTGTGGACTGACTTCTGTCCCGACGAGATCAAAATTTATCCGAACCAATTGCTGGCGAACGCAGAACTCTACGAATACTGGCAGCGCGGCGAGTTCAAGCCATATACCACACAAGAATTGATTGACCTCATCGCCGACATCAAGCCGAGCATCCCGCGTTATTGCCGCGTGAACCGCGTCATCCGTGATATTCCCTCCACCAATGTGGTGGAGGGGAATCGCAGAACCAGTCTGCGGCAGGATGTGCAGGATGAGTTGAAGCGGCGCGGGATGAAGTGTCAGTGTGTGAGATGCCGCGAGGTGAAAAGCAAATTCGTAAGCGTCGAGTCGTTGGAACTGGACGATCTTGTCTATCAAGCGGGCGCGGCGGAGGAACATTTCATCTCGTACGTTACGCCCGACGATAAACTTGCAGGCTTCATCCGATTATCTTTGCCGAAAGAAAATTCTCCGCAAACGGAAATTTCTGATTTGGATGGCGCGGCGTTAATCCGTGAGGTGCATGTGTACGGGCAGTCGCTTCCCGTCGGCGCGGAGAAGGATGGCGCGGCGCAACACGTCGGGCTGGGCACGCGTCTATTGGAAGAGGCGGAACGCGTTGCAATCGCGAACGGATTCAAACGCATTGCGGTCATCTCTGCCGTCGGCACGCGGGGATATTATCTCGGGCGCGGGTTCGAGCGCGGAGAGTTGTACTTGGTGAAAAAACTCGACTAGGGCGGGTCAGCCGTCCCTGCGAAGCGAAGCGGGGTTTTGTCCAAATTATTTTTTTGCGTACCGCAAAGTTCACTTTGCGAATTTCGTGATAAGAGTTATGTTAAATTTCCTAACGGACGCTTGACTTGCATTCGGCGCGGTGTAACAATACGAGCATGGATTACAAAGACTACTACAAAATTCTCGGCGTGGACCGCAAGGCGGGCGAAGATGAAATCCGCAAGGCGTATCGCAAGCTCGCCAAGCAATATCATCCCGATTACAACCCGAAGGATAAACGCGCCGAGGAAAAATTTAAAGAAATTAACGAAGCCTACGAAGTGTTGGGCGACGCAAAGAAACGCTCGACCTATGACAGGCTTGGTTCGGATTATTCGCAATGGCAGAGAGGCGGCGGAAGTCCCGCCGATTTCAATTGGGGGCAATACGGCGGCACACGCGTCAACATGGACGATCTCAACGATCTGTTCGGCGGCGGAGGCGGCTTCTCCGATTTTTTCCAAACCATTTTCGGCATGGGAGGCAGGCAGGCGCGTTCGCAACCGCAAGGATATCAACAAGAACTTGAGATCACGCTCGATGAGGCGTATCGCGGCGCGACGCGTTTACTTCAAGCCGACGGTAAACAAAAACAAGTTCGCATTCCCGCGGGCGTGCGGACCGGCTCAAAAGTGCGCGTGGCAGGCGCGGGTCCGAACGGACTCGATTTGTATCTGATCGTGAACGTCAGAGAAGATCCGCGCTTTGAACGTAATGGGAACGATTTGCATACCACAGCGACGGTCAGCATGTTCACCGCGATCCTCGGCGGCGAAGCGGACGTGGAAACGTTCGACGGCAGAATCAAACTCAATATCCCGGCTGGCACGCAACCCGAGCAGGTTTTCCGCCTCGCGGGGCGCGGAATGCCGCACGTGAAAAACGCAAAAGAAAAAGGCGACCTCTACGTGCGCGCCAAAGTGCAAACCCCAAAATACCTTTCAGAGAAACAGCGCGCGCTTCTCGAGGAAGCGTCGAAGATAAAATTCTAATTTGTTACACAACAGAGCATTTTAAAATCCTACTTTAACCGCAGATAAACGCGGATCAATTTCGTTTATTGATGAATTCCGAAATTTCTTTTATCTGGGTCCATCTGTGGTGAATTGCGATCTAACAAACACTCCCCCGGAAAACGCCGACTGCGCTGATAAGTTTTCGAGGCGCATCGTCATATCTTCACTTGCTTTAACCTATGTTCAGCGGGACTTAACCACGAAGGATTAATATCGTCTTTGCTATTTCTCAAATGAGGTGAATAAACCATGAAACGAATCGTAATCGCAATCTTGATGTTGGCGCTGGCTGTGATGTCGTGCGCCCTGCCGGGCTTCACCGCCCCTCCGCAATCACCAGCGGATTCTCCAGTCCAACCGGTTACCACCATTGTGCCGGTAGCCGCCAACCCGGTTCCGCTCGATGGGTCGCTTGCTTCGCTCTATCAGCAAGTCATCCCCGGCGTGGTCGCGGTCCGCACCAATACCGGTGAAGGCTCCGGCTTCGTGTTCGATAACGAAGGACACATCGTCACCAACCAGCACGTTGTGGACGGAGTCAGCACAGTGGAGATCGCCTTTACATCCGGTTTCAAAGCATCGGGAACGGTCATCGGAACTGACGTGGATGCGGATGTCGCCGTGATCAAGGTCAAGGCGCCTGCGGATGAACTTCATCCGCTCCCCATCGGCGATTCAAACGCCCTTTTAGTTGGTCAGCCCGTGGTGGCTATTGGCAATCCCTTCGGCTTAAGCGGAACCATGACGATGGGTATCATCTCCGGGCTCGGACGCACACAACCCGCCCACGCCGCGCCCGATGGAGGCTTCTTCAGCAACGCCGACATCATCCAAACCGACGCGGCGATCAACCCCGGCAATTCGGGCGGTCCGCTCTTCAACATGAACGGTGAAGTGATCGGGTTGAATCAGTCCATCCGTACCGACACATTCAATCAAACAACCGGCAATGCGGTCAATTCGGGCGTCGCCTTTTCGATCTCGATCAACCTCGTAAAGCGCGTCGTCCCATTCCTGATCCGCGATGGCAAGTATGAATATCCCTACTTCGGCATTTCATCGGACAGCGATATGAGCCTCGCCGTATACGAAGCGCTGGGTTTGGACCGTTATACCGGAGCGTACGTCGTCTCAGTGGTGCCGGGCAGTCCCGCAGACAAGGCAGGCATCCGCGCCGGTGATACACCGACCAGCATCAACGGCTTGAACGCGGGCGGCGACCTTATTATCGCCTTCGACGGCAAAGAAGTGAAAACGTTCGACGATCTGTTGAGTTATCTCATCACGACCAAATCCCCCGGTGATACCGTCGTGCTGACCGTCTTGCGCGACGGCAAACCCGTGGATGTGACGGTCACGCTGGGAACCAGACCAAAATAATAAAAAAAGATGATGCGGCAGTTCAACTGCCGCATCATCGGTTATATCTCACCCAAACCGTTCTTCGCGCCACACATCCGCGCGATTGTGATACCCGGCTTGTTCCCAAAACCCGCGCCGGTCACGCGGCATAAATTCGAGCGAGCGCAGCCATTTCGCGCCTTTCCAAAAGTACGGCGTTTCGAGTTCTTTTCCGGGGATAAACCCGACCACGCCGCGCAGAGGATATCCATGGTCTGCTGTGATCGGCTCGCCGTTGAGATGCGTCGCCATTAAAAAGTTGTCCTGCAATACCACCTCCAACGGCAGGTTGACGGTAAATCCGTACTCGGCGTGCTGCATCACATGCGTGGCGGAGGACTTGATCTTGATGAAGCCATGTTCCGCCATCGTTTTCACCGACACGCCCTCCCAAACCGTATCGAACTTGCTCCAGCGCGTCACACAGTGAATATCCATTTGGAGTTTTGCGCGCGGCAGTTTGTTGAACTCGTCCCACGTCCAGCGTTTTTCCTCTTCCACTTCGCCCCACACACGGAAGTCCCACGTCGCCGCGTTGAAGTGCGGAACCGGTCCATAGTGCAGCACGGGAAATTTGAACGTCAGCGACTGACCGGGCGGCAGGCGTCCATCCTTGCGGACTCGTTCTTCCTCCTTGCGTCGGTCTGGTCCTTCGATGGTAAACATGGTCGGCTCCTGCGGCAGATTATATCAAGCGCCACACAAAATGGACTCGGTATTAGGCGGCTTTATTACCAAATGCCTTATAATTACCTCACAAACTCGTAGGGACTTAAAACCGTCCGGGCAGGTCTACCGGTTTATAATAGGGCTATTATTATTGCGGTTCATCTCATGTACTCGATCTTCTTCCTTCACAACATCGGCATTGCACTCGAAGTACGACACAGCGGACACGCAGTCACATGACAGATCCAGTCTCCCTGCTAAAAGCCGCCCAAAAGTTGGATGAGCAAGCGCTGACCGCCATCTTCGATCAGTACGCGCCTGCCATTTACAAATACACACTGCGGCTTTGTCATGACCCGATCGTTGCAGACAACATCGTCGGCGATGTGTTCGCACAACTACTTGAACAATTCGCGGCGGGCAAAGGTCCGCGCACCAATCTCCGCTCGTACTTATATCAGACAGCCTATCATCTCGTTGTAGATCGCTCGCGCGATAACCAACACACCGCCCCGCTGGAGGTTGCGGTCGGCACGTATGAAAAAGGTCAATTCACGCCGACCCAGACCCAGATCGAAGAGCGCGTGATGATGGAAGCATTGATCTCCGCCATGAATTCCGAGTTGACCGACGACCAGCGTCACGTCATCATCCTGCGCTTCCTCGAAGATTTCAGCCTGAAAGAAACCGCCGAGATCGTCGGCAAAGAAGTGAACAACATCAAGGTCATACAGAATCGCGGCATCGCCAAGTTGCGCAAAGCGATGGGCTTGCAACTTGAGGAAACGTAGAAACATGGAGTTGAACGCCAAAGACTGCGATGTGGTCAAATGGTTGAAGAAGTTAAAAGATACAGAAGTTAGCTATCCTTTCCAATTGTTCGTCGCGCGTCGGCAACTATATCTTCAATATGCAACAAAGAACAGGATGACGATCACAGCAGGGGTTACAAATACGTTCGAACTCAGAAGAAGGACAAAGGAAGGACAAGAATAGATCGTCGAAATCTTCCACAGACAAGGCACGAGGCATGCCTCGTGCCTTTTATATTTCGCTAATACTTCCGTGCTACCATCCTGCTCTTGAACCGAGAGAACGAATTCACTACGCGGGCAATATACGGGAAAGCAGTATAATCTCCCACCGAAAAGGTAACCAATGCTGAAAAGTTTTGTAAAAATGTTCGGGGGAGACCCCAATAAGAAAACCGTTTCGCAATACGGCGGGATCGCCGACCAGATCAACAACCTTGAACCGGAGTTTGAGGCTTTATCCGACGACGCCCTGCGCGCCAAAACGGACGAGTTCCGCGCGCGACTGGCGAAACTGATCGGGAATGTGGAAGACTTGACGGAGAAGGAGCAGTTCCAAGCGGCGCAAGACGCGTTGGAAGAAATCCTGCCGGAGGCGTTTGCCGCCGTGCGCGAAGCCTCCAAGCGGACGATCGGCTTGCGTCATTACGACGTCCAGTTGATCGGCGGCGTCGCGTTGCATCGCGGCTCCATCGCGGAGATGCGAACCGGCGAAGGGAAGACGCTCGTCGCCACACTCCCGATTTATCTCAACGCGTTGCTCGGCAAAGGCGTGCATCTCATCACGGTCAACGATTATCTGGCGCGACGCGACGCGCGCTGGATGGCTCCGATCTACGATCTATTGGGTCTGTCGGTTGGCGTTTTGCAAATGGCGGCGGCGACCGAAAACGGGAAGAAAGCGTTTCTCGTGGACTTCGAGCGCGAGTCGCCTCATGAAGATCAACATCAGCTGCGCCTCGTGGATCGCCGTCTCGCGTATGAAGCGGATATCACCTACGGGACGAACGCGGAGTTCGGCTTTGATTACCTGCGCGACAACATGACCATGCGGCTGAGCGACCGCGTCCAGCGCGGTCACCATTACGCCATCGTGGACGAAGTGGACAACGTGTTGATCGACGAAGCGCGTACGCCTCTGATCATCTCCGGTCCCGCTTCGGGAAATTTGGAATGGTACGGCAAAATGGCGCAAGTGGTGAAACAACTCAAGCCCGAAGACTACGAGATCAATGAAAAAGATCGCAACGCTTCATTGACCGAAACCGGTCTGGCTCACGTGGAAGAGATCATGGGTCAGCCATTGATTGACCCGGATCGTCCCGAAGACATCACGCCAGAGCAAGCGCGCATGCGCGGTTATCTCGAACAAGCGATGCGCGCGCAATACATCTTCCACCGCAACAAAGATTATCTCGTGCAGGGGGGCAAAGTCGTCATCGTGGATGAGCACACGGGGCGGCTCATGCCGGGTCGGCGTTGGAGCGACGGTTTGCATCAGGCGGTCGAAGCGAAAGAGGGTGTAAAGGTCGAGCCGGAAAATGTGACCTACGCGACAGTCACGATTCAAAACTACTTCCGTATGTACAAGAAACTCGCGGGCATGACCGGCACCGCGCTCACCGAAGCCGAGGAGTTCAGCAAGATTTACAACCTCGAGGTAAGTTCGATTCCGCCAAACCTTGAATACCAAGCCTTTGGCAGCGACGCGCCGTTGGTTGAGATCAAAACGAAAGACGACGACGGCTACTCGTATGCCTATTTTGCGCGGCGAGATGACTCGGAGGAAAATCCGCTGTACTATCGTCGGCAGGATTTCCCCGACGTTATCTACAAGACTATTGAGGCGAAACTACGCGCCATCGCCACCGAGATTTTGCGCGAGCATGTGCGCGGACGTCCCATCCTTGCTGGCACGACTTCCGTCGAAGCGTCAGAGCGACTCTCGCAACGCTTGAAAGCGGAATCCATTCGGCGGTTAATGCAAGTCGCCCTCGTCCGCCGCGCATGGATGGAAGCGAACAACCGCGAAGAAGACGGACGTCTCATCCCCGAACTCCAGCAATTCAACGAGCCGCTTGAAAAAATTTCGCCGGATGTGTTGCGAAAATTTGTCCAGCCGTTCGGCATGACGAACATCAACCCGGAAGACCCGAACAACCTCAACACCGCGCTGGATATTCTTCGGCTTGATTCGTCGAACATCCACCGACTAAAGTCGGCGTTACAGGGCGGCGTTCCGCATCAAGTGCTCAACGCGCGCAAACACACCGAAGAATCGCAGGTCATCGCGGGCGCTGGCGCGTTCGGCGCGGTGACCATCGCCACCAACATGGCAGGCCGCGGCGTGGATATCAAACTCGGCGGAGAGATCGCCGAGGAAGTGATCAGCGCGGTCAATCGCGTGCTCAGAAAAGCCGGTCACGAAGACCCGTTTGACATGTCGCTCGAGGAACGCCGCGTCGCGTTGCAAAATGTCGATCCCTACAATTTCGGAATCTACGACGCCGAGATTAAACTCTTCCTGCAATATTTCGAAGACATGGAACGCGTGAAAGAACTCGGCGGCTTGCACGTGGTCGGCTCGGAGCGCCACGACGCGCGCCGCATTGACAACCAGTTGCGCGGGCGCGCCGCGCGCCAGGGCGATCCGGGCTCTTCGCGTTTCTATCTTTCGCTCGAAGACGATCTCATGCGCATTCAGGGCGGCTCGCAAGTGAGCAACCTCATGGATCGCATGCGCGTGGATGAATCCCTCCCACTCGAAGCGGGCGTCGTCAGCCGCGTGATCGAACAGGCACAGCATCGCATCGAGGGCGCAAACTTCGACGTGCGCAAACATCTGCTCGAATACGACGACGTGCTGAACAATCAACGCGCGCAGATCTACGGTCAGCGCGACCGCATCTTCGTCAAAGAAGATTTGAGCGACGACATCGCCACATTGCTCGACACTGAAATTCGCCAACGCGTCGAAGCGGGATTGGCAGACGAAGAGGGACCCTGGAAGTTAATCGCCTGGCTCGAACAGGTACAGCCTCCGTTTATGACGGACGAACGCCTCTTTCCCAGTTTCGGCTTGTCTCTGCTTCTCAAGGAGCTCGCCTCCTCTGACGATCTCCGCTCTTCGACCTTGGACTTAATCGCCCGCGCCATCGAAGCGGAAAACGCCCATCACCTGCGCGCCATCGAAGCGACGATTGATCGCAATGAGGAAAGTCTCCAGTCTCAAATCGCCAGCCGCGAAGATTCGGTTGACGCGTTCTTCGAAGGCTTGCGCGACCGCGAAGATTCCCCGCGCCCGCAGAAGATCGTCGAAGAACTCAACAGCCTCATCGGAATGCAATTGCGCCTCAACAGCGAACAACTCCGCGCGCTGGGCGAAGACCCCGAAGATGTGAAAGACGACGTGAAAGAAATGATTCGCGCGCAGTTGACTGGCTCGTACGCCACGCGCATCATCGGCGCGGCGGCTAACCGCATCGGCGAACCGTTGGGCGAGAAGTTCCAAATCTCGAATTGGGACGACGCGGCGGACCAAATCCTCGAAGCCGCGCAGTCCGCGCTCGAACGCCGCCGCGAACGATTGACGGGACAGATCGCCCGCGACATCACCAGCCTGATGCCCGCCGAGATCAACGAAACGACCAAGCTTCAATTGCTGTTGTCGCTTTCGCAAGGCGCGCGCACGGTCTTCGATCAGAAATCGCACAAACAGGTGAAGCAAGTCTTCACGCGGTTCAGTTATGTTTTCCTCTTGGCGCAGTTACTCGAAGGGCAGAATGCCGAACAACTCACCGACGAAGTATTGGATCACCTCGAACAAGCCGAGGAAGAGTTACGCGCGGCGTGGGGCAAGCGTGAATTTAACCGCTTGTCCGCGAACGCGCAAAAGTTGGCGGATTTCGGCGTCGCCGCGAAGAACGCCTTCGGCGAGGAAAGGCTGAACGAAGCCGTATCAGCCCTCCCTGAGTCTGATCGGGAAACGTTGGTTGAATCCATTGGTCGCTATGTGCTGAACGAAGTCCATCGGCAGTTATTGCTCAGCGCCACATCCGAACTTTGGGTGGAGTACCTGACGCGCATCGAAGCCCTGCGCGTCTCCATCGGCTTGGAGGCTTACGCTCAACGCGACCCGCTGGTACAATACAAGTCGCGCGCGTCTGAAATGTTCGCGCAGTTGGTGGAAGATATTCGCGGGTTGGTGATCAGCCGCGTGTTTGCGTATCAACCGCGACCCGTCGAGATCAAAGCAGTAGAAACGACAGACGAGCCCAGCGTCGTTGAATCGACAAGCGCCGAGGCTGGCAGGAAAAAGAAACGCCGACGACATTAATTGTTCTATGAGCGTCACTGACCGAGTCACCGCTTCGCTTAACACGTATCGCGCTCTTCCGAAAGTGGAGTTGCATCGGCATCTCGAAGGCTCACTGCGACTCGACACGATGCTCGATATCGCGACGAAGCACGGCATCACCATCCCTGCCGACGTGTTGCGGCTCAGCACGCTCGTGCAAGTGCAGGAAGAAGATAAATTCACCTTTCAAAATTTCCTCGGCAAATTTAACACGTTGCGTCTGTTCTACCGCTCTCCCGATGTGATCCATCGCATCACGCGCGAGGCGATCGAAGACGCGGCGAAAGATAACGTGAAGTACATGGAATTGCGTTTTACGCCGGTCGCGTTGAGCCGCGCGGAACGGTTTCCGCTTCACGATGTGATCGATTGGGTAATAACGAGCGCGCGCGACGCGTCGGAAAAGCAGAATGTGATCGTCAAGTTGATCGTGTCGGTGAACCGCCACGAAGGGACCGACATCGCCGAACAAGTGGCATGGCTCGCGGCGGAACACGTCAAAGACGGCATCGTCGCAATGGACCTCGCAGGCAACGAAGCGGACTTTCCATCCCAGCCGTTTTATGGGATTTTCAAAGAAGCGAAGCAAGCGGGTTTGCATGTGACCATCCATGCGGGAGAATGGGGACCCGGTTACAACGTGCGCGAAGCCATCGAAGAGATCGGCGCGGAACGCATCGGTCACGGGGTGCGCGTGATGGAAGACGACTCCATTGTTGCGCTGGCACGCGAACGACAGACCGCGTTTGAAGTGTGCATCACGAGCAACTATCAATCGGGCGTCTTCGAGTCGCTCGAAACGCACCCACTGATGAAAATGCACGCTGCGGGGTTGAACGTCACCATCAACACCGACGACCCCAGCATCTCACGCATCACATTGAGCCACGAGTATTACACCGCCTGCGAAGACTTGAAGATGCCGCAAAATATTTTGAAACAGCAAATCGTCGCTGCGGCGAAAGCGTCGTTTATCGGCGAGACTGAAAAGGGCAAACTTGTAACGCAAATGGAAAAGGATTTGAAGTTATAATACGGACTGCATCGCAAGGATGGCAAAGGCGCTCCTTTGAGTTCTTCGCAAGATTGATACACACATTTCACCAAAGGAGAACCCTATGAACGATTTCTTTAAAGCGCGTGATATTTTGAAAGTGGGGAATAAGGAATACACCTACTATCGCCTCGACGCACTGGAAAAAGCGGGTCTGACCCAACTCAAACGGCTCCCGTTTTCGATTCGCATCATGCTTGAGGCGGCTCTGCGTCAATGCAACGACAAAGAGATTACCCAATCTGACGTAAAAAATATTGCGGCGTGGACTCCCCTTTCAAAAAGCCGACCAGGCATCCCCTTCCTCCCCGCCCGCGTCATCATGCAAGATTTCACCGGCGTGCCTGCCATCGTCGACCTCGCGGCGATGCGCGCGGCGGTGGCGCGTCTCGGCGGCGACCCGAAAAAAATCAATCCGCTTGTGCCAGTCGATCTGGTGATCGATCATTCCATTCAAGTGGATTTCTTCGCCACGCCGGACGCGTTGCAACGCAACACCGAAATGGAATTCCTGCGTAACAAAGAACGCTATGAATTCCTCAAGTGGGGACAACATGCGTTCCAAAACTTCCGCGTCGTGCCGCCGATGACCGGCATCGTGCATCAGGTCAACTTGGAATATCTCGCTGACGTGGTGATGACAAAGAAAGACGGCAAAGAAACAGTCGCTTTCCCCGATACGCTCGTCGGCACCGATTCACACACAACGATGATCAACGGTCTTGGTGTGGTCGGCTGGGGCGTGGGCGGAATCGAAGCCGAAGCCGTGATGCTCGGTCAACCGATGGACATGCTCTTGCCCGATGTGATCGGCTTCAAACTGCACGGCAAATTGCGCGAAGGCGTCACCGCCACCGATCTCGTGCTCACAGTCACGCAGATGCTTCGCAAAAAAGGCGTGGTGGATAAATTCGTCGAGTTCTTCGGTCCGGGATTGGACACGATGTCATTGCCCGACCGCGCCACCATCGGAAACATGGCTCCCGAATACGGCGCCACCATCGGCTACTTCCCGGTGGATAAAGAAACGCTTCGCTACATGAAGTTAACCGGTCGCTCCGATGAGACCATCGCGCTCACGGAAGCCTACGCGCGCGCGCAGGGACTCTTCCACGACGCGGACACGCCTCATCCCGAATACACCGACACGCTCGAACTCGACCTTGGGGCTGTCGTGCCCTCGTTAGCCGGACCCAAGCGTCCGCAAGATCGCGTGCCGATGGCTGAACTGAAAGAGACATTCAACAAAGCATTGACCGCGCCAGTCAAAGAACGCGGCTTTGAATTGAAGCCCGATGCGTTGACCGCCGAAGCCACCTTCGGAACCAATGGCGGCTCGATGAAGATGAAACACGGCGCGGTTGTCATCGCGGCGATCACGTCTTGCACGAACACAAGCAACCCGTCCGTGCTGGTCGCGGCGGGATTGCTAGCAAAGAAAGCCATCGAAAAAGGCTTGAACGTCAAACCATACGTCAAAACCTCGCTCGCGCCGGGTTCGCGCGTGGTGACCGAATATCTCAAACAAGCCAATTTGCTCGAACCGCTTTCGCAACTCGGCTTCAACGTCATCGCCTACGGATGCACCACCTGCATCGGCAATTCGGGTCCGTTGCCGGCTGAGGTGGCGAAGGCAGTCACCGGGTCCGATCTGGTAACGGCGGCGGTGCTTTCGGGCAACCGCAACTTCGAGGGCAGAATCCACCCACTGGTGAAGGCAAACTTCCTGGCGAGTCCGCCGCTCGTCGTGGCGTACGCGCTGGCTGGCACCGTTGACATTGACCTCGACAAAGAACCGCTCGGCACGGGCGCAGACGGCGCTCCGGTGTACCTCAGAGATTTGTGGCCCACGCAACAAGAAATCAACGAGGTCGCTTCGTCGAGCGTGCGCGCTGAAATGTTCAGGGACAAATACGCCGACGTGTTCAGCGGCTCGGATATGTGGAAGGACATCAAGGTTACCGGCGGCGATCTGTATGAATGGGACGAGAACTCGACGTACATTCATCATCCGCCGTATTTCCAGAAACTCACGCTCGATGTCGGTTCGGTGAAAGATATCAAGGGCGCGCGTGTGTTGGGCATGTTCGGCGATTCGATCACCACCGATCACATCTCCCCCGCCGGAAACATCGCCGTCGACTCGCCCGCCGGAAAATATTTGCAAGAACGCGACGTGGCTCCGCAATACTTCAACTCGTACGGTTCTCGCCGCGGCAACGACCTCGTGATGGCGCGCGGTACGTTCGCCAACATCCGCATCAAGAATTTGCTGGTCGCGCCGAAAGAGGGCAACTGGACAAAACATCACACCAGCGGCGAGGTGATGTCCATTTACGACGCGGCGATGAAATATCAAAGCGAAGGTACGCCCGTTATCGTTATCGCGGGGAAAGAATACGGCACGGGCTCCAGCCGCGACTGGGCGGCGAAGGGACCGCTACTTCAAGGCGTGCGCGCGGTGATCGCCGAGTCGTTCGAACGCATCCATCGCTCCAACCTCGTCGGCATGGGCATCCTGCCGCTAAAATTCTTGGACGGTCAGAACGCCGAGTCGCTGGGCTTGAAAGGCGACGAGGTTTATGATATCGAGGGACTGAATAACATCTCGCCAAAAGCCGTCCTCACGGTGAAAGCCAAAAAAGCGGATGGCTCGGTGATTCAATTTCAAGCCACTGCCCTGCTGAACACCGACGTGGAAGTGAATTACTATCACAACGGAGGCATTCTCCATACGGTGTTGAGGAATTTGGTGAAGTAATTCGTATTGCGAACTGCGTAATATGTTAAACGAGACTTGTCGCGAGGCGAGTCTCGTTTCGTTCAGAACTTAAAATCGGAATAAAACATAACCTCCCTGATCTTTTCCACCATGCGCTCGACTTTTCTCAAAGGCTTCTCCAGCGCGTCAGAGTCATCCGGGTTTTCGACTGCAGTGTGGGCAAAGTCTAGGCTTCTACGAATGAGGTCGAATGCGGGATTAAGAATTGCGGACTCATCTTTACTCGTCCGCAATTTGGCGGCTAGATCAAGTAATTCACGGAGAAGGGGCTTCCAGTCCTTTTGAATGATGACCTTTGGTTGAGGCGGCTGTCCATCGGGGTCAAGGCTTTCGATAATGGTTCCCTGCTGTTTTGCAGCCAGATAAAGATTTGATATATCGCTGGAAATTCCGCGCCCAAAAATAAGATTGTAACCTTCGAGCAAGCCATCGTAGATAATTTTTCCTTTGAAGGGCAGCAAGACTGTTTTAACATAAGCGGGTAATGGCATTCCTCCTAAAACATGCTCGAATGGCTCCGAGAGCGCCAAAACGCCATACACTTTACTGTTCCCAACAAAGACGGCATATTTCTTCAAAATACGTTCGATGTAGAAATCACCCGAGATAAAATTCTTCCATTCAGAAACAACGGCGAGGTCGTCGACTGGAAATCCCGGCTGATTTTCTAGTACGAAATCATTGATAAGGCCGGGCTGCTTATAAACAGCGTTCCTCAATTTCACCCGCTGTTCATTCGAGATGTTTTTATACTGTTCGACATCCTCCAGCTTCTTAATGACATGCAATCGTTGATTCGCAAACACCTGCAATGCAGGCATTAGCTTGAAAAACAATGCGGCATCTTCGGGAGAGAGTTTCATCTTTTCACTTCATGTGGGGTCCGTCTTCAAACTCGCCAACCCCTTCTCGATAGAAGCGAGCCGTTCCATGATATTGCGACCGGTGCTTTCGCGCAGTTTCGCAATGTAGAACACTTTGCCCGCCTCCGCGCCAAATTTCTTGAGGCTCTTCAATACAGCGGACGAGTAACCCACGCTATTCTCTCTCAAGCCCAGCGCCAGCGCGCCGAGGAATTCAGGCTTTGAGGCGCGCTTCAGCATGAGCGGCAAATACAGGGAATAGTGAGAGGCATCCGCAGGGACAAGCACGTCTCCTTTTTCCAGAATCGCTCGTTCCTTCTGCGAAAGGGCTAGCGAAACCGCCTCGGCGTTGGGCTTGAGCGGTTCGGTCAAAACCAGATCGCCATCCTCGCGCTTCAGATAAATTTCCGCGTCGGTTAGGCTCAACTGTTCCTTCACTTGCATGGCGAGGATTTTCAAAATATCGCGCGAGTCTAGCATCAATTGCGCCTCGGGTGCAAACTCGACAATGGTTCCGGTAAAATCGATCTCTTCGGGTTTGAAGCGACTATCCACAAAATTTTGCAATCCATCGCGCAGCGGCACGAAGAGCATCGCCAAAGGCAGAATCGCCAACAATCCGATCAAAGGCGAGACGCCGCTCAAATACTGCTTTATGTACAGTTCGAACAAGATCGCGCCCGTTAAGCCCAGCGAACCCATGATCGCGGTCAACGCGGTATAGACCAGCGTTTTATTGATGACAATGTCGATATCCCAAATGTGATAACGCAGCGCGGAGATGGCGAAGGTCACGATGAAACCGTAGGTGAAGAACAACGTGAGGAAGAAAAAGGTCAGGTCCACAATGGAACCGGCTGTGTATCCAAAGATCAGAGAATTCAACCAATACAATATGTAGAAAAAGGTCATCCCGACTAGGGAAAGGGCGATCCACTTCAATTGCTGTCGTTGGAGCGAGTCTTTGGTGACGAACAATCGGTAAATCTGCGCGAGGACGCCCACTCCCAGCGCCCCGAGGCGGAAAAGTTCGGGCAGGATATCGAGGAAGAACGATTGGACCGCGCCTGACAACCCAGAGGCGACAAAAATCATGATGCACAGGTAAACGGGTAGGATCACGATACCAATCAGGCTTAACGTGAAAAGCCAGCGCGTCCAGTCCGGGGTCCATTTTCCGTTTGGGAACGTCAATAGCACGCGCAGCAACAAAGCAGTCAACAACAGGGTATAGCCTGTGCCGAAGAGATAGGCAATGAACCAATTGACCGACTCATTGCCGCTTAAATTAAGAGAATACCAAAATTCAAACCCATTGCTGGTGCTGGTCCACGTTACCAGCATGAGCGACACAATGATGGACAACCGATCGCTCGGCTTGCGCCTGAAAATAATGAACGCCGCCAGGATGCCAGCTACAAACGAACCGAAGTTCAGGTAAATATAGATCCAGCGTTCGAGTTGTGATTGATAGAACGAAATGTTGGTATATGAAGTTTCCGCGCTAAAAACAATCGAGGGAATCACAACCGCCAGCCAAACGAACCACACGGCTAGGGTCTTGAATTTTGCGGAAATCGCAACAGGGTTTTTTATCGCTTTGGCGGTCATGGCAATCCTCCAATCACGGTCCGTCCAAGAAGCAAGCGTTTAAACCGTTATAAATTAACCCCCTCTGGTCAAATTTAGGTACGCAGCATCTCCAGCAACCCATCGGGATACAGGATGGACTTCCCCTCCCCAAACTCATCCAGCCTCTTCCACACCACGCGGATTCGCTCCCCGTTCGCTTCGATGACTTCCATTTCAGCCTGCTCGTACAACTTCGACTCGCTCAACGCCCCATCGTAGACCATCACGATCTCGTGACCCATGTTTCCATTGTGGACAAAGATATTCTCAAGATAACCCAGATGCTGTAAACCTTCGATCTCGCTGTGCAACTCTTCCATGATCTCGCGGCGGACAGCGACCTCCCCGCTTTCGCCGAACTCGATTCCACCTCCCAGTGGGCGATAATACGTTTCGTTCTTGATCGAATCATATCCTTCAAAAACTAGGATACGGTTATCGTTCTTGAACACGCAAAGCGCGATCGGGCGGATTCGATTCATATTCCCTCAAAAATTGTAGAGCGGGATGGCATCCCGCTCCACGACTACACAGAAATCAACTCAGGCTGTCTCTGCAGATTCGCCTGCATAGACCACGGTCCCGTCCATGTGACGGTGACGGGGAGGATTTTACCCTTCAAGTTCTCATCCGATTCAACGAAGACGAGTTTGTTGGTCGGCGTGCGTCCGCGCCAACGATTCTTCACTTTTTCTTCAAACAAAACGTCAACAGTCTCACCCAAATACTTATTGTTGATCTCGCCGACGATTCCCTCCTGCAACTCTTCCAACAAGCGGAAGCGGCGCATCTTTTCCTCTTCGGAAACATCATCCACCATGCGGCGCGTAGCGACGGTCCCTTCACGGGGGGAATAACGCGCCAGATGAGCGACGTCAAGCCGAAGGTCCGAAAGGACGCGGTGCGTTTCCATGAATTGTTCCTCGGTCTCGCCGGGGAATCCCACGATGATGTCTGTCGCGATGGAGCAGTTGGGAATCTTGTTGCGGATGGTTTCGATGAGGTTGCGGTAATCTTGCTGAGTGTAGCCGCGCTTCATGTTTGCCAGCACTTCGTCGTCGCCCGCTTGAATCGGCACTTCGATGTGCGGCATGACCTTCGGAAGTTCGGCGATGGTTTCCATCAACTCTTCGGTGAAATAACTGGGATGCGACGTGAGGAAGCGAATGCGCTCGACGCCTTCGACCTCGTGAACGATGCGAAGCAGTTGCGCGAGGTTGGATCCATCGGGAACGTCTTTGCCGTAGCGATCGACAATTTGTCCGAGAAGCGTCACTTCTTTCACGCCTTGCGCGGCGAGCGAGCGAATCTCACTGACAATATCGCCAACGGGACGACTGCGCTCGATGCCGCGTCGGAACGGGATGATGCAAAACGTGCAAGCATGTGAACAGCCATAGACGATCGGCACGTGCGCGCTGACGAGTTGTCCGCGTTCGTGTTGAGGGAGAATCAATTCGTCGTCCATCATCAGGAAGCGGCGCGTCGTTTCGGAATCTTCGAGCGAGCGAATCTCGCCTTGGCTCAAATACGAGACGAGCGGACCCGGATCCGACGGCGGGGAGAACACATCCACGTAGGGAAGTTTTTCTCGCAATTTGTCCGCGCCGCGCACGCCGACGAGGCACCCCATGAGGTTGATGACGAGGTTGGGATTCTGCCGCTTCAACGGGAGCAGGCTGGAGAGGCGTCCGATCGCTTTGTCCTCCGCCGATTGCCGCACCACGCAGGTGTTGAGGACGATCACGTCCGCTTCTTCGATGGTATTCGTAAATTGATAGCCGAGATGCTCCAACGACGAGCCGACGCGCTGAGAGTCGGCGACGTTCATTTGGCATCCTTCAGTCCAGATGTGGTATTTCATAGGTTGGAGATTATACCAAGAGCGGCTAAGATTCTAAGTAGACAAGCCGTCAACGAAGGCGGCTTGTACAATCAGTGTCCCGGCAATCAGTTTCATGAATTGAACGATGTATTCAAGTCGAGAATTAAAATTATGCCGTTCGCTTCCAATTTAGTCGCATACAAAGTGCCATCCAAAAATCAGAGAAACCAGATAGGCTGAACCACTCGTAGGCACAGGAATCACCGTATTTCATTTACATAAATATCAAGAGGGAGCCAGACGAATTAATAGCACTGCACTGATGCCGCTTGCAAGGCGGCAAATTGATTTGGCTATCTTCCAAAATAAGGAGCGCTAGCAAGCCGATATAGTTGTATTCGGTCGCGTCGATTTTTACAAACAACGCTTTGAGAGAAATATCTAAAGCCGCACAATCGACCTCTCTTGCAAACGTGCAGATTGAAGCTCTTTAGCCCAAGGATATTGGTGATAACAAATAAAAAGTCGCCAATCTTGACGACTAGGTTGATCATTTTTAAGTATGCCGTTGATAAATGTCAATTACCGAGACCCGGTATTTCAACCGGATTATCCTCCAAATAATCTTCCAACGCCGCGCAATATGGGCTTTCGCTTCCTCCCTGACAGGTCTGCACTCTATCATAAATAGCATCACAACCCGGGTTCGCACCATATGAAAATGGAAGGCATCCATTATTAGGATCCAACCCGTAGGCAAGATCTGCTACAAACTGGGCGGCGGTGAGCCCATTGTTTCCATCTTCTTCGCTACTACCACCCCCTGCATCAGTTCCTATGGCGAGCGAATCATTAATGCTACTGTAGATATCGCCGATCTTTGGTCCTGTAAATCTCATAACAACGATGACCACGATCGCCACCAATGCAATGATGATCGCGTACTCCACCAACCCCTGCCCCTTGAGTCGTCCGGAAGGAATAAAAAGTGAATTCATGGCAAAATCCTTTGGAATATTATAATACACCCAATAGATCGTATATCATTTAAAGGTTACAGCCCAGACTATTCAATTTTGATAGGAGAACAACGCTTTTCCTGCGTGCTATACTTGGAGCCAAAGCAAACGTAGTTCTATATCACTCATCGCTATGACCACCATCATTAGAAAATGGCTCACTCCGCCCCTGTTCGACGATGATATTAGAACGCGTCAGGCGTTCATCCTGCACTACATCCTTCTAGCTCTCCTCGCTGTGCCGATCTGTTATTCGGGTTATATTTTTCTTCAAGAACCGGAAAGGATCAGGGATGCGCTTGTACAATCCATCCCGAGCGAGATCCTTAATATCCTGCTATTCATCCTCGTGCGAAAGGGACACCTTAGCATTGCCTCGATTTTACAGGTAACGCTGTTCTGGCTGTTTTTTGCCTTGGTGGCTTATACCAATCAAGGGGTGCGCGATACGGCTTACATTCTGGGTAATGCCGCCGTAATCGTTGTGGCTGGAATCCTTTTGGGAGAAAGGGGAGCGTTTTTTTTCACCACACTAACGGTTCTTATCGGGGGATGGATGGTATATCTGGAGTCAACCAAACAGCGATTTTTGAATGCAGAGATCGATTCGACCCAATTTATCTGGGTAGTTTCATCCATCCTTTTCACCGTAATCAACGTGGTGCAGTACCTCTCCACCCGCACAGTACGCGAAGCATTCCAGCGCGCTCGCGCAAGCGAAACCCAATTTCGGACCTTGCTTGAGAACATCCAAGCAATCACCTACATCAACGGATTGGAAATCGAGGCTCCTACGCTGTATATCAGCCCTCAAGTTCAGAAAATGCTCGGCTACTCAAAAGACGAATTCATCGAAGATCCCCTATTATGGCAGAAGATCATTCACCCAGTCGACCGCGACCGCGTGCTAAAAGAAAACGAAGCGACTAGCCAAAGCCGCACGATCTTCAACATGGAATATCGCCTCATCACGAAAGAAGGCAACACGCTCTGGGTCAACGACAAAGCCCGACTGATAACATCAGAAGACGGCAACCCGCAACACTGGCTTGGCACATGGGTGGATATCACCCCGCAGAAACAGGTGGACGAACAGCAAGCGGACCTCGCAAGCGCCATGTCCAAACGCGCCATCCAATTGCAGACCGTCGCGGAAGTTTCGCGCGCGTCCTCTTCTATGCTCGATCTGGAAGAACTCCTTGCCACAGCAGTCGAACGGATTCAAAATCATTTCAACTACTATTACGTCGGCATTTTTCTTCTCAACGAATCGAAGACATTTGCCGTGCTGAAATCCGGTACCGGCGAAGCGGGCAAGCAAATGATGGTCGAAGGTCATCAACTCGAAGTCGCTGACACCTCGATGATCGGATGGAGCATCACCCACCGCAAAGCACGCATCGCTCTCGACGTGGGAGAGGATGCCATTCGTTTCAAGAATCCACACCTTCCGCTGACTCGCTCCGAGATCACGCTCCCGCTCATCTCGCGCGGCGACGTGATCGGCGCAATGACCATCCAATCGGAACTCCCCTCCGCCTTCTCGCAGGCTGACATTACCGCGCTGCAAATCATGGCGGACCAGATCGCCAATGCCATCAGCAACGCAAAGTTATTTGCAGAACGCGCCGACCTGATCAAAGAACTGGAAGCGAGGAACGCCGAACTCGAACGATTCACCTATACCGTATCGCACGATTTGAAATCTCCGCTGGTAACCATACGCGGCTTTCTAGGATTCATCCGTGAAGAAGCCATAAAAGGCGAGTTGGAGAAATTTGAAAGAGATCTATCCAAGATCGCCAACGCGGCAGACCGGATGCAAGACCTGCTCAATGATCTCCTTGAACTCTCCCGCGTCGGACGTATTGCGCATCCGCCACAAGCTGTTGCAATGCAACAAATCGTCCACGAGACGATGGAACTGCTGGCAGGTTCGTTGAAGGAATACAATATTGAGGCGGTTGTGCAAGAACCGCTTCCGGTAGTGCACGGAGATAAAGTGCGGCTTGTAGAGGTCATGCAAAACCTGCTCAGCAATGCGATCAAATTCATGGGGGAGCAAAGCGGGCCCCGGATCGAAATCGGTTGCACCGGACAAGATGTAGAGGGCATGGCGATCCTGTATGTGCGCGATAACGGCATCGGGATAGATCCACAACACCATGACCGGATATTCGGCTTGTTCAACCGGCTCGATCCATCCATCGAAGGCACAGGCGTCGGCTTGACGCTGATAAGGCGCATTATCGAAGTCCACGGAGGCAAGGTTTGGCTGGAATCCCAGCCCGGCGTTGGCTCAACATTCTTCTTTACCCTTCCATTAGCAAATCGTAACGATTCGCCGCCAAACTCCTAAAAAATCGGGGTTTCAGGTTAAAATTTGTCCATCGAAAAGGAGCTGCCATGATCGGTGAACCCGTCCTCGTCATGCTTGTCGAAGATAACATGGATCATGCAGAATTGGTTATCCGCACCCTCGAGGAGCATCGCATCGCAAATCGAGTGCACCACTTTCTGGATGGACAATCTGCATTAGATTACCTGTTTCAACGCGGCGAGTTTTCCGATCCGGCAACGTCGCCTCATCCCCATGTGATTCTGCTCGACCTGCGCCTGCCCCGAGTGGATGGAATTGACGTTCTGCGCGCCATCAAAGAAGACGACGAACTCAAATCCATCCCAGTGGTCATTCTCACCACCTCAGAAGCGGAGAAGGATGTCACCAAGGCGTATTACAATCACGCCAACAGTTATCTGGTCAAGCCAGTGGGGTTCGAAGAGTTCAAAAAACTGATGGACGATCTGGGCTTCTATTGGCTCGGATGGAACACACACCCTCGCATCCAAGAATAATTTTCACCGCAAAAGTGGGGCGAATTTCACGCATTCCTATTACAACTCCGCCAAATTCGGCTTTCTCAAAGTCGCTTGATAAGATTTTTCTTTTGTACACAGAACACGCAGACGGCACGGAAATTTCGGTAGAAAACGAAAAGAAATCCGTCCGATCCGTGTACAGAATAGTCATAACCCAAACTTTGAGAAAGCCATGCTCCACCAAACATCTATAATTGACTTCCCTCCTCACTTCGAGTATGCTTCGCACGTCCGGGCAGGCCCGGCGCGGCAGAGCCTGCCGAATCCCGCCAGGGTCGAAAGACAGCAACGGTAAGGAAGCGCTTCTGGGCGCCGCCGGTCGCCTGCTCGGATACTTCTATGAAATCGAACCGCTGGCTTTTCATCGTCATAGCGTGTATCGCGGGCATCGCGCTCGGTCTCGCGTACGGCTGGGTCGTTGACCCCGTTGACTTTTTCGACCTCACACCAGACACCCTGCGCGCCGATTACAAAGCCGACTACGTGTTGATGGTAGCAGAAACATATCGCGCGAGCCGCGACCCCGGGCTCGCCGCGCGGCAACTCGCCGTATTCGGTTCGCAATCCCCCACTTCCATCGCGTCACAAGGATTGGATTTCGCCCGCGCCAACGGATTCGACTCGACCGACATCGCGCTGATTCAGGAACTCATCACCGCCTTGCAAGCGTGGAGCGGACTCCCATGAGACGGATTCCGTGGGATGTTCTGCTTGCGCTTCTTGCCGGACTTGCGGCTGGTCTGCTTTACTCTTGGGTTTTTTCCCCCGTCCGCGTGGTTGACTCGGCGCCCGTCGCGTTACGCGCGGACTTCAAAGATCAATATCGCTCGGCGATCGCGGCGGCATTTACAGCCACCGGCAACCTCGAACGCGCCCGCGCGCGGCTGGCTTTGCTCGGCGATGAAAACTCGGTTGAAGCATTGAACGCGCAAGCTCAGCGGGCGCTCGCCAGTGGAGAGATTACACAAGCGGATGAGATCGCCGCGCTTGCCTCTGCCCTTGCGCAGGGAAACGCATTCGTCGCGCCCGCCTCGCCGACGGTGAATCCGCCTCCCACCGCCGAATCAACTTCCCCTGCGAATGACGCGGATCCCACATCCACACCAAAAATTATCCCGACTGAAGTAATATCCGAAGCAAGCCCAACGCAAGCGGTCGTCATCGCATCCACGCCGCGCCCCACACGGACTCCGCTCCCCACACAGGGTGCGCCGTTCGCCTTGATCGGGCAGGAAAGCATTTGCGATTCGAACTTACCGGATGGGCTGTTGCAGACGCTTGTGCTAAACCCAAACCGCAGGCAGTTACCCGGAATCGAAATTCGAATCACGTGGGATAACGGCGAGGATCATTTTTTCACCGGCTTGAAGCCGGAGTTGGGCAATGGCTATGCCGATTTCATCATGTCGCCGGATGTTTCGTATACGGTTCAACTGGCTTTAGGAAGCGACGTTGCCGCCAACCTGATCGCGCCAACCTGCGATTCGCCCAATGGCACATTCACAGGCGGATTCAAACTCACATTTCAACAACCGTAAAAACTTCCTATCGCCTGACGCTGTTGACAAAAATGCCCCCTCTCGAACGAGAGGGGGCATTCATTATGGCATCGGGTTGTTGTTCGCCCAGTCGTTGCCGAGGAAGACCTCTATATCCACCGTGGAGGCGGGGTCTGGTTTGATCAGTATTTGCGTGCTAGAGGAAATGCCAAACACGGATTGCAAATATTTCAGCGTGTAGAGTTTTGGCGAATGCAAGACGATCACTGTGCGATCATAGGCGCGGTCGGCAGGTCCGACTTCTGTCACCGCCATGCCTTGCGCAATGAAATAATTGCCGGTGTTCACTTCAAGATTGGGCGAGAACGCGCCGTTCAACAAACGCACGCGCGCCCCGTCGGCTTGCATCAGCGCGGTGAGGTCGCCGCCCCCAGCCAGCGGGCTGACCGCGCCCCCCGACGTGAAAATCTCGTCGCGGAGTACGCGGATCTTATCCGGCAGGGGCTTCATGACAGCCGCGTCCTGCCCGCCAAGGATCACATTATCAAAGGCGACCATGCTTGTATCAATCAAGCCATGCTTGATGCTTGTCACCGGGATGTCTTTCGCCAACACCGCCAGTTGAATGGCGGTATCCAGCGGCATGTTGGTGCGGATGCCCGAGGAGAACTCGTTGTAAAACTCATCCGCTTGCGAGATCAAGGTGGGAAAGTTGGCGGGGTCGAGCACTTTATCGCGGATGGCGATGATCACTTTTTGTTGGCGGCGTGCGCGCCCAAAATCGCCGTCGTCGCCTTTGCGATAACGTGCATACGCCAGCGCGGTCGTGCCATTCAACGTGCGCGGTCCACAGCACGTCAGTTTGATCTTGTCCGTGCCGCCGCCGACCGGGTCGAGGCGCAGTTCCTCGTCATTGTAAATTTCGATCTTCCCGATGCGGTCAATGAACTGGACGAACGTATTGAAGTCAACCTGGGCATAGTATTGGATCGGGACGCCGATGAATTGCTCGACGGTTTTGCGCGCCAATTCGGGTCCGCCGCCGGGGAGTTTGTTGCCCTCGCCGGAGGAATATGCCGTGTTGATGCGGCTATAGCCGAAGCCCGGAATATTCACCCACATATCACGCGGAATGGACAACATGCCCGCAGTTTTCGTCAGCGGGTCAATCGTCAATAGGATCATCGTATCGGAACGCGGCGCGCTAGTGTCGGTATCGCGCGCATCCAAGCCAATTACCAGCACAGTGATGCGGCTGGCGCCGTCCCAGGCTGGAGGCAGGTCGCTATTGGGGATAACCACAGGCGGCGGAAGATTTTCTACACTCGGCACGGGCGTACCTTGATTATTCGTCAAAATCGGAGCCTCGGCGCCAGTGGATACCGTTCCACAAGTCGACGGCGGCGAGCCGGGCAAAGGCGTGATCACCCAACACGTGGTCAGGTTCCGCACGAACACAAAGGCGCCGATCGCAACAGCGGCAATCACCGCCCAAAAGACGATCGCGCGGATCGAGGGACGTTTAAATTTCATAGATTTGAGAAAGTTCATATTCCTTATACCGGTTTCAGATATACCATATCCAAGCCAAGCCGCTCCAAACCTTCTTTCGCCCAATGCCCCAACAATGCCGAATCTTCTTCGATGACTTGCATCAGCACGGGGATGGCGCGATGGTCACGGATCTCTGCCAGCGCGCGCAAGGCGTGGATTCTAACAGACTGCGCTTCGGATTTCACCGCTTCGATCAACGACGGGACGGCTGGTTTGCCGATGGCGATCAACGCGTTCGCCGCGAGATGGCAGACCATCGCATCGCTATCGGTCAACGCGCGGACGAGCGGCTGGGTCGCGGCTTCGTCGGTTTTTTGCGCCAGCCCCAGCGCGGCGCACTGGCGCACTGCGGGGGCGGGATCGTCGAGGAATGGGATCAGCCAGCCCGTCTGAGAAAGAGGCGATTGCGAAAGGGCGCACAACGCCCACCAGCGGGAATCCGCATTTGGGGATTTGGTCAAACCCAACAACGCGGGAATCGCATCCTCGCCTAATTCGATCAATGCCGGCGCCGAACTCTCCGCACGGGATTCGTCTCCGCTTGTGAGGTCAGCCAGCAGGCTTTCGAGTTTGTTCACGCTATTTCTATTTCGCGGGCGGCGGGACAGGCAGAGCGGATTCGGCGGTACCAATCCACTTATCGCCTTCTTCGATCAGCATGACCGGGATGTCGTCCACGATGGGGTATTTGCGGTTGCAATCTTTGCAAATGAACCACGCCTCGCGGTGAAGCGTGAGTTCCCCGCCGGTGGTGCGGACGCAATTCGGGCAGCGCAGAATTTCCTTCAATACGGCATCAACCATGGAACCTCATTTCTTGACAGCGGCGAATTGTACCACCGCTCACGTGGACGGCGAACGGCACAGATTTTTCTCGGCGGCAAGTTTTTCCGGGTTTCGCGAGTCGGGTCCGTATTGGCAGATGGCTTGCCACGGCTCGTAATGTGTGATGAATTGATCTTGGAACAAGATCGCGCCGTTTTGGTAGACAGTGCGCGTGACGGTCACATCCGCGCCGTTCGCGGCATAGTCCACTTGCTTCATTTCATTCTTCTTGAGTTCGGGATTTTCTTCAAACAGAGGCGAGGGCGCGGAAACAATATTTACCGGACCCGTCGTATCCCACGAAACGCTACGCCCGTCGGATGTGGAGTAAAACTTCCACGTGAGCGAACGACCGGACACGCTGACGTAGGTTTCCATCAAAATCCAATACGGCGAATTATTTTTGAATTTGAAATCTACCAGCGGGAAGTACACCGTTGCATCAAGCCCGGCGAGGCGATTATCCACCGCGCCGCTGGCAGTCATCTCGTAATATGAAACGCGATAGGCGTGGGAATAGCGCTCCACCACCGGGAAACCAGCGTTGAACACCGTGCGGAACAACGTGGTGCTGACTTGACACACGCCGCCGCCCACGCCTTTGATCGTCCGCCCGCCGAAAATGATGAGCGCTTCGGCGAATCCGTTTTCGAGGCTTACGTCGCCCATCGCCTCGCCCATCGAGAAGGTTTCGCCCGGCGCAACCATCACGCCGTGAAAGCGCGCCGCCGCGGCTTGGATGTTTTGTATCCGTTCCTCGCTCGAGCCGTAAAAATAGGACGTTTCCGAGGCGATCAGTTCGGTGATACCAAGTTCCTGTCCGGTGGCTGTGCCAGCGATCTTGGGCTGATCTTCCACGATCACCAGCGAGACGGAATGCTCTCCGCGCAATAGACCATCGTTGATGGCGGCGATGCTGGCGTCCAAGTCCATCACGCGGCCCGTCTTGGAATCTTCCATCAGATCCAACTGCTTGGTTTCATCGTTGAAGATGAACTTGGCGTTCGATGCCGGGCGGTCTATCTGGGTTTTCACAGGCGCGAGCAAACTGCGGAGTCCCGCTGAGTTGAGCGCTACATGCACTTCGGTCTGATTTCCATTCTGCACGCGTTGGACGCCGAGCAAGTTCGCCAACACTTGCGTATCGTAGACGTACGGACCCGGGTCGCCATCTGCCGAGTTGGGAATCGTCAACGTTAGAGGCTGGCTCAACACCTGCCGCGCGGTCTCCGCTTGCGCGCTGACGTCGAGAATCTGCGGCTGGACTTCTTGAATCACAAGGCTCACTTCGCCATCGGCAAAGGTCTGTAATTGCGCGCCGAGGTAAATGAGCGTCGCGTCAATCTTCAATTCGCGCCCCACCTGACCGGGACTCGCCACCACGTTCGCGCCTTCGAGATGCAGACTGGCTTCGGTCACCGGCTGGTTGACTTGCGCGGCAATTTGACTCAAATATTGGAACGCCACGCGCTGATCGAACAGGATGACCGGCGGGACGTTCACTCCCTTTCCCAATGCGCGCGACTGACTGGACAAAGCCGCGAATAATCCGCCGCGCCTTCCCAGATCGTAGGCTGTCGCGGCGCTGGATGAGGGATCGAACACCATGCCTAATTCGGCAGGGCTTGCCACCCATGCCTTTTCCGCATCGCGGAAGAGAATCTTCCCGTTGAGCGGATACGATAACGTCTGGCTTAATTTCACCGCGGCTTCATCACGCGTCAAACCGGAGAGGTCAACGCCGGCGACGGAAACGCCGGGAAATATCCGCCCGGCGTAGACGAGTTGGAATCCCAATGTCCAAATGAGGAGGATGCCGAGGAACAGAGTTCCGCCGCTCACCAACGCGGCGATAAATTGCGGCAGGACGGGTGTTTTTTGATATGGATGGGAAATAGATGTCATTCGAGAGAGTGATTTCGGTCAAAATTATTCTTATAAGTTCATCCAGCAGTTGCACTGCTGGATGTTTGTTGCTTCGACAGTGCAACCGCCAAGGCAACAAAACGCGAGTTTTGCAACGGGTATAGAACGCAAGAAAAAACGCCTTTGTTCCTGTTTTAGTTCAACTCATTCGACGCCGAAAGCAGGAAGTTCCAACGGATCGCCGTTCGTCTTCACGATGTAATATGGCAGCCAGCCGACGCCGAATACGTTGACGTACACATCCGTCTTCTTCGGGTTGACCGTCACCTCGGTGGTTTCGCTCGCGGCTCGTCCCCAGCGGTCGTTGATCTCGCTGATGACCTCTTCGCGTTGCCGTTGCAAGTTGGCGATATCAGTCTTAAATTGATTAATCGCATCTTCGGATTCGCGCACGTCTTCCTTTGCGTTGCGAGCCATGCGCATTTTCGACATCGGCGTAGAAAGACTCTTCTTGCGTCCCAGCCCGAACAACCCAGCCACCGCTTCCACGCCGTTGATACCGGCTTCGATGTTTCGATTCCTTAGGTCTTCTTGATCCTGCTGTAATTCACGTTCTTCGCGCATCAGTTTATCTTCGAGCGTTTTGAGTTGACGATCCAACGTGGCGGTCTTTTTGGCGATCTCGGCATCGCGCCCATCGCGCGCCGCGTCGGCGCAGGCTTTCATGAATTCCGCCTGTGTTACATCGGGACCAGCGAATACTTTCAACGCTTGGTTTGCCCGCGCGGTGACGGACGAATTGCGGAACACCCAATCGGTGAAGTCTTTTTGCATAGCAGTCATTAACTTCGAGTCGTTCAACGGCGAATCCACTGTGCCAAATCTCGCCGAAGGCGCGGGGGATGTATCCACGTTGTCGAGCGGTTTGCCGCTGACGGCATAGTCTCCCCAGCGGACAACGCCGCGCTTTTCAGGCGAGGCGACAATGGCTGTGCGCGTGATCTCACTGTCTACGCCGAGTTTGCGATCCAAGACTCGGATCTGAGCGGAAGCCAGCAATGCGGGTTTGTATGCGACACTTTCGATCATGGCTTCAGCGGGCATCGCTTGATTCGCGGCTTTGAAGGCTTCCGGCAGTGAATAATTTTGCGGGAGGAAATATTCGCGCACGCCGGCGGGAATGGGAGGTTTGGTAGAAGAGAATTGAGAATTAGAAGATTGGAGATTGGAGACTGGAGACTGCCGTGCGGGAGCGGACGCCACGAACGACGGCTGAGGCGCGGCAACGCTCGACGCTGGCGAAGCAGGCTGAACGGGGGAAGCGACGCGTCCTTCCGCATTGGCGAGTTGGTTCAACATGGGAATTTGAGTCCGCGTGATGGGACCCGCGAGGAAGTTCATCACCCAGCGCGTTTGAAATAGTTCGGGCGCTTTGGAGTGAACATTGTGCAAAATAAACACGCGCTTGCCGATGGAAGATATCAACTTATCGAACACGCCGCGCGAGACGCCACCCGCCGCGCTTTCGAGCCCGTCGAGCAAGCGGTTTTTATCCTGCTCGGTTTGCAATTTGCCGATGAACCACGTGCCAGCGTTGGACAAGCCTTTGTAGTCAACATCCACGGGGTTTTGTGTGGCGAGCAACAAGCCCAAACCAAAGGCGCGCGCTTGCTTCAACATGCGGAGCAACGGTTCTTTAGATGGCGGATTGCTGGATGGAGGCAAGTAACCAAAAATTTCATCCATGTAGAGGATCGCGCGCAGGGAGGTCGCGCCGCTTTGTGTGCGCATCCATGTTTCAACCGCAGAAAATAACAAAGTGATGAAGAACATGCGCTCGGCATCGGACAAGTGCGCGAGATAGAAGATGCTGTGGCGCGGCTTGCCTTCTGGCGTGTACAACAACGATTTCACATCGAGCGGTTGGCCTTCGCGCCACGTTTCGAAGGCGGGCGCGGCGAGGATGTTGTTCAACACCATCGCGAGATCCATGCGATCTTTGGCGGGGAAGAACGTGTCTACCGGGAACGCGCCGAGTTTGTCGAAGGGCGGCGTTTGCGTTTGTAGGATGAGTTCGGTCAGGTCAACGTCTTTGCCTTGACTCCATGCGTTCTCGAAAATATTGGAGATCAAAATGTGTTCGCGCGAACGAAGCGGGTCGAGGTTATTAAAGCCGACTAATCCCAGTAAGGCAGTGACCGTGCTGGAAATACGTTCACGCAGGATTTCGCGGTTGTCTTCCCATCGAATCTCCGGCGCGGCAAGCGACGATAATACGCTCACCGAGATTCCCGCATCGGAGCCCGGCGTAAAAATGGAATATTGCACGGAATTTTTAAGCGCCTGAATTTTGCTTTGATCAATGCCCCACTCTTTCAGCCCGTTACGCCACGAGGTGGACGCGTCCGTTGCGATCTGTTCGATAGTTTTGCCGGAGCGGCGGGCGAGGTCGGCATCAATCCACGGTTGAAAATCTTGCGGGGCAAGTTCGGGGAAGTGCAAGACGAGATTCGTCAGGTCGCCTTTGGGGTCAATGATGATGGCGGGGATGCCCTGCAAGGCGGCTTCTTCGAGAAGCGCAACGCACAAACCGGTTTTGCCGGAGCCGGTCATACCGGTCACAACGGCGTGAGTTGTGAGGTCAGCCGGGTCATATAACACATTCTCTTTTGAAACCACCTGCCTTTTCGGGTCGTATGCGCGTCCAAGATAAAATTCTTGATCTGCCATTAAAAATCTCCTAAACAGAATTTGCACTTCGCAAAAGGATGTCCTTGATGCGGTTTATGCGATAGCACAACTGCGGCATAAACATAAGCGAAGTTCGCAAAATAGAACGAACGTGCGACAGTAAATGTACCCGATTTCATGGAAGATGACAAGCAATACGGAGCAGCCGGAGATTAAAATAACAGAGCTGTCCTAATGCTTTTCTAATCATGATTCTTCGATCGCGTACGAACGTTCATCAGGAGATCGCGCTCACTTCACATCCACCCCAGTGACGCGCGCCAGCAATTTATGGATCAACGCGGCGGGCAAAACCAAAATCAGGTGAACAACGGCGCTCAAGCCGAAGATGACCGCAACGGAACTGAGAAAATCGTTCACGAACGGAGCGATGTTGTTCAACATCCACGGACCCGCGCCGACGAGCAAAGCAACGCCAAACAACAGGCCCAGTGCGATCACAAGGTTCAGCCATGCGTGACGATCCGATTCGGAGGGCGTCATCGTACTGCTGACCGCGAAGGTCAGATAGAACCACAAATAAAAATCGCTTACGCGCGGAAGCGACCTCACCCCCAACATGAATAGACCAAACTGCCCGTTGCGGAGCGTGTCCCACAGGACGCGCATGTCAAGCCGGTATAACGCGACATAGGCGACAACAACCGTCCCTGCGATGAGAGGCGCCGCGCCGATCAGCGAATCACGGACGATGTCGGAGCGCGCGGTCTCCACGTATCCGAGTTGCAGGCGTCCATCCGGCAGGGCGCGCGGAAAAATGGAAAATCGTCCTGTCGGCACGCGCAGGAGTTTCGCCATTAAAAAATGACTGAGTTCGTGCAGGAACACGCCGGGCAGGAAGATCAATGAAAAAATCCCCATCGTGAGCGTCGCATCGCGCGTGAGGATCAGAAAGATCGCCTGAATTTCTTTATGCAAGCGCCGCTGAAGAAAGATCAGCGGCGCCAGCATTAAGACAAACCAAAGAAAACCTGCGAATTGATCGTACATGAAACTCCCCTGAGTCGCAAACGGGCTATGACGCGGGAGTCATATCAGAAGGCGCGGAAGGCGGCGTGGATTTGCCCGCTGTGTTGTTCCAGATCGCGCCGCCGCCTGCGCCAAAGCCAGCGGTGAGCGCGACGTTGATCAAACCGAAACAACAAGCAACGCCAATCTGGGTAGCCCAGATTTCAGACGGGCCGGATGCAGGCAAGCCAAACATCTCGTTAATTTGATTATTTGGATTCTGCAAAACCATTGCGTTGATCACCGAAGCGATCAATTGACCGAGAATGCCCACCGCGCCGGCGATCGCGCCCGCAATCGCGCCATTCTTGATCGTCGTTTCAGGCATCTTTTCAAACATTCCCGTCATGTAGCCCGCCGCGAGCCCAGTCACTAGCGGAACACACAGCGCGCAGATTGGGGCGAAGATCGCGAGAACCAACACCAGCAAAAACATAACCGCGCCAGAAATTAAACCTGCTTTTAACATGACACACTCTCCTTTTATTGTTGAGATGATTTTACAATCGCGACGAACTCATCGGGCTTGAGGCTTGCGCCACCGACGAGCGCGCCGTCAATTTCAGGCTGGGAAAAAAATTCAGGCGCATTGGATGCGGTTACCGAACCGCCATAGAGGACGCGCACTGCTTGGGCGATTGTATCATCGAACAAATCGCTCAACGCCGAACGGATGACCTGTCTCACCACCCCGTTCGCGTTCTCGCCGCTGGAGGCTTTGCCCGTGCCGATTGCCCAGACCGGTTCATACGCGACGACGATCCGGGATGCAACTGCGGACTCGATATTCGCCAACCCGGCTTCCATCTGCCGCGCAACGACTTCCGCTGTAAGACCCGCTTCGTATTGTTCGAGCGTTTCGCCAATGCAGACGATCGGCGTCAGGTCGGCTTTCATCGCCGCGTGGACTTTGCGATTCACCCCTTCATCCGTCTCGCCGAAATACGCGCGCCGCTCCGAGTGACCGAGGATCACGTAGCCGCAAAATTCCTTCACCATGTTCGGCGCAAGTTCGCCGGTGAACGCGCCCTTCGCCTCCCAGTGCATATTTTGCGCGCCGACGCCGATATCCGTGCCAGCCAGCGCGACAGACACCGATGGAAGCGACGTGAATGGCGGGCAAAGGACTTTCTCCACGCCCGCGATCCCGCGCAACGGTGTGAGCATCGCCGCGACCAGCTCGCGTCCTTCCGCGACGGTCTTATTCATCTTCCAATTACCGGCTACAAAGGGTTTTCTCTGAATCATCTTGAATATTGATTCTCCTATATTACGGAAGTTTGCCGAGGATCTCTTCCGCAAACGCGCGCACCCATTGCGGCGCAGAGAGATCGGCGATCAATCCATTCAGAATAATGCGCGCCTCATTCGGCTTATCGGTCAACGAAGCGATCTCGGCTTCGAGCAAAAAGGCTTCCGGCATGTTCGGGTCGAGCCGCTTGACTTGATTCAAAAACATATTGGCTTCGTCGAGCCGCCCAAGATAGAACGCGTTGCGCGACTGCGCGATCAGCGCGATCGGCTGATCCACCTGCGCCAGTTTATCGAACGGCAACACCATCGCCGCCTCCCGCATCTGTGCGCCTTTATAAACCGCCTCATGGAACGCGGTTTCAAGCGTCTCCGGCGCCGCGCCGATGCCGTACGTTTTCATCGGCTGAAAATACATCGCCGCCGCCGGAAGCCAGCCTTCGATGGCGGTAAATTTTTCGCCCGCCTGCACATAAAACGCTTCGTTATCGGGACCGGCAAGCGAAACTACTTTCGACAACGTATCATACGAAGCCCCAGGCATCCTCGCGCCCCATTGCGCGAGCGCCAAATCCAATTGCGCGTCTAGATTGTTCGGCTCCGCTTTTGCTTTTTGCTGAGCCGCGAGCACCTCGGGCGGCAGATTTTCCAACGAAGGTTGAATCACAGGCGTAGGCGGCGCGTCCGTTTTACGCGGACCCGCCTCCGTCGGCGGAAGAATCACCGGCGTAGAATTTACAGATGGGTTTTGCGCGCCTAGGAAACGCACAAAAAGACGATTTTGACGCGCGATGAATAACCCGCCGAGACACAAACCGATTAACACAATCACACCCACCCAGACGAACGACGAACGCTTCTTTTCGACCTTTGGGGCTGGCGCGGCAACCTCAGCCTTCGCCGCCATTTTAGTCGGCTCGGCCGTGGACTTCATCCGCGTCTGCTCCGGCGGCGCGACCGCTTTCGCGATCGTCACCGACGTGCCCTTCATCGGAATCCCCGATTCTGTCCATGCGGATTTGAACGCTACGACCAAATCGCTCACAGAGGCATAACGGTCTGCACGCTCTTTCGCCAACGCTTTCAACAACACGCGCTGTACCGGCTCCGGCACGCTTGGGTTGATCGTCTGCGGAAGCGGAAGCGGCGTGTAAATGTGATCGTGAATAATTGAAAACGGAGTATCCGCGCTGAACGGAACTTGTCCCACCACCATTTCGTACAGCATTACCGCAAATGAATAAATATCCGTGCCATCGTCGAGGTCTTTCTTCCCCATCGCCTGTTCCGGCGAAATATATTGCGGCGTACCCATGATCATATCGGACGAAAGAGTCGACTCGCCCGATTGAGCGATGCGCGCTAAGCCGAAATCGGCGAGATACATTTCACCGTCGGGCGTCACCAGCACGTTGGACGGTTTGATGTCGCGATGGAGAATCCCCTGCTTATGCGCATACGCCAAAGCAGACCCGACCGAGTCCACCACTTTTTCGATTTGAGCCGAAGTCAAAGGTCCTTTATTTAGCAGAGCCTTGAGCGTATCCCCCTCGATATATTTCATCACCAGATACGGTCGCCCCTCATGTTGGGCATAGTCATACACTGGAACAATATGCGGGTGTTCAAGTTTTGCCACCACGCGCGCCTCGCGCTGAAAACGTGTAGAAAAGGTCGCGTCCTCGCCAAACGCCGGATGCAGGGCTTTGAGCGCAACGTACCGATCCAGCGAGGCGTGATAGGCTTTGTACACGGTCGCCATGCCGCCCTGCCCCAACTGCTCGATGATCTTGTATGGTCCGACGTTATCGCCGGCGTTAAAAGACATTCACCTGCTCCATGATTGAGTTCGGAGAATTATAGCCGAGGGTTGTTAATTCGGGTTTATGGCTTTGTAAATTGTTGGGAAATTGAAATAAAAATCTGACAGATCTTCGATCTGTCAGATTTGAGTTATAGATCATCTGCGCTTCATTGGCTGTACAACCCAATCATGTCATGGGATCGAGCGAACATTGAATACCACACCGGTATCGTCCGGGGTGAACTCAACTTCAAATTCTTGCACCTCACCAGATGCACATCGGACGGGCCACTTCTCCACCCAAGCCCCGCTCGCATCAGGTTGTTGAAGAACTTCGATGTTAAGTCCCGCGCCTGAGGCTCTCTGGCATCCAATGCTGGCTGTCGCGAGCCGCATGAGATCCCAGACATCATCTCTGAGGATATCGTTCGCCAACCCACCGCTAGGAGGAACGCTAACCCCCGGATCCGATGAAGGCGTTGACACTTCAAATGGCTGATCTCGAGGCCGAGAAAGTAAACCACCCTACAGCGGCGGCAATCACAACGCAACAACACAAAACAATTGCCGCGACCGCTACGATAATGAGCGTCTTGTTCGATTTCGTTGGTTCTTTTTCTGATTGCATCTGGTTCTCCATTGTTCCTCCGTGTATAAAAAAAGGGCAGAAGGAGATTTCTGTCCTTCTGCCCATCCTAAAGGTAATTCTACTTCATTTATTCTGTAATGCGGCAACGCCAGGCAATTCTTTGCCTTCCAAAAACTCTAGCGAGGCGCCGCCGCCAGTGGAGACGTGCGTCATCTGTTTGGCGACGCCCGCCTTCTTGACCGCGCTCGCCGAATCGCCGCCGCCGATCACGGTGACAGCTTTGGATTCAGCCAACATGCGCGCGAGGGCAAACGTCCCTTCGGCGAACTTCGGCATCTCGAACACGCCAACGGGTCCATTCCAGACGATCAGTTTGGCGCCATCCAACGCGGCTTTATACACGCCGACGGTTTTCGGTCCCACGTCCAACATGCGCCAGCCCGCAGGGATTTTGTCCACGTCAACAACTTGGGTGTTCGCGTCCTCGGCGAATTTATCCGCGATGACCGCGTCCACTGGCAGAATCAATTTATCGCCAGATTTCGCCATGATCTCTTTCGCAGTCTCCAACGAGGACGCTTCAACGAGACTGTCTTGCATGTTCAGTCCCTGCGCGGCGAGGAAGGTGTTCGCCATCCCTCCGCCGATGATGAGTTTGTCGCATTTGGCGAGCAAGGTTTCGACGACGAGAATCTTGTCGCTGATCTTCGCTCCGCCGAGAATCGCAATGTAGGGATGTTCGGGATTCGCCACCGCGCGCCCGAGGTATTCGAGTTCCTGCTCCATCAAGAAGCCTGAAACCGCTGGCAGGAATCGAGCGACGCCTTCAGTGGAGGCGTGAGCGCGGTGCGCCGACCCGAACGCGTCGTTGACGTACACTTCGCCAAGCGAAGCAAGCTGCTTTGCAAATTCGAGATCGTTCTTTTCTTCGCCCGCGTGGAAACGCGTGTTTTCGAGCATCAACACATCGCCCGATTTCAACTCTTTTGCCATCTTTTCAACTTCGGGTCCAATGCAATCGGGCGCCATGCTAATGGGGCGCGCTAAAAGGGCGGATAAAACTTCCGCCGCCGCGCGCAGGCTGAATTGAGAATCCGAAGCGGATTTTGGTCGCCCGAGATGACTCATCAAGATGACAGACGCACCTGAATCCAAACAATATTGAATCGTCGGCAGCGCGGCGCGGATGCGTTTGTCGTCGGTCACTTTGCCGTCCGCCATCGGGACGTTGAAATCCACGCGCATGAGCACGCGTTTATTTTTGAGGTCAATATCTTTGACTGTTTTTTTGTTCATGGATGCTCCGCAAGTAAACAAGGAAACAAGGAAACAGGTACACAAGTTCGAGCGGACTGCCCTTGTGTACCTGTCTACGTGTGTACGTGTATACCTCTTACAAGCTCTTCGCCATCATCGCCGCGAGGTCGGCAGTGCGGCAGGCGTAGCCCCATTCGTTGTCGTACCACGCCACCACCTTGACCATGTTGCCAATGACGAGCGTATCGAGCGAACTGTAGACGGTCGAATACGTGGTGCCGCGCAGATCGGTGGAGACGAGCGGCTCGTCGGTCACGTCGAGGATGCCCTCCATCGGACCGCGCGCGTACTCGACCATCGCCGCGCGGATATCGTCGGCGGTCGCTTCTTTGTTGAGTGTCGCGGTGAAGTCAACGACGGAAACGGTCGGCGTGGGGACGCGGAACGCCATGCCGCCAAACTTGCCTTTGAGCTCAGGGATGACAAGCCCAACCGCCTTCGCTGCACCCGTCGCGGATGGGACGATGTTCTGCCCAGCGGCGCGTGCATCGCGCGGGTCTTTTGCCCCGAGGTCTTGCAGTTTCTGCGAGTTGGTGTACGCATGGACGGTGGTCAGTACGCCTTTTTCAATTCCGAATTTGTCGTTGAGAACTTTTGCAACGGGGGCAAGACCGTTGGTAGTGCAAGAGGCGTTGGAAACGATGTTGTGTTTCTTCGGGTCGTATTTGTCGTCGTTGACGCCGAGGACGATGGTGATGTCTTCATTTTTCGCTGGCGCAGAGATGATGACTTTCTTCGCTCCGCCCGATTCGATGTGCGCTTTGGCTTTCGTCGCATCAGTAAACAGCCCCGTGGACTCGATCACGATATCCACGCCCATGTCTTTCCATTTGATGGCGGCGGGGTCGCGCTCGGCTGTGACTTTGACGGTCTTGCCGTCAATAACGAGATTGCCGTCCACGACTTCGACGGTTCCATCGTATTTCCCGTAGGTCGAGTCATATTTCAACAAGTGCGCGTTGGTCGCCGCATCGAACAAATCGTTGACGGCAACCACTTCGATCTCGTTGGGATGCCTCTCTTTGATGGTGCGGAAAACGAGCCGCCCGATGCGTCCAAATCCGTTGATGCCGATTTTTACTGTCATTTCATTCCTCCGAAAATGATGTTTGTTGAGTTTTCTTATGGGATTTTATCATAAGGAAAATGCGAACGAAAATCGCGAGAAGCCAATCTTGAACATCACTCTATCGCAATGGCAGATAAATGACTTTGCCATCCAATTCCCCTTCTTCGCTGAACTCCGCGAGCAAGAGAATATCTTCAATAGCGACGCCAATCGGAACAGAGCGATCAACCAAAACCACACCAGGCATCTTCTCTCCTCGCGTAACGCGTTCAAAAGCAAATTTTATGACGGTGTTTTTATCATGGGTTAGCAGGACCCTGTTTTGTTGAGCCGCCCATTCCAATACAACAGGATCGCTTGCGCGGGCTAATTCAGTATCCTGAATTCGAACAATATCAAGGGAAGGCAATCTGCGTACTAATCCACGCAAAATATCGTTATTGAAGTTCTCATCCGCCGCTAGAAGAAGCATGGATATTATTTCCCGCCAATTTGTCGCGCAAGCAACCTTTCGCGTATACCGATTGGATTATAGCGCGCCTCCGCTTGCGTTTGTAATTCACGCGCTTCCTTGTTTCGTTTCATTAGATACGCATCTACCTCGTCGCGTTTCCGCAGGTAATAGCCGATCACGGAATAGATATCTGCCAGTGGAACTGCTGGGTACTGTTGAGCGATCTCCTCCGCCGTTGCACCATCTTTGAACGCTGTAACAATCGTATCCAGAGTGACGCGCGTGTTACTCACACGGATAACGCCATCCGCATCAGTTTCTAAAGGAATAATTTCAGGCGCAATCACCATATTTGCCTCGATCTTTCGTCTCGATTATAGCGCAAGTTCATCACTCCAACGGGCCCGTATACTCGTCCAACACTTCGATTAATGCGGAAGTCAGTTTATTCGAATCGTGCCGCCACGGTTGGGATTCGCTGATCAGGTCGGTGCAGAAGGTGCGCGGGTCGGCGAGGATCTTCTCGTCTGCGATCACCCATTGCGAGTCCTCGTTGAGTTGACCTTCATAATTGCTGTTGCACAATATCACGTCGAAGACGCGTTCGCCGATGTGTTCCTCCAACGCGCGGACATGGTCGTAGCACGTGAACAAATCCGTTTCGCCCGCTTGGGTGGCGAGGTTGCACACGTAGACTTTCACTGCGCGGCTGGAGCGCATCGCGCCAAGCAAATCTTGCACGAGCAGGTTTGGCAAGAGACTGGTGTACAAACTTCCAGGTCCAACAACGATCATATCAGCGTTGAGGATTGCCCTCAAAACAGGCGGATACGCTGGCGCGTCGTTCGGTTCAAGCCAGACCCGCCGAACCTGACCCGCCATCTGCGGGATGCGACTCTCCCCCTCCACACGGACTTCGTTCACAACATGCGGCAACTGCATGTCCGCAACGAGTTGCACATCATGCAACGTGGAGGGAAGGACGCGTCCGCTCACAGACAGCACCTTGCCCGACTCGGCGATCGCGCCCTCGAAACTACCCGTGATGTCTGCCAGCGCGGTGATGAATAAATTCCCAAACGAATGTCCGCTCAAATCGCCCGCGCCGCTGAAGCGATATTGAAAAAGCTGAGTCAACATTTGCTCATCGTTGGAGAGCGCGGCGAGACAATTGCGGATGTCGCCTGGCGGCAGAATCCCAAAGTCCGCGCGGAGGCGACCCGATGAACCGCCGTCGTCCGCGACAGTGACGACTGCCGTCAGATTCCGCGTAAATTCCTTCAACCCGCGCAGGAGATTCGACAATCCGTGCCCACCGCCGATGGCGACGATGCGAGGTCCGCGCTTGCGGCGGCGGTAATCACTCAAATCGTCGAGCAAGACGCGCCCCGTCCGCAGGTAGGGACGAAGAAGCGAGCGATTGAGTCGCACGATGCCGTAGCCGACGAGCCAAATCCCGAGTCCGCCAAACAACAGCGCTCTAATCTCGCGCGGCAGAAAGCGAAGCGAGGCGTACGAAAGGAAAGTCAACAGCAATTCGTTGGTTGAATCGGTGCGGTACAAATCCAAAAGAAGGATGGCAAAACCCACGCCCAACAACGTGACGCCTGCCATGATAAAAAAGAACCAACGTTTGACGCCCAAGCCAGGCGTAAACCACCGCGCAGCCTCGCGCAAATCTTCGAGAAACGGAAAACGAGCAGCCCATTTGCTTTTCGGCATAAAACGAGTGTAGCAGGGATGGAAAACCGAGTCAACTATCTGCTTTTAATGAACCGCCAAGCGCGCAAAGAACGCCAAGAAAAATTATGGGGCTCAGTTTCTAGCAGGATGAGTGAAGCTCACAGATTTTTAGCCACGGATTTCACTGATTTTCACCGATTTATTAAAAATAATCCGTGCGAATTCGTGAAATCCGTGGCTAGGGTTTGGGACTGCGACGGCTCGGTTATAATGGCAACCATGTCGCTCACCATCGCCGTAGACCTCGGCGGCACGCACATCCGCGTTGCCTCCTACAACTCAGAAAGTATCACACCCGTAGCCCATTTCCGCACACGCACAAACGCCAGAGAACCTGGCGTATTTGATCGGTTGGTGCAGGCAATCGAAAACGTCTGGGATGCAAAGGCGATCTCCATCGGCGTCGCCTCCCCTGGTCCGCTCGACCCGTACACGGGAACCATCCTCGCCACCCCGAACATTCCCGAATGGCAGAACTTCCCGCTTGCATCCAAACTCTCCGAACACTTCGGCGTCCCCGTCCACATTGACAACGATGCCAACATGGCGGGCTTCGGCGAATGGACGTTCGGCGCGGGCAAGGGTCATCACAACCTCGTCTACCTCACCATCAGCACGGGCGTCGGCGGCGGCGTGATCTGCAACGACACCCTCCTGCAAGGCTTCCACGGACTCGGCGCCGAACTCGGTCACATGATCGTTGACCCGAACGGTCCGCCGTGCGGATGCGGCAAGCACGGACACGTCGAAGCATTTTCATCGGGGACTGCCATCGCGCGATACGCGGCAGAGCAAATTCAAGCGGGACAAAAATCCCCGCTTCGTTTCGACAATGCTCAACGCGAGCTCTCTCAGGGACAGCTGACCGCAAAACTGTTGGCAGACGCGGCCCTTCAAGGCGACCCGCTCGCTATTTCGGCGTTCGCGCGTGCGGGGAAATACCTCGGCATTGCCGTTGCAAATTACCTCGCCATCTTCGACCCGTCCATTGTGATCTTCGGCGGCGGTGTTTCGCAAGTCGGCGACCTGCTGTTCAAGCCGTTCGAGGAAAGTTTGCGCGAGCATACGTTCCATCCACATTATTTGGATAATCTGGTCATTGCCAAAGCCGCGCTGGGCGATGATGTCGGTTTGCTTGGCGCGCTCGCCTGGGCGCGTTACAAACGAACGAGGGCGGAATGAAAACACGAATCGTCGTAGCGACTCCCATTTGGCTGGTCACAAAATGGTGGACGGCGGATCGGGACGCGTAAAAACCGTCCGAAGCCGAACCAGCCTCACGTCGAGAATGAGGCGTTGCTTTTTATCCGTTTAAATATCGTCCCGCAGGTTTCTTCGCAAAACCTGATTCAATCAATCCAACCTGCGGGACGCTTTACTATCAAGGAGTTCGAAATGGAAAAATTGAATCTGCCTGGACCGAAATCAAAGGCAATACTTGAACGTGACGCAAAAGTCATTTCGTCGTCGTATCCGCGCGCGTACCCGTTCGTGATGGATCACGGCAAAGGCGTGGAAGTGTGGGACGCCGACGGCAACCGCTTCATTGATTTTATGGCGGGTATTGCCGTGCTTTCGACGGGTCACTCGCACCCGAAAGTGGTGAAGGCGGTGAAAGACGCCGCCGAAAAGTTTTTGCACATCTCGTCCGATTTTTATCATGAGGGCTGGGTGCGCTTGAGCGAAAAACTGGACGAGATCGCGCCGTTCGAGGAAGGAGCAAAAACATTTTTAACAAATTCAGGAACCGAAGCGGTCGAGACCGCCATCAAACTGGCAAAGTATCACACCAAGCGGCATAACTTCATCGGATTCTTCGGCGCGTTCCACGGGCGCACGATGGGGTCGGTGGCGTTCACCGCGAGCAAGCCGCATTACCATCGCGGTTTTTATCCGCTGATGCCGGGCGTCACGCACGTCCCCTACCCCGATGAATATCGCCCGATTCTGCATCGCAAAATGGGCGAAGATTACGGCGAAACCTGCGTGCGTTTCATCGAGGAAGAAATTTTCGATCACAATGTGCCGGGCGACGAGATCGCCGGTATGCTGGTCGAGCCGATTCAAGGCGAAGGCGGCTACATTGTGCCGCCCGCCGGGTTCTTCCCCGCGCTGCGCAAGTTGTGCGACAAGTACGGCATCCTGCTGATCGTGGATGAAGTGCAATCGGGCATGGGGCGCACCGGCAAATGGTGGGCGGTGGAACACTTCGGCGTGGAGCCGGATATCGTCGCTTCCGCGAAAGGAATCGCTTCGGGACTGCCGCTCGGCGCGTGCATTGCGCGCGAATCGGTGATGACGTGGCCCAAAGGAACTCACGGCAACACCTACGGCGGTAACCCCATCGCCTGCGCCGCCTCGCTGGCGACGATCGAACTGCTCGAAGAAAAATATCTCGCCAACGCGGCGGAGATCGGGCAATACATGATCGACGCGCTGGAAGAGATTCAAGCGCGGCACACGTCAATGGGCGACGTGCGCGGCAAAGGCTTGATGATCGGCGTGGAATTTGTGAAAGACAAGAACACGAAAGAGCCGAACGAGGAAATTCGCAACATGATCGAACACACCGCCTTCGAGCACGGCTTGCTCACACTCGGGTCCGGCAGGTCTACGATCCGCTTCGCGCCGCCGTTGAACATCACCAAAAAGGAAGTGGACGAAGGCTTGGAGATCTTCGAGCATGCCGTGACGATGTCTGAGCAGGAGCAGGGGTTGAGGTAAATCGGATCAAAGTATGAAAAAAACGAAAGGCTCATTTTAACTAATTTTTGAAATGAGCCTTTTTCGATTTTTTTACTGATGAATTTACATCCGCGAAGCAACTATCAGATCGCTGCTCAACGAATTAAAGCAGCCAGATCATGATAATAAAGCCCAGGTGTTGTAGAGAAGATGAGCAATTGCGCTTGAGGTAAGGGATTTTGTACGCATTGCGATGTACCCATAAATCAAACTATGGATTGGCAATATTAACCAAAAGTAGGATGGCGACACAAATAGATTGCCCATGTGTACGATCCAAAATGCAAAAGCTTGTATGTAAAAGGCTTTGGACTTGCTCACCCCCAAATCCGTTAAGAACATGTACAAGATGCCCCTGTACACTGCCTCCTCATAAATCGAACCAGGGACGATTTGGATCAAGAAACGGTCGAATAGCTCTGTGTCCGGAAGCTCTAATTTTACGTTATGAAAAAAGCCAGTGGCGCAAAACGTTATTCCAGCAAGCACACCGGCAATCAATAAAATCATCCGCAGCCCGTTTTGATCAACAACGCCAAAACTTACTTTCTTGTCAAACAGGATTTGGACAGCATAGACCAACGCGATAACCGCGAAAATATTAAAAATGTTAAATGGGTATTTATATAATTGAATTAGCCCTGCAGTTACCAACATGAAAACAAACAACCTGTCAACATTTAATCTTTGCAGTTGATCGCGATTCAATTTAATGACAAACACAATGACGGGAAGCTCTCCAAACCAATAAAGCGAAAATAGTATCCTATCCATGCTTCGTAATTGATATTCGTAAATCTGCTCAAATGACGGGTCGAGCAAATCTCCAACGATCAGGTTAAATAATCCTCGCGACAAAGCGGCAAGGAGCAACGCGAATAACAGGATATATGTAAGGGCTTGTTGTTTTGTCCATGTTTTCATAGTTCAGTTGGAACCACAAAGTACAGTGTACCATTGAAGCGAGCCTGTTGCATTCCTGCCTATTTAGCGAATCTTTTGCTCGCTTTTCGATTAGGCGCCGCGGAGTGAAACGAGAGTCGCATGTTCAAGGTTATAATTGAAGTATGAAGAAACCAAGACCCCGAGTGCGCGCGCTCAAACTTGCCCGCGAAGTTCGCAAAAGGTTGACGAATGAACTTGGACAACCGGTTCAGGTGATTCTGTTCGGCTCACAAGCACGCGGTGACGCGACCAAGGAATCGGATATTGACCTTTTGGTGATCCTGCCAACGATCGACGCGCGTACGACGCGCCTCGCTTCGCAGGTCGGCTGGGAAGTCGGGTTCGACGCGGGGCGCGTTATCTCAGTGATCCCTGACACAAAAGAACAAATGAAGCGTTTCGCCTTCCTTCCTTTTTATCGCGCCATCAAGAGCGAGGGAGTTGCGGTGTGAAGAAAGGGAAGTCTTATCAAAAAGATCTGATTCAATATCGCCTTGATTCGGCGCATGAGATGTTGCGCGACGCGCGGCTATTACAGGAAAATGACGGCAGTCCGGTGAGCATTGTGAACCGCGCCTATTATTCGGTCTTCTACGCCACGCTGGCATTGCTGGTAACGGAAGATGTGGAACCGAACAAACATGCGGGCGTTCTGGCAAAGTTCGACGAGTTGTTCGTGCGGCAGGGAATCTTCCCCAAGGAAATGAGCCAGATTCTGCATCACGCATTCGACATGCGCCAGGCAGGTGATTACCAGAAATCAAAAGTGATCACCGGGGAGCAGGCGGCTGACGTTTTGAATTCAGCGGAAGAGTTCATTCGCGCGATCGCGAAAAAACTTCTAGGGGATTGAAGGCGGGCTTGGAGATCTTCGAGCATGCCGTGACGATGTCTGAGCAGGAGCAGGGGTTGAGGTAAAAACAAAACTGAATCAAACGCCCCCGGAAATTTCCGAGAGCGTTGTTGTTTCCAGATTACTTATCCGCTTCTACTTTCACCAGCACGGCACGGACAACTACGCGCTTACGATAGGTGTTTGTCTTCTCGTCGTATTCTTTGCAGGTGATGAACGTGAGCCACGAATATTCTTCGTGTTTGAACACGGTCGAATCGGTTGGGCTGACCACTTTGTTCGTGCGAATCTCGTATGTGTATTTCTGTCCGTTCGCGTGGACGATGATCCTATCGCCATATTTCAACTTGCTCAGATTGACGAACGGACCCGGTAAGCCATTGGAAAGATACACGTGGCCCGTGATCACGCTGTTACCATCCCACGTGGGGAAGGCGCTTCCTTCTAACCATCCGGCTTGCTTGCCCAGCCAAGCGACGTTCCATTCCCCATTTCGGTACGGCACGCCAACGATGGAGGACTTTACTCCAAGCGACGGAATTTCGAACCAGATATTTCCGGCAAGCAAGTTGTAGGATTCGAGCGGCACACTACTCAGGTCGGTCCGCACGTTGGGGGCAAAGCCAGTGTTCGGGATATTGGCAGCGCGCAGGTCGTTGGTTCCGCCGCCCGGTGCGCCAAGCGTCAACGTGGAACTTGTGCCATACACGTCAATTGGACTGCCGGGATCGTAATCTCGTTCGGTGGAGAAGACATTTGAATTTTGCTGTCCTGGCGGGTTACCCGGAGGACTCGGCGGTACGCCCGGCAGACTCGTCCATGCCACGTTCGCGACATTGGTCGCCGGCAGAGATAGCACGGTCACATCGAAGGTGATCTGGGCGTTTCCTCCACTCAACTGGAAGTTGCTCCACGTACCGGAGATCGTTCGCGTACCTACGTTATACAAACATGTGCCAACGTCCGCCGGTTGCGCGCCCGCATTGCAATTCAACGTTCCGGGGACAAAGTCCAACGTAGCGGGAAGCGCGTCGGTAATCACAAGGTCGTACGCATCCGTCTGGCTGGCGGCTGTATGTTGAATGGTCAGCGCGAGCGTGATCACCGAACCTATTGAGACATTCGATGTACTGGATGTTTTTACAATGGAGACATCCGGCTCGACAACTGTGACTGTCGTTGTTCGCGGACCTAACGTGCCAGAATCAGAACTCCACACCACGCTGTTATCAAGATCGGTCCCCGACACATTCGCCGCGCTATCTAACACCACAGCGCGGTAATCAATCGTCAAGGCTTGAGGCGCGCCGGGGTTGGTGAGCGTGCCGAAATTAAAGGTGACGCGTCGCCCCACATCCACAGGAGTCCCGCCGCCGGCGTCATCCACGGTTGGGTTAGCGCAGATATCTGCGAATCCGAGCGGGTTGGAGGTGGTCAATGTGCCGGAAGTGATGGCAACGCAATCCATGAAGGAGAGACCGCGTTCCAGCGTATCCACAAGTTGGGCGTTGGTAAATGCGCCAGTTGGGATGGTCACCGTCACCCGGTATGTCACAATTTCGCCGATCGCGACATTTGGATCAGTGGTAAATGCCTGATTGCTCGAAAGCAATGTTTTCGTGAGTCCGCCAGCGCCGGTCGTGACAAACCCAAAATCAAGCGTAGGATTATAGGTTGTGCCAGTGGCTTGTGTAACTGTATTATTCGAAGCCGCGCCTACACTGCCCGGCGTAAGCGTCACGACCGCGCTATTGACGGGTCCCGCCAAAACGCCGTCGCCGTTATCATTGTTATCAGTATTGGTGTCGGGGTCATCGTTGTCCGTCTGGTCTGCGGAATCAATTGTGCTTAGATACCCGGCAGGCGGAGTGACGCGCACGATGTAATCGCCTTGCGGCAAGCCGCTGAACAAGTATGTGCCGCCCGCGCCAGTAACAACGCCTCCCGCCGCATCGTCGGCTGTTCCGAGAACGCCGTCAGGACCAACGTTGATCTCTGTGACGCCATCCGCGGCAAACAATTGAACGGTCGCACCCGCAAGCGGAGTATCCGTTCCCGCCGTGAAAACGCCGTCATTATCCACATCTTCAAAGACCAGATTGCCCAGTTGCAGGCGATAGAAACCGAAGTCAACGGTCATGTTGGCTCTGCCATCCGCCGAGCCCTGTCCACCGGAGAGATCAGTCTCACCCGTTGGTTCGACCGAGAGCGGACCGATCGTCACAGCCGGGCTGATGACCGCGCCGCTGAAGGCGCCCGCCGTTTGGAGCGTACCATTGTCGTCGTCATCCAGATCAGTATCCGGGTCAGGAGCGGCAGTCTCGCTAATATTTCCAACTCCGTCCATCGTGGTGGCGCTAGACCAATATCCGACCAGCGCGTCGTTGGAGCCGTTGGCGGTAAAGTTATCGGCAACGATCACTACAACGTAATCACCCGCCGCTAAGCCATCAAAGCGATAGTAACCGCCGCCCGATGTGGTGTCGGTTTGAAGCACGGCTCCAGTTGGATTGCCGGCTCCGTCCGCCGCGTAGAGTTGCACGACAACGCTATCCACGCCGAGTTCTGTGCCGGCATCGCGGGTACTGTCGTTATCCGTATCGAACCAGACTCGATTGCCGAGGCTGTATGTAGAGAGGAAGCCAAAGTCCACTGTGGGATCGGTTGTAACGCCTGTCGCGTTATTTACCGTGATGTTCGCGGCGACTTCGCCAGCGTTCATGGTCAAAGTTCCGCTACTGACCGTGCCAGCGCCCAGCCCAATACCGTTATCGTTGTTATCCGTATTGACGTCCGGGTTGGTTGTGTCGGCTGGCGCGGCTGTATCCACCGTGCTGGTATAACCTGCCGGCGGGGTGACGCGAACGATGTAATCTCCCTGCGGCAAGCCGCTGAAATTGTATAAGCCTGTGCCGCCGGTCGTTACGCCGCCGGGCGCGTCATCAGCGGTACCAAAGATTCCATCCGGACCGACGTTGATCTCCGTTGTGCCATCAGCCGCAAAGAGTTGGACAGTCGCGCCCGCAAGCGGAGTATCTACGCCGACATCGTAATCGCCATCTTCATTGACATCCACGAAGACAAGATCGCCGATCTCCACAAGATAGAAGCCGAAATCCACTGTGCGGTTCGAATAATCATCCGGGGCTTCACCGGCTTGGGAGCCGGGAACCGGGTCGTCGTCGTTCGTCGGCTCACTTCCAAGCGGACCTAAGGTAACCGCGTCGCTGATCACCGCGCCGTTGAAGGCTCCGGCGGTTTGCAACGTGCCGTTATCGTCCAGATCGAGATCGTTATCCGGGTTGGGAGCGGCGGTTTCACCGATCACACCTGTGCCGTTCATGGTCGTCGCGCTGGACCAATATCCAACCAGTGCGTCGTCAGAACCGTCGTCGGTGAAGTTATCTGCAACGATCACCACGACATAATCACCGGCTGGCAGGTTATCGAAGCGATAGTATCCGCCTCCCGCCGTCGTTGCGGTTGCGAGGACCGCGCCAATCGGGTTGCCCGATCCGTCTGCCGCGTACAACTCAACGACAACGCCATTCACGCCAACTTCGCCAGCATCTTGAGCGCTATTGTTATTGGTGTCGAACCAAACCCGATTGCCAAGGCTATAAACCTGAGGCGTCACTATACCGAAATCCACACGCGGTTCATCGGTTGTTCCAGTGGAATTCGAGGAAGCCGCTTCGGCGCCCGGAGTCAGTGTAACAACTTCAGTTTCGATAAAGCCGCCGGTGCCAAGAACGCCGTTTGTCGTTCCATTATCGTCGCTGTCGGTTGTATCCACGTCGGAATCGGGCGCCGGTTCGTAGGGCGTACCCGCGCCGCCTGTGCTGGAGGTCGTGCCTTCCAAGGTGCCGCCAACATTGAATTCCGCAGGATCAATCCGCACGATGTAATCGCCAGCGGGCAAGCCCGTGAAGGAGTAGTTACCGTTAACGGCAGTCGTTGTTGTGGCAAGCAAAGTCGTTCCGTCGCCAGAATACAACTGCATGGTGACGCCGTTGATTCCAATCTCGCCGCCGTTGAGCAAACCATCGTCGTTGATATCTGCCCACACCTGATTTCCTAACGTCATCGTGTAGAAGCCGAAGTCAACAGTCATATCGGCGCGGTCATCGTTCGCACCCTGACCGCCGGACAAATCCGCTTCGCCCGTCGGTTCGGTTGATCCCGGCCCTAAAGTGACTGCCGCGCTCCGAACGCCCCCGGCTTGAAGCGTGCCGTTATCGTCGGTATCTGAAACAACCAAATCCGCGTCGGGCGCAGGGGATTCGGTGAGAGTCCCGTTCGGGAGGCGCGAAGTTCCACTGGACCAGTATCCAACCAAAGCATCGTTTGATCCGTTGCTGGTAAAGTTATCTGCAGGGATGACGACCACATAATCCCCGGCGGTGAGGTTGTCAAAGCGATAATATCCGCCGCCAGCAGTTGTAGTTGTTTGAAGCGCGGGACCGGTTGGGTTGCCCGATCCATCCGCCGCGTATAGTTCAACAAGAACGCCATCCACGCCCAATTCGCTCACATCGCGCGTGCTGTTATTGTTCGTGTCGAACCAGACGCGGTTGCCGAGGCTATAGGCGCGCACAAACCCAAAGTCCACTGTTGGGTCGGAGGTTGTGCCGTTCGCGTTGTTAACAGTGATATTCGCGGCAACTTCGGCAGGCGTCATGGTCAACGTTCCGCTGCTCACTAAACCAGACCCAAGACCAATGCCGTTATCGTTGTTGTCAATGTTCGTATCCGGATCCGCAGTATCCGCCGGGTCAGACGTATCCACTGTGCTGGTGAAGCCAACTGGAGGCGTAACGCGTACAATGTAATCGCCGGCTGGAAGCCCGCTGAAATTGTAGGTGCCCGCCGCGAGAGTGGTGACGCCACCGGCGGCATCATCTGCCGTTCCGAGAATGCCATCGGGTCCGACGTTGATCTCAGTTACGCCATCCGAAGCGAATAACTGAACCGTGGCGCCAGCGAGAGGCAGGTCTGTGCCAACATCGTAATCGCCATCGCCATTAACATCCTCAAAAACAATGTTGCCGATATCGGTCCGATAAAAACCAAAGTCTACTGTGCGATCCGAGCGGTTGTTCGCGGATTCACCGGGTTCGGGATTGGTTGACGGGTCGTTATCGGTGGTAGGTTCCGCCGAACCAGGTCCAAGCGTCACTGCGGCAGAGGCGACATAATCTATTGTGGTTGTGGTTAACAATGTCGTGCGGCCGTTATCGTCGCTATCCACGCTTGTTGTATCGGGGTCGTTCGCAGTCGCGTCGGCAATCGTCCCATTCGCCGCAATCGTCGTGGAACTGCTCCAATATCCGCTAAGGGGATTTCCTGGAACCGTATCACCCACCCCAACATCGCGGAAATTGTCATCGGGAATCAACACGACATAATCGCCGGCGTTGAGATTGTCAAAGCGATAATATCCGTTGGCATCGGTGGTGTCGAACGAGAGGAACGTATCACCCGCATCCCACACCCCTGGGGTTGCTCCGGTATCCTGATACAACTCCACGCGAACGCCGGCGATGCCGACCTCCGCCCCATCCAGCGTCGCGCTGTTGTTCGTGTCGAACCACACGCGGTTGCCGAGGCTATAGGTCGCCGTGAATCCAAAATCGAAAGTGTGGTCGTTGTCGCCCGCGTCGCCTGTAATGACGGTAATCACCGCATTGTTTCCGACATACGATGCGTCGGAATCGCGTTGATCTGCATCGGCATCGGGAGTTGTGAGCAACAAGCCTGCCAACGCGGCTTGTTGGCTTCCGCCTTGCGCGTTGGGAATGCGAATTTCATAGTTGGAGTTCGGATTCAGTTCATCGATCAAATAGATCTGGCTCGCCGTTGACGTGCCTGGACCTGAACTGAAATAATAACCGCCGTTCGCGTCGGTCACTGCGGTACCGATTAACGTGCCGCCTTGATACAACTCGACGGTGACGCCGGCAATCGGCGCTTCACCTGCATCTTGAATTCCATCGCCGTCCGAATCCAACCAAATACGGTTTCCGATCTCGATCGGCGCGCTGAAACAAAATCCCTCGACATCGCCGATGCCCGCGGCTTTACCGAAACGGCTGGCATCGTCCGTTTGGGCGAATATCTCATACGCGCGCGTACGCGTCCCGGTCGCATTACTGAACCAGGTGAGACCGCCGGAACGTATCGCAAATGGGTCAAAGACCGACGTGACAACTTCATCGGTTCCCGGAAACACTACCAGCCCGCCCAGGGTCACTTCGTTATGAGTGCCGCTATTCAAGGCTGCCGAAGGAGAGTACATATCCTGCCAGTAATATTCACCACCGCCGGGTCCTTGCGCGGGAGCGCTCCCTGCGCCATCAGTCGTGACGCCGCCGCATGTGGCGTTATTTTCCAACGCAAATACACCGCCCACATTACAGACACGCAACATGTCACCTGCCGAAGTGCCTTCGAATGTTGTGCCAGCGGTAATCGTCACCGGAGTTGCGGCATAACCGGCGGTAAAGTCGTAAAATGTAAAGGACGTTGTGGCGGCAGATGTTGAATAATTTACCTCGCCAGTTTGGTGACCGGCGCGATCTATAAAACCAAGAATCATATCGCCATCGGTATCGAATTCGATATCCGATAGAATCGGCTGAGGATAGATAATCTGATTACCATAGGCAAGCCCGGAGCCGCCGCAAGTTCCACACCACAAGGAAGTAAAGACATTGGACCACGGGCGCCATTCCGCAGGGTAGCCCGGTCCCGACGCGCTGACTACTCCACGCGGGTAATTGAGCGGGAATTCATACACCAGCGAGAATGTTCCCGGCGCGGCTTCGCTCGTGCGAATTATGTATGCGCGCAAGTCGTTTACATTTTGAGTGCTTTCCGCGGAACAGACAACGCCAACATAGACGAATCCCTGATAGACCTCAACCGCCCAGGGACGAACATCGCTCGCCGCGCAGGCGGTCGCGCCGGCAGGCAGAGTGATCGGCGTTGCAGTGCTGTAGGTGGCTGGCGCAACCGCCGGTATGCCGATAAAGAGGGAGTAGAGGGTCCGATCCGTTAGGTTGATCAACCATAAGGTGTCGTCAGACGCGCCAATATCCATATCGCCGATTGCTTGCTTGCCTACGGCATCCCACGCGGCAGAGTCGGTGTTTGGCGTGGTCGCCACCGCTGGTAAGCCACGCGCAGTATCGTCCAACGCCCCATCGTCAACGCCCGCAAAGGTATCAATATCAACAAAATTGCTGACACTTGAGGCGGCACCGGTAAGCGGGTCTACGACGATCGAGTAGATTCCGCCGCCTCCAAGCGGACCAAAGCCCGCGTGTCGTTTTGCCAAAGCGCCTGCAAAAACGGTATTCGTGGAACGCTGGTATGCCAACCCCCACGTTGAACCGATTTGCGCGCCGGTAGCGAGAGGTTGCGATATCGTATTATCGGCGCGGCCATAAGCAGAATTTGGGATCGAATATAAAACTGTTGCCGCGCTTGCCGTTCCTCCTCCTAACGGATCGCCGTTGATATAACATGGCATCACAAGGAACGGGTTGTTTTGGCAATATTCATCGGGTTTCGAGAGTCCCATATCTACACCCGCGGCAGGACTGGCGACAAATTGAACAGTTGTGCCTGAATCCCTTCCGAACGCGCCGGGGCGAAGATTGGCAGGGATTGTTGAGAATTCAATTCTCACTTGAGTCCCATCCGGAATGTTTAACGTGTAATTTCCGAGAACGTCAGTGGTTGTAGTCGCTATGACTGCATTGGTAGAGTCGTAGGCAGTTACCGTAACGCCAGAAACCCCCGCATCACTAGAACCACGAATCCCATTTTGGTTGTAATCAGTGAATACCGTGCCGCTAACTGTGTTCGGGTCCGCGCTGGTGATCACAAGTTGGGAGCGATTGTACGTTCCGGTAGTTCCCGCGCGCGTATCGCAAACCCGCAACGTCCAATTGCCAGCCGCATTCTCGCCTTTGAATGCGCTGAGAAGTTCGGCCGGGCGCGCAAAACGATCAAAATAGGGAAATCCGACAGGGTCGTTGCTATTATCATACAGCGAACCAACGCTGGTATCATCCAACATCACATCATAATTATCGTAATCGTCCGGGCTGGCGACTACGGGTGAACCAAGTCCTGTTCCAGGGATCAGGACGACCGTCGTGCCAGCGGGGGATGTTAAAGTAACGCGCACATCGCTGCGGCGGGCATGATTGATGTTTACCCCCACATTGATATCCGCGATCACAACGCTCGCGCCGACCGCGATCGTCCGCACAAGCGGCGTACCACAACTGTTGTCGGAAATTGCCACCGCCGCGCCCGGAATATCGTTTGCCGCTGTCGTCAGCGCGTGAACCGCCTGTACAGATCCCATGAACAGGTCGATTAGCATGACCAATAAAATCAGGGCGGCGAGGAAACGCGCCGCCAGCCTAGAGAGAGTCAACTTCATGTGGAACACCTTGAATAATCAAAATAAAATCCGACCAGCATCACGCTTGACCGCTCCCCTCTCCGGTCGAGACCGGGAAAGGCAATCTGTCTGATCAAAGCTGCCTCAGCCCATTTTGTCAATCTTAACACAAAACGGCTGGTTGTACACCAGCCGTTTGTTATTTGAAAGGTTTTTGGGTTCGCGGTCTGGCGAGATATTCACAAGAACCGCCCTTACGACCACCCGCCGCAGGTATGATTTTGTTTTGGCATCGTAGGTGTCGCAGGTTACTAAAGTGATGACCGATTGGTCTTCGTGATTCAGCACACTAATATCATCCGGCGCAGCATAGACATTCGAGACGATCTTATACGTATACACATAGCCTGAATTATGGACAAAGATGTAGTCGCCCACCTTCACATACTTCAGGCGGGCAAACAGACCCGGCTTCCCGTCCGCGTTGACGACGTGTGCGCTGATGACGCTGTTTCCGCTCCAGGTGGGATAAGCGGTTCCTTCCAACCATCCGGCTTGATCCTGTAACCACGAGAGGTTCCACCCCCCATCCTTTAACTGCACGCCCGTGATATTGGATCTAACCCGAATGGCGGGAATCTCAAGCACGAGGTTGGATGAATTGTAGAACGGTTTCGATGCCGCATCCAGCGGGGTGACAACGTTAGGAGCAAAGCCGGTGTCTAAGATTTGCAAGCCTGCGCCGGTAGTTGTTGTTCCGGACCCGGCCCCCCCCCCACCTCCTCCGCCGCCAGTGACCGGGTTCAACTGAAGCGCGTCACTATCGCCGTAGATCGTGTTGATCGGGTTGGGGCTGGTGGGATCATAAAATCTTTCTGTTGCAAAAGAATTCGGCGGATTGGAGAAAGAATCCGGTACGCTTTGATCGCCCGGTTCGCTTGTCCATTGAACAGCCGCCACATTGGTGATCGTTTGATTCGGAGCAAGGAGCGCGTTACCCGTAACCGTAAAACGAATGACCAAATCGGCGGCGGGCAAACGCGGATACGTCGCCCATGTAGCGCTGATCGTTCGCGTTGGGATATCGTACACACAGGTGGTCGCGGGATATGCGCCGGCGTTACAATCCAACGTTCCGGTTACGAAATCGAGTTCAGCCGGCAAGGCATCTGTCACCAACACATCGAATGCGTCGGCGCGGCTGTTTGCCGTGTGAGAAATCGTAAGCGTGAAATCAACAGGCGTGCCGGTAGCAACGAAAGTCGTGTTAGAGGATTTCACGATCTGAAGGTCAGGTTCGATCAATGTGACTTGTCGCGAAACGGGTCCAAGGCTACCGTTATTCCATGTAAACACGGCGCTATTATTTAATACTGTTTGAGTTGCCGCGCCGCGATTCGCCGGGATATCGAGAACAATAGCGCGGTAGGTAATGGTCAGAGTGGCGTCGGTTTGACCGGTATTGACAATGTTGCCAAGCGAGAATACGACTTGGCGATCTATATCTTCGGGCAAGCCCGTTCCGGTATCGTTGGTTGTTACGTTGTTGGCACAGATGGTACTGAAATCGCCCGGCGCAAGGCTGGTCGTTAATGTTCCTGCGGATGGGGTAACGCTCACGCAATCGAAGAGCGCGAGACCGCGATCCATCGTATCCACTACTTGGGCGTTATCGTACGTTCCGGGCACAGACGGCGGAATAGTTACTACAACCTGATAGGTTACCAATTCACCAATGGTGGCGATGGAAGGCGTAATGGTCTTGATAATTCCGTTGTTCGCCTGAACAAAGCCAAAGTCCATGGTGGGGTTAGTAGTGGTTCCATTATTTTGATTGACCGTGTTGTTGTTCAAGGCACCAGCGCTGCCTGGGGTGAGCGTGATGATCGCGCTTGTCGTAATCCCCGCGCCGGTCCCAATACCATTATCGTTATCGTCACGGTTGGTATCAGGGTTAGCGCTATCGGCTGCGTCGAATGTATCAATCGTGCTGGTATATCCGGTGGGGCCGGTCACCACAACGATGTAACTACCTTGCGGAAGTCCGCTGAACATATAGTTTCCATTTACGTCAGTTAGCATTCCGCCGGACGCGTCATCGGTGGTTCCAAGGATGCCATCAGGACCCACGTTGATTTCAGTTGTTCCATCTGCCGCGAACAATTGAACCGTTACACCTTGAAGAGGAACATCGCCCGCGTCGAATGTGCCGTTGTTGTTTACATCTTCGAAGACAAGATTGCCCAATTCAAGGCGGTAGAAACCGAAGTCAACGGTCATGTTGGCGCGTTGGTCAATGGCGCCTTGCCCCAAAGGCGCGTCCGCTTCGAGCGTTGGTTCGGTGAGACCAGGCCCCAAGGTAGCAACACTGCTGACTACGGCGCCAGCAAACGTCCCTGCGTTTTGAAGCGTGCCGTTGTCGTCATCGTCAATATCGGTATTTGCAAGCGAGGCGGTAGGCTCTAGCAGGTTGCCCGTGTTGTCAATGGTTGTGCCGCTGCTCCAGTATCCTTCAAGCGCGCCGCCAGCCGCGAAATTGCTCGCCGGTAAGACAACTTGATAATCACCAGCAGGCAGTCCATCGAACCGATAGTAGCCATTCGCGTCGGTCATTGTGGTTGCGACTAGCGTCGGGTTTCCGAGCGCGTCCAGCGAATACAACTGGACAGTGACGTTCGGGGATCCGACTTCAACTCCGTTGTCACGCGCGCTGTCATTGTCGGTATCGAACCAGACACGGTTGCCGATGCTATAAGATGGCACGAAGCCGAAATCAACGGTCATATTGGCATTGGCGTCGGGCGCGCCTTGTCCATTGGGCGCGTCCTCGTTGAGCGGTTCGGCAGGTCCTGGCGGACCAAGTTGAACCGTGCCGCTGCGAATGCCATTAACCAAATCGGGCGTTGTGCCAATGCCGTTATCGGTAACGTCAATATCCACATTCGGGTTGGTTTCATCTACGGAACTGCTGGCAAGGCTAAACAAGGGGTTGCCGGTGTTGAAGTTGGATGCGGCAATCTCGACGATGTAGCCGCCAGCGTTCAGGTTGTCGAAACGGTAGTAGCCGTTCGCGTCTGTTGTGGTGGTGGCTAGGATGCCGCCGTCGGGTATGCCGTCGTTGTCCGTATCCCTGTAGAGGTTCACTACTACGTTTCCGATGCCGACTTCGCCGCCATCCTGCACGCCATTATCGGCAATTCCGCCTCCGGTTCCATCATCCAGCCAGACGCGGTTGCCGAGGCTGTATGAGCCAGCAAAGCCGAAATCGTAGGTATGGTTGTTGTCGCCGGGGTTGCCGGTGGTAATGGGGACCACAGCGTTGAGCCCAACCTGCACTCCATCCGAGTCGCGTTGGTCTTCACCATTTGCATTCGCATCGTTGACGGTCAGCGTCAACCCAGCCAACGCCGCTTGGTTGGTCGGTATCCGAATCTCATATTGTGAATTTGGATTCAAGTCGTCAATCAGGTAAATATGATTACCTGTCGAGACGCCCGGGCCCGAGCTAAAGAAGTAGGCGCCGGTCGCGTCGGTGACGGCAGTTGCGATCAGATTTCCGCTCTGATCATACAATTCGACTGTCACACCCGCGATGGGAAGTTCGTCAGCGTCTTGTATGCCGTCGTTATCCGCGTCGAGCCAGACGCGATTACCGATCTCGATAGGAGCCGTAAAGCAGAAGCCTTCGATATCTCCCAAGCCTGCGGCTTTGCCGAAGGTTGTGGCGCCGCCGCCGGCATCCCTGTTGAACACTTCATACGCCCGCGAGCGAGTACCTGTGAGATTGTTGAACCATGCGACACCGCCTTCGCGAATGTCAAACGGATCGAATATCGAAACGGCGACTTCATTGCTACCGGGTATCAGTAATAATCCGCCAAGGGTAATTTCATGATGCGTACCCGCGTTCGGGTCTGTTGAACCTCCAAACCCGTCAACGAACATATCCTGCCAATAGTATTCGCCGCCGCCCGGCCCTTGAGCAGGAACGCTCCCTGCGCCTCCGGTGGTAATGCCGCCGCAGGATGCGTTACTTTCAAGAACATAGCCTCCGCCGCTGCCGCACAACCGAAGCGTATCGCCTGCCGAGACCCCCTCAAACAACTCGCCAGTCGGAACAACATTGACATTATCCACGCGCGTATAATTTGTCTGATCGTTATATAAGGTCGCGCCAACGCCGGGAACCGTCGGCTCATCCCACGGGTCAGAAGTAGCCAGATTCATGTTACCGGTTTGGTGCCCTAAGCGATCCATCAAACCAATGATCATATCGCCATTGGTATCAAACTCAATATCCGAAAGAATCGGCTGTGGATAAATGATCTGTTTGCTGAACGGGAGATCAGCCGCACTGGTGCAAGGCGAATGACAAAGCGCGGTCATGATCGGCGACCACGGACGCCAAGCGGCTGAATACCCCGGAGGACCGCCATACACTGCCGGGTTGCTCGCAAAGCCTCGAGGATAATTCAATGAAAACTCGGCAACCAACGAGAAACTTGTCGACGGCGCTGCTGTTTCGGGGACACTGAGAATGTAGGTGCGCAGATCGTTTACGTTCTGCGTGCTCTCCGCCGAACATACAACGCCGATATACACATTTCCTTGATGAATCTCAACCGCCCATGGACGAACATCATTGACGTTACATGCGGTAGCGTTCCCCGGCAAGCTGACCGGAAACGCTGAAAAATCATTAATACTGGTTGGAGGCGTCGCAGGGTTGCCAACATTAATTCGATATAACGTCTGGTTGGCAAGATTCATCACCCACAAGGACGCGTCGTCCGACCCCATGTCAATATCGCCGATGGCAACCTTACCGACTGCATCCCATCCATTGGGGTCGGTATTAGGATCCGATGCAACAATGGAGAGTCCCCGTGCAGCATTCGTTCCCAGAGGGACACCTTCCGTTGGAATACCAAAAGTCGCCATGTTCAGGAAGAGCGATGCAGGCGCTAGCGCATTCCCAGTGGCTGGGTTAATTTGAACGGAATAGATCGCACCGGGTCCTCCGGGACCTAAACCGGCGTGACGCTTTGCCAACGCGCCAGCAAAAAGCGTTCCGGTAGAACGTTGAATTCCCAATCCCCACGTTGCCCCAATCTGCGCGCCTGTGGCAAGCGTATTTTCGATGGTGGTATCCTCTCGACCATACGCATCATAAGGAAAGGATACTAGCACGCCTTGTCCCGCGGAGGTGCTTCCAGCGGCTAACGGATCACCGTTTATATAGCATGGCGAAATCAGCCAAGGGTTGTTCTGGCAATACTCATCTGGCTTTGCCAACCCCAAGTCCACACCTGCGGCGGGACTGGTAACAAATTGGACCGTGGTACCCGAGTCTCTTCCGAACGCGCCGGGGCGCAAATCGGCAGGAATATTTGAAAATTCAACGCGCAACTGTGTGCCGTCTGCAATGCCATTAAATGTATAAGAACCGTCAGCCGCCGTTGTAGTTTGCGCCACTTGATTGCCCGTAGCATCATAGGCGGTTACAACAACGCCCGGCACACCTGTGTCGTTTTGTTCTCGGGTACCGCTATCGTTATAGTCGGTAAAGACCACCCCGGTGACCGTGTTCGGGTTCGCGCTGGTAATGGTCATTTCCGACTGGTTATACGTTCCATTTTGACCGTTACGCGTGTCGCAAACAGATAGTGTCCATACTCCCTGCGCATCCTCGCCTTTGAAAGCGCTTAATGCTTCGAAAGGCCTAGAATCCCGATCGTAGAATGGGGCGGCTACCAGGTCGTCATCGTTATCGTAAAGGGAATTGATACTCGAATCATCGAGCAAAACGTCATAATTATCATAATCATCTGGACTGGCTATGACGGGTGAGCCGAGACCGCCGCCTGAAATTAGCACAACGGATGTTCCACTTGGGGATGTCAACGTAACCCGTACGTCGCTCCGGCGCGGGTGAGAAACGTTGATCCCAACATTGACATCTGAAACGATCAGGCTAGTCGCTACATTAAACGTGCGCGTGATAGAGGTTGTACAACTTAACCCAGCGGACGGATCGGGTATCGCGCCGGGGGTGGCATCGCCTACCGTGGTGGTCAGCGCGAGCGCTGTATGCGTCTCCAAGCCAAGCAGGCTCATTAAAAGAACTAGGGCGGTAATAAGTGTCACCGCCCTGAAGAACAAACGCTTGAAAGAATTGTTCATTATGCTCACCTTACAATCAGTTAACAAAAATGATTTTTGCATTATATCGCACATGCATCAGCGTGTGGAAGGCAAATTCCCTTCGGGGAGTGGCGAAAAGGATACGTAAAAAATTTCTCTGCCACAGAGATCGCAGAGTTCTTTGAGAGAAAAACACAAAATCTCTGTGGGCTCTGCCGTCTCACACCGGCGCGCTCGCGGCACGAACGGTGTGGCTTAGCACACCCAATAAGCCACTCTCTCCCTTCGCAAAAAAGCCGACTTTTAGTTTCCGCCTCACCGTCGGGAATGATGCGGAAAGTCATCAAATGGAAAAGCATGCTTTCATCCAAGCAGAATCCATGAAACGCCTGCTACTAGAACAGAATACGAAAAGAAGGGACGCATTTCGCTGCCAGACAAAATTATCCCCAAACAAGGAAACCTGCAAACTCAAGACGAAAAAATACCCAAAGGGATACAATATTTTTCCTTCAATTTCTCACTCCCCAAATGATACAATCGCCTCATGCTCCCCGACCTCCGCGTGCGACAGCGCGATTATCTCCTCCAAATCTCCCGCGCCCTCACGCAGGAACTCAATCTCGAAAAACTCCTCGAATGGATTTTGCGCCTCTCGACGGAAATCCTTGCAGGACAGGCTGGCATCATCGCCCTCAAAGAACGGGATGGCTGGCGCGTCGCTGCCGCCCATGGGATTGCCCCGGCTTTCCTCAGCTACCTCTCCCCCCTGCTGGCAGACGAAAACGTCCGCGAACTGGATGTGCTCGAACTCAATCGCATGTTGAAGGAATTGACCTACACCGCGAGCATGGGACTGCTCAACGGCACTGCGTTGGCGCTCGTGGCGCACAAACAAGTCATTGGCGTTATTTTTATTTTTAGGAACTACGAAAGCGGATTCACCCTCAACGACCGCGTCATCTTGCAATCGTTTGCAGACCAAGCGGCAATCGCCGTGTACAACGCCCAACTCTATGGGCAGGTCTCCTACGAAAAGCAACGCCTCGACGCGCTCCTCGACTCCGCCGCCGACGGCATCATCATCCTCAACGCGGATTTGACCATCGAGCGCGTCAACGACGCGTTCGAACGCATCTACGGCAAGACACACGACGAACTGGTGAACACGCCACACGATGAAGTGATTCGCTGGGCGGGCGAGCCGCAGGGATCAACATTAAATGAGGCAATAGCAAACGGCTGGCCCCTGACGCCGAACGCGACGCTGTACGTGGAAGGCGACCTCGAACGTGAATTGCCGCCAGCCTTGCCTGTCGGGGTCACTTATGCGCCGCTGATTTCACCCGAAGGGAAATTACGCAACATCATCGTCAGCGTGCGGGACATTACGCACTTTAGAACAGCAGACGAACTCAAAGCGACTTTTATTTCCATTGTCAGTCACGAACTGCGGACACCCGTCGCGCTCATCAAAGGTTATGCGTCCACACTGCGGCGCGACGACGCCAAATGGGACAAGCGCACGATCAGCGATTCGCTCGCGGTGATCGAAGAGGAAGCGGACCGACTGAGCAAAATGGTGGACGATCTACTCGACGCGTCGCGGTTGCAGGCTGGCGGGTTGAGTCTCAATCGAGCGGACGTGTCGCTCCCGACGCTGGCGACCCGCATCGCAGAACGGTTCACCACGCAGACAAAAAATCACGCCATCGTCACCGACTTCCCTGAAAAATTCCCTGTCGTGCTTGCGGACGAGACGCGCATCGAGCAAGTTATCTCCAATCTTGTTTCCAATTCGATCAAATATTCGGCAAAGGGCGAGATCAAAATCAGTGGAACGGTGAGACCCGAGCAAGTGATCATCTGTGTTACGGATGAGGGCGCGGGGATTGACGCAAAAGACCTGCCGCACATCTTCGATCGGTTCTATCGCTCGACGAAAGCCGTCAAGCAGACGAAAGGCGCGGGGCTGGGACTTTATCTGGCACGCGCAATCGTCGAGGCGCATGGCGGGAGGATTTGGGCAGATCCCAAACCCGACGCGGGGGCAAGGATTTGTTTTTCGTTGCCGAGGTGAGGGTGCGTCGCACCTTGCACAGCAGAGGAATCTTCACGTTGAGATAAGGCTGATGGGTTGACAATGCTCAAAGGGATGGTGCGACGCACTTGCCCTCACCCCTAACCCCTCTCCCAAAGGGAGAAGGGGACGCGTCAGGGTGGTAAAATTTGACGAAGTTGAATCAAGCCGACCCTAAGTCAGACGCGGGTTTATATCCAAAAAGGAAAATGAATCATGGCAAACACAATCCCACCCCGAAGTAAGATCAATAAAAAATTTACGTGGAACGCGGAGAGCGTTTTTAAGTCCGTGAAAGATTGGGAGGCGGAGGCTGGAGCGATTGTGGCGGACTTGCCTGCCGTGAAAAAATATGAGGGCAGGCTCGGCGAAAGCGTTGACGTGTTGCTCGAAGGGATGCACGCCGTGGAAGCGCTGGCGGTCCGCACGTATAAGTTGTTTATGTACGCGGGGTTTTCGAATGCGGTGGATACGACGGATCAAAAATCTGCCGCGTTGTTCGGCAAAGCGCAAGGCGTGGCGGGACAGGTCTCTGGCGCGCTGTCGTTCGTGAACCCTGAGTTGATCCAAATTGGAAAAGCCAAACTCGATGAGTGGATGAAGGGCAACGAAAAACTGGCTGTGTATCGCCACAGTTTCGACGATCTGTTTCGTCAACAGGCGCACGTGCGTTCGGGCGAAGTGGAAGAGTTGCTCGGCATGGTCGGCGACCCGTTCAGCGGCGCGCAAAATAGTTCGAACATGTTGGTGAATGCGGATTTCAAATTTGCGCCAGCAAAAGACAGCAAAGGCAAAAAAGTGGACGTGACGCAAGGCACCATACACACGTCGCTCATGGGCAACCCCGACCGCAAGTTGCGGCAGAGTGCGTTCGAGAGTTACATGGACAAACATCTCGAATTCAAGAATACGCTTGCGGCAAATCTTTCGACCTCCATCAAGAACAACGTCTTCAATATGCGGGCGCGCAAGTTCGAGACGACGCTGCAAGCGTCGTTGTTTGGGCTCAACATCCCTGAGAGTGTGTTCCATAATTTGATCAACACGTTCAAGAGCAAACTGCCCGTGTGGCACAGATATTTCGAGATCAAGCGCAAAGCGCTGGGTCTGCGTGACATCACGTATTACGACATGTGGGCGCCGATCGTCAAGAAAAAGACAAAAGTCCCGTTCAAGCAGGCGGTGGATTTGATTTCGGAAAGCCTTGCGCCGCTCGGCAAAGACTACGTGGACGTGTTGCGGCGCGGCTGTCTGCAAGACCGCTGGGTGGATATTTATCCGAACAAAGGCAAGCAGAACGGCGCGTTCTCGTGGGGCGTCGCGCCCGACACGCATCCCTTCATTATGATGTCGTACACCGACGAAGTGGGAAGCATGAGCACGCTGGCGCACGAACTCGGTCACTCGATGCACTCGTACCTCACGGGTCAGAACCAGCCGCGCGTGTACAACAATTACTCGTTGTTCGTGGCGGAGGTCGCTTCGAATTTCAATCAGGCAATGATGCGCGGTCATTTGCTCAAAACGATCAAGGACAAAAATTTCCTCATCGCATTGATCGAAGAAGCCGTGAGTGGAAACTTCTTCCGCTATTTCTTCCAGATGCCGACTCTTGCCCGCTTCGAATTGGAGACGCATCAACGCGCCGAACGCGGCGAAGCCCTCACCGCCGACTCGCTTCAAACGCTGATGGCGGATTTGTTCACCGAGGGATTCGGTCCCAAAGTGAAAGTGGATCGCCCGCGCGTCGGGATGGTCTGGTCCACCTTCTCGCATCTTTTCGCGGACTATTATGTCTACTCGTACGCCACAGGCATTTCTGGCGCCCACGCCCTCGCGGGACGAATCCTGCGCGGCGAACCCAACGCGGCGGAGGATTATCTCGGCTTCCTCAAATCTGGCTCGTCGTTGTATCCGCTGGAGGTGTTGAAGCGCGCAGGCGTTGACCTCTCCATGCCAAAGCCCGTCGAGGAGACGTTTGCCGTGATGGAGAGTTATATTGATCGGTTGGAGGAGTTGGTTGGTTAGTTAACAATCGCTGGTTGAGCGCAAGCAGTCGAAACCAGCAAGTAACCTGAAAATAAATCGCTAGAATCAAACTCGGTGGTTTCGATACGCCCTTCGCAACGAACGCTCAGGGCTACTCAACCACCAGCGTAATAATCGCAAATCCAAAATCTAAAATCGTAAATCGGAAATCTAAGGATGCCTCAAACACAAATTGCCTGCCCGAACTGCCGCCAGATGATCGCGGCAAATGTTGAACAACTCTTTGACGTGACGCAAGATCCGCAAGCCAAGCAGAGACTGCTCGGCGGCGTGTCGAACATGGCGCGCTGTCCGCACTGCGGGTTTCAGGGACGACTCGCCACGCCGATCGTCTATCACGACAACGAAAAAGAATTACTCCTCACCTTCTTCCCGCCTGAGTTGAACGTGCCGCTAAATGAACAGGAGAAGATCATCGGTCCGCTCATCAAAAAGGTGACGGATTCGCTTCCCGCTGAAAAGCGGAAAGGGTATCTGCTCAACCCCTCTCCCAACTTGACGTACGAGTCGATGATCAAAGTCATTCTCGGCAAGGACGGCATCACGCCCGAGATGCTCAAAGCGCAACAAGACCGCGTGCAAATCGTCGAGCGGCTCATCCAAGCCAGTTCAGCCGACGTGCGGAGCGAGATCATCAAACAGAATATCGCCTTGTTCGATGAACAATTCTTTGCGCTGTTCAGCCGTCTCGCGCAAGGCGCCCTCCAAAGCGGACAAGATTCGATTGGCAAGCAACTCGCCGAAGTGCAACGTCAACTGCTCGAAGAGACCGAGTTCGGTCGCGGACTGAAAGAATCGGTTGGGGAATTGGAGACAGCCCAAAAGTCCCTGCAAGAAGCGGGACAGAGTCTGACGCGCGAGAAATTGTTGGAGATGGTCGTCGCCTCGCCGAACGATGCGCGTCTGCGCGGCTACGTCAGCTTGGCGCGGCAGGGCATGGACTATCAATTCTTCCAACTGCTCACCGAAAAGATCGACAAAGCCAACGGCGATGAAAAAACGCAGCTTGAGGCGATCCGTGAGAAGTTGCTCGATTACACCAATGAAATGGACAAGCAAATCGAAGCGCGTTACAAACAGGCGCAGGAGTTTGTCGAGTCGATTCTCAGTCAGGACGATGTGGCAAAAGCCGTGCGCGACAACCTCGACGGCTTCACACAGGATTCAGTTGACTTGGTGAACCAAATGTTGAGACAGGCTTCGGAGAAAAACGATTACGCACGCATGGGCAAACTGCAAAAGATGGTGGAAGTGTTGCGTGAAGTTTCCACACCGCCTGAGGTCGCCTTTGTTGAACAATTGCTCGACGTTCCCGATGAAGCGTCTGTTGAAAAAATGCTCGAAGCGAACAAAGCGATGATCAACGACCAGTTCATGCAAGCGTTGATCGGATTGGTCGCGCAAGTGGATCAAGCCGCCGAGCAAGGCAACCCCGAAGCGAAAGCGCTGAGCGAGAAGATCAACTCAATTTATAAAATCGCTTTGAAGTTTTCGATGAAACAGAATATGTAAATCAGCGCAGGCGGTTATCGAACGATCAAAAAGATTAAATGACAAAAAACTACGCTTATTTGTGTAACTTGTATTATAATCACCGCATAAGGATTGAGGAGCAAGTAAAAATAATCCTTATACATCAAATTACACAAAGGAGTTCTCATGAGTTTCTTCTCAAAAATCCTCGGTAAGCTTGGTATCGGCAAGAAAGAGGAAGACAAACCGCAATTCGCTGGCATGGCGAAACCTGCCGGTGTTGTCAAAGGCAGCGCGCCTGCGCCGGCCGCCGCTAAACCAGCTGGCGCCCCCGGCGCAATGGCTCGTCATGAATATGCCAAGGATGATGACGCTTCGCCGGCCCCCGCCGCCATGGCAATGGTGGATGTCGTCGCCAAACTCGAAGGTCTCGCCCAGGCAAACCCCGCCAAACTCAACTGGAAAGTTTCCATTGTTGACCTGCTCAAACTGCTCGATCTCGAATCCAGTTTCGAGGCGCGCAAGGAATTGGCGACTGAACTCGGTTGCCCTGCCGACCTGATGGGCGACTCAGCCAAGATGAACACTTGGTTACACAAGGAAGTTCTGCGCAAGATCGCCGCAAACGGCGGTAACATTCCGAAGGAATTGCTGGACTAAGCAAATTGCAAATAAAACAGCGCGGACGTCGACTCGTCCGCGCTGTTTTATTTGGACGCCCCGCTTCCCCTCTCCCTTGCGGCTGATTCCTTCCTAGGATGAATCAACCGTCCCGTAGAAAGACCGCTTCGCCGCAGGCGGCATGACAATCCCGCAAAGAATCCAGTTTGAGAGTCTTTGAGAGTCTCCCGGCGTAGAATTATCCTTGCAGAAAGGAACTACGCAAATGGAAATCCCAAGACATTGGAGACTTAAGAAGCAACGCTATGGGCTGGTTGGGGAGGTTTGCCCGCATTGCGATCACAAGATCTTCCCCCCACGCGACGTCTGCCCAAACTGCGGCGATGAAGCCAAAGATTTATATACGTTTAGCGGCAAGGGTGAAGTGTATTCGTTTACGACCGTTTATGAAGCCCCGGCAGGTTATGATGCCAACACGCCTTACACCGTCGCCCTTGTAAAACTTGAAGAGGGCCCTATGCTCACCGCGCAGTTAACCGACGTAGACAACAACGCTGTCGAAATCGGTATGCCCGTCGAAATGGTCACCCGCAAGATGAGAAACGATGGGGATGAGAGAGGGTTGATCGTGTACGGGTATAAATTTCGCCCCGCCTGGAATATGCAAAATCAAACATAGCCGCCCTACGAATTAAAGTATCAACAATCTGCTTCTTTAGTACAAAGACTTCTTGCCGCTCCTCATCGTCCTGAGGAGCGGCTTCTTTTCATAGCTCCACTACGATGCCAATTCATAAATCTGCCTGTTAACCTCCTATTTTTCATGCCAAGGAGATGCGAGCGAAACGTTCCCTGAGATAGAAAACGTTTTTTGCCGTAGGGGGAAAAGAGGAATTAAGTCACTTTCAGGCTGTATGGTCACTTAACTATAATAAATCTATGACTGTGCCGCTCCTGGCTACAAAGCTATACATCCCCCCGCCGCGCCCCGGGATGGTCGCGCGTCCGCGCTTGATCGAGCGGTTGGACGAGGGAATACATCGAAAATTGTCTCTTGTCTGTGCTCCCGCTGGTTTTGGCAAGACCACCCTGGTCAGCGAATGGATTGCTGGTTGCGGACGGCCTGTTGCGTGGTTGTCTCTGGACAAAGGGGATAATGATCCAGCGCGGTTTCTAGCTTATCTCGTAACCGCCCTGCAAAGGATCAAGCCAGGAATTGGTGAGGGGTTGTTGGCGACGCTCCAATCTCCCCAGCCTCTGCAAATCGAAACGATTTTGACTACCCTGCTCAACGAAATTTCCGCCATCGCGGAGGACTTTCTTCTTGTCCTTGATGATTATCACGCAATTGATTCTCAATCGGTTGATCAAGCTCTGAGCTTTCTTGTTGAGCGCCAGCCGCCGCAAATGCATTTGGTTATCGCCACACGTGAAGACCCGTCGCTTCCTCTTGCCCGCTTGCGCTCCCGGAACCAACTGAATGAACTGCGCGCCGCCGATTTGCGATTTACTCCCGCCGAAGCCGCCGAATTTTTGAATCAGATAATGAGGCTGAATCTCTCAGCGGAAGATATCGCCGCGCTGGAGTCTCGCACCGAAGGCTGGATCGCCGGTCTGCAAATGGCCGCCCTTTCCATGCAAGGGATCACGGACACAGCTGGTTTCATTCAATCCTTTACCGGCAGTCACCATTTCGTTCTTGATTATCTGATGGAAGAAGTTCTGCAACGGCAGTCCGAAAGCGTTCAGGCATTCCTGTTGCGTACATCCATCCTTGACCGCATGTGCGGAGATCTTTGCGATACTGTGCTACTCGATACACCCGTTCCCGGTCAAGAAACTCTAGAATATCTCGAACATGCGAACCTGTTCATCGTTCCGCTCGATAGCGAGAGACGCTGGTATCGCTATCATCACTTGTTTGGCGATTTGTTGCGCAAACGACTTGGGCAAAACCTATCCGCTGAAGGGATCGCCGAACTGCATATCCGCGCCAGCGAATGGCACGAAAACAACAATCTGCTGCTTGATGCCTTCCGTCATGCGGCTGGGGCTAATGATATTGAGCGCGCCGAGCGGTTGGTTATTATTAAAGGGGGAAGGATGCCTCTATATTCACTCCCCGTGGTGACCGCCATACTCGACTGGTTGGATTCGCTGCCAAATATCGTACTGGATGCCAGGCCATGGTTGTGGGTTAGATCTGCCACATCAATGCTAATGGCGGGACAGGTAGCTGGCGTCGAAGAGAAACTACAAGCGGCTGAAAAAGCCATGCAACATTTCGATCTCGACGACAAGACCCGCGACCTGGTTGGGCAAATTGCCGCTATACGAGCCACGCTGGCGTTCGTCCGCTATGAGCCGGAATCCACAATCCTTCAGGCGCGCCGCGCCTTGGAATACCTGCATCCCGATAACCTGCCTTACCGCAGCAGGGCCACCTGGGCGCTGGGGACTGCGCATCATCTTCTGGGGAAGCGCGCCGCGGCACGTCAGTTTTATACCGAAGCCATCCGGCTGGCATCCGGCCATACCTACTACACCTTGCTGGCTTCGGCACACCTGGGCCAAATACAGGAAATAGATAATCAGCTTTATCAGGCAGCCGAAACCTATAACCGCTCCCTGAAACTGTTTATCGACCAGGATCCCCCGAACGCCAGCGAAGAGTATATTGGGCTGGCTCGCATATGCTACGAATGGAACGATCTGGATGCCGCTGAGCAGTATGGAAAACAGAGCCTTCAACTGGCGCGGCAGTATGATAGCGTCGTTGACAGACACATTATCTGTGAGGTGCTCCTGGCCCGCCTGAAACTTGCCCGGGGAGATGTGACTGGCGCGATTGCAATGTTGGCGGAAGCCGAACAGTCCGTGCGCCAGCGTAACTTTGTGCAACGGATCCCTGAAGTTGTTGCCACGCAAGTAAGTACGTTACTCCGACAAGGCGACATCGCGACAGCCGCGCGTCTCGCGCAGTCCCACAATCTTCCCATCAGTCAGGCCCGTGTGCTCCTTGCCCAGGGAGACGCGTCCGCCGCGCTCGCAATCATCGAACCGTTTCGTCAACAAATGGAAGAGAAGGGCTGGCAGGACGAACGGCTCAAAGCGATGGTTTTACAGGCAGTCGCGTTTCATGTGCACAGGGAACAGGATAAAGCGGTGCAATTGTTGGGCGATGCGCTGGTTCTCGCGGAGCCGGGCGGTTTCATCCGTCTCTTTGTGGATGAGGGTGAGCCAATGGCTCAACTATTATCCGAAGCGGCCACGCGAGGAATTATGCCGGGCTATGTGAGTAAGTTGCTGGCTGCATTTGAAGCTGAGAAGCGGAAAAGTGACGACCAGCCTGATCTGTCCCCTGCCAGGCGCCTGATCGAACCTTTGAGCGACCGCGAACTTGAAGTCCTAAAACTTCTCCGCAGTGAATTGAGCGGACCTGAAATTGCCGAACGGTTGATCGTGTCGCTCAACACCTTGCGCACGCACACAAAAAATATTTTCAATAAACTCGGGGTCAACAACAGGCGGTCAGCCGTCCGCCGCGCCGAAGAACTCCATCTGTTTTAGAGCAGACACATTGGTCTGCCCCTACTTCTCCATCTCAACTCCAGCCGCCCACTGGAGTTTTTGTTTTCCGCAATCACCACCTCAATCACATCATCTGGTGATGACGCCTCACCACCTCTAACGGTATCTTACAGGCAGATAACCGAGAGAAAACAATGATTCACAAGCCGAGATCTAACCTTCCGTTTTACGAAATCCGTATCAAAGGACACTTGGATGAGCAATGGATGACGTGGTTCGACGGTTTGACCATCACACTGGAGGAGAACGGCGACACGCTTCTTTCTGGCCCCGTGACGGATCAAGCCGCTCTGTATGGATTGCTCAAAAAAATCCGTGATTTGGGAATGCCGTTAGTTTCGGTTATCCAAATCCAAACCAATCGTTCTGAACAAGGAGAATAAAAATGAATACAAGCACAACCTCTGTGAAAAAGATCGACACAAAAGCCCTGCTCTCCACCCTGTGGATCATGGTCATGATCAACATGCTGAAAGCGGACATCCTCTCGCTCTTCATCCCCGGCGCGGCGGAAGAAGTGGCGAAGACCGCTGCCAGCACGGGCGCTTCCATTCCGCAACTGATGCTGGTCGGCGCGGTGATGGGGAATCTCGCCATCGCCATGATCATCCTATCCCGCGTGTTGAAATACGGAATCAATCGCTGGGTCAATATCGTTGTGGGCATCGTCACCATCGCCTATATCTGGGGCGGCGAGGTGTCCTATCCACATTACATCTTCATCGCTAGCGTCGAGACCATTTGTCTTCTGCTCATCATCGGGTTCGCATGGACCTGGCGCTACCTTGAAGCCTGAAATCAAAAGGAGATAAACATGAAAGCCTTGCAAAAAGTCGGCGGCATCTCTGCCCTGTATATGGCTGTAGCCTACATTGCGGCAATGCCCTACTTCCTTGTGGTAGTCAACTATCCGGCTGTAGTTGATCCCACCGAGAAGGTCATTTTACTCAGGGACAATTACACGAGCATGTTCGCGATGCACGTCATCGTTTATGAGTTCGTGGCAATTGGTTTGATCGTATTGGGATTAGCTCTTTACCATCGCTTGAAGGTCGGCACACCAGTGATAGCCCAAATTGCGACTGCCATCGTCCTCATCTGGGCCTGCCTTCTTTTGGCAAGCAGTATGGTGTTCAACTACGGCATGAAATCGGCTGTTGAATTGTACGCCACCGATCCGTCTCAAGCAGTGTGGACCTGGCAAGCGCTTGAGTCGGTAGCCCAGGGGCTGGGTGGGGCCGGTGGCGAGCTACTGGGCGGGTTGTGGCTCTTGTTAGTGAGCTGGGCCGCTTATCGAACAAATGCGCTTCCCAAACAACTCAACTGGCTCGGATTTGTGATTGCGTTCGCAGGTCTCAGTTCCGTTGTACCCACGCTCGAAGACGCAGGCATCGTCTTTGGACTCCTCCATATCATCTGGTTCGTCTGGTTGGGGATTGTCATGTTGAAAACCAGCCATAGCTTAAGCAGTCGGCCATTGAATTTGGATATCGAAGGAAAAGGGTTGGCGTGAAATCCATCACCGATATAAACACCAGCCTTCCTTACACATCAAGGAGATAAGAAATGAATACTAACGAAAATGATGTCTTGAACTCACCGAAGCGCCTCGCGAGAATCGCCGGTGTTCTCTATCTGGTCGTCGCCATCTTTGCCGGCTATGCCTTCAATGTGTTCACCTGGTTGTATGTCGCTGGCGACGCGGCGGCTACAGCCGCAAATGTCATTGCAAGCGCGGGGATTGTTCGCCTGGCTGTTGTCGCCGATTTGATCCAGGTGACAGCCTGGGTGTTTCTTGCCCTCACGCTCTATCGTCTGCTCCAGCACGTTCATCCCGGCGCTGCGTTCGCAATGGTTACCCTGGTTGCAATCGGGGCTGGCATTGCCTGTTTCAACAATGTCTTTGCGTTCGAGGGGATGCGGGTCGTGACCGATGGTTCTTATGCGGCAGTTTTTGGCGTCGGAGGAACAAATGCCCTGGTGTTGATGCTGCTCGATACCCAGCACTATGGGGTAGCCATCGTGTCACTCTTCTATGGCCTGTGGCTGATTCCGTTGGGGTATCTTGTTTACAAGTCAGGCATGTTCCCGAAGGCGCTAGGTGTGGCGCTCATCTCGGTATGTGTCTGCTACCACGTGAAATTGCTCGCGGCTTTCCTGGCTCCCGACCTGTGGACAGCATTCCAGGGCTACGTCAGCATTCCGATCTGGGTCTTCGAACTCTGGATGGTACTGTATCTGCTCATCATCGGCGTGAGGACTGTAAAGCCAGACCTGAACAAACCCGCCGTGGCGTAATCAACCCAGCGGGCGGGATCGAAACCTATACAACGATAATGACGAAAGGAAATAAAAAATGAAAGCGATTGTTTGTGCAGAATTCGGTACGCCCGATGTTCTGCAACTCAAAGAAGTTGCCAAACCCACCCCAAAAGATAACGAAGTCCTGATCCGCGTCCATGCGGCCTCTGTCAACTTCGGAGATCTGATGGCACGAAATTTCAAGGCAGTTTCTCCGCGTAAGTTCAATATGCCATTCATCTTCTGGCTCCCAGCGAAAATATCCTTTGGGCTAAGAAAACCAAATATAACCATCCTGGGGAGCGAACTGGCTGGTGAAATCGAAGCAGTCGGTAAAGATGTAAAACGGTTCAAGAAAGGCGATCAGGTTTTTGGATATCCTGGTCTGAGTTTTGGCGCCTATGCAGAGTATGCCTGCCTGCCCGAAACCGGAGCGGTAGCGCTCAAACCTGTCAACCTGAGCTATGAAGAGGCAGTTACCTTGCCATACGGGGCGATCATGACAACGAGTCTGCTGGAGAAGGCAAACATTCAGTGCGGACAGAAAGTTCTCATCAACGGCGCATCGGGCGGCATCGGCTCGATGGCGGTCCAACTCGCCAAATATTACGGTGCGGAAGTGACGGGCGTGTGCGGCACGCCAAGGCTGGAATTCGTGAAATCCCTCGGCGCGGATAAGGTCATTGACTACACCCGGGAAGACTTCACCCAAAACGGTGAGACCTACGACCTGATCTTTGACATCCTCGGCAAGAGTTCATTTTCAAAGGTCAAACGCTCGCTCAAGCCAAACGGAATTTATCTGTTAGCCAGTTTCAAGATGAAGGCGCTACTTGATATGCTGTGGACTTCGCTCACGGGCAGCAAACAGAAGATCATCTGCGCCTTTGCAAATGAAACGCCTGAAAGCCTGACCTTCATCAAAAATCTGGTCGAAGAAAGAAAGGTGAAAGCCATCGTTGATAAATCCTTTCCGCTGGAGCAAGCCGCCGAGGCGCACTGGTATGTGGAGCAGGGTCGCAAGCAGGGGAATGTGGTCATCGCAATTTAAGGACAAGAGTATGGGCGGGGTAAACCTGCTCATACGGTATTCGCAGGTGAAATATGAAATCGGAAAAGATGTGGTGAGTCATGCCTTAAGTAGTTTGATAAATTCAGTAAATCACGGATTGAGGTAATTTGTGGGTAGGGATCACACAAATCGTGCCGTAAATTGTTTCAATGGTGCGGATCAACCAGCGGGTAAAGCGATGAAAGCGGAACAAGGGTACAGCGACGCGGTAAGGACCGTGCGCCATCAGGCTCGCGATCATATTTGGGATCATCCTGACCTGGGCAAAGTCACGGGAAAGTAAAGAAGAGTAGGTTTTCAATCGTTGAGAACAATGAAAAAAAGGAAAACTACCTATGGATACGAAAATAATAATCATCATGGGCTATTCATATTTATATTGCTTCTTTGAAGTTTTCATAAACATAAGGCAAAGAAGCAAAAGCAAGGTTGTAACATCGAGTGATAAAAATAGCTTGAGGTTATTGTATAGCCTCATTACGGTAGGTTATGCCGTGTCATTCTCAATAGGGGCAACCAGGATGGGGCGGATCTATGATTGGAACACCTTTTTTGCAATCGGCATGACATTGGCCGTGGCAGGGTTTGTCATCCGAATTCATTCCATTGTGATGTTGAAACAATACTTCACTTATTCCGTTACCAAAGTGGAAAACCATAAGATCATTGAAACAGGCTTGTACAAATTCATCAGGCATCCTGGGTATCTTGGGCAGCTGATTATATTCGCTGGAATTTCCATTTCGATATCGAATTGGTTATCCATTCTAACCATGATGATTCCCGTTACGCTTGGATATCTCTACCGTATAAAAGTAGAGGAGGCATTCATGCTTGAAGAGTTGGGAGAATCTTATTTGAATTATCAAACACGGACAAAAAGAATCATCCCGATGTTCTATTGAGATACGTACAAAATGCCTTCAATAGAGTTTTCAAGAATCTAGAACAACAGAAAGAGGAAAAAATGAAAAAGTTCCTTGCGTTCACAATCATGTTGATGGCACTGACAGCCTGCGTGACACCCCGGATCCAGTCATCCGAACCAACTGCTACGGGTATGCCCCAGGCGAATATGCCCAACCCCGCCTCGGTCTATTGCGAACAGAACGGCGGCAAACTTGAAATCGTCACCGCCGCCGATGGCAGTCAAAGTGGACAATGTGTTTTTCCCGATGGCAGCGTTTGTGACGAGTGGGCTTACTACCGGGGCGAGTGTGGTCTCGCAACACAGACCAACCCCACGTCTGTCATGACCGTTGAGTCAACCACAGAAGAACAAGCATCAGGCGGTTACATGCCACCGGGTACCACAGAAGAGATAGCGGATTGGTGGGGCGTCATCAAGAGTACGGAGCCTGGCGCGCAGTTCGATGATTACTTCGAGCGGCAGGATTTGGGACAGGTCATCTACTTTGGGATCGATTCCATGGACCCGGCAGTCCAATCCCAGATCGAGTCCCTGCGCGACAGTGGCAAGATCGTCCACCTTTATGGAATTTTAGTCAGCAATGTGCCGGACTACAACGGTTCACAGGTCCTGGTGGATCGCATCGAGGTTGAAGAGTAACCCTCGAACACAAAAAAATCCGAGTTCACCTGCACGATGGGTGAACTCGGAAGTTCGGGCCTGCAGAACATTTCCAGGAGGTATCAGGATGGATTTGCTCGTAAAGATCTTGGTGACAATTGGCAGCAGCGCGTCCATTGGCTTTGGGATATGGCACTTCTTCGTACCCGGGGCATGGAACTGGTATTCCTATATCGATGCCCGGGCAACCGAGTTGATCGTTGCTGTGCGGGCCATTAATGTGTTCTTTTCGCTGTCGCTGGTCTTGTTCGGTTTGTTGAATATGCTGTTTGTCCATGGAAGCAGGGCAAATCGCTATGCGATCATTGTCCTGCTGGCCGCAACCTGTATTCTATGGCTGACGAGGCTGGTGTTCCAGATCGTTTCCCCGCAAGGCTCGATCAACCCCATTCTACAATATGGGATGTTGGCAGCATTTGCCTTGATAGCACTCTGCTACCTGGTCTCGCTCTTTGTTGTGGCGCTGCAAAAGATGCCTTTCTAACCGGAAGGAAGTTCCCGTGGAAAATAAACTCATCTTCATCGGCGCGCTGGGCGCGTTCTTCCTGGCAACTGCCGCCACTCTTGTCTCGGACATGCACGGGATCGGGGATTGGTTTATCTCATCTCTCCAGACAAGAAAGCTGGCGCTGAATCCAGCATCTATTTACGGCGCGCCGTACACCATCGCGGGTTATTTTGGCGAACCTTTGCTCATCCTCTCCATCGCCATGTTGACAGCCGGTCTCTACGGAAGTTGGTTGAAATACCACAACTCCATTGCGCTAATTGCCATGAGCATCGGCATTTTGTATATTCTGGAAAGACTCTTCTGGAGTTACGTCACCGTCAATTTCGCTAGCAGCATACAAAGCCATTCAATCATCAATGATTACTCCGCTTTGACACAAGCAGGTTTTCTGAAAGGGCTTGGCGCGTTGTTTGGAGGGCTGATCGGCGGCTTTGGATTTTCAATCGCGCTCACTGTCCTTTTCTTCAGCCTCCGCAACCCCTACGGCATTACCGGGGGATTGATCGTCCTTGCCGCCATGTTAATCGGTATGCCAGTAAAAATTTATTTCATGAATCACGTTTCTACCGTGGCGCTGACCACTTTCATCATCAGCATGGTCGTCAAGAATTTCGGGATTGTCTTTATGGGAGTGGGATTATTGACAGAATCATTGAAGTAAAAAGTTCTGGTTAATGGTGAAAGCGCTAGCAGAGCGGCGCTGTGATCGTAAATTTTCGTTCCGCGGCGGGGTAGCGCCCTGATGTAAGACTTGTCAGGTAATGGGCTTTGATTATATTGACTTGAGATCAAGCGCTTTATATCCATTGGCGTTCTGCGATAATCTCATTGCGATTAGGGCGACGCCCCAACTGAGCGTTGCGGACATCCAGGGATATAGTTCGACTGAAGTGAGGAAGAGTCCAGTGACGCCAATGGAGGCGTGGAACAGGAGGGCAAGAAGTAAACTCCCCTGTGTGTTTTTGTACACCCATTCAAACAGAACTGAAGTGGCGACCAGTTCAAGATAATGCCAGACAATGAAAGTTTCCTGGGCGGCGTTGCCTTTGGTTAGCCAAAGCGGCAAATGCCATAATCCCCACAACAATCCCAGAAGGATACCAGCCCGCCAACTGCCGTGTTGAAAACGCATGCGCGGTAAAGCGTACCCACGCCAGCCGGGTTCTTCTCCCATTGAACTGCCAAAAAGCAATTGTTGGAAAAAGAAAAAGGGTAAAAAGATAAACGGACTGAGGTTGGCGAGCGCAGGCGGAAGATTTGCAAAGACTTCCACAAATGGCGGCTGTGTAAAATCAGGCGCTGGGCTACCGAGCAGGATCGAACTGACGGTCACAGCTAGAGAAAGACTCGAAGCCCATAGCAACACGAACAGATACCAGCGGAGTCCGACCCGCCACGTTAACAGGCGCTTGAGCAAGTCGCGGAAACCTGGTTTGCCATCATAGATCGCAATTGTGATCAACGCCGCCAATGACGGACCAATCGCTCCCAGCGACCCGCTCAACGTTGGGTCAATCTTGAATGCAATGAGATTGTGTGAAGCCAGTAAGGCAGGCATCCACACTGCCCAGGAGATCAAACAAGACAGTGTAAAAAACACGATCAACGAGCGAGGTTTGGGTGATATTGAAGTTAGAGGGTTCATTGGTTCATTCCGAACAGTCTGAAATGGCGCGACTCATCGTTTCGCTATACCGTTTCCTTGTTCAACAGCGCTCTGCCCAACCCAAATGACCAGGGGATGCCAAGAACCAAAACAAAGATTCCGAGCGGGGGCAGGAGGCTTAGACCGCCCATTGCCAATCCAAGATAGTTAATCCATCGTGGCAGGCGGTTCGTTTTCAAGGATGCCCAACTGATCAGCAAATACCATAAACCATTGACGAGGATCACAGCCATTCCCAACAGATTGATTAATCCGTTCAATGACCCTTGCACAGCTAAGTCTGCTGTTCCTCGGCGGTCGAGCAACATGGATGGCAGGGAATTCAGCCCGGTTTGTTCCTGAGGAACATTTACGGCTTGTGTCACGAGAGCCAGACTCAATCCAGCGTTGATCAGTAGGCATATTACAGATAGGAAACCAAAACAGGAGGCGGTTTGAATCAACCTGGGAAAATCGTTCTGCAATCGGCTGTGGAAAACCAAAATTAAGACAACGGCAATCCCAGCGGAGACAACCTTCAACGCATCTTGAACGATTAATGGAGTTGGATTTCGGACAGCAAGCTCCATCAGTTTGTTTGGGTCGGCAAGCGCGGCTGCGCCAATAAACCCAAGCGCGACGATGAGAGTTACTGCCGTGACAGCCACGTTAATCAATGCGGCTGTTCCGCCAATTTGTTGAAGCTTAATCTGATGTCTTTGCATAGCTAGTTCCTGTTCTTTGGCTTGCGGTCGTGCTCGTCGCTAAAAAGCGTTTGCGTCGCGCTTTCCGGCGACTTGTCTTGAATAAGGAAAAGGCGACTGGAGATTTCTCGTTTCGATCAAACGCCGCCATTATGACATTCTTCCCACGAATGCACATTGGGCTAAAAGATTATTTCGCTTCCTTCTGGATCTGTATTTATCTTCTACATCTTGAGATGTATTTCCGCCCGTTCGCTTCCGCAAATAAAAACCCTGAACATCGAGAAGTTCAGGGCAGTGTAATTCGCAGGCGCGTCAATCGTTTTTTAAGCGCAATTGAGTTATTTGACCGCGCATCTCCGCCAGCGCAACCTGCGTCAAACGCTGGAGATCTTCCAATTGGCGCCGCGCTTGCGAAGGCTTGCGATCCAACAGGATTCGAGCCGACCGCGCGTTGAGGGCTATGCTGAATAAGACCTGCGAAACTGAGTCGTGCAGATCGCGAGCAATTCGATTGCGTTCGTTCATAATCGCTAAATCCTCGGCTTCAGCGGCATATTTTTGCAGTTGCTCGTGCAGGGATTCGAGGTCGTTTAGTATCGCCTGACTTTCGTTGCGGGCAGACTCGGTCTCGCGATTAATGACGATATACGCCGCAACGCCGAAACTGCCCGCGATGGGCATCAACGCGCGAGCCGGTCCTTCCAACACCCCAAAATGAAAGATGAGCGGTCCAGCCAGTGAGATGGCAAAAAGTCCCGTCCATGCCCAGAGGCTATTGCCGGTAAAGGTCAATGCCGCCTGAAAGGCAAGCAAAACAAAAAGCGCAGTCGCGGCGCCCAGTTCAGGGTCCAGCCAAAGCGCTAGCGCGGCAATCGCCGATTGGACCGCAAAGTATGAATATAAAAACCCAAAATGGGGAGATCGTAACCACATCATAACGGTAAATAGAATCAAATAGGCGACTCTCAACCCCAAAGACCAGAGACGATGCTCAGGTTGGATTGGAGAAAACAAGGCTTGTGAAAACTCCGCAACAATAACCAGATAAGCGGCTATGACGGATATTCCCCCAAAACGAAAAGGCGCAACAGACTGAGAGGAGCGTGAGGTCATGTCAGTTTATTTTTTATTGCGTAAATCGCCAACTGTGTGCGGTCGGTTAAATTTAGCTTACGCAGAATATTGCTCACATGCGTTTTAACCGTCTTGTCGCTGATAAACAACGCTCGCGCGATCGCCTGGTTGTTTTGTCCCTGTCCGATCAGGCGCGCCACATCCCGCTCACGTTCTGTGAGATCCGTCGCCGGGTTGGGCACCCCGCCAGCGGAATCAGGTTGACGAATAATCTGCCCGATTAATTTCCCGGTGATCTCGTGATTCAAACGGACCTCGCCGCGATGCACTGCTCGGATGACCTCGACGAGATCCTCGGGCGTCACATCTTTCAAAAGATAACTGGAGGCGCCGGCCTGAATAGCGGGCAGAATTTTGTCCTCTTCGGTGAAACTGGTTAATGCAATCACTTTGACGCCTGCATTCGCCGTTTTGACCTGGCGAATGGTTTCGATGCCATCCATGAGCGGCATGACCAAATCGATCAGCATCACATTTGGCTTCCGCCGACGACACAGTTCCACGGCGGTTATGCCATCGCCCGCCTCGCCAACCACCGTCAGATCATCGTGCAATTCCAGGAAAGTTCTCAATCCCTGCCGAACCATTTGGTGGTCGTCTACGATGAGCACTTTTATTTTTTCTGCCTGTGATTTCATAGCGAAGCGCCTCTCAATCCTTTTCGATATGAATTTTGACGCCGGACCCGGGTAAGGCTGCGACCTGTAAATTCCATCCGATTTCAACCGCGCGTTCTTTCATGCCGGTCAGCCCAACGCCGTGTCCGTTTACAATACCCCGCAAATCAAAACCTTGTCCCTGATCTGAGATTTCGACCCACAGAGGCTCAGTCAAGTGCAAGCGAATCGCCGCCTGAGTCGAACCGGAATGTTTAATTATATTATTCAGGGCTTCTTGAACGATGCGAAAAAGCGCGCGCGCTTCCAGAGGAGTCAGCGGCGCATTGCCTTCTATATCCAAAGCAACGGATAAGTTTCCAAACCGTTGAAGGTCAATAACATGCCGACGGATGGCTGTCGCCAATCCATTTGAGGCAGGGTGATTCGGGTTTAGTTCATAGATCAAAGCCTGCATCTCGGCAATCGAACTCTGCGCCAGTTGATTCAAGCGCTCCAACTGTTCCCGCACGCGCTTAATATCAATGTCAAGAAGCATGAGCGCCGATTGCGTAGTGAGGGTCATGGTAAAGATTGTCTGTGTGACCGAATCGTGCAACTCCAATGCCAGATGGCGACGTTCGCGCGCTGCCGCCAGTTGTTGAATCCGGTACGAATACTCCTGTAATTGCCTGTTGGCGTCCTGACGCCGACGCATCAGAGATTGGTTGTACTCATAAGCCTCGCGTGCGCGCCGCATCGCCAGCGCATACGAAGCCAGCAGGACACTCCCAAAGATATAGATGAACGCCAAAGCAATCCCTCCTAAAAAACCATAGGCATATACCAATGGAAAAATCATCAGAACGGCAAATAAGCCGATCCACGCCGCAGCTGCCTTTGGGTTAATCCATTGCATGATCTGCATACTGAGAATGCCGAAGAGAGCGGCAAAATAATCTTCACCTTTTGCCAGATATAACAACGCCATAATCAGTATGGATTGAAAGATTAAATATACAGGTAAATACCAACGGCGCTTGGGAATAATCGTCGCCGTTACGCTAGTCAACAACCAGCATCCCAATAACCCCAGCAGTGAATGGAAGCGCGGATCATCTCGATAGGTGACCAACATGCGCAACGCAATTGCCCCAAACAGAGAAGCGGCGGTCAGATAAAACACCCAAATATGCGCCCAACCGGAAAAGCGCTTCATACCGATATTATATGACACAATGGATCATCTAAATATCCCGAGCGGGAGAATCGAATCTAACCATCAAGCAGGCAGTGGAACTAATCCTCTCGCGCAGATTTGAATCAAATCGCGTCCCGCGAGGAAGTACACGCTTCGCAGTCGTCCGAAGATGATGTATATAGCACGTTATGTAGTATGAAATACAATTTGTGGAACGGTTGTATGCCTGTATAAATTTCGCCCCGCTTGGAACGCCTGCTCAATAAAAACGAAATCGCCAGTAATGAGACGAACACCCCTGTGAGCAGGGGTGTTTTCGTTCAACTACATAACATTACGCAACAGCGCCACCGATTTCTGTACCCCGACCAGGGGCGGAAGGTTGAAGTCTTCATGTTCGATGCTCAACACATCATCGTAGCCATTTTGCCGCAGTTGAATGACAAAATCACGCCACCAAAGTTCGGAATGCCCATAACCCAGAGTCACGTAATTCCAGGAGCGCTCAGCGACACGGTCATTGGGTTTGGTTTCTAACAAGGTATTGATTTCGCTGTTGCGGGGATCGATGCGCGTGTCTTTGGCGTGGACGTGAAAGATCGCGCCTTGCAAGTGGGGGATGGCACGCAGTGGATCGCCTCCCATCCATAGCGCATGACTCGGATCGAAATTGACACCCACCATCTCGCCGACAGTCTCGCGCAGTCTGAGGAGCGTTTCTGTGTTGTACACAAGTTGATGCCCATGCTGTTCCACACAGATCTTTTCGATTCCCTGTTCACGAGCAAACTTCACAAGGTCGCGCCAGTATGGGATGGCAACCTCTTCCCATTGATAATGCAGGATTTCATGACATTCTGGGGGCCAGGCAGTCGTGATCCAATTCGCATTTTGGTCGCCCGGTCCGCCGGGCAAGCCAGACATCATCACGATTCGATGAACGTCGAGGAGTCGCGCCAGTTTCATCGTCTCGCGAACGACGCGGGCGTGTGCCTCTCCACGTTTGCCTGGCGCCAGTTGATTCCCGGAGCAATTCAGCGCGTCGATCTCCAAACCGTGATCGTGGATTTTGGCGAGGAAGGTCTGCCTCTCCGATTCCTTCTCCACGAGAAGATTCAGATTAACGTGCGGCGCAGAGGACCACCCTCCGCAACATAACTCCAGAGTCTCAATGCCCAGTTCGGCTGACGATTTCAGCATTTCATCGAACGGCAAATGTCCTAAACTGTCTGTGTTTAAACCGATTCGCATATGGCTACCGATCCACTTCTGTATCGAATTCGCTCACGTGTACCCAGCGACGCTCTCTGCAAGAAACATCCACCGCGTCGATGACTTTATTCACTTGATAAGCAAAGCGCACATCGGGTTGCGCAGGCTGTCCCAGAGCAACAGCCGTGATGAGATCGTGCGCTTCGATGATCTTCTGATCGTTGTAACCCAGCCCAATTCCAGCCAAACCAAAAAAGGCTTTGTAGCCGGGGTGTTCCGGTCCGATGTAAACTGTTTTATAACCCTTCTCGCGCTCGGCATCTGAGTCGCGATACAGTTGGATCTCGTTCATGCGCTCTTGAGTGTAAAACAAACTGCCTTTCGTGCCTTGTATCTCATATCCCAGCCCGAGTTTGCGACCCATGCCGATACGACTCGTGCCAATCGTTCCGACGGCTCCATTCTCGAAACGGATGAGAAACTCCGTGATGTCTTCGTTTTCGACGACACGCTTCTCTCCGCCATTTTGAGCGGTTGACGCGTACCCAGAGCCGCTCGCCGGGACGATTCTTTCTTTGATTCTTGTTGCATTCAGCCCGCACACTTCGGCGATATCGCCAACTAAAAATTGGGCAAAGGCGATCGTATGCGAACCGAGGTCTCCCAACGCGCCTGTCCCTGCCTGCGCGCGATCCATTCGCCAGCTAAAAGGGATATTCGGGTCGGCAAGGAAATCCTGATCGAATGTGCCGCGGAATAAAGTGATCTCGCCCAGGTCGCCCGATTCGATCAACTGCCAGGCAAAAGCCTGCGCCGGGTTTTTCAGGTAATTGAATCCGACGATGCTGATCACGCCCGATTTTTCTACCGCCGCGACAATTCGAGCGGCATCGGCGGAGGTCGTTGCCAGTGGTTTCTCGCAGTAGATATGTTTACCCGCCTGCGCCGCCGCGATTGCCATTTCAGCGTGTAGAGCATTGGGCGTGGTGATGTCCACCACATCGACACGCGGGTCTTCTACAACGTCACGCCAGTTTGTGGTCCATCGCGCAAATCCGAATTCGCCTGCCCATCGTTCCAGCGCTTTCGCATCAACGTCCGCGACGATTTCCAGGACTGGTCTGCCTGGTTCATTCCCAAACACGAGCGGGACATTCGTAAATGCTGTCGCGTGAGCTTTCCCCATGCCGCCGGTTCCGATTAACCCAATGTGGATGTTTTTCAAGGATTATGTTCCTGTGTTGATATATGCGCGGCAACATAGTGATTAATCCGCCGGCTTCCCTGCCGGCAAAACTTGTATGCGGTCCTCGGTGAAGTCCAGCGTGACACTTTCCCCTTCCGGGAAAATCTCCGTGATGTGTGGGTCCGTTTCCGTTCCCAAAATAGATACGCCGTCAACCTCGACCGCATACTCGATCATATCTCCGAGATACACTGCCCGGCGGACAATCCCTCGATATAGACCACCCGTTTTCCTGATCTGCACCATCTCGGGGCGGACGATCAAGATCACGGGCTCCCCCTCGCGAAAGTCGCGCTTGACGTCGGATAAGGTGATCCCTTTGCCCAGCGAACTGACAGTCAATTTTGAATCATTTTGCGCTTGCACAACGCCGTCAATGAAGTTCGCCCGACCGATAAAGTTGGCGACGAAGCGGCTGTTCGGATACCTGTAAATCTCCATTGGGTTTCCGATCTGTTCGATCACACCTTCGTTCATGATGACGATGCGGTCCGAAAGCGTCATGGCTTCGATCTGATCGTGGGTGACGTAGACGCTGGTGATGCCTAATTCCTTTTGGATGCGGCGAATCTCAGTGCGCATCTCCTCGCGTAATTTCGCATCCAGATTTGACAACGGTTCATCCATCAAAAGAACTTTTGGCTCCATTACCAACGCCCGCGCCAACGCCACGCGCTGTTGCTGCCCGCCGGAGAGTTGCCCGGGTGAGCGATCGCCATAGCCTTGCAAATGGACCAAGTCCAACACGCGGCCGACTCGTTCTGTTACAATATTTTTGCTCAAACGCTGCACATTTAAACCGTAAGCGACATTCTCAAACACGGTCAGATGCGGGAACAACGCATAACTCTGAAAGACCATCGACATGTCTCGTTTATGCGGCGGCAAAAAGTTGATTTCCTGCCCATCCAAAACAATCCTGCCGGAGGTGGGGAATTCAAAACCCGCGATCATACGCAGGGTGGTTGTCTTCCCACAACCGGACGGGCCCAACAGGGTAACCAGTTCCCCTTTTTGAATCTCAAGATTTGCATCCTGTACAGCCGTCACCTCTCCGACATTGCCCCGCGAGGGAAATACCTTGCTAATATTCTCCAGCGTTAAGTACATTGTAAATTCCTCGTTTCCAAAATGCTTACATCTGACTGAGATCAATACCTTCACGGCCGCGCAGCAAGCGGTTAGTGATAACGTATAAAACCGCGATCGCGATCATAACTAACACAATGATCAGAGTCGAGTACGCGGCGGCAATACCTACCCCGCCCTGCTCCCATTCGCTTAGGATCGAGGCGGTAACGATCCTCCACTTCGCGCTCACAAGGAAAATGATCGCCGAAAGACTAGTCATATGCCGGGTGAAACTGAAGATCAACCCTGCCAGCAAGGCTGGGAGGATGAGCGGCAGGGTGACCTTACGAAAAGTGTATTGCGCGTCGCCGCCTAGGATGTTTGACGCTTCTTCGATCGACGGGTCAATCTGTTGCAATGACGCGACGCCAGCCCGCACCGACGCCGGTAGGCTGCGGATGATGAACGCCGCCATGATAATGTAAGCCCCTCCGACGAGGGCAAAAGGCGTTTCTATGAACGATAACACGCAAGGAATCGTCAATGCCACAATGCCGCCTGCCAGCCGTAGCGGCGGCCTTTTCAACTCCTGAACCAAAAGAATGCCCGCGAAGATCAAGAAAATTGCCAGTAGCGACGGAGGCGGTTGCAATAATACTTTTATATGATCGGAAAATTGGAAGATGGCGTTGCTCCAAAATCCGCGCTCGATGCTTCGGCTGAACTCCGCGATAGGTTTTGCTGCGATATTCGCCCAATTCGTGCTCATCACATAGATACCCAGCAAGGAAGAGAATGCGACGCTAGATCGGCGATTTCCCCCGAATGCGAGCAGGATCGCCAGAATCAAATATAGACATCCAAGGATGTAATAGACCTGAACGCTTTCCCTTCGTATCAGGAACGCGCCGATGGCAGTGCCGAGCAAAAGGATAACCACACCTTCTCTTGCGCCTTTGCCTACCGCGGAAACGAAAAAAATAGCCAGGATAGCGTAAACGATCAGCGCCAGCGCGATCGGCGGCTTATTGAACACTAGAATAAAGCCAATCCCAAGAATAGTGCCCGGAATCGCGCCGCCAAGATTGGAACTGAAGTCTAGGGCTTCCTTTCCACTGAAATTTTTCCTCACGACCAGCCAGGCGATCACCATGCCCAAAATAGCCGCAAAGGGAGTGGCGAGAGCGCTCAGGAAGGTCGTATCCAAAACCGCTTCTACGCCGCGCGTTAGCACCATGGACCAGTGCCGCAAGGTAGGCGTGAAATCAACGCCCCACGAGAAACTGAACGAACCGTAGAAGATCGTAGCGTATAACAGGACGACAAATGCGCAGATCAAGTAAGAAAGACAAATAAAAATCCAGCGAATGACCGGATCTTTCTCTGTGATCTGCGCGCCGGAGGGTTTTCCAGTTACGGATATGTATGAACGCCGGTTGACGTAATACCTTTGGATCATGAAGAGCGTCAGCGTGGGGACGATCAGAATCAAAGAAAGCGCCGAAGCCTTCTGGTAATCATATTCGCCGATCACCGCCAGAAAGATTTGCGACGAGAGCACCGTGCGGTTGCCTGCGATGAAGAGCGGGTTGCCGAGGTCCGCCAGGGATTCGACAAACAATAAAAGGAATGAACCAGCTATCCCTGGGATAAGAAGCGGGAGGGTCACCGTCCGAAAAATGTGGAATCGGCTGGCGCGCAGACTCGCCGCAGCCTCCTCCAGCGATGGGTTCAGACGCTCGAGCATCGCGCGTAGAATCAAATACGCAACCGAGAAAAATGTGATCGTCTGCACGAGCACCAGCCCGTCCAACCCGTAGATATCGTTCATGCCGGAAACGAATTCGATCCCCAATAATTTTTTTGTGATCAAGCCGCCCCGCCCAAATAAAAGGATGACGCTCAACGCCAGGGCGAACGGCGGAGACACAGTCGGCAATAACGCCAACCAATGCAAGAGGCTTTTCGCGGGCGGGTTGCAACGGACGCTGGCATAGGCAAAGATAAAACCGACCAATGTGCCGAAAATGGCGGTTAATAATCCCATGATCATCGTATCAACAAATGCTTGACGCAACACGGGACCGTACTTATCGTCAAAGTAGCGGGTGAAATATGTAAAATCGAGAGCGCCTTCTTCTGAGATAAACCCGCCTGAAAGTGTGCGGAGGATCGGCAGCAAGACAAATAAGAAGATAAAGATTCCAGAGAATAGCAGGCTCATAAAAAGCACAGGGTCTCTGAATATGAGCGCAAATTCCTGAAGACGCCGCTGAAAGCCCGCGTTAATCGGTTTTGAGGATTTGGATATCGCCAGGGTTGTCTTCATGCTCCTCCGTCTAAAACATTCAGGGCGGCAGAACCTGCCGCCCTGAACTTGTAAGTCGTTCGCTATTGCTTGAGATTGTCAGCGCCCGCAATTTCGTTCGTAAATTTATCAACGAACTCTTTCTTGTGCTCGCCCGCCCAGATAAAGTCGTAGTCAATTAAATTGACTTGGAGCAATTCGGGGTGAGAGAGTTCGACGCCTTTTACCGTCGGAGCTTGATACGCGGCGTACTTGGGACCCAGCGCTTGCGTCTCAGGCGTCAAAGCCCAGTCGAACCACAACTTGGCGGCTTGCATGTGTTTGGCGCCTTTAAGGATAGCCATCCCACCGATCTCGTAGCCGGTGCCTTCTTCCGGGAATGTCAACACCAGCGGCAATTTATTGTTATCGATCTCATTCACGATGTCGTGTGAGAAAACAATTGCCACAGCGGCTTCGCCCTGACCCACGAACTTGGCTGGCGCGGCGCCGCTCTTGGTGAACTGGGATACCTGAGCCGCATACTTTTTCAAATACTCCCAACCCGCTTCCTCGCCTTTGAGTTGCAGGATGGTTGCGAGGGCGGTGTAGGATGTTCCGGACGAGGACGGATGCGCGACCATGACTTGCCCTGTAAATTCAGGTTTGAGCAGATCGTCCCACGAGGTGGGAGCCTTTGCTTCCGGGTGAGCCGCCAGCCAATCGGTATTGGTGGCAAAGCCGAGGGTGCCCATATAAACGCCGACCCATTGGTTGTCTACATCCTTCATTTTTACCGGATCGCTTAGGTTTGCGTAGTTCGGGGAGTCGTACGCTTCCAACAGCCCATCGCCTTTCGCTGAGATGAAACTGTCGATCGGACCGCCCCACCAAATGTCGAACGTCGGGTTATCCTTTTCGGCTTGGATACGAGCCAGCGCTTCGCCGGAGGACATGCGGACGTAGTTAACGGTAATCCCGTACTTCGCCTCGAACTCCTGCTTCATGCCCTGGCACCACTGTTCCTGTGGCGTGCACAGAACATTCAGCTCGGTATCGGTGATCGGAGCTTCGGTTGCGGTAGGCGCTTCTGTCGCCGCGGGAGCCTCGGTCGCTTCCTGTGGGGGCTCGGTGGCGGCGGGCGGCGCCTGCGTCGCGGCTGGCGTGCATGCGGTAAGCATCACGGCCGCTATCAAAATGTAGATCATCAGTTGACGTACTCGTTGCGCGATCATCTCTCTTCTCCTTATGTATAGAGTATTTGGCACAGGGACGCTCCCATATGCCGACCGACTTGTTATTCCACCCTGCCAATGAGTCTCGAGCAATGGTAAGGAACAAAAGCCATTGTGTCAAGGGCATCGCGGCGATGTCGGACGAAAGTTCGGACTTTTCCCCTCTTACCATGGATTGATGCAGGCGCTTGCATTGATCTTTCTCTCAACGCTCCGCGAGAATTCGAAAAATCTGCAGGTTCGTTCGTCTATAAAAGTTCGAACTTGAATTTTGAACCTTTGACAGTCATTTTCAAAGCTCGATACTGTTTCCCATGATCAGATTGGTGACCGGAAGGTGCGATGAGAACTCACAGATCTTCGAACGTACCAGCAGGGCATGGGCATCGTCCCAGAAATCGTTGGCGTCGCGTCCAAATTCATTCAGGTGGGTCAGAACAATTCTGTCAGCATCCAGGTTCAGGCAGAATTGGCAAAACGCATCGAGCAAGGGAGGCGTATCCGCCAGCGCCGAGTTGCGTCCCAGCCAGAGGTGAGCAAAAGCCACATTGACATTGCCTAAGCGCGGCAGTTGAGTAAGGTCGTAAGAGCGGGTGTCGCCGGGGAACAACCAGCGCTTGCCATTGCACTCGACCATATAGCCCATTGCAGGCACACCACGGCGAGTTCCCTGCGGGTCGGTTTCCCAATGGAAACCGTCAAAGGGCAGGATGCGCACGCCGTTACATTCCAGAGGAACGAGCGGAGATGGAACGATGATTCTCTCCATCGGCAAGCCCGACCGTTCAATTACATCCTGTAACAGAAACTCCGGGACGATCCATGTGATGGGCAAACGCCGCAGAACATTCAGCAAGTCCAGATCGAGATGATCTTCATGGCTGTGCGTGAGCAGTACGAAGGACAAGCCAGCCAGGTCGCGCAGCGCGTTGACCGTAGGCGCATCCTTCAGCCGCCAGTTCAACGTCAATGGATCAATCGCCCATCGAATATTGTTCGTGCGAAAAAGATAATTGGAGGCATACATCAACCAGACTCGATCCTGCGCCTCTGGCGAGTTCCATTCGGCAATCATGTTCGACCAGAGCGCAGGATAACTGGCGCATGTTTCTACCCGCCGCCGGTCGATCTGGGATTGCTTCTCAGCGAACCGATCCATGGTTATATTTTTCTTCGATGAAAGTGGTCACCTCGCTGATCGAACGATCGAACGGTCCCAGTTTTTCCATTTTCAGGCTTGTGACAGCCGCCGCCCAGATGCCGGCTTCACGCGGCGGCAGGGAGAGGCGTTTTGCCACATAAGTTCCCACACAGGTATCGCCGCGCCCACTGCGTCCAATCAGTTGAGCCGGATAGAATCCCATCTCATGAAAATTCCCTTCAGCATAGATCAACACACCGTCCTTATGCGTCAGGACGATCTCGGTTGGACCCATATCCGCATAATATTTTGCGGCTTTGAAAATATCGGTTTCGCCGGTGAGAAACTCCGCTTCGACAGCGTCGCTCTTGACCACATCAACCTGAGCCAGAGTGGAGGACATTTCATCCCAGGGTTCATATTTCAATTCCACGCCTCGCAACACGCGGACAAACCCCTGCATATCGGCGGCGACCAAAACATTCCTGGATTTGAGCGCGCGGATAACATCCATACCCACCTCGCCTCTCAGACTGGACCCGATCACTGCCGCCTTCGCGCTGATATTTTCCACATCTGCCGCAGTGACGGAACCGGCAGTTTCCGTAACCGAAAGATTGCGGATATCGGGATCCATGGTGGGATATTCGAGTTTCATTAACGTGGAGTGAGGCGTGTATGTGGCGAAGCAGTCGATTCCAGACCTTGTGAACTTGTCCACCACGTGGCTGTCTTCTTTCGCCAGGCGCGTGACGACCGCAACGTTCATCCCCAGACGCGCGGCGGCATGAGCCGCATAATTGACCGCGCCGCCGTCAACATTTTTTGTGCCCGCAGGTGAGATGATCGTGTCTTTTGTGTAGTTGCCAATATAGAGAACGTCGTAGTTTTTCATGTGACCTGTCTTTTTGTGAATGGAAGTAGTGTCCTTTAAAAAGGTTGAGACTTAATGCAACCGCGCTCTGCAAGGACTCGCAAGCCGGCTCGAACTTGTTCGGGTGTGTTGAAGTTTTGAAATTCACAGGTGCGAATTGCGCCCTCGGGCAGGTAAGCCGCTACCATATCGAAATCAACTGTCCCGAGCCCCGGCGCGTAATGGTCGGTTGTGCCGCAGACATCGTGCAGGTGTGTCCCGATAATGCGCGGGCTGAATCGTTTTAACCACTCCTCATGCGCGTAAAACCCTAATTGATCCAAAGTCTCGGCATGCCCAACATCATAGAGAAAACCAATGCGGTCGGGAGCAGCGAGACCGAGGAGAATTTCCAGTTCATTTGGATTGGGAAATTCCATGTAATGATATCGATTCTCGATTCCCAGGCGGACGCCAAGAGGTTCTGCGTAGGCGAGCAGTTCGGTGATGCTCTTCACCACCGCTTCAAACGGCGACTTCGCCGCGTCTGCCCTGACCTGAATCATCTCTGCCTTAATCTGCCGATACGCCTCTGATTCACGTTGACCGTCCGCGTGTAGCGCGCGGAGTTTCTTTTCGAGTCCTTTGTCCGGCAACGCGTGCCCAGCATGGATCACGACAATCGAAGCGTGAAGCCGCGTTGCCAGAGCGATACTGCGCTGAATCGCCTCGACACCTTTGCAACGATTCTCTTCATTGGTAGAGGATATCAACCAATCACGCTTTTTCAATTCTTCCGTAGATACATCCGCAGGGCAGGGTTCGTGAACACTGCTGAACGAGAAGTTTTGCAGATCGATCCCATCCAGCATTTTAGACGTCACCTTATGGTTTAGTTCGATACGCGCGAACCCTTCACGACGCGCAAACTCAAAGAAATCGGTCAGGCGCGGGAAGGTTTTGATTCCCCACATGGTAGAAAGAGATACATCGTAAGCCGTATCAGGCTTTGGGTGGTGTGAAGCGAAAGGCGGAAAGATGTCCAGCAGCTCGCGCAGGTTGTCAATCTCATGATCGGGCGCGAGGTGCGTATCTTCCATCCTGACCGGCGCGGCATTGTTTGGGTCACGGAGAATCAGCGCTTTGGAAAACCCCGCCTGACGAGACGCTGCGACGTCGCGATCAACGCGGTCGCCAATATAGGCGCAATGCTCCGGCGCGATGCCCATGCGTTGAGTTGCCTCCAGCAGAATGGCAGGATTTGGTTTTCGCGTTCCGACTACAGCCGAAAGAATTACGGTCTCGAAACAACCAGTGACCTGTAATTCCTTAAGCAGGTCGGGCACTTCCACACTGCTGGTTGTGTTGCTGACCAATCCCAACCGGTAGCCGCGCCGGAATAGTTCTAAAATGACCTCCTGGCTTTCGGGCAGGACTGTCCGTGCGCCAGTGGATTCGCGATAGAGTTGGTTGAGCTGAATTGCCATGCCACTGATCTGCTCGGCAGGAAAATCGGGAAGCATCCATTTCGTCCACAGGTCGCTCTCGTTGAGTTCGATATGAGTTCCTTCCGCCCATGCTTTATATGCCTTTGCGCGCTGAGAGAGGAGCGAGGTAAACTCTTTCACGGGTTTGTTCGAGCCAAGCAAGTTCAACATGCGCTGAATGATCTGTTGCTTTTCCTCCGGCGTGCGTTTGACCGTTCGGCGCAGTGTGCCGCCCATATCAAAAAGAATCGCTTTAACTTGGTTGTTCATAGAATCCTAGTTCTGGTACCTTGAGCAGATCTGAAAATGTTTCGATGAAATGATCGGCTTGAGCGTCTGCATCGTAATTAAAAGCCACGGTCGGCATTCCCATGACGCGAGCGCCAGTTAGTTCAGACTCTTTATGACCTACAAAAATAGCCTGATCGGGCGACAACCCTAATTGATCGAGGACTGCTTGATAGATCTTCGGGTCAGGTTTGCGCGTCCCCACATCCGTGGAGGAAATGATCGAGTCCCATACTTGACCGAAGCCGCCGCGCTCGAACCAGTTCAATTTGGCGGAGATCGTATTGGCGGTATCGGTCACAATGCCCAACAAGTAACCTTGCTTTTTCAATTCATGGAGCGTTTCCGCGACGCCGTCGAAAAATGAAACGTTGCCATCATCGGCGATCAGGGCTTGTTTACCGCGCTCCACCAGGTTGGGTTGGGTGAGTCCGTAGATGCCCACCACCGCTTCGCGATATTGGTCATGTGTGATCAGTCCGCGATACGCCTGCCATTGGATCTCTTTTTTCTGTTGCGAAAAATTGGGCTTGGGTTCCAAACCCAGCTCCTTGAGGAATGCCGCGAAGTGAAGCCCACGTTGTGAGCGATAATAAAGAATATCCCCGGCGTCAAAAATTACAGCGCGGATTTTTCGTGTGTCGGCATACAGCGGCAGTTCGGCGCGTTTGTTGTTTAAGATTTCCAGAACTTCCGTGAGGTTCTCGATAACCGCGTCGGGCGCGGAGCCTTGATCGTTCTCTCCGTGCTCAAAATCATGCTCGATCTGGATGGCTAACCCGAAGCCAGCGCGGCGCGCCCCGTCAATATCCCTCACAATGCGGTCGCCGATATAGGCGCACTGGCTGGCAGGGACGTTCGCAAGCCTGGCGGCATAATGAAAGATCGCCGGGTCCGGTTTGCGGCGGCCGTACTCGCTGGATAAAACGATCGGATCGAAATAATCAATAATTCCATACGCTTCCAAATTCACAGGCGCTTGTCCGCGGCTGTTGACGTTACTGATCAGCCCAATCTTCAAACCCATCTCTTTGATGGCTTGCAAAACTCCAGGCGCCTCCGGGCGCATCTCTCGATGATAAAAGCGGGTTTCGATCAGGAACATCAACTCTTCCGAGATCGCGGCGAGTTTTTCTCGATCCACATCGCATTCAGAAAAAACATACTCAGACCAGACCTTCTGCGGAGGCAATTCTTCCAGGGTTTGTATGCTCCAGTGTTTGTATTTTTTCAAACCGTTGGAAATGACCTCAAAAAGTTCTTCCGTCGTGAGATGCAGAGCGATGCCGGCAGTTATTAACTTTTGCTCAATCTCTGCCGTTGTTTTCAATCGCAATTCGCGCGTATATCCGAAGGTCTCGATCGTGCCTCCCATGTCAAAAAATACAGCCTTGATGTTCATAACTTCTCCAGCGTTAGGCAATACTTTACAATCCCGCCCTGATGAGCGAAACGGCGCCTATGCGTTTAATGAAATTCCTTTGGGTAGAAAACTTAATTTCAACAAAAAACAAATCACTTGGAGTGCGGGAGACTTCGGCTCCCGCACTCCAAGAGTCGATCTACGTCGGGCAAGAATTAAGGCGTCAGCAGGTTAACTGCCCAGAAGTCGCGGATCTTGCTCAGGTTTTGATAAGCAAACAGATCGTCGCTGGGCCAGAGTTTGATCTCGTCACGCGGAGGCATACCTTCTGCAATCGGTAAACCTACCACAGACGGGTACGCGCCAAATTTATTCCACGGCGCAAACCCTTGCTCGGATAGAGCAAACTTGATGAACAGTTTGGCGGCATTCGGGTGCGGCGCATTATTGGCGATGCCCAAGTAGGTAGCTTTCAATATGCCGACCACAGGTTCAAGACCGTAGCAGGGCGACATTGCCAGCTCGCCTTCCTGTGTGCTTTCATAACTGGACAGACCAGTCCAACCATAACCGGGCTCGACGGAAGGATCCATGCCTAATGTAGCGAACGCGGCGTCCACCTCATCGCCACCTGGTTGAAGCCCCGGCTGGTTGTGAGCCAGTTTTTTCAGGAAGAGATATCCGGCATCAGGCGTATCATCACCGTGCATTTCATCCTCGGTCCAGGGTTTGCCGTAGAGTTTTTCATAGGCGGCAGCCATTTCGTCTGCGTGCTGGACGATCAGAGCGATTTTCGCTGTGGTGCTCGAATCGGAGATCGGGTCTTCCATATAGAACTTGCCCTTCAGTTCCGGTTCCGTGAACTGCCACCAGTTGGTCGCGGGGCAACCATCCGGGTGAACTTCGGAGTTGTAGCCGATCACGTCAACGGAACGGCGGGCGAGGGCAAACGGACGATCGGGCGTCACATCTTCCATGACAACGCCCGGCGGGGCATACCACCAGATCCATTGATTGGGCATGGCTTCGCCATAGAGCAAGTGACCATCGCTGTTGAACCAGACATCTCCGACAACATTACCGGCTTCCTGTTCTGCCGCCATTTTTACGGCGATATCGTCGGTATCGCCGCCTTCCAGCTTAATGTCTGGGTAGAGAGCGTTCCAGTCTTCCAGTAATTTTTCAAACTTGGAAGAGTTGGAATACACCACTACCGATCCCTCTTCTTTCGCGGCGGCTTCGACCGCAGCCCAATCTTCTGTCGCGGGCGTATAGGGTCCAACACCATGATCCTTAGCCCACTGTTCCGCCGCGGTGAGTTCCGCGCCCGGAGCGGTCGCATCAGGGGCTGTGGTGGGGGAGCCTCCACAAGCCGCCAGCAGACTGATCAGTATCAAGACTGTTAGGTATCTTACAAAGGTTTTCACTGCTTCCTCCATATCTGTACTTTTGGATTTCGAGTCTATGAAAAGCAAATGGATCTTGGTTCTGCAAATTTATGCCGGAAGCCTCCTTTCGAATCTACTGAGATTCCGCTAATCGTGAAAATTCGACTCGGCTAGTTCTTGCAAGGGATGAGGTTTCCGCTTTCCTTCTCGTAAAGATTAAGAGTGCGCGGATCGAATTTCAGCCAGATCTTGTCGTCCATCTTGACCTTGCTCGCGCCGGTCTCTTTAACCGTGATTTCGACATCATCGCGGGAAGCGACAACTGTCGTCTCTGAGCCGGACGGCAGGACAGAATACACGTTGAACTCGATGGCATCCGGTACCGGCTGGGACAATATGACGGCATCTTCAGGTCGGAGCGCAACCACTACTTCGCCAGTAGCATTGCCTGTCTCAACCACAAGATCGAAACTTCCCACGCGTACGCGCTTTTCGCCGACTACCACTCCATCTAAGAGATTCACCTTGGGATTACCGATGAAATCCGCAACGAACAGATTGGCTGGGTAGTGGTAGACCATGTCTGGCGTGTCCAATTGTTGCAGTAAACCATTTTTCATCACGGCAATTTGCGTTGACATGGTCAGCGCCTCTACCTGATCGTGAGTCACGTAGATCGTGGTGGCTTCGGAACTATGATGTAAGCGTTTCAGTTCGGCTCGCATATCCATGCGCAGGCGGGCATCCAGGTTGGAGAGAGGTTCATCCATCAGAAAAACTTTGGGACGATAAGCCAACATGCGCGCCAGCGCGATCCGTTGTTGCTGACCGCCGCTCATCTCGCGGGGATAACGTTCTTCGTATCCCTCCATTTGGACTTCTGCCAGCGTCTCTTTGACGCGCTTCTGCATTTCCTCTTTGCTCATCTTCTGGATCTCAAGCGCAAAGGTGATGTTCTTTTCCACTTTCATGTGGGGCCATAACGCGTAATTTTGGAAAACCAGTCCTAGGTCACGTTTGCCGGAGGGCAGTGAGATGCCCTTGTCATAGGAGAAGATCAATTTATCGCCGATGTAGATTTCTCCCCCATCCGGGTCTTCCAAGCCGGCGATACACCGCAATAACGTTGTCTTACCGCAACCGGATGGTCCCAAAAGCGTTAGGAAAGACCCGGGCTCGATCGTCAGGCTGACGTTGTTGACGGCTTTCACATCCCCAAAATATTTCGTGAGATTCTTTACAGTGATTGAAGTTGCCATGGGTTCTCCCTACATCCCTAAACCTTTCTTAAGACTTCCGCCGCGGAAGCGACTGATGATAAAACTGCCCAGACTCACCAGGGCAATTAAGATGAGAATGACCACGTTCGCCATTTGCTGGTCACCGTTTTCGATATAAAACATCGTCTGGCTAGCAAGGACTTGCGTATCCGGCGTGACGAGCAGGATGATCAGCGAAAGCTCGCGCATGACCGAGATGAAGGTCAGCAGAAATCCTGAGACGAATCCGGCGCTGGTCAAAGGCAGGATGATCGTTTTGAATCGCCTCCAGACGCTCGCTCCAGCGATCTGAGCGGCTTCCTCCAATTCTCGTCCAACCTGCATCATGGCAGATACCCCCGAGCGGGACGAATACGGAATCTTATCCGCTATGGAAACCATTACGAGCAAGCTGAACGTTCCATACAATGCAGGTAGAGGTCCCAGAGGTTTGACAAACATCGCAATATACACGGCGCCGAACGCAATGCCTGGAATCACATAAGGCAGGAAAGCCAACTGTTCGACCAACTTGCTGAGCCGCGTCCCGCGTCCTTTTACGATGGCATAACCGAGAAGTACGCCGAACAACGCGGTAAAGAGAGCGGTCCATAGCGAGAGGCGAATCGAATTCCACGCTGTTTTATAAATCTTAGGGTTGAGCAGAACGCCAGGCTCGCCATGATTGTAGATCGTGCCGCGTTCGCCGATCCAATGCTGGAACGATAAGTTACTTAAGCTGTAATTTCCATCCTGTAACATTAATGAAGACCAGGTCAGAAGCCCAAGTGGAACGACAATGATCAGCGCCTGTAAAATGATCACACCAACGAAGAAGACCTTGCGCCATTGACGCAGTTTTGTCACCTGAGCCACGAAACCTCGCCCGCCGATCGTTTCGTAACTTTTGCGCGTCCCGATCAATCTTTGATTGAGAGTAATGATCAGCAGGGAGAACAGGATCAATACGATGGCTAACACAAAGCCATCCGCTCGATCTCCTACGCCGATACTGCCGCGGATCATCGTCGAAACCACATAGTAGCGGACGGGCGCGCCCAGGATATTCGGTCCGCCGAAGGTTCCCATGACTTTGGAAAACGTCATCACGAAACCGGAGAGAATCGCAGGCAACACAAGCGGAAATGTGATCTTGCGCAGAATGCGCCAGCGGCTGGCGCCCATCAACTCGCCCGACTCCTCCAAACTGGAATCAATGGACATTAAGGCGGCTGACACAAAGAGGAAAAAGAAGGTGTAATAATGCAGCGCGCTGCAAATAATAATGGGCACAGGACCGTATGAGAGCCAGTCCGGCGGGCTTTGCCCAAACAGGTATTCGAAGACTCCAGGCGTTCCGCCGGAGAGGCGATTTTTGAAGAAAACGATCCAAGCCTGCGCCAGAGTCCAGGATGGCATGATGTAGGGTATGACTGCCAATTGGTTGACGATATTCCTGCCCGGCAAATCTGTTCGGACTACCAACCAGGCTAATGATCCGCCAATCGCCAGAGCCAGCAGGGTAGCGCCTGTGGCAATGGTCAGTGAATGTCTTAATGGAGTATATAAATAGATCTGACTCAATGCCCCTGTCACCATCCGCGCGTAGTGATACAACGTGAAGCCGCCCAACTCCGCGCCCGGAACGGCGGAGACGTCACGCATTTGCCAGGTCAATGTCGTTTCAAACATGCGATACAGAGGGATAATGATCATGTAATACATCAATACCAACATGATCATAGACAGGATCACATGAGGGCGCGTTAACCAATGAGTAAATCTTCTGACGCTGGCGAGAAAAGAGCTGGACGACGATCGAGCGAGCGAAGTGTCAAGGCTTGCCATAAAGCGTTCTCCCGGAACTATTCATGGATATGTAGTCAGAGACTACCAATCAGTTCTATGTCGCCTGTATCACGAACGTAACTGTAAGTTTGTGTCGTATTTCAAGTGGAGGAAGATTTGTATTCTTTGAGACGGTCGCGTAGTTCATCCAACTTATCGAGGTTTTCCATTGCGCCGCTCTGCTCGCTGGCGATCGCCAATAGAATAGCGTTGATAATGGTCATCGGTACAACATGGGAATGAAAACCCGAAACCGGTCCGCGCCTGGCGGATAAAACCACATCGGCTTTATCGCCAATGATGGCGTCAAGCGTATCGGTCAGGAAAATGATCGGGCAGCCAACTTCACGGGCGTAATCAAGAACGAGTTGTAACGCAGAGGACGGATTAAAGAAACCGATCGCGAACAGAAGGTCATTCTCGGTCATCGACAAAAGCGGCTCAAGAAATTCACGCCCGGCTGTTGTGAGGGGAACGATCTGACGCCCGAACCGTTCGAGCCGAATTCTGATCTGATCTACCAGCGCGATCGAGGGACCCACGCCGAAGATGAAAACCCGCTGACGAGCCTTGATCAACTCAACTGCCTGATGCAACGCGGAGCGATCGACCGATTCGAGCGACTGGGTCATGTAATCGATTTCGGAAGCCACCAGCCTCTCATAGATATCCCCCGCTTCTCGCAACTCATCCAGCCGACTGCGGATGCGCGCCGAATGAGTCACGCGGCGCCGGAAATTATCCTGCAAAACCTGCCGCATGGCGGGGTAGCTGTCAAAACCGAGAGAACGCGCGAAGCGAACGAGCGTCGCTTCACTGAGACTCAGGCGGCTTGCCACCTCGCCCGCCGAAAGAAAAGCAGACTCTTCCTGGTTTGTGCGCAAATAATCGGCGATCTGCTTTTCGCTCTTTGTCAGATCATTATAGTTTTCGCTGATGATTTGTCCAAAATCCAGGGGTTTTTCCGCTGTATTTAGCATTTCATATCCTCAAGTTGAGAGAAAATTGCAAATTGCGGCTGTATGAAATTTTACTTTCATTTGAATATGATACAACATTTTTTATAAATCTGCAAGTCTTCTTTCAAAACGGGCATGGCGAAAAGGATGGGTAATTCTTTCCTTGCCACAGAGATCACTGAGATCATTGAGAAAAAAACTCAAAATCTTTGTGCGCTCTGCCGTCTCGCACCGTCGTGCTCGCGGCACGAACGGTGTGGCTCGACTTACCCAATAACAGCTCCCTCAAAATTTGATTTGTTGGATAACTGTAGTTTAGCTAAGGTTGCGAACCTGACGATAGCGCAACGCGATAAAACATCCATAGAAGAGTGAGAATGCAGCTCCGACCCCGATTGACATCGGCGCTCCTACCCAGTCGGCTGTCAAACCAGCCTGTAACCCACCCAGTTGAGTCATGCCATTGGAAACAAGAGAATACAGGCTCATCACCCGACCACGTAATTGGTTCGGCACATTGAGCTGCAGGAGCGTATTTGCCATTGAGTTCTGGAATACTTGACTCATCCCCACCAATAGCATAAGACCGAGGGATAGGGTCATTGAGCGCGAATTTACAAACAGAAGCAGGAACAAGGGGAAACCCAGATTCCCCAACGTCAGCATCCATCCGCGGCGAGCCTTTGCCGATAGAGATGCAACGAGAAACGCGCCCATCACCGCTCCCAACCCCACCGCCGAAAGCAATAAGCCAAGAGGGATCGCATCGGGAGCCCGACAGTTCGTAATTTGATACTTCTCATTGCACAGGAAGGCAATCATCGGTTTTGCGCTTTCTTTCAATGTGCCATTCGCAAAGACCGGTAACAATGTTTGGTAGGGTCGCGAGAGGAACGAATTCACTGCAACGAGGCTCATCAGGATGAGCAGTACTTGTTGCCCCAAAAGGTAGCGCACGCCTTCGATCATGTGAGGCCCCGTTGGTGGATGCGATTCTTCCTGTGCGGGCTTGAAAGATAAATTACGCATCGCGAGCAAACTTATAATCACCGCCAGAAAACTCAAGCCATTCAATAGGAATGCAATCGCTTCGCCCAGCCACGCCACAAAGACTCCCGCCAGGGCTGGACCAATTGTTTTCGCTGTGTTGTGCACGGCTGAATTAAGCCCAATCGCGCTCGTTAGATCGTACTTGCCTTCCACCATCTCGATCACGAACGATTGTCGAGCGGGCATATCCACGGCTTTGAAAATTCCCAGGAAGAACGCCATCGCATACACGTGCCAAATCTGTACAGCTTCCGTTAAGATGAGCCCGGCGAGGATAAATGCCTGTACCATCATCAACGATTGGGTGATCAGGATGATCGTTCGCTTGGGAACGCGATCAGCCAATGAACCTCCCCATAAAGCAAAAGGGACCAGCGGCAGCACTGTCATGAAGTTGACAATGCCCAATGCAGTAGCGGACCCGGTCAACCGATAAACGAGCACTTGCTGCGCCATGGACTGCATCCATGTGCCGATCTGAGATAGCCCCTGTCCCATGAACCAAAGGCGATAGTTGTAATGTCGTAGCGCTCGGAATGCTGTTGCAACCCGACCCTTTGATGCGTTGTTATCTTCCTCGTTGGAGGCTTGTGTAGCCTTCACTTCAAACCGTCTTGAAAGAGTACATTTATTCCCGCTCGGCAAGAATTTTTGCGGTTTCAGGAGTTGCCCACAAAGCGGCTCCCGTAGTATTCACAACGATGTCGCAAACTTCCATTTGGGGGCGATAGGCGATCTCCGCCATGATGAACTGGTCTTTGAAGAAGCGATTGCGGAAGTACGTCGGCTCATACTTTTTGCGGTAGTCGATATCCCGCTTCCACTTACGCTTCAGCCGGACCGCGTCATCGGTGAGATACACAACCTTGATGCCAATCAGGTCCGCCACTTCATCGATCAGAAATGGGAAGTTGCCTTCGATAAAAATAATATCCGCAGGTTCGATCTCAATCGGTAAGCCATCTGGTTTGAGGTTACCGTCCAGGTCATGACTGGAGGTGGCATAGACGAAGTCGTAGCGCGGGATCGAAATCCTTTTTCCCGCTGTGATATCTCTGAGGCTGTGTTTGAAAAGTTCGAAATGCAGCGCTTCTTTTCCCTGTGTGAAGATTCCCTTTTCTTCGCGGTAATCGCGATCTGTCAGGAAATTATCCAGCTCGATGGATGTTGTCTGCTTTCCCATTTGTTCAAAGTCTGCGCGCAGCCGTTCGACGATCTCCGTTTTCCCGGCGGCGGTCGGACCGGCGACGGCGAGCAGGATCGGGGTCCCGCGTGAGGCGATCAGTTTATGGACACTTTCGATAAAGAGCGCGTCCACATCGGCGTTGGCTTCCATGAACGCTTTGTAGCCAACATCCTGTATGCGCTCGAACGCCTTTTGTTTCTGCTCAAACTGCTGGAACGGTTTGCCTCCCAGGTGAACCAGCACGTCTTTTGTAAAATAATCTGTGCGATGCAGAAAGAAAAAACCGCGCACATCGAAATAAAAGTGACGATTGATCCAGCTTTCCTCGTACATCCCAATGACTAATCCGACAAACAACATATTTGCCAGGCGGACAATTTGTTCGTCGAGAACGATTCGACCATCTACCGCGCGTTTAATCTGGATCGAATCATAGAACGCGCGGCTGTTCACCCGAGTTTCAATTTCTCCTTTATCTTCAAGCGTAACAGACTTCCAACCGGCTGATGGGGTAATGTTCTTAAGCGCATACCGAAATTCGTAGAGTTCAAGATCGCCGACCGCTGGGCTTATGTGTTTCATCTTTTCAAAAAGCGCCGCGGAGAACGACTCCGTCTCATAAATATTTTTCATTGAGAATCCCTGAAGTCCATGTTGATAGCTTGAGTCGATCATTATCGGAGCGGCGGGAAGATATCCAGCAATTCGTTCAATTCGCGAATCGCATAATCGGGTTGGTGTTCTTCTGTGAGCGGCTCAGCTGTGTCAGCAGAATCCACGATCAGAATGGTTAGTCCATAACCGGCGTTGCGAGCACCCACTACGTCGCGAGCGGGGTTATCGCCAACATACGCGCATTTCGCCGGCTCAATTCCCACACGGCGCGCAGTTTCCAAAAAAATCTCAGGGTTCGGTTTACGAATCCCCACTTGCGAGGAAAGCGCTACAGTCTGGAAACATTCTGTGAGTCCATCCGACTCGATCCAATCTGGAATTTCTCTTTCTGTGATGGTGTTGGCAATAATCCCAAGGATGTAACCCCGACGGTTCAATTCAGGGATGGTTGTCTTCACGTCAGGGCGGGGGATTCGTATGCCGCCATGATCTCGCCATAGGCGGGTTAATTTGCCGGATAACGGCGCAATGGTTTCCGCAGGATAATCGGGCAAAAGCCACTTTGTCCATAGCTCTTTTTCAGAGACTTCCACGAGCAATTCTTTTGCCTGCTTGCGATACGCCTTCCAACGAGTTTCCAACTCATCGAAAAAAACGGATTCAGGTTGCTCGACTCCGAGTAACTCCATCAGATCCTTCTGCGCTTGCTTCATAAATTCAGCGTCTTTAATCACTACTCGGAGCGTATTGCCGACATCGAGGAAGATTGCTTGGATTGATGGATTCATCTATTTTTCCTTCCTTCTTGGAGCGTATGAAATACGCCTTTTGTTTGAATAATATTACGACATTTTCTATAATTCTGCAAGTAAACTTTCAAAGCATTGACATCTATGCTTCATAGGAGTAAACTCTGCGCAATGCACACGTGTGCAAAGAGGAGCGATGACGGTAACGATCAAGGATATTGCTAAGGAAGCGGGGGTATCACATACAACTGTCTCACGCGCTCTTCGAGGCAGTTCTCTGATCTCGGATGAAACGACCAAACGAATTCAAGAAACCGCGCTGACATTGGGTTATTTACCCAGTGCGGCAGCCCGCAGCCTGAAAACGAATCGTTCGCAGGCATTGGGAATCATCGTCAGCAATATTGACGATCCATATTTCAGCGAGATTCTGCAGGGAATTGAGGAGATCGCCCAAACCAATCATTATAGTCTGTTCATTGCAGCCTCACAACGCGACGCGGAACGCGAGAGCGCCATCGTTCAAGCCATGCGCCAACACCGCGTGGACGGAATTATTATCTGCTCCACCCCATTCAGCGCCGAACGAAGCCAGCAGTTTTCAAAGTATGACATACCAATCGTGATGATCAACAATCAAGCGGCAGAGGAATATCGTTATTCCATCTATCACGATGATATGGATGGAAGCTGCCAGATCGCCAGGCATCTGATCGAACTGGGACATCGCAGGATCGCCTACCTCGGAAATTCATCCTCTGGGCGCACCACACAGGACCGTTTAGCTGGATTCCGTTACGAACTGCAAGCTTCTCACCTGCCTCTTCCTACCGAATACATTTACGAAACTCCCGGCAGCGAACCAAATAAGGGAGCGCTGGCAGTGGATCACTTCCTTCAGTTAGCGAATCGCCCCACAGCGATCGTTTGCTTCAATGACATGCTGGCAATCGGAGTCTTGAAAAGCCTTCAGCAACGCGGCGTTCGTGTTCCTGAAGATATTTCGATCACGGGATTCGATAACATCGTTTTCTCGAATTACACCAATCCCCCGCTGACCACTTTCGACCAGCCGAAGCGTTTCATCGGTCAGAAAGCGGCTGAACTGATTTTAAGTCTGCTGAGTTCTACCTCCGACATTCAGATGCCTCAACAAAAGATTCAGGTACTACGCGGAAGTTTACTGGTTCGCAGTTCAAGCGCGCCGCCTTCCGCAAGTTTCTAGGAGCGTTCAATGTCGCCTACTCCCTCTTCTCTTCTGATAACTCCCGACTTCAGCCAGCCAGCATATATTGAAATTACGCCGCGCTCGGCGCAGTGGGAACATCTGAGCTTTGCCGCACGCCAGTTGAACCGCGGCAAAACGTGGGACTTCGAGACTCAGGAAAACGAACTGGCGCTGGTCGTCTTGGGCGGAGTCTGCGAGATCACATCAAACGTTGGGAAGTGGACCGATGTCGGCAGGCGCCCAAACGTGTTTAACGGAATGCCATATACGTTGTATCTTCCGCCGCGTACACGCTTCACAGTCGAAGCAAAAAGTGAACAACTCGATATCGCATATGGTTGGTGCGCGGCTGAGGCGGCGCACCCGGCTCGGTTGGTGAAGCCGCCCGAAGTCGAGATCGAGATCCGTGGCGGGGACAACGTCACGCGTCAGATCAATAAGATGATTCCGCCGGGATTTCCATCCAGCAGATTGGTTGTCGTCGAGGTGTATACGCCCTCCGGGAATTGGAGTTCATATCCGCCGCACAAGCATGACGAACATATCGTGGACAGCTCGGGGAATATTGTGGAAGCGGATTTGGAAGAAATTTATTTTTACAAGATTGACCGCCCGGAGGGATTTGCTTATCAACGCATTTACACGCGTGACAGAAAAGTGGATGAAGTATTGTTGGCGCGCGACAGCCATGTGGTACTTTCTCCATACGGCTATCATCCCGTTGTTGCCGCGCCCGGATACAACTGCTATTACCTGAATATGTTAGCGGGGTCGGCGCAAACGCTGGCGGCAACGGACGATCCTGACTATGCCTGGGTCAAGCAAACCTGGAAGGAAAAAGATCCCCGCCTGCCGCTCGTCACTTTAGAAATGGAAAAGGAAAGGAGCTCCGAATGACCGCATCTGCAAAAAGCAAATTGCACCAAATGACGTTGGAATTCCCCACCGACTACTGGAACGATTCGTGTTCGGTGGAGGAACTCACGTACGCGATTGACAATGGCGCGGTGGGCGCAACGTCGAATCCGACGATCGTTCACATGGTCTTGAAGAAAGAAATGCACCTGTGGACGGAACGCATCCATGAACTGATTCGCGATAACCCCACATGGTCTGAAACAGAACTCACCTGGAAACTCGTGGAGGAGATGTCGGTGCATGGAGCGAATCTCCTTCGCCCAATATTTGACAAGTATCAGGGAAAGAGGGGACGGCTATCCATCCAAACAAACCCGGCGTTATATCGCAACGCGCAAGGCATCGCGGAACAAGCGGTCCACTTCGACTCGCTCGCGTCGAATATGATCGTAAAGATTCCCGTGACAAAAGCGGGAATCGAAGCCATTGAAGAAGCGACCTTCCACGGCGTCTCGATCAACGCGACGGTCAGCTTCAGTGTGCCGCAGGCGATCGCGGTCGCGGAAGCCGTCGAACGCGGTCTGAACCGTCGTGAAGCGGAGGGTAAGTCATCCGAACACATGGCACCTGTCTGCACGATCATGGTCGGTCGCACCGACGATTGGATGAAAGTTGTGGCGAAGCGGGATGGAATCGAGATCGAGCCTTCGTATCTGGATTGGACTGGCATTGCCTGCATGAAAAAGGCGTACCAGATCTATCAGCAACGCGGCTACCGCACCCGCTTGCTTGCCGCCGCGTATCGGCATCTCGGACATTGGTCAGAGTTCATCGGCGGCGAGTTGATTGTCTCCATGCCGTATGAATGGCAGCTCAAAGCCAACGCCAGCGACATTGAAGTCAAAGAACGGATGAGTCATGCGGTAGACCCTCAGATCATTCAAACACTTTATGATGAGATTCCCGATTTCCGCCGCGCCTACGATGAAGATGGAATGAAGGTTGAGGAATTTGACGAGTACGGCGCAACCGTCCGCACCTTGCGCGGCTTCATCGCTTCCGCCCACGAACTGACGGCAGAAGTCCGCGACTTCATGCTCCCAAATCCTGATGTGAGAAAAACTGAAACGGTAAAAGCATAACCTGCTTTTACCGTTCTCTCCAAGGAGCTGCACATGGCAACGATACGAATGACGACTGCGCAAGCCATCATCAGGTTTCTAAAAAACCAATACATTCATCGTGACGGGAAGGAAAATCCGTTCTTCGCCGGTATGCTGGGAATCTTTGGGCATGGCAACGTCGCGGGAATCGGTCAGGCGTTGCAAGAGAATCCAGATTTTCCATACATCCTTGTCCGCAACGAGCAATCCGGCGTGCATCTGGCTTGTGGATTCGCCAAGATGAAAAATCGGATGCAGACCTTCGCCTGCACTTCCTCGATCGGACCCGGCGCGACGAACATGATCACCGGCGCCGCCCTCGCAACGATCAATCGCTTGCCGGTCCTGCTCCTGCCAGGCGATATCTTCGCCCGCCGAAACGTAGCGCCAGTTCTCCAACAACTCGAATCGCCGTCCACTCAGGATATCAGCGTCAACGACGCCTTCAAACCAGTCAGCCGCTACTGGGATCGCATCTATCGCCCCGAACAACTCATCACTTCATTGCCGGAAGTCATGCGCGTCCTCACTTCCCCCGCCGATACGGGCGCGGTGACGTTAGCCCTCCCGCAGGATGTGCAGGCGGAAGCCTTCGACTTCCCTGAAGAATTGTTCGCGCGTCGGATATGGCACGCGTCACGCCGGACCCCGGACCTGTCTCTGTTTTCTCAAGCCGTTTCCGCCATTCGAGCCAGCCGACGTCCGTTGATCGTCGCGGGTGGCGGGGTTCTTTATAGCGAAGCGACAGACGCATTGGATAAGTTCGCGCGGCAAACCGGCATCCCGATCGGCGAGACGCAGGCGGGAAAAGGCTCCCTGCCTTATAACCATCCCCAGAACCTCGGCGCAATCGGCGCGACCGGGACTCTCGCCGCAAACCGCATCGCGCGCGACGCCGACCTGATCATCGGGATCGGAACGCGTTACTCCGATTTCACAACCGCATCCAAGACAGCATTTCAAAACCCAGATGTGCGCTTTATCAACATCAACGTGGCAGACTTTGACTCGTTCAAACACTCTGCCATTCCGCTGACAGCGGATGCACGCGTCACGCTGGATGAACTGAGCAATGCGTTGCACGAATACAAAGTTGACTCAGACTATCGGTCTCAAATCTCAAGCCTCAAAGCCGAATGGGAGCAGGAAGTCGATCGGCTATTCCATTTGAACAACCAGCCTCTGCCTGCCCAGAGCGAAGTGATCGGCGCGATCTGGGAATCGGCACAACCGGAAGATGTGCTTGTTTCCGCGGCGGGCAGTCACCCGGGTGACCTGCACAAGTTATGGCGCACGCACCAGCCAAACACGTATCACCTCGAATATGGTTACTCCTGCATGGGATATGAGATTCCCGGCGCAATGGGAGTCAAAATGGCAGACCCCGCGCGTGAAGTCTATGCTTTTGTAGGCGATGGCACGTATCTGATGATGCCATCCGAGATCGTGACGGCTGTGCAGGAGGGTATCAAGATCATCATGGTCGTGGTGGATAATCACGGTTTTGCCAGCATCGGCGGATTGAGCCAGTCCCTCGGCAGCGGCGGATTTGGCACACGCTTCCGCATGCGTGATTCGAAAAGCAAACAATTGGACGGCGAATATCTTCCCGTAGACTTTGCCGCCAACGCCAGCAGTCTCGGCGCTCACGCCATCCGCGCCCGGACCATCGTTGAATTCAAACAGGCTCTGCAAGAGGCGCGGGCGTCCAAAATAACGACGGTCATCGTGGTTGAGACGGAGCGTGAAGTCCGCGTACCGGGATATGACTCGTGGTGGGATGTTGCAGTGGCAGAGACATCCACCATGCAGGATGTGAAGAAGACTCGCGCAGAGTACGAAAAAGCCCGCAAGAACGAACGATATTTTCTATAGTGTTGGGATACATCAGGAGTTGCCATGATCAAAGTTGCGAACGCGCCCTGTTCCTGGGGAGTGCTTGAATTCGACCTTGAAGGCGAGGCGGCGGGATACGCCCAAGTCCTCGACGAAATCGCCGCGACAGGATATGCTGGCACGGAACTTGGCGATTGGGGTTTTATGCCCACCGATCCGAAACAACTACGCCAGGAAATTCATTCACGCGGGCTTACCTTGTTAGGCGCCTTTGTGCCAGTGATGCTCAAAGATCGAAATGCCCATGTCCCCGGCATCGAAACGGCGGTCCGCACCGCGCGCCTGATGGCGGACGCAGAAGGCGATACCCCGTTCATTGTGCTGGCAGACGACAATGGCAAGATTCCCTCACGCACGCAAAATGCCGGGCGCGTCACATCTGAAATGGGACTGAGCGATTCCGAGTGGAAGGTCTTTGCCGAGGGCGCCGAAAGAGTTGCCGAAGCTGTAAAAAAAGAAACCGGGTTAAGAACCGTGTTCCATCATCATTGCGCGGGATATGTGGAACGTCCCATCGAAGTGGATGTCCTAATGAAATCTACAGATCCATCCCTGTTAGGGTTGTGCTTCGACACTGGTCACTATCGGTTTGGCGGAGGCGATCCGCTTTCAGGACTGCATACTTACAAGGATCGCATCTGGCATGTCCATTTCAAGGATTGCCAGCCGGAGATCGCCGCCAAAGCGCGCGCCGAAAAGTGGGATTACTTTACCTCCGTGCGCAACGGCATCTTCTGCGAACTCGGCAAAGGGGAGATCGACTTCCCGCGCATTGCGGCTGAGTTGGAAAAAATCGGCTACAACGGCTGGGTGGTTGTTGAGCAGGACGTTCTCCCCGGCATGGGCAAACCGAAAGAGTCTGCCCAGCGCAACCGTGATTATCTCGCAAGCATTGGGCTCAAGCCGAGCGCCGTGCAAATATGATTCCCCAAAAGGATGTTCTTCATGACCACAAAACATGATTTGCGTTTCGGAGTGATCGGCGGAGGGCGCATTGGAAAGATCCATGCGGAAAATCTAGCCACGCGTATTCCCGGCGTGCAGGTGGCGGCGATTGCAGACGTGAACCTGCAAGCGGCGCAGGAACTTGCCGCCCGCTTGCATATCCCCACAGCGGCGGACGACTATCGCGTCATTCTCTCGGATTCATCCATTGATGCAGTTGCGATCTGTTCCTCGACCGATACCCACGCGCAGATCATCGTGGAAGCAGCGCAAGCCGGCAAACATATCTTCTGCGAAAAACCGATCGCTTACGATCTGGCAAAGATCGACGCCGCGCTGGAGGCTGTGGAAAAGGCTGGCGTCAAACTGCAAATTGGATTTAACCGCCGCTTCGATCCGAACTTTCGGAGGGTGCGCGCCATGGTCGCGGAAGGCAAAGTCGGCGCGCCGCACATCATTCGAATCACCAGCCGTGACCCGGCTCCGCCCCCGCTTGCGTACGTCAAAGTTTCGGGCGGCATGTTCTTCGATATGACCATCCATGATTTCGACATGGCGCGCTATCTAAGCGGCAGTGAAGTGGAGGAAGTATATGTGGCAGCAGGCGTGATGGTTGACCCCGGCATCGGCGAGGCTGGCGATGTGGATACGGCTGTGATCGTGTTGCGATTTGCAAACGGAGCGATCGGAACCATAGATAACAGCCGCAAAGCCGTCTACGGATACGATCAACGCGTGGAAGTGTTCGGCTCGGAAGGCATGGTGCAGGCGCAGAACAACACGCCCGATAACGATATCTATTTCAATGCGGAGGGCGTCCAATCTGCAAAGCCGCTTTACTTTTTCCTTGAACGGTATATGGAGTCGTTCATTGCGGAGCAAAGAGATTTCGTACAAAGCATTCGCGACGATACCGCCCCGCCTGTCGTTGGCAGGGATGGACGCATCCCAGTGGTGATCGGGATGGCTGCAAAGAAATCCTACCTTGAGAATCGACCTGTGAAGTTGAGCGAGGTCGAGTCGCTGAGTCGTTAATCCGCCTGATCAAACAGAACAGGGGGGGTGGTTGCTTCGCACAATCGAGTTTAGATAACCGAGTACCACGTAGTTTCGCGTCGCGAGTTAATCGCGTTGGAGGCGCAATGAGAAATTGTTAAGTCATTACCAGGATGATAGCAACGCGGTATAAATCTGGCATACGGGTATAAATTTCGCCCCACTTCATTGCAAACCGCAGGCTAATACAGGATTTATGAGAGAGACCTCTCTATATTGCGGAATAACTATATCCTGTTAGACGTTTCACTTTCGTATATGCTGATACCCACTCCCCGGTGAACCAGACTGGGGAGTGGTTTTTTAACAAGTTGGCGGCTCTATCCGCCCAGCGCTTTTGAATCAAGAAGTGGTTGAGTAGATCGAGGGAAGTATCGAATCCATACGCGAAGTGATAATTTCATAGGCTTTGCCACGCTTACAAAACTTATTATTTCAGAACTTCCCTCAATTGCAAATCGGTAAAAGTGACATCCAAATTCGACTTCTCGGTCGGCACCACAGCCAGATATAACTTGCCGCGCTTAAAAGCCGAATCCTTGAAGGAGGTCGCCAGCACCCCGTTCAAATAGACACGGAACTTCTCTCCCTGACAAAGCACGCGCAGACGATTGGTCTCGTTCATCCCCGAACGCAAGGCGGTGTGATTCGCCCACGGCAATAAATCCTCCCACTTCAATTCGCCTTTTTGATCTTTCTTGTAATAACCGATGGTGTACGAGCCGATCACGGACACCAACACGGCGTATCCACCCTCGTCTGTGAAACGCAGATAAAACCCCGCGCGGATGATGTCTTTGACCCCGCCTGTGTATTTGATGTTGATGCTGGCGTCGAAGTCGTCCAAAAAGCCCGAACTCTTCAGCACGTAATAGGTATTGATCTGCGGCTTGTAACTGCCGCGCAACTCGGACGGTTTGCCTTTGTGGAAGGTCAGCAACTGTTCGTTGATCACTTCCCAGCCAGGCATGACCTTACTGCTGAAGTCTGCGCCGAGGATCAGGTCGCCCATGTCGGGCTCGGGAGTGAGAGTCTTCGGCACACGGAAACTGGCCCCGCAGAACTCACACGTGACCAAATCCGAGGCTTTGATGGCTTTGGGCGGGATCGCCGCTCCGCAGTTGGGGCAGTTGAGAGATTGCATGATGGAAATTTTATCAGAGTTGACGCGTGTATGAAATGGGATGAACGAAGGAAGGATATAATCGGGCAACCTCAACCCAACGGAGTCGTCATGCCCAACAAAACGCCCGCCATCATCTCTACTGTAATCACATTCACGTTGCTCGTCGTCATCAGCGCCGCCCTGTCGTTTGGTCAATTAGTCGCGCTCAACGGGTTTAGCGAACAAGCGGGTTTGATCTCACTCGTCACATCATTAGTCTGTCAGGGCGTCGGCAACATCCTCGCCGTCATCATCGCCTGGCGGCTTACGATTCGCTTCATCACAAAATTGAACTGGGGCAGCGTCCCCGCAGTGTTGGTCTCAATAGTTGCCGGCACAGTCACGGGCGCTGGTCTCGCCTTCATCGCGCTGATCGGCACGATCTTCCTCGCCGAGCAAATCCGATGAACCAGCAAGAGATCATCCAAAAAACCGCCGACTACATCAAGCAGGAATTTTCAAACGACTCATCGGGACACGATTGGCGGCACATCTATCGCGTCTGGCAAACCGCCCTCCACATTTGCGAGAAAGAAAAAGCGGATGCGTTCATCGTCCAACTCGCGGCGTTACTTCACGATCTGGATGATTGGAAGTTCAACGATTCGGGGGATGAAAACCCGCGTCGCGCGCAGGGTTGGCTTGACTCGCTGAACCTCGACCCATCCACCACTGACGCGGTGTGCCGCATCATCAAACACATCTCCTTCAAAGGCGCCGCCGTAGACAACACAATGGACTCCCTCGAAGGCTTCATCGTCCAAGACGCCGACCGCCTCGACGCCATCGGCGCCATCGGCATCGCCCGCGCCTTCGCCTACGGCGGCTGGAAGAATCGTCCGCTGTATGATCCAACATCCTCCCCACAATTGCATCAAACCTTCGAGCAATACAAAAATAGTAACAGCGACACGATCAACCACTTTCACGAAAAATTGTTACTGCTCAAAGACAAGATGAACACCGCCACAGCCAAACGCATCGCCAAGCATAGGCATGAAGTGATGGTTCAATTCCTCAATCAATTCATGGACGAGTGGAACGGCGGGGATGTGGAATAGTTATGGCGCTATACACCGTCCCGCAGGTTTGAATCGCTCAACAAACTCTTTCCACGAAACCTGCGGGACGTTTTGTTTAACGAGAATAGGCAATTAGAATCCATCCATTGATAACACCCCCACTTCTTCGCTTCTACGATTGGATGCAAGCCCGCCATCCCGATACGCTCTGGCGCGGCGATCCGTCCCGCCGCGAGCTCGCTCTCACCTTCGACGACGGTCCGCATCCGCGCGACACGCCGAGAGTATTGGATGTGCTGGCAAAGCACGATGTCCGCGCGACGTTCTTCTTGATCGGTAACGAGATTGGACAAAATCGCCATCTTGTGAAGCAAATCCACGCGGAGGGACACGGTCTCGGTATCCACTGTCATCGCCACCTCCCGTTTCCATTTGAAAAGCCAGACACGCTGAAAAACCAATTGCGGATAACGCAAGACCTCATCGCGCAGGCTTGCGGATTCTCGCCGACTCACGTCCGCCCGCCGTATGGATTCTTCACCGCCAAGACAAAATCCCTCCTGGCGGAGTGGGGCTACCGCCTCGTGATGTGGAACTGCATCCCCATGCACTTCTTGCAACCTCTCGGCTGGACGATTCAACAGATCGCCTCCTCCTCCCTTTCTGGCTCGATCATCGTTCTGCACGACGGTCATGGGCATGGCGCAAAGGTGGCGAGGATCGTTGACACAATCATTCCCAAGATAAAAGGATTAAACTTCGATTTCATCAAAGTCGAACAGATGAAAAGGAACGGTTCGCATGGACAGTAAATCATTCGTCGGCGCGTGGAGGCTGGTCACGTTTGAGTTTCGCAAAGAGAGCGGGCAGGTCATGTATCCGTATGGGGCTGAGGCGCGGGGCTCGATCATCTACACGGAATCGGGTCGCTATTCCGCACAGTTGATGCGCAGGGATCGTCCACGGCTGAAATCGGGAGATCAGTTGAAGGCAACCGCCGAAGAGATGGAAGCGAATTACAAAGGGTGCATCTCCTATTTTGGGACATACGAATTAAATCTCACTGAGGGGATTATCATCCATCGCGTCGAAGCCTCGCTGTTGCCAAACATGGAAGGGACGGAGCAGACGCGCTATTTTGAATTATCGGGGAATCATTTACAGTTGAAGACTCCGCCCATCAAATTGGACGGCGAAAAAGCAGTCGGCGTTTTGCGGTGGGAAAGGGTCACGTAATTTTTTCAAGGATATGAAATGAAACTCATCAGCGCCAACATCGGTCAAGAAGGCACACAACAAAACAGCGGAACAATATAGGCAAGCCCAATAACTGAGCCAAAGCAAATGACTGCCAATCTCTAACGGGCGGTTATTTTTGTAACTTTTTATCGTTTGGGGGATAATATCTTTGAAACCGATGGTCACCAACTTCCATGACCTGTACCAGAAATACTCGAACGACGTGTATCGTTTCGCCTATTGGGTCTGCGGAAACGCGCAGGACGCCGAGGATATTACTTCTGAAACGTTCGTCCGCGCGCTGACCTCGCACGGCGAAATACGATCCGAAACCGTCAAAGGCTACCTGTTGACCATCGCAAGAAATCTGGCGTACAAGAAATCAAGCCGCGAGAAAAGGTTCGTGCCGCTCGAACGGGATTTCGTCGAGTCGCAATCTCAGCCAGCCAAACAAGTCGAGGAGTCTGCGAGTCTCGAAACCGCCATGCGATTTATCCAAACCTTGCCCGAAGCAGACCGCGCCGCGCTGGTCCTGCGGCTTCAAGACGAACTGTCCTACGAAGAGATCGCCGACATCTTGAACATTTCGCTCGCCGCGGCGAAGGTCAAGGTACACCGCGCAAGGATCAAACTGACCGAATATATGCAAGCACAAGAGGAGCCACAATTATGAAAATCACTCGTGATGTCGTCACCGATCTGTTACCCGTCTATCTCGCAGGCGAAGCAAGCGCAGATACTCGCGCTCTCGTCGAAGAATTTCTCGATCAGGATCCTGCATTCGCAAAACTCATCGCCGAACAGGAACCTCTGCAAGCGCCACCATCAACCCAACTTTCAAAAGAGACCGAAATGAAAACATTGGAAATGACCAAAAATTTACTTGCCAAGAGATCGTGGTACATGGGGTTTGCGATCTTCTTCACCGTGTTGCCCCTTTCCATTCGAGGGGATGAACAAGGCATCTATTGGATGTGGGCAGGCGATCCGATGATTCCCATCACGAGCATTGCCGTCGCCGTCCTCATGTGGTTCCTCTATGCGAGGACGAACCGCAAACTGAACGGTTCTGGCTTGTAAGAAAATGACCGTCGCTTTTATGGCGACGGTCATTTTTTTATCCTCCCGCTTCTTTCGCGGACGTTTCAGCTGGTTCGGGGCTTCGCCGCGAGTTGGCGCGGCTGACGAAGAAAAGCGCGGGGGTGAGAAGCAGGCTCGACGTCACGAGTGAAGCGATGGTTGAGCCCGTCGCGGCGATCACCGCGATGATCGGTCCGCCCAACATTTGACCGACCGCGTCCACCTGTCCAAACATCGAGTGGACCGTCGCGCGGACAGTCGAATCCAATTTTTGGTTGACCCACGCGGTCTGCAGAGGGATGCGGACGTCGCGAAACGCGTCGATGATGAGATACAGGCTGAGGCTGAGAAGCAGAAACTTCGAGAGGGCGAAGCCCAACATGGCGGCGGAGATCAAGCCCGTCACGATCAGCATGGCGCGACCAATGGCGATCGAGTTTGTCGAGTCGACGCGCTTTTCGACAAAGTGAACGGCGAGGATGGTGAGCAAAGTTCCCGCCGCGCGCAGAACGGCGAAGAACGCCACTTGGTTGTTTCCAAAGATTATCGGTAATTCAAACGTGTCAAGCAAATGCTTCACCCACAAACGGTCGAAGCCTTCGCTGTAGATTCCGTAGAACAGCCCAGCGCCGACGATGCTCATCAAGCGCGGACTCGAACGGACGGCTTCCATGCCTTGTTTGAACGTATGCCACATGTGTTGCCATGTGTTGCGATCCTCACGCGGCGTGGGATAAAAATTTGTCTCAGGCATGATAAGAATCAGGGTCACGCCGATCAACAGCACGCCCGCCGAGCCGACCAAAATCGGCATGGCGACGTTGTCCACGCCGACCAGCGCGGCGAGCGCCATGCCGAGAAGCGAGGCGTATAAACCGATCCGCGTGGCGCGCAAGAAAAGCTTGTTGGCGTCGTCTTCGCCGATCTCATCGGTGATCCATGCCTGCGTCGCGCCGCTGGTGAAGGTGTAGCCCAATCCCCAGATCACTTGCGCGAGCAGAATCGGAATGAAGGCGGGGAAGAGTCCTTCCACGAGGAAGCCAACACCCATTAACACATAGCCGATGATGATCGAAAGCCTGCGCGAATACACGTCGGCGACGATGCCCGTCGGCACTTCGAAGACGAACGCAGATATTTCGAGCGCGGTGCCGACGAGAATCAGTTGAATAGGCGTGAGTCCCGCAACCGTCGCTTCGTACAGCGAGGTGACGACGAACATCATCGAGAAGCACGCGGAGGCGGAGAACTCGATGAAGAGGTAGACGCGGGAGGGGGAAATACGAGGCAAGGGGGGAAGTAATTGGTAATTGGTAAATAGTAATTAGAGATTGGAGACTAGAGACTGGAGGAAGCGAGAAGTTTTTTGAGTTGTTTGAGGGCAGAGTCGGCGTCCGTGAAATGGATTCCCTTCATGCCTATTTTCTCGCAGGCCTCGATGTTTTCGATGAAGTCGTCCACGAAGACCGCTTCTTTTGGCTTGACCTGCAACTTCTCCAACGCGATGCGATAGATCTTCTCGGCTGGCTTTGCCACGCCCACCTCCGCCGAGATAATCATCTCGTCGAACACGTCGGCGAATTTTTCCTTTTCGATGTAGGCGCGCAGTTCATCCCAGGCGTTGCTAATGAGACCTACTTTGTATTTTGGTTTGAGCGAACGCAGAAACTCCAACAAGGATCGGTCGATCACGTCGCCGCCGAAGAATTCATCGCGCACGCGCTGAACTTCGCTGGCTGGCAGTTTGAGCGCTTTCATCACATTGAGCCAATGCTGTTCCTCGGTAATCTCCCCTACCGAAGCGCGCGCCGCCGAGCCGTTTGCTCCTCCGCCAAAGACAAGTTTCTCGATATCCTCATAGTCCATACGGAACTGCTCCGCGAGTCCTTGTCGCGGAGCCTGATGTTCGGTGCGGACGATAACGCCGCCAAAATCAAAGAATACGGCGCGGATCGTCATTTTTTCTTCTTCGCCGAAGTTTTCGATTTGGCAGTTGCGGATTTCTTCGCGGCGGTCCGCTGAGGCTTCGATTCGGCCGAGGTGGCTGGGGCAGCCTCCCCTTTAGGAAGAGGCGCTTCTGTCTGCGGGTGGGCTTTCATCTCCGCCTCGAATTCCTTCAACGCCTCGCGCCAATTCGGGAAGAACATCTCCATGCGTTTGCGGTCCACTTTGTTGGCGCGTCGGCAACGCGGACAATGCGCGTCGTAGTGAGTCAATTTCCCGGCGTCCATTTCTTGCAAACCATCGAGCATCTCCACGCGGCTGAGGGTGAAGGGCATTTGGCAAAACGAACATTTAATATTCATGGCGGCTCCTTGAAATTAAGAACGTCCCGCAGGTTTATCGAAAGAGCAAAACCTGAATCCCAAACCTGCGGGACGCTGTTATTTTGATTGAGTATAGCCTATAACGATTCGACAGCCAACTCTTTGCCCGAGCGGAATTCTTTTTCATACATGTTGAACTGCCGTTGGACGCGCATGCCCGCGTTTTCATACAACTTCAATGCGCCAGTGAGACTGCTCGCATCCACGCCAAGACCGGCGCGCTTCTTGCCATCCGCATAGAACGCGGCAAAGGCATGTTTAAGCAACGCGTGACCCAACCCGCGTTTGCGCCATGGGCGACGCACGCCCAACTCGCTCACCCAACCGGCTTCCGCGTCTTCCGAATCTTCGCGGCGGCAGATGCAAATGCCAGCCATTTTGTCGCCGTCCATCGCGACGAACCACATCTCGGGCGTGTAACCCGGTTCCTCGACAAAATTATGTTTGTATTCCGCCAAGCCTTTTTCAAACGGCTGTTCGATGAAACCGAAGTGGTCATTGAACGTGTCTACGAATGTCCGGTAGACTTCCTCGAGTTCCGTTTCGGGGTCATACGGGCGGATCACAATCCCAGCCGGGACAGGAGACTCTTCGGGCGCGGCATCCAAATCCGCGACCATGCGATAGAACGAGCGGATGTGTTTCCAGCCGAGTCCTTCAAAGAGGGCGTTACCGGTTTCGTTGTGTGCCTCGGCGCCGGAGCGCGGCGCGACCCGTAGATCGGGCGCGCACTTGTCGAGCGCGAGACGCGCGTGATCCTCCGCCCACGTCACGATGTGGCCGCCGATTCCTTTACCCCAGTGATCGGGGTGCACACATCCAAAGATCCACGGATGCACAGGCGGCTGTTGAGTCGTCCAACATTCCACAAAAGCAACGAGTGAGCCGTCTACCGCAAAGACCAGGCGCAGATCGGTTTCAGGATTGAAGCCGTCATTCAGCCAGTCGAGACGGAGCAACTCCGGGTCGTTCAAGTCCACGCGCCCGTTCAGGTGCATGGAGTAAAGATTGAGCAGGTCAAAGACGATTTTGTAATCGTCAATGCTTCCGCCGCGTGCAAAGTATTCCGCAGGCAATGGAAGAATGTTTTGTTTTTCAAGTATGGCGTTCATTGGATGCCTCTATTCATCATGTTCTTCGAGTTCACGTCCAGGACGCAACTCTTTTTCATAGGTCACGAATTCGCTGGCGGCGTGCATGCCTGCTTTGATATAGAGTCGAGTGGCGCCTGTGGGGCTTTCCGCATCCACACCGAGACCGATGGTCTTGGTTCCGCGTTTATAAAACTCGCCAAAGGAATGAATCAACAGCGAGTAACCCAATCCCTTTTTGCGCCACGGGCGGCGGACTCCCAACGTGCCGATCCAGCCGATGCCCATACGATAACGGTTCTGCGAGAAACCCGCGACCTGATCACCGTCCCACGCGACCATCCACAGGGATGGGTCAAAGTCTGAGCGGCTGAACTTGCGAAGTACCCAGTGATCGAACGAAATATCGTGACTACCCCAATGGTCGCGGAAGGTTTCGTTTTGCGCCTCCCAAACTGCACGATCATGTTCGCCTTTCACGAAGGGACGTAGTTCGATCCCATTTGGGAAAACAACTTCGGACGGAGGAGAATCGAGTTCCACCTGCATTCGCCAGTGAAAACGAATCGGCGAAAAACCGCAGGCTTCGTGAACACTCCGTCCGTCTGTATCATGACTGTCCAATGTACTTTGCAGATGTACGCGGACATCGGGTTCAGCCAAAGCGATTTCTTGACGCGCTCGTTTCTCAACAGCGTGCATCATCGTAGTGGCAATACCCAGCCCTTTGAACTGCGGGTGGACGTATCCATCGGTGCGGAGTTTGGAGTGTTCATATTCATTTGAAAACTCCTCGAAGCCCACGATCCGCCCATCTTGCGTGATAGCGACAATGCCGTCCGTTTCGATGTTGAAGCCAGGCGACTTCCACTCAAGCGCCATCTCTTCCTCGGTCACAGCGACCGTGGTATCCCCGTCCGCTTCACACACGTCGTAGACGAGTTGGGTGACCGCGGCGAGATCGTCCCATCTTGCAAAACGCAGGTTGATCGTTGGGTCGAGAAACGTCTCGCTAGTTTGTAGTTTTGTTGTCATTTTGTTCCATCCATTCTTCACGCAGGATGCCCATGTAGAGCATATCCCAGCGTTTGCCTTCCTTGTTCAACGTTTGCCGCATCCGCCCTTCATGGCGGAAGCCGACCTTTTCATAGGAACGGATCGCGCGCGGGTTATATTCGAACACATTCAATGTTACGCGCCACAGGTTCAATTCGGTGAAGGCATAGCGCAAGAGCAACCTCATCAGGTCGGCGCCATAGCCTTTGCCCCACAAGTCGCGGTCGCCGAATCCTAGCCCAACAAACGCGTCCCGCCCGGTCCAGTTATAGACAAACAGATCGCCTGTGCCGACCAACGCGTCGTTCTCCAACGTGCGAACGCCGAACCCGTAAAATTTGGGAGATTGTTCTTCAATTTCCTCTTCGATCTCTTTTTGAATCTTGTCCGAAGAAACCAGCCTGCTCGCGCCGCTATCGAGATAACGCTTGAATTCCGAATCGCGATCCCAGCGCGCAAAAGCCTTTGCGCCCTCCGCCGCGTCCAAAGCGATCAAACGCACACTCTCGCCTGTATATAAATCCTTCATGGTTTATCTCCGTTCTGCATTGCCAGCCATTCCTCGCGCAAAATGCCCATCCACAAGCCGTCGGTAAACACGCCTTCATGGCAGGCATCCTCGCGCGTGCGTCCTTCCATGCGAAAGCCGACTTTTTCATACGAACGCAGGGCGCGCGGATTGTACTCATGCACGCCCAGCGACACGCGGTACATGTTCAATTCCACGAACGCGTATTGCAAAGCCAGCTTCATCATATCTGTGCCGTAACCTTTGCCCCAGAAGTCGCGCTCGCCAATGCCCACGCCGATCCACGCCTCGCTGTGAGTCAGATCCACCCACAAGCCGATAAAGCCGATCAGTTTATCCTCCGCCAACGTGCGCACAGAAAATGGATAACGCTTCAGTTGGAATCCTTTTTCAATTTTTTCTTCCTGCCACTGACGGATACGCGTCTCCGAAAACAAGATAGCGGGATCGATATCCGCCAGCCGATGGAATTCCGAATCCCTCTGCCAGCGGACTTCGGATTTCGCCAGCGCGTCCGGCTCTTCGGATGTAAAGCGGACGAGTTCTCCGCGAAATAGGTCTCTCATCGCTTCCTCCTACGGGTTTGCCTGACTCACCCATTCAGCCTTCAACAAGCCGAAAACGATCATGTCCCAGCGGCGACCGTCGCGTTCCATCGCCTGGCGTCGTCTTACTTCTTCGACAAAGCCAAACTTCTTGAACAGAGCGAACGCGGCTTCGTTATATTCGGGTACGCGCGCGCTGACGCGATGCAGGTTCAACTCGCCGAAGAGGAACCGCAACAACATCCCCAGCGACTGCGCGCCATACCCTTTGCGTCGGTCCGCCGCCGCGCCGATACCGAGTTGGATCCAGCAATTGCCGTTCGTCCACTCGATGCCCTGCACGAGGATCTTCCCGATCAGGCGATCATCCTCTTTCGAGCGGATGGTGAAGTAGTATTTGTTCTTATCCTCTTCGATGCTCTTTTCGAGTTTTTCATAACTCTTCTTCACCATCGCCGCCGACATGGGGCGCGCCGGCTCGACGTCGTACAGCCGCACGAAATCCGAATCATGCGTCCACGCCGATTCGACCGCCGGGTCTTTTTCGTAATCGATCGGTCCAAAGCGGACATCTTTGCCTTCGAACAATTGGGTTTGAATATCGAACATTTCATTCTCCTATGAAATAAATAAAAACAGCCACAGACTTTCGCCCATGGCTGGCTTAAAAATAAAACAGCCGCGGGCGAGTGCGCCGCGGCTGTCGTTTACACGGAAACGTAAATCAACAATGAGCAGGCGCACTACGACAAGGAACGAAACCAGCCACACCGGTTACAATGTGGGGGAAATCCGTCAGTTTCGTTACGAAGTTCATCATCATCGGGCGTGCGCCTCCTTTCTTAAGAATTTTGTACGGCGGGAGTGTAACACAGCGGCTTCTTTCCCGTCAAGTTAGCAGATTGCGAGATTTTTTATGGTAGCCTGGAAAACCGAATCCGACACTGTCCCCCTCCACACTGTGTTGATCGTCTGCGATCAACCCAACACGGTCGCAACTTTGGAACCTCTTTTTAGCCAGAGAAATTGCATCGTGCTTGCCGAACCGAGTGTGCGGACGGCATTGCAGACCGCACGCTTGGTCGCGCCTTCGCTGATGCTTGTGGATATACAAATCACCAAGAAGGAACGGACGGAACTGTTGAACGGCTTACGCAAGGCAAGCAATGGACCGATCCTCCTGCTGGTTTCGGCAAGCACTGCCCAACTTGCATTAGAAGCCAATTCGAGTTCCGCCGATGAATATTTGATGAAACCCGTGAACCCGGCTGTGCTTGTGGTGAAGGCAATGGCTTGGCTAGGACAAGGTCGGCGCATGGAACGCGTACAACAACCTTTAATGCGTTAGAACCAAATCATAGCGCTTTTCATTTTCTCCTCCTTTGAATCCAAAACCCTCGTGAATGTCACGAGGGTTTTGGATTTTCATCAGGGATTTGCGGTATTGATCCGCCCCTTCTGAAGTTCGGTCAGAGTCGCTTGGACGAGACGCTGTTTTCCGGGAGAGAGCAGAGCCGGGTCAATGTCGCTTAGCCCTAAGGGAGATTGAATCGTGAGTCCGCTTTGCCCCGCGAGCAGTTGGGGCCAGGCGTTCTGAATCGCTTGGATCTCGTCGGGCTGAATCGTCATTACCCATCCGCCGGGGCGTTCCTCCGGGGAAACTGCGCCAATGAGCGCCGCGCCGGTTGTGCCGATGTACGTCAACAGATCCGGCTCGGCGACGCTGGGGTAGACAAAGAGCGTATCCACATCGCGTTGAAGGATCAGATAATCGGCATAAGGACCATACCGTGCCGGGTCTTCGTCAGATGGGATCTCGATGTATTGAGGGTAGCAAGTTTGCAGGTTTTCGACGAGACAAAACGCGGGGAAGTAGATCACTTTACATAACCCGCAAAAATAGATCATTCCGTTGCGAAACGCGGCGGCGGCGCGCTGCGCATCGGCGTCATCTTTTGGGATGATCATGCCGATGTGAAATTCATCGGTGATCATGGCGGCGGTATAACCGGCAAGGAAGGCGGTGATGTCCGATTGCGAATTGCCGCCCAGCGCGCTGACGTTCCCCGCGGCAGTGACGCCGGGGATGTTGATCGCAAGGAATTGAACATTCGGCGCGGCGGCGGCAAGCGCGGCAACGCCCGGGTCCGGCGGGAAGGCAACTACGATCTGCAAGCCGGGTTCGGTCATCTCTTCGGGGGTCATCGTGTTGCGAACCTGAAAACGCATACCCGATGCCTGCGCCAGATCGTAGACGGTTTTTTGGTAGAGATTCGACGCCTCAGGATCCATTTCGGCAGGTAGGATAAGGACAGCCAGCGGAGTGGTCGGCGTGGATGTGAGCGTGGGCGGGATGACCGGGGTATCGGTCGGCAACGGTGTGGCTGTGGCGGACAGCTCATTTGAACCGCACGCGCTCAAGATGATTGATAGCAAAACGATAAAAATAGCGATTTTATGACGCACAAGATTTCTCCAGTTTGAAATTGGGCGAATTATACACGTGAAGGCTGTGAAACCTGCGTATAGATGGGGAACCTACCAATACCAACCATCGTCGGAGTAATGTGTAACTGCAAACATGTTATAACAATCCTCGTATAATCAGAAAGGAAGTTGTTCCATGCGACTTACTATTCTTATTCTAGTGAACATCCTGACGCTTTTGTTGGCAGCCTGCGCGCCTTCAGCAGAACTCCCCCAGGATGACATTCCATCAACCACTGACCCAATCCAAGGAAATGAGACAATCATGCCCACTACAACTGTTCCTGACGATACCGGCTTGCAACCTTTGATTGAGAAAGCAATTGCGGATCTGGCTGAACGCTTATCCATACCAAGAGCCGAGATAGTAGTCCTCGAAGCAACCCCGGTCGTATGGAGTGACTCCAGCCTGGGCTGTCCGCAGCCCGGAATGGCATACATTCAGGTTCCGGAGGATGGCTTATTGATTCGGCTCCAGGCAGGCGGACAAATCTACCCGTATCACAGCGGAGGATTCCGCGATCCGTTCCTGTGTGAAATCGTGATGAAGGATCCTGTGAAACCGCCGAAGATCGATTTTTTCAATCTTACTCCGGGTGGATCCCATACACCTCCCACGCCGGATAACAGCATTCCTCCGGGCGGCGATACCTAAATAAATCCGTATAGAAAATTCAACAGCCCACAGAGCGCATCTGTGGGCTGTTATTTTTGGAAGGCTACTCGTTCGAACTTGAATGGCCCATGAACTGCATTACGGATCCACCCGGACAATCGTGGGGTTGGGCAGCCCGGCAACACCGCTATAGGCGACACTGCCGAGATATTTCACGCCCGGAGTCAACCCGGTGAACGTCAGGTTGATGTTGCCAACCGTACCAATGGTGGCAGAGGCTGGCGCGCTGACGGTCATATTGCCCGCATCCGCGGCGCCAAGTATCCAAGTGAACAACGTTGTGGTGGACGGATTGGCAGTTGCGTATCCATCCAGACAGACATCGTATTTACCTGCAGCCGGATTTAGCAAATTGATTACTTCTTCCGAGGTACCAGTACCGCTCTGACCGACCTGCGTGGCGCCGAGGAATGCATACAGATCAATATCGGCTGCCGGGCTTGTGTCTGCATCGAACAACGCGAAGCGCGCGTAAGTTGAGCCAGCAGGAACCACAACCGATTCGCAGATGAAGTCACCGGTATTGACCGCATGGGTGAATGACGTTGCCGGCGCTAATCCGCGCGCGGTAGCTGTGAACGGACCGGTATACCCGAAGAGCACCTGGTAACTTCCTGAAACCTCCGCGGGACCCTCGAACAACGCTCCCTTTACTGCTATCGGGCTGTACACTTCATAGCTACTGCCCTTCCAAGTCAGCGAACCGAAGCGCCATTCTCCGATTGGCGCACTGACGTTTGTGACCGTGACCGAGAAGGTGGCTGATTCACCCGGACCCAATTTGATGGTCGAAGGCGATACGGTGACTTTAAAACCTGCTGGTGCAACCACTTTTGCCTTATAGGTTACTTTTCCACCACCATTGGCAACGCTGGTAACGGTGCGGATCACGGTCTTCGTGCCAGGCACCTGTGAAATGCCAATGGATGGATAGTTAAGATCCTCGGCTTGGGTGGGAATGCCATTAGCATCTAAGAATGCGCAGGTGCCCACTGGATCAAGAAAGACTGTCGGGAAGGCATCGCACATGAATCCATAATACTCATACAGACCGGCATCATAGACCAAACCGGGTTCATTGATGGAGCCCTTATCCCATTTACCGCCCGGGTCAACGTGGCCGGCGCCCATGTCGAAGGGATCGGCTTTACTGACGCGATCGTTATCCTTGACATCTTGGTGAGCGGTGGTCATTAGCGCTGACTTTGCCATTGCCGGGGTCCATTCTGGATGTGCCTGCTTCAACAAGGCGAAGATGCCTGCCACGTGCGGGCTGGACATCGAGGTCCCTGCGATTGACTGGAACAACTCACCCGGCACATTGCCCGCATCCGGGAACGGCGAATTGCCAGCCATAATTTGGATGCCCGGGGCGGTGACATCCGGCTTGATAATATCCGGGGCAACCGGGTTGGGTCCACGCGAACTGAAATCGGTCATGGACGGGGCAGATTTCCACTCGGATACCTGATCGGTCTGAAGCTTTGCTTTCGCTCTAGCAGGATTAGCGGCAATGTATGCCTTGATTGCCGTGCCAGGTGTCAGGTCCACATGTATGGAGGGAACCCAGTGTGTATCGGAGAATAAGTTTCCGGTATCACTGTTTTCGTACATGATCATACCTACACCGCCAGCGTTAAAGACCGCAAGACTCTTTGCTACGCGGGCGACGAGGCCGCGTTGGCAGACCACAATCTTGCCAGCAACACTACTGGAGAATGGAACCGCGGGATCGCACCAAGGATTTCCCAGAGTGGCGCCATCAACCAAGGGCGACCAACCGACACTCGGTGTAATGGAAGCGCCAGTATACCGCCGTCCGTTACCCAAAATGATCGTACCCTGCCAGAAACGGTCTTGCGTGCTGGCGCCGACTGTTGTAACCCAGGGCTTGGTAGCCGGGTCACCGAGGGTGGATGGGTTCGGGCCGGAGTTGCCGGCTGAGGTTGCAACAAAAACTCCGGCATCAGCCGCGAAGAGGAAGGCTAATTCATCCGCGCTCACTCCTCCAGCGCCACCGCCAATGGAATAGTTGATTACATCCACGCCATCAGCAACCGCCTGGTCAATCGCGGCGGCAAGATCAGATGTGTAGCCGCCCAAATTACCGAGACCTTTATAGGCAATGATGTGAGCGCGCGGGGCAATACCGGAGATCGTCACCGCATCATCGTCGTCATGGTGCCATCCATGTCGATCATCATCGTCATGATGACCATTTCCACAACCATCGTGATGGTCATCGCCGTAACCATGGCCATAGTGCCCACCAATACGATTGGGGTCGAACGGAGCGCCATAGAGCGAAACTTCGACGCAAGCATTACCAGCCGCCGTGGAGGCGGTGTGAGTACCATGTCCGTTATCGTCCCGCGCAGAGCGGAACTCATCGGATGTGGCTCCGGTTAACGCGCGATAGGTATCCAGCATCTCATACGCGCCGATTAATTTGTTATTGCAGGTAAACGGGGCATCGTTTGGATTCCAGGCAGTATTGCCAAATTCACAGGGCAATGGTCCCGTGGGAGGCGCAGCATAACTGCCATCGTCAGCGAACGAGGGATGTTCGGGCCAGATACCGGTGTCAATAATCCCCACCACTACTCCTTCACCGGTAAAACCCGAATCATACGCGCCATGCTTCACCGTCAAGCCCAGGAATTCTGGACTGCTGTCGGTTTGCGGATAACGCATCTGATCTTCGAGCACCAAAACAGTGTTCTTCTGTTGCCTGATTGCTTCGACTTGCTCCGCGGTCAAAATCGCAGAGTATCCGTTAAACGCATGAGTGTAATCATGAATTTTTACGGCTTCGCTGGCGCCCGCAGACGCAAGGGAACTATTGTGCTCGGATATTAGGGAATTTTCGGCTGTGCGATTTGTTGCCAATCCAGAAGAATTGGCCATGGTGTCCAATTGCAACACTACGATATAGGATTTCGCCCCTGCTTGTAATGCCTGTTGCAGATTGCCTCGCGAGGCATCTTTAGCGCTTGCTGGTGTGGACAGCGACAGCGTCATTGCTAGGATCATCACTAAATAGAAGAATCTTCTTGCCATCTTTCACTCCTCTTGAAAGAATTTTGAATTGTGATGGGTTTGATGGGTTTTGTGTTTTAGATCGGGGAACCTCCTTTTCTCGCCCAGCTACTGAAATAAAAAACCGACGATCTGGCAATCTTCCATCCTCTACGCAAAGATTGGAAGCATATCTTTGCATCGCCGCGTAACAGTAGATTTTCCTTTTCCGAACTCCACTAATAATATATTAATTTTCATTAAAAAGCAAGTCATTTGTAACTTTTTTGGTACTAGAGGTCCCTGAATATGAGGTTTTCCAAGGCGACTAAGTACACAAAAGGCTGAGGCTGGCGATATAATTTCCATTAATCGGCATGAAAAACATTGATCGCGGTTGTATCGTTCCTATCATGGTGGGCATACCCTCGCTTATCGGGATATGCCTCATCGGGCTCATCACTTATCGAGATGGTCAACAAGCGATTAGCACAGCTATCCCAACTCATACACCATTTAAATACTTGTTCCTTGCAACGGAGATTCTCACCCCTCAAGTCACATCAGAAACATCACTTGCGACAAGAGGACATTCTGAAACACCGAGTACCCTCACTACCCCAGAGCCGGAGGATGCCACCCTAGAGATCACGCAAACCGTTACGGCCGGTACATTATCTGGAAGCAACATGCCAAGCACAAATTCAAATCCAACAACCAGCCCAGCGGCTTTAATCGTTTTGGAACGCTATGACGATACAGATGAGCGCCTCGAATACGACGGGGACTGGACTGGTGGGATCGACATACAGGGAGCATTTGAAGGTACGCTGGTTACTTCCGCCACTGTAACCAGCGATGTTATCTTCACCTTCGAGGGACAGCAGATCGTGATCGGCTACTTGGGAGGGTCGGGGTTGGGCGCCCTCTTTATCTCCATTGACGATTCAGAATTTCATCTCAATCAATCGACAGGAAATCCATGGCTCTCACCTCGGTTTGACGCGGGTGAGCATTTTGTTATCCTGTATCACGAAAGTGGAAGTTCCGTAAACCTCGATTACATAGATATTCTTGGCACACCCGAACCCTGAAAACTCAACCGACTTGTGAAGGAAGAGCGCCTACCTACATTTGATACAATCTTTTGATGGAAAGCAGATTAGTCATCAACCAATGAATTCTTATCCCTTTAAGCATCGGGTATATTTCCCTTGCAGGAATGTATTTAATCGGCTTGAGAGTTCATTTTGCAAGACATCCGACCGCTACTCTCACCAGACCAGCTGCCACTTTGTTTAAGTATCTCTACCTCGCCGCCAAAACACTCACTGCCGAACTTGAATCAGAATCTGACAATAGCGAAGAAATCCCCACGGAAATAATCAATTCATCATTCTGTGCTAATTACCCACAAAAGCGGGGAAATTATCATTGTGGATTACATCACGATCCTTGCTTCACCCTGAAACCAAAACGGTATAATGCTCCCGCTATGTCCAAACGCTTCCTTATTATCTCGATTGTCGCGGTCGTCATCGTGACAGCCGCCGTTACCGCCTATTTCACTTACAGCCCGAACGCGGAACGCGTTGCCAAATTCCGCTTGTGGATGCAAAACCCCGCTTCTCATCCCGACTGGAAACTGGTCGCCGGTTCCCAATGCGGATCCGCCCCGTTCATATTCCCTACCGATGGGTTTCCAGGCTTCCTGTGGGGTGATTCGTTCGGCTTGCGTCACACCCACCAAGGCATTGACATCTTTTCCGGCACAGAAGCAGGCGTCACGCGCGTCATCTCTGCTTACCCCGGTTACCTCACACACCTCCCCGAATGGAAATCCGCCGTCATCGTGCGCGTGCCCAGCGACCCGCTCAACCCCGGTCAACAGATCTGGCTATATTACACTCACATGGCAGACCGTTTCGGCAACTCGTTCATCTCAGAAGAATTCCCCGCAGGCACATCTGAAAAGCCGATCGAGGCGGGAACGTTCCTCGGTTATCAAGGAGATTACTCGGGCGACCCAAACAATCCCGTCGGCGTTCATCTACATTTTTCAATCGTCGAAGACGACGGCACGGGACAATTCAAAAACGAACTGGAGATCGAAAACACGCTCGATCCATCCCCTTATTTAGGTCTACCCCTGAATGGCTACGAAAACCGTGACCGCGCGCCGATGTGCGAAACGACGGAGGAACAATGAAAGAACTGTATGATTATCGAGCAAAACTGATCGAGAAATTGAGTTCAGCGGCAAAGAGTTTTCGCGAGGTATGTCTCGCGGCAAAGGATGCTTTTGCCCCATTGGAGTCGAGCGGATGGAATACGCATCAGATCGCCGCGCATACTCGCGACGTGGATCAATTTGCCTACGGCTTGCGCGCCCGTCGCACCGCCAGCGAAGAGAACCCCGAGTTCGAAAATTTCGACGGCGAGAAATATGCCGTGGAGCATTACGACCCGAACGAACCGCTCGGCGACATATTGGACGGTTTTGTAGCGAACACCGAATCGCTGGCTGAATTGTTACGCGGCTTACCCATGGAAGCGTGGGCGCGCGAATCGCGTCATGCCACCATGGGAAGCGGATTCACTTTGCAAACGTGGGTGGAAAAAAGCCTCGCGCACATCGAAGAGCATACAAAGGCTGTGAATCACGGAGCGAGATGATATCTCCCCTCAATTTACCAAAGGGGAAAACCGAGCAACCGAGAAACCCACATCAATAACGGTTCGTGCGTTTGAAGCCCGATCAATGCGAATACGATGCCTAATGCCGCCCCCGCGACAATATCCGAAAGATAATGCACGCCCATTGCCACGCGCGCGAACGCGACCAGCGGCGCCCAGATCCATAGGATGAGAGCCAGCCACGCGGGTCCCAGCCCTGTGGCGAGGACGGCAATCAAAAACGAACGCGCCGCGTGCCCGGAGGGAAACGAGTGCGGATCCGTGTTGCGATAGATGCTCCCCCACTCCCCTTCCGGGCGCCTCCGTCGCACAGCGAATTTGATTCCCATCACCAGCGCCGCCAACACGCTGATGCCGACAAATTGCACAACAGCCCATTTCCTCCAAAACGAATCGCCGAACTGCCATAACAGAATCATCGCCAGCCCCCAAAACCATGAATCGCCGGAATGCGCGAAGAAGACCGCCATAGCGCGCAATGCGCCCGGCTTTTCAGCCACGCGCATTTGATCGGAGAGACGGGCATCCCATTCGAGAAGGGTGCGAAAGTTCATCTTGAACGAGATCTGGATTTTGATTTTGCTCGAACAGCCTTTTTGACCGCGCTCGGCTTCTTTACTGTCTTCCCGGTTGTTTTCTTTGCAGAAGTTTTCGGCTTAGGTTGCGATCTCCGCCGTTGTTTTGTCAGGTCGGCGCGCATCATTTCAAGTTGATGCGGTTTATCCACGTCCATGCAAGGTTCGGCGTAGGACCAGACGATCGCGCGTCCCTTGATTCCGATCCGTTCGCTGATCCGTTTCACAGCGTCTTCCAAAGTTAATTGCCGAGTGGCTAACGAAAATAACAAACCCAGACCCAGTTTACTTGCCTGCTTAAGCGGACTCTTACGCGCCCCGAGCAACGATTCCCAAAGATCTAAATGTTCGGTCGCCATGCGGACGTGGCAGAGGTTGATATCCGAGCCGCAGAGTTCCATATCTTTGAGAGGCGTGTAGGTGCGTCTCGAATCGGGGAAGCGTTTTTCCATCACTTCGCGGGTACAAACGCCGTAATAGAGATCATCCTGTGTTTGCATGGAGGTATCCACCAGCCAATCCACCATGTGAGCTTGGAGGGCAGGGATATCCGACGACACGATCAGAACATATTTGTTCTTCTTATTCAACTCAAGCGATTTATGCACGCCCGCCACGATATTCGCCAACATACGCCCTTGATTGGAAAGAAAATGGAGCGGCTTTTTACAGGTCAACTGATTCTTCGACGATAAACCGACAAGGATCACGTTATCTACCCGCTTGGCGTCGCTGAGCGCGTCCAACACCCATTGAACCATAGGTTTACCGACAATGTCTACTAATGCTTTAGCGTCGCCTTTCACGTAGGAATAGAGCGGGTCTTCCGGTCTTGGAATTCCACCTGCGATCACGATTGCGTCCATATATTCTCCTCATTGTCATTGCGAGCCGTTTTGTGGCGAAGCAATCTTCTGTCTCGCTGGGATTGCTTCGCTTCGCTCGCAATGACATCAGTTTAGTTTCGTTAACTGCGGCTCGAAGCCCAGTTGGTCAATCAGGGAATTCAATTCGGCGTTGGTCAGGGCACGCCCTTTACCCGCGATGGCGACCAGAGCCGCCTCCATCATGTTCGTGCCGAAGGTGCGGCCGTCCAAGTTTGGCGTTGTGGTGACAAGGTATTTAACGCCGCGCTGCTTGAGGAACTCCACATCGGCGGGCGTAGTGGTGTTGGTGACGATGACCTTGCCGCGCATATCTTCCGGCATGTGTTGTTTGACGTACAGAAAGTCGCCGCCGGTGACGGTGTTGCCTTGATAATATTTTTCGTATTTGGGCGTAACCTTTTCCTGTTTTTCGCCGGTAGGATACAACATGCTCAACGGCATTCGCCCAACGATCGGCATAAGTACTTTGGCTAACCGGTTTAGCGACTTCATTGAATGGACGGCGATCGGAACATCCAAGCCGAACATGAGATCGCCAAAGACACATTGATAACCGGCTTTGATGAAAGACTCGGTCATGCCATAACGGGTGATGCCTGCGACCAGGAACGCTGTTTTGGGTTGAATCTCGCCGCCGATCTTGGCTTCCACCCATTGCATGACGCGCGCTTCGAGCGTCTCTTTCAGCCCGCTTCCGTCCACATAGGGCGTTTGCTTCACATCTTGCACCAACTTGAGCGCGCTATGAAGCGGATAAAACTTCCACGGCGTGTGCACGCCCAGGTCAATGCCGCCCACGCCGAACGCGTCCACATTGCCGTCCATCTCGCGAAATAATTGGCGGGCTTTGGTTTCATCGCCATCTGTGCCGATGCGTTCGATATGCACTGTTTCGTTTAAGAGTTGCACTTCAACGGTCTTATTACGGGTGGCGGAACCAAGGCTAATGCTGACGGCGCGTTTCATCGAGATTGCCTCCTAAAGTTGGGATGACCTATTATAGTCCGAATCAGGCATCCCCTGCGCGGGAAGCGTGAAGAAGAACGCCGCGCCTTTTCCCGCTTCGCTCTCCACCCAAATCCTGCCTCCGTGAAATTCGATGATCCGTTTCACGAGGGCGAGACCAATGCCGGTGCCATCCGTTTTGGGGTCGAGTTTGTTGAACAAACCAAAGACGCGCTCGAAGTGATCGTCCGAAATGCCGATGCCGTTATCTCGAACGAACAGGATGGGCATCCCATTCTCTTCGCCGGACTGACCGATCTCTACGCGCGGGTCGGGCTGGTCTCCCATAAATTTGACCGCGTTTTCTATCAGGTTTTGCAAGACTTCGCCGATACGACGACGGTCGGCGAATACGCGCGGAAGATTCTCTTGGACCTGAACCGTAACGCCGCGTTCCTGAATTTGTCCATGCAATAAGGCAAGGATTTCGCGAACAAGTTCATCAAGTTGAATCTCTTTCGGCTCGTTCATTAGACGCCCGATGCGGGAAAGTTCCAACAGGTCGTTTAGGAGTTGTTGCATCTTCTCAGTGGCATCGGCAATGCGCAGCGCGTCTTTTTGGAAGCGTTCGCGGTCGCCAGCCAGCATATCTTTTTCGAGATACCCAAGAAACCCGCGAATGGTGAAGAGCGGCGCTTTGAGATCGTGCGAGACTGTGTATGTGAACCGTTCGAGTTCAGCGTTCTTCGCCGCGAGTTCGGCGATCAGGTTTTCGCGTTCGATCTCCGCTTGTTTGCGAGCCTCCAGTTCGCGCTGGGCGTCTGTGTAAAGCCGCACGCGACCGATCGCAATGCCGATGTGCTGACCGAGCGCATCCAGTAGATCGAGATCAACTTGCGTGAGTTTTACCCCTCGCACGCTTTCCACGTTCAAAATTCCGACCACCCGTCCTTCATCGAACAGTGGAATACAAATCTCAGACACAATGTTTTCGATGGCTCCGAGGAAATCGGGGGCTGATCGAACATCCTCCAAGAATACTGATTTGCCAGTGGATGCCACGCGCCCGGCTATTCCTTTGTTTAGCGGGATGCGCGCGATCACTTTGTCATACCCCACTTGATGCTGCATAACCAGCGTATCTCCTTCCAGCAGATAGACGCTGACGAGCGCGTACCCAAACGACTCAGCCACCGCCTCGACAACGCTCCGAAGCAGGGAGGGCAGGTCCAACTCTTGAGACATCACATTGCGCACATTGCTTAAGAGCGCAAGTTCTTGCGTCTGCTTTTCCGCCATTTCGTACAAGGCTCGGTAGTTCTGCTCCCGCGTTCGCAGTTCCGCTTCCGCTTGTTGACGTTGGATCGCCGCGCCCAAAATATTAGATGCGACAACTAACGCATCCACCTCCGCATTCGACCAGACGCGGGAATGATCCATATCGTCGAAGCCGATCGTGCCCCACCACGCGCCGTTCACATAGATGGGAACGTCGAGCAGCGCCTGCATGCCGCGGTCGCGGAGAAAGTCCACATCTTCTGGCGAAGCGTGCTGTAAATCTCCCAAATAAGGCAGACCGGCGCTCATCACTTCATACCATCCCTCAAAATCGGGTTCTTTTAACGGGATGCTCTGGTATTTCGCGACACCCAAGTCAGTTGGGTGAGAAGGTGACGTCCATTCAAAACGCATGGATGTGGCCGGAATACCATCCTCACGGATATGATTTTCAAAAAGATAGGCATGACTGGCTCTGATCGTTCCGCCCAAATTTTCCAGAATCGAATTGATCTCGGATCTCCAATCAGACGATTTCAGCAGGCGGTTCGCCGCCTCTGCCACAACCCCCAGAATGGATTCACGCTGGCGCAGGCTCACCTCGACAGACCGGCGTTCCTCCAACTCGGATTGCAAAATCGCCTCATCCGCTTGGCGTTTGATCGCCGCGCCCAGCACATTTGACGCGGCGCGCAGCATATCCGCCTCAACCGGAGACCAACCTCGTTCTCCGGTCATATCGTCCACGCCGAGGGTTCCCCACCAGTATCCATTAACGATCACCGGCGCTTCCATCAAGGCTTTGACCCCCAATTGACTCAGACGTTCCTTTTCGGCAGGAGGAAATGTGGAAGCCGTGGCAACCAACATTTCTCCTCTCTGCAAAATTTCATCCGTCGTTCCCGGGATGACGCGGACCGGGTGCGCCTGATACACCGGATCATCAACGGAGCTGGTAAAACCGGGCGCCGCCCACTCGTACCGCAGAGATGAAAGTTCTTGACCATCTTGGTCGGCAAAATGTTCAAAAAGATAACAATGAGAGGCATTGATCGTTTTGCCCAACCGTTCGAGCAGGTTGTCAATATTCGCACGCCAGTCGGAGGACTTTAAAAATTGCTCAGCCGCAAAGATCAACGCCTGCAGCATGGCTTCGCGCTGACGATGACCGTCAAGAGGCTGTTCGGACTCGCTGAGTAAAGCGCTTTTTGAAATTTTCTTTTTGCGTAAACCCTTATTCATGCCCGGAGACCTCATTGGCGGAAACAGTATTCACCCAACGATTATAGTGCATGTCAAATGGAAGACCAAAATATCCTAAAACAAAAACATTGCCGTTTACTGGCAATGTTTTGTCCAACGCAAATTTCTCGAACGATCGTTACGGTGTGCAGATTGCCTTGAACGTCGTCTGACCGGTCTGCTCGTTAGGTTGAAGCGTGCGCACGATCATCGTGTAATCGCGCGCGCCGCGCGCTTGATACAGAACCTGCACGGTTTTCGTGCCGCCGACCTCGAACAAGACGCTTTGTTCATCTGAGATATCGCCGGTACTGCGTTCCTCCCAGCGCCAAGTCACAACGGCGGGACCGCTCACCGAAATTTCAACGTTTACTGTGACTAGACGCGGAAAGGCGTTGCACGCCACATTCATGACCGGCGGTTCGACGCTCACGGTGACGCCTGTCACAGTCACCTCCGGCGGACTCACCACCGGAAGCGCCTCCACGTTCCCCACAGTGGACACCACATCCGCAAACAGCCAGCACGAAGTGGATGGATCGCTGGGATTCTTCACGTACCACCAAGCCAAGTCCGCGCTTTTGCCGATCACTTCCGCCTGCCTGCCCGGTCGCAATTCGCCAATAACGGTAAACGATGTGGCTGGACCCGAACGACAATTTACTGGCGCGTCGAGCGCAATGGCAACTGAAAGCGAGGAGGTCGCGGTAAAAGTCGCAGTGGGACGCGGAGATGCCGTGCGTGTTCCGGTAGGGAGCGGTGTGGGCGCAGGCGTTTGCGTTGCCTGACCCGATGGAAAATTGCACGCGGTCAGACTCAATATAACAATGACAAAAATCAAATGGCGCTTTCTCATTCCTCCTCCTTATTGAGAGGGACATGTTAATCGGCTAAGAGGATTGCCGCAATAGCCCTTCGGGCAGGGTTGACGAACGCGCGTTTGTGGTACAATCCATTTTTAGAACATATTTTCGATGTTCACTGAAAGGAGATTCCCATGGGCAAACAGGTCAAAGTTTTGGTCGGGACAACGAAAGGCGCGTTCATCTTCACCAGCGATGAAAAGCGCAAACAGTGGGCAATGAGCGATATTCTCTTCAAGGGCTGGAATGTGATGCACGTGCAACTAGACCCGCGCGACAAACGCCTGCATGCGGCGACGAGTCATTTCGTCTATGGTCCAACCACGCATCACTCGGACGATTTGGGCGAAACGTGGACGCAGGCGAAGCAGTCGCCGGGGTTGGCGCGTGCGTCGAAGTCGGGCAGACCAGCCAGCACGGTGGATGAAGCGTTTCGTTCCGAGGGCGGCGAGAGCATCCAGTCGAATCCCGAAAAGATGATCAAAGTGTGGAATATCAAACCCGGGCGCGCGAGCGAGCCAAATGTGTTGTATGCGGGCGCGCAACCGGCGTCGTTGTTCAAATCCACCGACCGCGGCGAAACGTGGACGTTGAACGAAGCGTTGTACGATCACCCGCAGCGCGGCGAATGGGCGCCGGGCGCGGGCGGGCTGACGCTTCACACGATTCTGCTCGACCCCACCAATGTGAACCGCATGTACATCGCCATTTCGGCGGCGGGATGTTATCGCACCGACGACGGCGGCGCGACGTGGAAACCGCACAATAAAAATGTGCGCGCCGATTTTATGCCGAATAAATTTCCCGAGTTCGGGCAATGCGTGCACAAAATGACGATGCACCCCTCGACGCCGAATGTGTTGTATCAGCAAAACCATTGCGGCGTGTATCGCAGTGATAACTTCGGCGAGGATTGGGTTGACATCGGCGAGGGAAAATTGCCCACGCCGTTCGGCTTCCCGATTGGCGTGCATCCCACCGACCCGCGCACGATCTACATCGTGCTGGAAGAAAGCCAGGAATATCACATGAGCGTGGACGGAAGATTTTCCGTGTGGCGCAGTCGTGACGCTGGGGAATCGTGGGAGCGATTGACAAACGGCTTGCCCGAACGCGCGCACGTGAACGTCTTGCGTGAAGCGATGGGCATCGATTCGTTCGAGGACGCGGGCGTGTATCTCGGCACGAATACCGGCCAATTGTTTTACACGCGCGATTCGGGCGACAGCTGGGAATTGCTGGCAGATTTCCTGCCGCCGATTCAATCTGTTGAAGCGGCAGTGATTGGATGAATTTTGTAGAGGCGACCCGATGGGTCGCCCCTACTTTTTATGGTTGCAAACAAGCGGATGGAAACTTCGTTCACCAATACACCGGCAATATTGATTTCTCAAACCATTTTCCATCTTGGAGTTTTAACACCAACCTATAATGGTCTGTGAAATAGAGTTCGTCCCCATCATAAAAATGCTCGATCAGGAACAGAGATTCCTCTGAATTTGAGTACACAAAGGCGAAGAATATTGCGGGGATTGAACGATCTGCGAAATAGTTTTGCAGGTCTTCACTTGTGCATTCTCGATTTGATCCGGTCTCGTAAAGCCAGCACTGCCGCACATCCTGTTGATTGGAGAGAACCCCGTACAGCACGGTATTTTTCACCTTCAGTTGCGAAAGAATGATCATCACGGGGCGGCTGTAACTTATATCCTCCGCCGCGACCCGGGCGACAAACTCCTCCACGCTTTCGTTTTCGGATTGAACCAGAGGATCGAAGATCGGTGGTATTCCGATAAACACCTCAGAAGTAGGCTGGGGCTGAACCAGTGAGGCTGTAGACACAGACGGAATCGTAGACGTGGATTGAGAAACACAACTCGTTATCAAAACCCCGCTAATCAACACCAACCAAATGATAGACTTGTTGACGAACATAATTACCTCGTCGCGTCAAAGGTGAATATGAACATAATTATATCATGTTTCAGATGCACTACACTATTGAGCGAATGAACCCATGAAAATTCGTGAAATTCAACCATCGACAAAATTTGCGTTCTACTTCGTTAAACGGGGAGTTATAATCGTCACACATTCGTAAATCAAAAATCTGAAATCGGAAATTGACTCATGCACATTCTTGTTACCAACGACGACGGCGTTACCGCACCGGGCTTGCTCGCGCTCGCGCAGGAGATTCGCAAACTCGGCAAAGTGACGGTGTTCGCGCCAGACAAAAACTGGTCCGCTTCGGGACATGTGAAAACGCTCGACCGCCCCCTGCGCGTGCGCGAAACGCTTCTTTCCGACGGGACGCCTGCCTTCACCTCCGACGGCGCGCCCTCCGATTGTGTCGCGTTGCCGTTGCTCGGCTTCCTCAAAGAGAAGATCGACCTCGTCATTTCGGGAATCAACCCGCACGGAAACCTGGGCCACGACATCACCTATTCGGGGACCGTCACCGCCGCGCTGGAAGCGGTCATCACCGGCGTGAAGGGAATCGCCGTCTCGCTTGAATCGCCCGATGGGCACGTCGGCGCGCTGGATTATTCCACAGCCGCAATCGTGGCGCGCCGCGTCGCGGAAAAGGTCATCGCGAACGGATTGCCCAAAGGCGTGGTGATGAACGTCAACGTGCCGTATTTGAAAGAGGATGAACTCAAAGGCTACCTGATCACGCGGCAGGGATTACGCGTCTACCGCGACGCGCTCGATTCCCGCCTCGACCCGCGCGGCAAACCGTATTACTGGATCGGCGGCGACGCGCCCACCGGCGTGGCGGAGGACGGCACCGATTTCGGCGCGCTCGCTGGCGGATATGTTTCGATCACGCCCTTGCAATTGGATTTGACGCATTACAAGGCGATGGATGTGTTGAAGAAGTGGGAGTTTTAATCAGGAGATTGCTTCGGGCTTCGCCCTCGCAATGACATGTCATGCGCTACACCTCCCCTCCCAATCAGCAACTCTATTACGAACAAGTGTGGAATCTTGTCCGCCAAATTCCAAAAGGAAAAGTCGCATCGTATGGACAGGTTGCGCTGATGTTGCCTCCGCCGAACGGCGTGGAGTTCGAGGCGTACAAGGCGTTCGGTCCGCGCTGGGTTGGCGGCGCGATGGCGGCTTGTCCCGATGATGTGCCGTGGCAACGCGTGATCAATTCGCAGGGAAAAATCAGCGAACGCGCGGGCGCGGAGAGGCAACGTCTCCTTCTTGAAGAAGAAGGGATAGTGTTCGTGAAGGACAAAATCGATTTCAAGAAGTACGGCTGGCGCGGTCTCGGCGAAGCGGATGAACCGAGACAGGAAAGTTTGTTTTAAGGCGCCATGACGACGAACAAGCCTGACGCGGCAATCCGATTCATTGATCTCTTCTGCGGCATCGGCGGATTTCGGTTTGCCGCAGAAGAAGTTTTATCAAAGCATGGCTTGTCATCGGAATGCGTTTTTTCCAGCGACATTGATCCGTACGCAAGGGAAGCCTATCGCGCGAATTTTGGCGAATATCCCGCTGGCGATATCACAAAAATAAACGAATTCGATATTCCCGACCACGACATTTTGTTCGCAGGTTTTCCTTGCCAGCCGTTTAGCATCATCGGCAACGGAAAGGGATTTGACGACACGCGCGGGACGTTGTTCTTCGATATTGCCCGAATCCTTGCGGCGAAAAAGCCAAAGGCGTTCATTCTTGAAAACGTCAAACGTCTCATCGGGCACGATCACGGCAGGACGTTGCAAAAAATCCTTCACGTGTTGCGCGATGAACTCGGATATACCGTCACGTACAAGTCGCTCAACGCGTTGGATTATGGCTTGCCGCAAAAAAGAGAGCGGGTGATCATTGTTGGCTTTTCTCAACCGACCTCGTTTCAATTTCCGCCCAAGCAGGGGACATTCACTCCGCTCGGCGATATTTTGGAAAAGGAAGTGGACGAGAAACATTTCGCTTCGGAAAAGATTCGCCAAAAACGATGGGATATCCACACACCAGCCATAAGCCCTTCCATTTGGCACGAGAACAAGGCTGGACACATCTCATCCTATCCGTTTTCTTGCGCCCTGCGGGCGGGCGCCTCCTACAATTATTTACTTGTTGACGGCGAGCGCCGATTAACACCAAGGGAAATGTTGCGTTTGCAAGGATTCCCCGACACGTTCAAGATCGCGGTCTCCGAATCGCAGACGCGTAAGCAGGCAGGGAATGCCGTCCCAGTCAACATCATCAAGGCGGTGTTTGAATCGCTCCTGCCGAGTTTGGTAAATGAAGTTCCTTGAAGAAGCCACAGAGTTCACAGAGATTTTCGAGTTTTTTCTCAATGAACTTGACGACTTTTGTGCTTAGGAAATCGTTTTATCGCTCCAGAAAACGCAAAGTGAACTTTGCGGTACGGCATTAGGCAAACCATAAAGATGACCGACACATTCTCCAAGAAACAACGCTCTGCGATCATGCGGGCTGTCAAATCGAAGGGGAATAAGTCCACGGAGGGCAGGCTGATCGAGATTTTCAGATCCCAGCGCATCAAGGGCTGGCGCAGAAATTATCGCCTCGCGGGTCATCCCGATTTTGTTTTTCCGCACAAACGGATTGCGCTTTTTGCCGACGGCTGTTTCTGGCACGGTCACAATTGCCGCAACGTCGTCCCTTCCAATAATGCCGAGTACTGGAAGAAGAAGATCAAACGCAACAAAGCAAGGGACAAGGCGATCACAAAGGAATTGACTCAAAGAGGCTGGAAAGTCATACGCCTTTGGGAGTGCAACCTCAAAAAAGGTAAAATACAAAAGCTATTGATTGAGGTTACCTAGCGCGAGGCGAAGAGTATAATCCAAGACAAGAACCGTTGGTTTAACAAAATTATGCCATCAACCACTAACAAAACCAAAGCGACAAAAACATACAACGCGGCCGCCGACTATTACGACAATCCAGCAAACACATTCTGGAGTCGTTTTGGTCGTGGAACTATCGAGAGACTCAAACTACAAACAGGCGACCAGGTCCTCGATGTTTGTTGCGGCAGCGGCGCCTCTGCAATTCCCGCGGCGGAAAAAGTTGGCGCGAACGGATTCGTTCTAGGAGTTGATCTCTCAGAAAGATTACTTGAATTGGCGCGGGCAAAAGCCAAAAATCAAGGACTCCAGAATATTGAGTTCCATATAGGAGATATGCTTGATCTACATTTGCCAGCGAAGTTCGACGCTGTCGTTTGTGTGTTCGGTATTTTCTTTGTCGAAGATACGTCGGAGGCGGTTCGATCGCTGTGGCAATTGGTTCGACCTGGAGGGCAACTTGCCATCACAACATGGGGTCCGCGCTTTTTGGAGCCAGCAAACACAGCCTTCTGGGATTCGATTCGCGAGGTACGACCTGATCTCTACAAAGGTTTCAATCCCTGGGATCGTATCACTGACCCTCCATCCGTTCTAGCTATGCTACGCGAGGGAGGCGTTACACAAGCGGAGATCGCCACTGAAGAAACTACACATCCAATACCATCACCTGAGGCATGGTGGGCGGCAGTGCTTGGGACAGGCTATCGCGGTACGCTTGAACAACTCAACGCCAATGAAGTTGAACATGTTCGAACGACAAATCTAAATCATATTCGGCAGTTAGGAATTTCATCTGTAGAGCTAAACGTTGTGTTTGCAGTTGCTAAAAAACCCGCTTGAATTAGCTCGCCAACTCCACCACCAGCGTATCCATCGCCAACTCGAGCGTGGACTGCCCCGTCTTGACTCCCTCGTCAATCCGCAACAACTTTCGATAAATGCTTTCGAGCGACTCGATGGAATAGCGCGTCGCTTGTTGCGCGGTCTTCTCCGCCACGAACGGATGCACGCCCAGCGCGCGCGCCACATCGTCCTTGTTGCCGCGCCCATCGAGAATTTCACGCGCTTGAATCAACAAACGGAATTGCCGCACCACCATCCCCCACAACGAAAACGGATCCTCGGTTTCGAGCAGGCGATGCAATAAATGTTGAGCGGATTTCCCATTGCCGTTCGACAACGCGTCCACGAAATCGAACACCGATTGTTGCGACGTGACGATGCAAACCGCTTCCACATCCGCGACGTTGACCTGCCTCGCCCAATTGACGTACGCCAACAACTTCGAGATTTCCATCCCCGCCTGACGCGTATCCACGCCGACCATCTCTTTCAACATTTCCGCCGCGCGCGGTTCGACCTGCCCGCCTTGATTCTTCGTCTCGTTGACGATCCAGCCCGTCGGGAGCGCGGGAGGTGGCGCCG
>WBZY01000041.1_pt1 | contig 172333 bp, 139 predicted proteins | sample 5204191 | NCBI WGS metagenome assembly WBZY01 (sample SAMN12344363, study PRJNA552823) | activated sludge metagenome | biome: Activated sludge suspended growth; feature: Anammox Sidestream; material: Wastewater; isolation source: activated sludge from anammox sidestream of wastewater treatment... | reverse complement strand
ACTTCCGCCGGTCGGAACTGGAGCAGTGGATCGACGCGGGCCGCCGTCGAACGGTGGCCGAGGTCGCGGTGGAACGCATGGCCGGAAACAAGTGAGCGGGCAGCGCACGAACGCTAACCCGCTCGAAATACTCTGAAGCATGACAAACGTACAACCGAACACACCTTTCCGGGCGCATATCCCCGAAGGATATGAGGCACACGGACCCCACCTCTACCTGGTGCCGCTCATGGCCTACGGTGCCACCCTGCGATATAAAGGAAGGAGCTTGACCGAAGCGCAATGGAGCGCGATGCTCCGGCGGATGCGCTACGCCCACACCGGCACGCTACCCGAGGCCCTGAGCCGCCATTACCCCAACCCGCTGAGCTTCGAGGAATGGGCGGACCTCTTCGAGCAATTGGCTATTGGTCGGGCCATGGCATCTAAATACCTCGGAGCACGATGAGCAAGCTCGCCACGATCACACCGGAGCAGGCACTGCCCACCGTGACCTACTTCGAGCACTACAAGCGCACCGATGAACCCCATCACCTCGGCATCCACGATGCCTTGGACCGCATCCGTAACGGAGAGGCGCGGGCAAACGTCGAAGCCATACGCAACGAGGCGGACCCCACCAAGCGGAAGGCACTGAAGGAGGGGCTTCCTATCGTGTGCTGGAGTGGACGCTTCACCAAGCGCAACGAAGCAGGCATGGACGAACATAGCGGCCTGCTATGCTTGGACCTGGACAAGATGCCACCGGCTGCGATGGCCGAAGAGCGCGAACGCCTCAAAGCCGATCCCCTCACCTTCGCCTTGTTCACTTCCCCATCCGGTAACGGCCTCAAAGTACTGGTGAGGGTGAACACGGACAAGGCCGGACACCGCCACGCCTTCGCCGCCTTGGTGGAGCGCATGGGCAGCGCCTACATGGACAAGGGCACAAGCGACCCCGCTCGGGCTTGCTTCCTGAGCTGGGACCCGGACCTGTATGTGAACGAAGCCGCCGAGGTGTTCACGCCACCGCCTCCGATGAAGGTGGTGGAGGGTATGCCTGAGGAAGAGCTTGCCGAGATCGAACGCCGGGCCTTGGCGCGGCTGTTCCCCGAGCCTGAGCGCCCCGCGAAGTTGCTGGACAAGCTACTGGAGCAGGTGGAGAAAGTGGACTTCCGGGAACGTGCGGGCCTCACCGATGAAGCGGACAAGCTGGGGAAGCGTCACTTCCTGGTGTGCGCTGTGGAGGAAGTACTGGACAAGGCCCGAGCGAACCGCTGGGGCCTTTGTAAGAACACGGCCTTCATCTACGTGTTCAACGGGGCCTATTGGGAGGCCGTGGAGAAAGAAGAGCTTCAGACTTTCCTCGGGGAAGCGGCCGAGCGGATGGGTGTGGATCGCTTCGACGCCCGTCATTACGTGTTCATGGGGCAGCTTGTGCAGCAATTCCACGCCAAGGCCCACCTGCCAACCCCTGAGCCGAACGCGGACGTGGTGCTGGTGAACCTCCGGAACGGGACCTTCGAGATAGGGACCAAGGAGCAGCGCCTACGCCCGGCATCCCCCAGGGACTTCCTCACCTATCAACTGCCCTTTGATTACGATCCCGAGGCCACCGCGCCCACCTTCCAAGCCTACTTGGACCGGGTGCAACCTGACCAAGATCACCAACGCATCTTGGCCGAATGTGTGGCCTACTTGTTCGTGAGCACCGGCACGCTGAAGCTGGAGAAAGTGCCGCTCCTTTATGGCACCGGGGCCAACGGGAAGAGCGTGTTCTTCGATGTGGTGAATGCCTTGCTCGGAGGTGGTGCCAACGTGAGCAGCTTCACGCTCCAGCAACTGACCGATGAGAGCGGCTACTTCCGCGCCAAGATCGCGAACAAGCTGGTGAACTATGCCAGCGAGATCAACGGCAAGATGGACGCCGCGATCTTCAAGGCCCTTGCATCCGGGGAGCCGGTATCCGCCCGCCTGCCCTATGGTGAGCCGTTCACCGTCACACGTTACGCGAAGCTCATGTTCAACTGCAACGAGCTACCCCGTGAGGTGGAGCAGACGGACGCTTTCTTTCGTCGCTTCCTGCTGGTGCCGTTCGATGTGACCATTCCGGACGCTGAGCAGGACAAGGGGCTGTCCGGTAAGATCATCGGGAATGAGCTTTCCGGGGTGTTCAATTGGGTGTTGGGTGGCCTTCACCGCCTGCTGAGGCAAGGCCGGTTCACGGATAGCCAAGCGGTGAGGGATGCGCTGGACCAATACCGCCGCCGCTCGGATAGCGTGCTGGGATACCTGGAGGACCATTCCCTAAAGCCTTCGGCCACGGGGAACAAGCCGCTGAAGGACCTCTATACCTCCTACACCGCACACTGTAAGGACACGGGGAGCCGCCCTTGTGGGTTGAACACCTTCAGCGAAAGGCTACGGAACGCGGGCTTCACGATGGACCGCCGGAAACATGGCCGCATCGTTTGGGCCGAAAGTGAGCACGCGGATGAAAATGTGTTTTGAGCGTCACCCGTGGCACCCGTGGCACCCTTCCGGCTTGGTCGGGTGCCGCTGGTGCCGCCAATGCTACCCGAAAAGAACATTTTTCCATGGGCACCGATAACACCGCGATCGTGGAGGGCCTGCTGAAGTGGTGGAACGTCCGCTTCGGGATCGTGGCCGGGAGCCGCAACGCGAACATCTACAAGCTGGCCGCAGCGCTCAATAATTACGGCATCCCCCAGGGGGACGCGCTGGAGGTGTGCCTTCGCTACGTGGACCCCTCCGGAGCCGACCCACTGACCGCTCGGGAGATCACCGCCACCGTTGCCAGTGCATACCGCCGCACGGAGCACGGGGTAAAGGAATGGACACAAGGCACCCGCCCACGTGACTATCCACCACCACGGAGAACGCTGACCGATGCACAAGCCCGAGCGGTGGAGGACCGGCTGGTGGAAGTGCTCCGTAAGCAATGGCAGACCGTAGCGATACCGCCACCGCCGCCGCCGCCACCGGCAAGCGCACCAGCACCGCCGCCGCCGGTTGCGCCCCTTCTAACCGATGCCGAGATCCTGCTGAGCCGATGGGCCGAGCGGAACCCGGCGATCAACACCCTGGTGGACGTGCTGGACCTGGACCTGTCCGCCGCCAAGATCACCAACCTGCAAACGACCAATTCCACAACCGCATGAGCAAGCGAAACACCGGAGCGGCCGAGGCCGCGATCGCCACGGAGAACGAACACTTCAACGGCTACGCCCTGGCCTTTCTGTGCAAGGCAAAGGAGGACGGCAAGTTCCCCGACATGGACACGGCCATGGGCCTCTATTGTGAGGTGCTGGACACGATCCAAGCCCACCACGATGAACCCCTGAAGGGGGACCGGGCAGCCGATGCACTGATGGACAAGGCGGGCATGAACGAAGAGCAGCGCCGGGACATTTACCAAGCCGTCCACCGCTACCTGGTGGGCAGTGAGTTCGACGTGGACCTGTCCGTGGGCATCGCGCTACTGAAGGGCCGCACCAAGGCCAAGGAAGCCCCTGCATGGACGGCCGGGGCACGGGTGGAGCTTCAGGAACTGGTGAGGCGCGAACTGGAGCACCTGCCCGCCACCATGGAGAGCCTGGAGCCGAAGGATCGGATCGCCATACTGTGCAAGCTCCTACCGTATGCCCTGCCAAGGCTGAACAATGTGGAAGGCAGGGAGGGGAGGTCGAACGAATGGCCCCCGCTGTAATGGGACGGCCGTACACGGGAGCCGCAACGGTCTACTCTTCGCCACGGCTGGAGCTGTCCCGGCTGCGAAAGGTGGGCTACTTCACTAAGGATGCCGAGGTGAGCGGATCATGGACCTGGAGCAACGGGGACGCCGTGCGCATCACCACCGTGAGCAAGGGGGCCGAGGTCCACATGGTGCTGAGCTACACCTGGAGGGACCCCTACACCGGCAAGCCTGAAGAGATCCGCCAACGGATCGACCTGGTGAGCAGGCCCGCCAACCTCGGCCGTGGCAGGGTGCTCTACTTCCGATGCCCATCCACCGGACGCCTGTGCCGGATACTCTACCGGGCCTATCATGCCCGCACCTTCCGAAGTAGGTGGGGCTTCAGCTACCGGCTCTATTACCCCGGCCAAGTGTGCGGCAAGCTGGACCGATGGAACACCCGCTATTGGGACCTGGAGCGGCACATGGAGGGAATGAAGGGCAAGCGCAGGCAAGGCACCTACCGGGGCAAGCCCACCAAGCGGGCCAAGCGTAGGGAGCACCTGCTGAGCGAATGGGAGCGCATGGAGGAACTGAGGTGGTCCCCGGCATCATTCCCGATGCGCTTGCGGACCGTTCTAATGGCTGGGGGGTAATTCCAAAGGAGTTCGGTTATCTGAGCGCCCCGGAAATGATCCGAGGGCAGGCTGGAGGCGGGCTTGGTGGCGATACCAGGAAGCACCTCCCACGCCGTTCGATTTGCCCCCTTATTTACCCCGACCCCTAAAAGACAAGCCCCCCGAAATGCTCGGAGGGCTTGTCGCTGTAAGGAGTGGGACCTACTGGATTCGAACCAGTGACCTCATGCGTGTGAAGCATGCGCTCTGAACCAGCTGAGCTAAGGTCCCGTTGCGGGGCGCGAAAATAAAAACTTCCTCCGATGTGGGAGCAACCGGATCCGGACCAGTGACCCTCCCGCCTGGGGCGGGATGCTCTGAACCAGCCGTCCCGAAAGAAAAAGCCCTTCGATCCTTTACGAAGGGCTTCTGTGGGAGCAACCGGATTCGAACCAGTGACCCTCTGCTTGTAAGGCAGATGCTCTGAACCAGCTGAGCTATGCTCCCAGAACGGCGGCCGCGAAAGTACGTCAGGCCTGGCAGCCGACCTTGGTGGACCGCTGGATGGAAGCCGGGCGGTAACTTTCAACAGTCCGGAACAGCCTCCTCCATGCGTCCCATGCTCGGTCTCCGCGCGCGACTCCCTTACTTCGCGGATGGCGCACAGGTACGGCGCCACACGGTCATGGACCTCTCCCGGGTTCTCGCGTTGCAGACGAACGCATCCACCCCAACAGTTCATCCCTGCGGCACCGGGCGGGGGCGTTCATGCCACGCTTGGTCCGGCCACACCCCGGGAACGCTCGCATGAACCGCCGCGCCTTGGTCATCGGTGCCGGTTTCGCCGGGATCTCCGCAGCCGCCTCGCTGGCCAAGCGCGGGTTCTCGGTCACCGTATTGGAGAAGAACCCCACGCCCGGTGGTCGCGCCCGCGTGCTGCGCGAGGCGGGCTATGTCTTCGACATGGGCCCCAGCTGGTACTGGATGCCTGACGTTTTCGAACGGTGGTTCGCGCAATTCGGCGAACGCGTGGAGGACCACTACCGCCTGGTACGCCTGGACCCCTCTTACCAGGTGGTTTTCGGCGACGGCGATGCCTGGTCGCTGCCGGCTGGTCTGGATGCGTTGCGAACGTTCTTCGAACGGATCGAGCCGGGCGCCGGCGTGCAGTTGGACCGTTTCCTGGATGAGGCGCGCATCAAGTACGAGCTGGGCATGCAGGAGCTGGTCCTCCGCCCTGGCCTCAGCTGGGCCGAGTACGCCCATCCCAAGCTGTTGGCAGGGCTGCTCCGCAGCGCGGTGTTCCGTTCGCTGCGGTCGCACGTGGCACGCCATTTCAAGCACCCGCGACTGCGGCTCCTGATGGAGTTCCCGGTGCTGTTCCTGGGGGCCTCCCCGGCCCGCATCCCGGCCTTGTACAGCCTGATGAACCATGCGGACATGGTGCTGGGCACCTGGTATCCCCTGGGGGGCATGGGCCGCATCGTGGACGGCATGGTGCGCGTGGCCGAGGCACAAGGTGCACGGTTCCTGTACGACATGCCGGTGCAGGACATCCTCGTGCGCGACGGTCGGGCCGTCGGCGTACGCACCGCGCAGGGCGAACTGCCGGCGGATGTGGTGGTGGCCGGCGCCGACTACCACCACGTGGACCAGCAATTGCTCCCGCCCGGGGACCGCGCCTACTCGCCGGCCTATTGGGGGCGGCGCGTGCTCACCCCCTCCTCCCTGCTCTTCTACCTGGGGTTCCGCACGCGGCTCCAAAAGGTGCTGCACCACAACCTGTTCTTCGATGAGGACCTGGACCGGCATGTGGGCGAGATCTACGAAACACCGCGCTGGCCCAGCCGGCCGCTGATGTACGTCTCGGTCCCGTCCGTCACCGATCCCGGACTGGCACCGGAAGGGCACGAGAACGTCTTCGCCCTGATCCCCATCGCCCCTGGGCTCCCCGACGGGGAGGAGGTGCGGCAGCGCTACCTGGACATGCTGCTCGACCGCCTGGCGCGGCACACCGGCCAGGACCTGCGGCCCCACCTGGTGTATGCACGCAGCTACTGCGTCACCGATTTCGAAAGGGACTACAACGCCTTCAAGGGCAATGCCTACGGCCTGGCGAGCACGCTGCGGCAGACGGCGGTGCTCCGGCCCCGGATGCGGAGCCGCAAAGTGGCCGGGCTGTACCACACCGGTCAGCTCACGGTGCCGGGGCCCGGCGTGCCCCCCGCCCTGATCAGCGGGCAGGTGGTGGCCGACCTGGTGGACAAGGACCTCCAACGCGCACGGGCATGAACCGGATCAGCCTGTACGACGCCGTGTGCCTGCAAGCGAGCAGGCATACCACGCTCAGCTACAGCACATCCTTCTCCCTGGGGATCCGCACCCTGGACCGGCGCTTCCGTGGCCCCATCCATGCCATCTACGGCTTCGTGCGTTTCGCCGACGAGATCGTGGACAGCTTCCACGACCACGACAAACCCGCCCTGCTGCGGCGCTTCCGGGAGGACACCTACACGGCCATCGCCGAGGGCATCAGCCTCAACCCCATCCTGCACAGCTTTCAACGGGTGGTCCACACCTACGGCATCGATCGTGCGCTGTATGACACCTTCCTGAACAGCATGGACATGGACCTGCGCGACACCGCGCACGACCGCGGCAGCTTTGAACGGTACATCCTGGGAAGTGCCGAGGTGGTGGGGCTGATGTGCCTGAAGGTGTTCTGCGAGGGCGACCAGACCTTGTTCGATCGCCTGCGCGACCCGGCGATGCGCCTGGGCGCAGCTTTCCAAAAGGTGAACTTCCTGCGCGACCTGCGGCATGACCACCACGACCTGGGCCGCACCTACTTCCCCGGCCTGGACCTGGGCCGGATGGACGACGCGGCCAAGCGATCGATCGAAGCCGAGATCGAAGCGGACTTCGCAGCGGCCATCGACGGGATCAGGCAGCTTCCGCGGGGTGTGCGTTTCGGGGTGTACATCGCTTACGTGTACTACCGCAGCCTCCTGCGCAAGATCAAGGCCCTGCCCACGGACCGGATCCTGCGCGAACGTGTGCGGGTGCGCAACCGCAGCAAGCTGGCCCTGCTCACCACCAGTTACGTGCGCCACAGCCTCGGGCTTCTTTGAAGGCTGGCGCGAACGGCCTTCAATTGCTTCGAAAGCCCGGAGGCGAACAGCCATGTCCGCCGCATCGCTGCCGTCACGCTGCGCCGTGCCGCCGTTAAAAGATGTGAAACCTTGTGGGCCGGGCAGGCTTCGGCAAACTATGTGCGGTGCGTGGCCGTTGCTGGAATGTCCGGCAGGGCTCCCTCCCCATGGGAAGGACCATCACGGACGCCGACCTGATCAACCTCAAAGACCCCAACGGCCATGCCCCGCAAGAAGAAAGCCCTGATCCTCACCCAACCTGTCCGTGAAGGCATCGAACGGATCAAGGTGCGGCTCGACGCCCGCACGGTGATCACCCTCGCCAACCTCAAGGCGCTCGAATTCTGGAAGCAGCGCTATCCCAAGGCCGAGGTCATCGGCTGACGACGGGAGCGCGGACGTTCCCGGGCCGATGCTCAAGGCCAGGCCCTCAAGGGCAGGCCTCCACGCGCAAGGGGACGTCCGCGGCGGGCGGGCTGAGGTACGGTATGTCGAGCGCCAGCCCGCGCACCAGCAGCAGCACGGCCATCAACGCATAGCCGACGGGCATCCAACGTGCGAGGTGGGCCCGGAGCCGTCCGCCCACCGACAGGCCCGCGAGCCGCACGGCGAACAGCGCGGGCCAGGTGCCCAGGCCGAAAGCGGCCATGAAGAGCGCACCGTTCCACGCCCCGTCCTGGGCAAGCGCACCGGCCACCGCCGCATAGACGAGGCCGCAGGGAAGCAGGCCGTTCAGTACACCGGTGACCAGGACCGTGGCCGGAGCACCCCGGCGCAGGCGGGTGGCCACCGCCGTACGCAGGCGGGCCATCCACGCGGCGGGCATCAACGGCCGTTTCATCCGGTCCGCCACCGCGGGCACCAGCAGCACGGCCGCCATCAGGACGGCCAGGGCGATGGTCACCGCACGTTGCAGGCCGGCCAGGCCCAGCCCGCGACCGAACAGGCCGAACAACGCTCCGATGGCCACGTAGGTGAACACCCGGCCCAGATTGAGCAGCACGGTGGTACGCACTGCCCGGGCCCGGCCGGGGGTGCCGTGGGCCACGGCCAGATGCAGTGGGCCGCACATGGCCACGCAGTGGGCGCTGCCCAGCAGGCCCAACAAAAGGGCTGCGATCGGTGCGGCCGTCATGGCACCACGATGCGTTCCTCCACCAGCACCACACCGGAAGGTCCGGTCCACTCCAGCTCGGCCTTGTACAGTCCGCGCAGCAGTCCGGCGATCGGCACGGCGCATCGGCCGCCCGCATCAGGGCGTAGCTCGAACGAACGATCGGCCCGCTCGTCGGAAGGGCGTTGCAACCGCAGAATGGCCTGCGCAGGCACCGCTCCCGCGAGGGAGATCAGCAGCGAGTCGCCGACCACGCGCAGCTCCGCCTGCCCATGCACGGCACGGTTCAGCTTGTCCAGCCGGTCCTGGTAGTGCAGTTCCTGGGTGTAGTAGTCCTCGGCCACCAATTGTTCCTGCTCGTTGGAAGCCTTGATCATGAATCCCCCCATGAGGGCGACAAAGACGCCCAGCGCGATCGCGGTGCCGGTTCCCCAGTTGAGTTTCATGGTCGGTTCGTGCCGATGGGCCCCACAAAGGAAGTGGACACCTCCTCCAACAGACGCTCATCGCCATACACGCCGAGGTCGACCCGGGTCTTCATGCCGTCCAGCGAGGTGGGCGGCAGGATGATGAACAGGCTGCCCTGCGCCATGGCCGCGGGCTCCAATTCGATGGCGCGGCCCACCAGTTGCAGGTCGCCCGCCGGCTCCCGGACCTCGAACCGGATGGACATCCTGCGGGAGGTCTTGTTGACCACCTTGTAATTGTACAGGTTGCTGATGCGGCCATCGGGCCGGGTCTGGTAGAGCATGCCCGGGGTCCGCAGCACGGTGGTCTCCACATCGCTGCGCAACACGATGAGCGTGAGGATGACCCCGATGAGCACCGCCAGGACCGCGCTGTAGGCCTTCATGCGGGCGGTCCATCGGAAGGGTTTGTGGTCGGCGATCTCGGCCTCGCTGGCATACCGGATAAGGCCCTTGGGCAACCCCACGGCGCCCATCATGTGGTCGCACGCGTCGATGCAGGCGGTGCAGTTCACGCACTCGAGCTGGGTGCCGTTGCGGATGTCGATGCCGGTGGGGCACACATGCACACAGGCCCGGCAGTCGATGCAATCGCCCTTGCCCGCATCGGACCTGTCCTCACCCTTGCGAAAGAGCCCCCGCTGCTCCCCGCGGACGCGGTCGTAGGCGATCACCACCGAACGGCGGTCCAGCAACACGCCCTGCAGGCGGCCGTACGGGCACACGGTGGTGCATACCTGCTCGCGCATGAAGGCGAACACCCCGTAGAACATCAGCGAGAAGCCGAACATGGCCGCCAGGCCGCCCAGGTGCTGCTGCGGTGGTTCGGTGATGATGCGGATCAGGTTGTCGCTGCCGATGATGTAACCCAGGAACGTATTGCTGATGACGAAGGCCACCAGGAAGAACAGCACGTGCTTGGCCGACTTGCGCAGCAGCTTGTCCGCGTCCCAGGCGCGTTTGTCCAGCGCCTTCTGCTGCTTCCAGTCACCCTCGATCCAGTACTCGATGCGCCGGTACACCAGTTCCATGAAGATGGTCTGGGGGCAGGCCCACCCGCAGAACAGCCGGCCGAAGGCCACGGTAAAGAGGGCGATGAAGACGATGCTGGCCAGGAAGCCGAAGACGAACAGGTGGATGTCCTCCGGCCAGAAGGTCTGCCCCAGGATCACGAAACGCCGCCCGAGCACGTCGATCTGCAGCAGGGGCTCACCGCCGATGCGGATGAAGGGGCCCACCAGCAGCACGACCAGCAGGGCATAGCCGAACCACATGCGCCGGTTGTACCATTTCCCGGCGGGTTTCTTGGGGTTGATCCAGACCCGCTTGCCCTGCTTGTCGACCGTGGCTATCGAGTCACGGAAGCTCTCGTCGGGGGGGATGTGCCTGGCCTGGCCCATCTCAGTGCAAGGCCGTCGCGGCCGCGCTGTCCGCGGGGGCGGGGACGCTGTCGGCAGGCGCCGCCGCACCCGCGGCGTTCCACAGGTCACCCTCCGGCGCCTTGGCGTTCGGCGGGTTGGTGCCGTGCAGCTTCAGGATGTAACTGGCCACGGCCTGGATCTCGGCGGGCTTGAGCTGGGCCTTCCAGGCGATCATGCCCTTCTCGGGGACGCCGTACTTGATGGTCTTGAACACGTTCTGGATACCCCCGCCGTGTTTCCAGTGGTCGTCCGTGAGGTTGGGGCCCACCCCGCCTTCACCGGCACCGCCGTGGCATGCTTTGCAGAAGGCGTCATAGGTGGCCTTGCCCCCGGCGATGGCGGCCTCGTCGGTGAGCGCCGTCACATTGTTCTCGTCCACCGCCCCGGCCGACTTCTTCAGGTAGGCGTCCACCTCGGCCTTGGCCTCGGCCATCTCCTGGCGGTACTCCTCCTCTCCGGTGGGCCAGAGGTCGAACACGTGCACGTTGAGCAGGAAGACCACGCTCCAGATGATGGTGCCGTAGAACAGCCAGAGCCACCAGGGCGGCAGCACGTTGTCCAGTTCCCGTATGCCGTCGTAGTCGTGCTGGATCAGCACGTCCTTCTCCTGCTCCACCTTCACCGAGCGGGTGAGGCGCTGGAGAATGGAGTCCACGAACGAAGGTCCGGCGGGGGTGGCCGGGACGACGGTATCCTCCTGGCCGGTGAGCAGGCGGGTCATGCCGCGCACCACGGAGAGTTGCACGATGATGACGGCGAACAGGATGACGTTGAGGGCGATCATCCACCACATCAGGCCGTTCACCGAGATCAACGGTGTGGCCAGCCCGGTGGCGGCGTGCAGTTCGGTGGAGGCACCGGCGCCGGCCAGCGCCAGCAGCACGACCCCACGGCGGCCCTTGAAGAAGTCGGCCGCCACGGTCCCGGTGCCGCCCAGCGCCCGCAACACGCCCGAGAGGGAAAGGATGATCACCACCTGCAGCACGGCGACGGCCAGCAGCAGATAGATGATCTCCATGGCCCCTGCGGGGCTGGCGGTCGTGGCCGCGGTGTCGGTGGCCTGGGCCCATCCGGGGCCGGGGATCAGCAGGGCGGCCCCGATCGGGAGGAGGCGTTGCTTCCAGCAGGTCATGTTCTTCATGGATGAAGCGTTCGGTCGGTGAGGTTGTCGGAGAAGGGCAGCTCCTCCAGATGCTTGATGCGCCGGCGGTCGCTCGTGAGCGCCATCACTGCGGCGGCGATGAACACCACCAGGAAGAGCACGAAGGCGATGAGCGGGAAGATCTCCACGCCGTCGATCGAGGTCAGGTGGTGTTTGATGAACTTGAGCATGGCCGCGCGGCGGTCCGGATCGTCAGTTCGCGGCCGTGGCCTGGGTCGCGGGTTTGATGTCGGTGCCCAGGCGCTGCAGGTACGCGATCAGGGCCACGATCTCCAGCTCGGGGCTGGTCTCGATCTTGTCCTTCTTCAGGCTGGCCGCCACGTTCCGGGCCTGTTCGGCAAGGTCCTCGTTGGCCCGGTCGGCATACCCCTCGGGGTAGGGCACGCCCAGGGTCTGCATCGCGCGGATCTTGGCGGGAGTACTGGCCACATCGATGGGCTTCTCGTAGAGCCAGGGGTAGGCGGGCATCAACGAACCCGCGCTCATGCTCGTGGGGTCGAACATGTGGTAGTAGTGCCAGCTGTCCGGGTACTTGCCGCCCACGCGGTGCAGGTCGGGTCCGGTGCGTTTGCTGCCCCACTGGAAGGGGTGGTCGTACACGAACTCGCCGGCCTTGCTGTATTCGCCGTAGCGTTCGGTCTCGCTGCGGAAGGGGCGAACCATCTGCGAGTGGCAGGTGTAGCAGCCCTCGCGCACGTAGATGTCGCGTCCCTGGAGCTCAAGGGGCGTGTAAGGCTTCACACTGGCGATGGTGGGCACGTTGCTCTTGATCAGGAAGGTGGGCACCAGCTCGAAGATGCCGCCGAGGGCCACCACCACCAGGCTGACCACCAGCATTTGCACGGGTCGCCGTTCGATCCACCGGTGCCAGTGACCGGCGCTCTCGCCGGCATGGGTCCGCTCCAGGGCCGGCGCTTCGGCCTCCTCGTCCTTGATGAGGCGGCCGGCGGCCGCGGTGCGCCACACGTTGTACACCATCATCAGCGCGCCGATCAGGAAGAGCGCGCCGCCCAGACCACGCAGCCAGTAAGCGTACTTGATCTGGAGCACGGTGTCCAGGAAGTTCTTGTACACCAGGTAGCCGTCCGGGGTGAACTGTTTCCACATCAAGCTCTGGGTGAAGCCGGCGAAATACAGGGGCACGGCGTAGAACACGATGCCCAGGGTGCCGATCCAGAAGTGCGCGTTGGCCAGCGACTTGCTGTACAGCTTGGTGCCGAACAGGCGCGGCACCAGCCAGTACACCATGCCGAAGGTGAGGAAGCCGTTCCAGCCCAACCCGCCCACGTGCACGTGCGCGATGGTCCAATCGGTGAAATGGCTGATGCTGTTGAAGAACTTGGTGCTCAGCAGCGGCCCTTCCAGGGTGGCCATGCCGTAGCAGGTGATGGCCACCACGAAGAACTTCAGGATGGGGTCCTCACGCACGCGGTCCCAGGCCCCCCGCAGGGTGAGCAGACCGTTGAGCATGCCGCCCCAGCTGGGCGCGATGAGCATCACGCTGAACACGGTGCCCAGGCTCTGCGCCCACTCGGGCAGCGAACTGTAGAGCAGGTGGTGCGGGCCGGCCCAGATGTACAGGAAGATGAGCGCCCAGAAGTGGATGATCGACAGCTTGTAGCTGTACACGGGGCGGTTGGCCGCCTTGGGCATGAAGTAGTACATCAGGCCCAGGTAGGGCGTGGTGAGGAAGAAGGCCACGGCGTTGTGCCCGTACCACCACTGCACCAGGGCGTCCTGCACGCCCGCATACCAGCTGTAGCTCTTGCCCAGGCTCACCGGCACCTCGAAGCTGTTCACGATGTGCAGCATGGCCACCGTGACCCACGTGGCCAGGTAGAACCAGATGGCCACGTACAGGTGGCGTTCGCGACGCTTGATGAGCGTGCCGAACATGTTGATGCCGAAGACCACCCAGATCAGGGTGATGGCGATGTCGATGGGCCACTCCAGTTCGGCGTACTCCTTGCCGGAGGTGAGGCCCATGGGCAGGGTGACGGCCGCCGCCACGATGATGAGCTGCCAGCCCCAGAAGTGCAGCCAGCTCAGCAGGTCGCTGTACATGCGTGCCTTCACCAGGCGCTGCAGGCTGTAATAGACACCGGCGAAGATGCCGTTGCCCACGAAGGCGAAGATCACCGCGTTGGTGTGCAGGGGGCGCAGGCGGCCGAAGGAGAACCACTCGGCGAAGTTCCACGAGGGCATCACCAGCTGGAAGGCGGCCGTGAGGCCCACCAACATGCCCACCACGCCGAAAATGATCGTGGCCAGCAGGAAGGCGTACACGATCTTGTTGTCGTACTTGAACCGCTCGATCATCGCTTCACTTGGGTGTTGTTCATCGGGTTGGTGGGACCGTTGGGCCGGTCGTCGCCCAGCATGCGCACCGCGGGCGAACGATCGTCCTCATACTGGCCGGCGCGCACCGCCCACAGGAAGGCGGCCAGGAAAAGCACCGCCACAAGGGTGCTGGCCGCGATCAGGAGGAAGATGACGCTCATGTCGTTCGCTCGGGGGTCAAAAGTCACGGGTCTGTCATGCGTCGATACTGACGGACCTCAGGGTATGGTCTGACCTCCGTCATGCTTGGCATGCAGACCGAGCTGCCGCGCCCTGATCCACACGCACAAAGTAACGAAGCCCACCACGGACACCGAACTCAGGGGCATCAGGATGGCGGCGACCAGGGGGGTGAGGTGTCCGCTGATGGCGACGCTGACCCCCGTGATGTTGTAGGCCAGCGAGAGCAGCAGGCTGCCGTACACGATGCGGCGGGCACTGCGTGCCAGGCGGAGCGCGGCGGGCAGGTCGCCGAAGGCCCGCACATCAAGGATGGCGTCGCTGGCCGGGGTGAGGGCGGCGCTGGTCTCGCTGACGGTGATGCCCACGTCGCTCTGGCGCAGGGCCCCCGCGTCGTTCAGCCCGTCGCCCACCATCAACACCCGGCGGCCCTTGGCCTGCAGGCCCTGCACGAACCGGGCCTTGTCGGCCGGCGAGCATCCGGTGTGCAGCTGGTGCGGTGCGAAAACAGCCGCCACCTCGGGATCCACCGCCAGGTCGCCGGTGAGCAGGTGGGTGTCGGTGAGGCACCCGGTGGCGCCCACCACGGTGGCCATGCCGGTGCGTGCACGTTTGACCACCTCGAAATGGCCCAGGTGCATGCCGTCCATCGCCACGTGCACATGGGCCGCGCCGTTGGTGCGTTCGGCCTCGGGTCCTCCGGTGAAGGCGGCCGATCCGATCCGGACGGCATGGCCGTCCACCGTGCCACGGATGCCGGCGCCGGCCTCCTCGTGCACCTGTTCGGCATACCCGGCATGGCCCCGCAGGTGGTGGTACAGCACGGTGCTGAGCGGGTGCATGCTGTTGCGGGCCAGGCTGCGGATGCGCGCCAGGGCCGTCGCGTCCGGCAGCGTACCCACGAAGCGCACGGTGTGGGCCTCCCGCTCGGTGAGCGTGCCGGTCTTGTCGAACACCGTGGTGTCCACCGCGGCCAGGCGTTCCACCACCTGGGCATCGCGCAGGAACAGGCCGCGGCGGCCCAGCAGGCGGATGGTGTGGCCGTAGGTGAAGGGCATGCTCAGGGCCAGGGCGCAGGGACAGGCCACGATCAGCACGGCGGTGACCACCGGCCACACCTGTGCCGCATCGCGCCCCCACCAGTACAGGCCGGCGCCGACGGCCAGCAGCACCACGGCCACGGTGAACCGCCGGGCCACGGCATCGATCAGGCGGGGCATGCCGGGACGGCCCTCTCCCGAAGCGTGCTCCTCCCAGAGACGTTTCAGGTGGCTCTCGGCGAAGGGACGCAGCACCTGCAGCACGATGGCCGCTCCGCGCTGCCTCCCGCCGGCCTTCACCACCTCGCCCACGGTGCGCCGCACCGGCAGGGGCTCGCCGGTGATGAAGCTGTTGTCGATGTGCGCCTCGCCTTCCAGCAGCACCGCATCCACGGGCACGATCTCCTGGTCACGCACCGTGATCCGGTCCCCCGGACGCAGGTCGGCCACCCCCACGGGCACTTCCGCATCGCCCGAACGGCGCAGCACCACCAGGGGGAGGAAGTCGTTCAGACCCCGGTCGAAACTGAGCGCCCCGTAGGTGTAGGCCTGGTACCAGCGCCCCACCAGCAGGAAGAACAACAGGCCGGCGAGCGAGTCGAAGTAGCCCGGCCCGGCCCCGGTCACCACATCCCACACACTGCGCGCAAAAAGGGCGATGATGCCCAGGGCGATGGGCTGGTCGATGTTCACCTGGCGCGTGCGCAGGCCCGCCCAGGCCGCCCGGAAATAGTCCGTGCTGCTGAAGAACACCACGGGCAGCGAGAACAGAAGGCTCAGGAACTGGAATCCGCGCTTCAACTGCTGGTCGCTTGCATCGGCCCCGAGGTATTCGGGGAAACTGAACAGCATGATGTTGCCGAAGGCGAAGGCGGCGATGCCCAGCCGCAGGTACAACACGCGTGGGATCCCACCGGTGGCCCCCGCAGGGCGACCCGCCAGGGAGGGCCCGTAGCCCAGCCGGCGCAACAATTCCACCAGGGCCCGCAGGCTCAGGCGTTCCTCGCGGAAGGTGACCGTGAGCTCCTTGCTGGTGAAACGCACCCGCGACCGCAGCACCGCCGCATCGATCCTGTGCAGGTGCTCCAGCAGCCAGATGCAGCTGCTGCAATGGATCACCGGGATGTGGAAGGTCACCCGCGTGATGCCGTCCGCGCTGTGCTCCACGAGCCGCTCCCGCACCTCGGGCAGGTCGAACAGCTCGGCCCGTATGGCCTGCCCGTCGCGCTCCACCTTGGTGCCCGGCCGATCGCTCAGCGCGTAATAGTCGCACAGCCCGCTCTCCTGCAACAGGTCGTAAACCGCATGGCAGCCCGGGCAGCAGAAATCGTGGCCCTCGGCCCGCACATGCTCGCCACCGCACGGATCGCCGCAATGGAAACAGCGCACCTGCTCCCGCACCTCCTGGGCCATGCCGCAAAGGTCGGCACCCCGGATGGCTTGTCACGACTGACCGATGTCAGGTTCCGCGACGGCTCCCACCTCATCCCGCCGTTCACGATGGCGTACCGGCCGGGCCGGCGGCGACGCGGGGCATGGGCCGCAGCGATCCACCGCACACCATCCCGTCGTGGTCTTCCTTCCGGAAGCACGATGGCCGGTCTTGCGGGAACGCGCGGCCGGTCCGGAGCGCGATCGGTACGCCACCGGCCTGTCCACGATCCCCTGTTGGGTCGCAGCGCCGGTGCCCATGGGCGCAAGCGTGGACCCGGGTACATTTGACCCGGTACGGCGAGCATGGAGCAGCATCTGCAGCGCATCGGCAGCTACCTCACCCACCTGGTGCGGTCGCGTGGTCCGCACGGCATCCATTCGCCGTTCGTGTACACGCTGATCACCGAGGTGCTGCGCGACGACCGCACCCGGCCCGAGTTCGCTGCGGTGGAACTGCTGCGCGAGGAGTTGCTGGCCAGCGACCGGACGATCGAGGTGAACGACCTGGGGGCCGGTTCGCGGGTGCTCGACCGCCCGGTGCGGCACGTGGCGGACATCGCCCGCACAGCCCTGAAACCGGCCCGGCAGGCCCGGCTGCTCTTCCGCCTCGCCCGCTATTTCGATCCGGCCACGGTGCTGGAACTGGGCACCTCCTTCGGCCTCACCACCCTCTACCTCGCGCTCGGTGCCGAGGGCGGAACGGTGACCACCGTGGAGGGCTGCCCCTGCACCTTCCAGATCGCCCAGCACCATTTCGAACGGTCGCGGCTGGGCAACATCCGCCCCGTGCTGGGTTCGTTCCGCACGCGCCTGCCCGATGTGCTGCGCACGATGGACCGGTTGGACATGGCCTTCATCGACGGGCACCACGAGCGGACGGCCACCCTCGAGCTCTTCGGGCAGTGCATGGCCAAGGCGCATCCGGGCTCACTGCTCATCCTGGACGACATCCACTGGAGCAGGGGCATGGAGGAGGCCTGGGAGGAAGTGAAGGCCCACCCGCGGGTCACCGTGACGATCGACCTTTTCGACATGGGGCTCGTGTTCCTGCGCACCGGCCAGGCACCCCAGCATTTCCGCACTCGCTACTGAAGGTCCGCCGCGCCCATCACCACCGCATGAAGATCTACACCCGCACCGGGGATAAGGGCAGCACCGGGCTGGTGGGCGGGCAGCGCGTGGCCAAGGACGACCGCCGCATCGAGGCCTACGGCACGGTGGACGAGCTCAACAGCCACGTGGGCCTGCTGCGTGACCAGGCACCGGCGGAACATCACGCATTGCTGGAAAAGGTGCAGGAAACGCTGTTCGCACTGGGCTCGCGGCTGGCCTGCGCCACACCGGAGGACGCGGACCGCTTCCAGGTGCCGCCCCTCACCGAGGGTCACGTGAAAGCCCTGGAGGACGCCATGGACACCATGGACCGCGACCTTCCACCCATGCGGAACTTCATCCTTCCGGGAGGGCACCCCTGTGTGTCGCAGGCCCATGTGTGCCGCACGGTGTGCCGTCGGGCCGAACGGCGGGTGGTGGAGCTCGCCACAACGACCGCCGTGCCGCCGCTGGCCGTGGAATACCTCAACCGGCTCAGCGACCTGCTCTTCGTCCTCGCCCGGCACATCGCCCTCCGACTGAAGGTGGCCGAGACCCCCTGGAAGCCGCGCGGCTGAAGGGAAGCAGACCTGTCGTGCCCGGCCGGTGGCCGGTGGTTGAAAACTACCGGTCGGTCGCTGGGGCATCCGGTTATATTTGCGCCCGTTTTACCGGAACGAGCAATACGCGCACGATGTACTGGACACTGGAACTGGCCTCCTACCTGGAGGATGCGCCCTGGCCCGCCACCAAGGACGAGCTCATCGACTTCGCGATGCGCACCGGTGCCCCGCTTGAAGTGGTGGAGAACCTCCAGGCCATCGAGGACGATGAGGAGGTGTTCGAGAGCATCGAGGACATCTGGCCGGACTATCCTTCGAAGGAGGACTTCTTCTTCAACGAGGACGAGTACTGAGCAGCCCCGCCGCCGGCCTTGGTGCCGGCATCCGTCCTCTTCCCTGAGCGCATCCGTTCAGTCCACGGGGATCGACCCGTGGTCACGCCCCCCTTGCCCCATGCCGAGGTTCGCGGGCCCCTGCCTGGTCCGAGCTCGTTCGATCCGCGCTAACTTCGCGCGCTTTCGCCCGCACCGTCGTACCCGGCGGTCCCATTCCCGCATCGAACCATGATCGGAGTCTTCAACAAAGCCATCAAGTCCATCTTCGGGGACAAGGCCACGCGCGACCTCAAGGAGGTGGCGCCGATGGTCGAGCAGGTCAAGGCGCGTTACGCCGAGCTCGCCGCACTGGACCATGATGCGTTGCGCGCCCGGAGCGCGGCCCTGCGCGAGCGCATCCGCGAGCGGGTCAAAGGCGACCGCGAGCAGGCCGATGCCCTGCGCGCCGAGATCGACGCCGACCCGGGCATGGACATCCATGCCCGCGAGGAGCGTTACCAGCGCATCGACAAGTTGGAGGCCGCCATGGTGGCCGCCACCGAGGAGGTGCTCACCGAGATCCTGCCCGAGGCCTTCGCCATCGTGAAGGACACCGCGCGCCGCTTCAAGGAGAACAGCGAACTGCGTGTGCGTGCCACGGCCCTGGACCGCGAACTGGCGGCCGCGCGCGACAGCGTGCGCATCGACGGCGAACATGCCATCTGGCGCAACAGCTGGACCGCCGCCGGCAACACGGTCGTCTGGGACATGGTGCACTACGACGTGCAGCTCATCGGCGGCATCGCTCTGCACAAGGGGCGCATCGCCGAGATGAGCACCGGTGAGGGCAAGACCCTGGTGGCCACCCTGCCGGTGTTCCTCAACGCACTGGCCGGCCGCGGGGTGCACGTGGTCACGGTGAACGACTACCTCAGCAAGCGCGACAGCGAATGGATGGGGCCGATCTACGAGTTCCACGGCCTGACCGTGGACTGCATCGACAAGCACCAGCCCAACAGCGCCGAGCGCCGCAAGGCCTACCTGGCCGACATCACCTTCGGCACCAACAACGAGTTCGGCTTCGACTACCTGCGTGACAACATGGCCCACGCCCCGGCCGCACAGGTGCAGCGCAAGCACCACTTCGCCATCGTGGACGAGGTGGACAGCGTGCTGATCGACGACGCCCGCACCCCCCTGATCATCAGCGGCCCCACGCCCAAGGGGGAGGTGCACCAGTTCGACGAGTACAAGCCGCGCGTGGAGCGCCTCTACGCCGCCCAGCGGCAGTTGGTCACCAAGCTGCTCGCCGAGGCCAAGGAGCTGCTCAAGGGCCTGGGCGAAGGCAGCATCGGCAAGGAGGCGCAGGAACGCGGCGGGCTGGCCCTGCTGCGGGCCCACCGGGGCCTGCCCAAGAACTCGGCCCTGATCAAGTTCCTGAGCGAGCCCGGCGTGCGTGCCCTGCTGCAGCGCACCGAGAACCACTACCTGCAGGACCAGGCCAAGGAGATGCCCAAGGTGGACCAGGAGCTCTTCTTCGTCATCGAGGAGAAGCACAACCAGATCGAGCTCACCGAGAAGGGCGTGGACCTGATCAGCGGCGACGTGCAGGACACGCAGTTCTTCATCATGCCCGACGTGGGCGCCACCATCGCCGAGATCGAGCGTAGCGGCGCCGCGCTGGAGGAGAAGGCGCGCCGCAAGGACGAGCTGTTGCGCGAGTTCGGCATCAAGAGCGAGCGCATCCACACGGTGAACCAGCTCATCCGCGCTTACGCCCTCTTCGAGAAGGATGTGGAGTACGTGGTGATGGACGGCAAGGTGAAGATCGTGGACGAGCAGACCGGCCGCATCATGGAGGGCCGCCGGTACAGCGACGGGCTGCACCAGGCCATCGAGAGCAAGGAGAAGGTGAAGGTGGAGGCCGCCACGCAGACCTACGCCACCATCACCCTGCAGAACTACTTCCGCATGTACCACAAGCTGGCCGGCATGACCGGCACGGCCGAGACGGAGGCGCAGGAGTTCTGGGACATCTACAAGCTGGACGTGATGGTCATCCCCACCAACCGCCCCGTGGTCCGCAAGGACAACGAGGACATGGTGTTCAAGACCAAGCGTGAGAAGTACAACGCGGTGATCGACGAGATCGTGAAGCTGCAGGGCGAAGGACGGCCCGTGCTCGTGGGCACCACCAGCGTGGAGGTGAGCGAGCTGATGAGCAAGATGCTCACCATGCGGGGCATCAAGCACAACGTGCTGAACGCCAAACAGCACGCCCGCGAGGCCGAGATCGTGGCGCACGCCGGCCTGCCGGGCACGGTCACCATCGCCACCAACATGGCCGGCCGGGGAACGGACATCAAGCTCGGGCCGGGTGTGAAGGAGGCCGGTGGCCTGGCCATCATCGGCACCGAGAAGCACGAAAGCCGGCGGGTGGACCGCCAGCTCCGCGGGCGCAGCGGCCGTCAGGGCGACCCGGGCTCCTCCCAGTTCTACATCAGCCTGGAGGACGACCTCATGCGCCTGTTCGGCAGCGAGCGCATCGCCAAGCTCATGGACACCCTGGGCCTCAAGGAGGGCGAGGTGATCCAGCACGCCATGGTGACCCGCAGCATCGAGCGCGCCCAGAAGAAGGTCGAGGAGAACAACTTCGGCATCCGCAAGCGCCTGCTGGAGTACGACGATGTGATGAACAGCCAGCGCACCGTGATCTACAAGCGGCGCAACCACGCGCTCTTCGGCGAGCGCCTCAAGCTGGACATCCTCAACATGTTCCATGACGTGGCCCAGGGCATCGTGGACCAGTACCACGAGGCGGGCGACCACGAGGGCTTCCAGCTGGAATTGTACCGCCGGTTGCACTGCGAGAGCCCGCTGGCCGCCGAGGACTTCCGCAAGGCCGACCGCACCGACCTGGTCGAGAAGGTGATGGACAACGCCCTGGCCGCCTATGGCCGGCGCACGGCCGACATGGCACGCCAGGCCCTGCCGGTCATCAGCGATGTGTTCCTCAACCAGGGCGCCCAGTACGAGAACATCGTGGTGCCCATCACCGACGGCATCCGCACCATGCAGGTGGTGGCGAACCTCGAACGCTGCTACCGTTCAGAGGGCCGCGAACTGGCCGCGAGCGTGGAGAAGTTCATCACCCTGGCCACCATCGACCACGAGTGGAAGGAGCATCTGCGGGAGATGGACGACCTGCGCCGCAACGTGCAGAACGCGAGCCTCGAGCAGAAGGACCCGCTGCTGATCTACAAGCTGGAGAGCTTCAACCTCTTCAAGGACATGGTGGACCGCGTCAACGGGGAGGTCATCGGCTTCCTGAGCGGAGCGGGCCTGCCCACGGCGCAGCCCAGCGTGCAGCAGGCGCAGGCCCCGCGGGCGCCCCAGCAAAGGCTGCAGACCAGCCGCACCGACGTGCCCGGCTACGGGCCCAGCAGCAGCACCGGCGCGGCACCGCGCAGCGCCCCTTCCGCCCAGCGCACCGCACCACCGCCCCCCCAGGCCGCACCGCCGCGACCGGTGCAGCCGGTGCGCGTGGAGAAGAAGGTGGGGCGCAACGACCCCTGCCCCTGCGGGAGCGGCAAGAAGTACAAGCAGTGCCACGGCCGGGAGGCCTGATGGTCGCGCCTTGAACGGCGAAGGCCCCGGGGATCCCGGAGCCTCCGACCTATGGTATGGCGTCTGGTTCGATCAGAATTCCACCGGCACCTGCATCTGCACGCGCACCGGTCGGCCCTTGTCGCGCCCGGGCTCCCAGGTCGGCGTGGACCGCAGGGCCTCCACGAGCTTCTCGTCCTGGACGGGGTCGTTCCCCTTCAGCACCTTCACGTCGCTCAGCTTCCCGTCCTTCTCCACAATGAAACTGGCCGTCATCTCCGACCTGCCGCGCTGCTTCTCCGGGCCACCGATCCTGCTGCGGAGGTAGCGCACCAGGGCCTTGTCGCCACCGGGGTAGCTGGGCATGGTCTGTGCCCGGGTGTACACGATGTCGGCCAGGGGCTCGGGGTCGTAAACCTTCTCGGCAAGGGGACGGCCCCACACATCGTACCGCTGCCACAGGCCCGCCTTCAGGCCCTGGGCATAATCGCCCGAGCTCTCCACCTTGCCGTTGGCATGGTAGAAGGTGAAATGGCCGTGCTCCACGGTGAGCTGCTGGTCCAGATAGCGCCCCTCGGCCTTCAGCTTGCCGTCCATGGAATAGGTGCGGCCGATGAAGTACTGGCCTTCCATGCCTTCCCAGACGAGGTAGTAGGCGGCCTTGCGGTCGGTGGTCCGCTCCAGGAACGCGTTCAGGAAGATGCGGTCCGGGTCCTGTGCCGCTGCGCCCGGCCGGGGCAGGAGGACCACTGCGGAAAAGGCGATGAACAGGGAGTGCAGCGTGGTACGCACGGCGGAGGAGTTGAGGCCCGGAGGTACCGGACGTTCCCTCCTACGTCAACCCGGATGGCCGGGTTACGGTCCCTCAACCGGCCCAGCCCTCCCGGTCCAGACTGCGGTACTGGATGGCCTCGGCCAGGTGCTCGGTGCGGATGTCGGGGCTCTCGGCCAGGTCGGCGATGGTGCGCGCCACCTTGAGTATCCGGTCGTAGGCCCTTGCGCTCAGCCCCAACCTTTCCATGGCCCGCTCCAGCAGGGCCTTCCCCGTGTCGTCGATGCGGCAGATGCCCCGCAACTGCTGACTGCTCATCTGGGCGTTGCTGTGCAGGCCGATACCGGCGAAGCGGCGTTGCTGCACCTCGCGCGCCCGCACCACGCGCTGGCGCACCTCGGCGCTCCGCTCCGAGCTGCGCTCGGCGCTCAATTCGCTGAAGGGCACGGGGGTCACCTCGATGTGGATGTCGATGCGGTCCAGCAACGGCCCGCTGATGCGCGTGAGATACTTCTGCACCACGCCCGGCGCGCACACGCACTCCTTGTCCGGGTGGTTGTGGAACCCGCAGGGGCAGGGGTTCATGGCCGCGACCAGCATGAAGCTCGCCGGGTACTCCACCGTGGAACGGGCCCGCGAGATGGTCACCACGCGGTCCTCCAGGGGCTGGCGCAGCACCTCCAGCACGGTGCGTTTGAACTCGGGCAGCTCGTCCAGGAAGAGCACGCCGTTGTGGGCCAGGCTGATCTCGCCGGGCTGGGGATGGCTGCCCCCGCCCACCAGCGCCACGTCGCTGATGGTGTGGTGCGGAGCGCGGAACGGGCGCACGCTCAGCAGGCTGTCCTCCTTGCGCAGCTTGCCGGCCACGCTGTGGATCTTGGTGGTCTCCAGCGCCTCCTCGATGTGGAGGGGCGGCAGGATGGTGGGCAACCGCTTGGCCAGCATCGTCTTGCCCGCCCCCGGTGGGCCGATGAGGATGATGTTGTGCCCGCCTGCCGCCGCGATCTCGAAGGCGCGTTTGATGTTCTCCTGCCCCTTCACGTCCGCGATGTCCACCGGATAGGTGCGGCTGCTGGCCGCGAACTCCGCGGCGATGTCCACCTGCTCGGGCGCCACCGTATCAGCCCCCTCCAGGATGCCGATGACCTCGCGCAGATGGGTCACCCCGTACACGGCAAGCCCGTCCACGATGGCCGCCTCGCGTGCGTTGGCCTTGGGGACGATCACGCCCTTGAAGCCCTTGCGCCGGGCCTCGATGGCGATGGGGAGCGCACCCTTGATGGGCCGCACCCCGCCATCCATGGACAGTTCGCCCATGATGAGGTGGTCGCCGAAGCGGTCGGTCGGCACCTGCCCGGTGCTGCCCAGGATCCCCACGGCCATCGGCAGGTCGTAGGCGGACCCCTCCTTGTGCACGTCGGCGGGTGCCAGGTTGATCACCGTCCGCTTGCCGCGCGGGAAATCAAGGCCGCAGCTGCGCACCGCGCTGTCCATCCGGTGGTAGCTCTCCTTCACCGCGCTGTCCGGCAGGCCCACCAGGTAGAACTTGACACCCTTGGTGACGCTGACCTCGGCGGTGACGATGGTGGCGTTGATGCCGAAGACCGCACTGCCGAACACCTTGACGAGCATCCCGGTTCAGTTCAGTTCGCGCTCGATGTGATCGATGAAGGCATGGATCACCTTGATGTGGACCTCCTGGATGCGGTCGGCGTAGCCCTGGTGCGGCACGCGCACCTCCACCGTGCAGAGCTCCGCCAGCCGGCCGCCGTCCTTGCCCGTGAGGCCCACCACGTGCATGCCCTGCGCACGTGCCGCTTCGGCCGCCCGGAGCACGTTGGGGCTGTTGCCGCTGGTGCTGATGGCCAGCAGCACATCGCCCTCGCGACCGTGTGCCTGCACGAAGCGCGCGAACACCTCGTCGAAACCGTGGTCGTTGCCCACGCAGGTCAGGTGGCTGGGGTCGCTGATGGAAAGGGCCGCGATGGGGCGGCGGTCGTCGCGGTAGCGGCCGGTGAGCTCCTCGGCGAAGTGCATGGCATCGCACATGCTGCCGCCATTGCCGCAGCTGATCACCTTGGCACCTTGTTTCAGGCAGTAGGCCATGAAGGCGGCGGCCTGTTCCACCGCAGCCACGTTGGCGGGGTCGGCGAGAAAGCGCTGGAGAACGTCAGCGGCTTCGGTGAAGTGCGATCGGATCCGTTCGTCGGTGCTCATTGTCCCAAAGATGCATCAAAGCGGATCGCCGCCCCGGTGGCGAACCGCGATCGCCCGCTCGCTGTTGCGCACGCTGGAGAGCATCAGCACGCCGTGCTCGGTGAACGCCAGAGGGGCGTAGCGTGGACCGCCGCGGCCCTTTGAGGTCACGAACTGCGACCTCAAACCTTCCCATTCATCCGGAGTGAGCGCGAACACAAGTTCCTCCGGGAACCACGCAGGGTTCCGTCTCCCCTGCTGATGATCGAGCGCCTTGGTCGGAACGCCGTATGGATCGGCCCGGTCGTGCGCCAACATCACCTTCTGCCCGCGGATCCAGGGGTTCTGCACTGCGATCGCCTCATCGGGTATTACCTCCGCCTCCATGCGCTCCAGCCCGATCGACGATTTATTCGTCGAGGATCGGCCGTATAATATGGCAAATGCTTGACGAAAAAACAAGCGCCCTCAACCGCCGAGGGAGAACAGGCCGGGCACGGTCTCAGCGTTCGGCCCGCTGATCGAGGATGTGCATGGCCTCCACGCCGCGCTCTAGGAAGGCCTGGTACTCGGCCACGTCCGGGGTGTAGGCCACCGGGTCGGTGAGCAGCTGACCTTCCGGGCTCAGCAGGGCATAAAAAGGCTGCGAGCTGATCCGGAAGGTCTCGGCCTGCACGGTGCTCCACTTGTTGCCCAGGGTCACGATGGGCTTTTGCTTGCCGGCGGCGGTGACGTACAGGTGCTGCTGGTCCTTGGGAAGCTCCTGCTTGTCGTCCACGTACAGCGACACGAGCACGTAACGGTCCTTGATCAGGTCGTACACCTGCGGCTCGGGCCACACATGCTCCTCCATCTTCCTGCAGTTCACACACGCATAGCCGGTGAAGTCCAGCAGCATGGGCTTGCCGGTGGCGCGGGCGTGGGCCTGCGCGGCGTCCAGGTCGTGGAAGCAATCCAGGTTGTGCGGGCAGTGCTTGGGGAAGATCCAACTGTAGCCCACCGGGGGGGCCAGCCCGCTCATGAGCTTCAGCGTGCGGAAGGTGTTGGTGTCGGCGTTGAAGCGGAAGCCCATGGCCAGATAGACGGTGGTCGCGGCGAACAGCGCGGTGAAGGCCCAGCGCAGGCCCGGGCGCTTGGTCACCGGCCCGTCGTGCGGGAAACGGATCACGCCCAACAGATAGAGCACGATGCCCAAGGCGCAAAGCACCCACACGGCCATGAACAGCTCGTACCGCACCAGGCCCCAGTGCTTCACCAGGTCGGCGTTGCTGAGGAACTTGAAGGCCAGGGCCACCTCGGCGAAGCCCAGCACCACCTTCACGCTGTTGAGCCAGCTGCCGCTGCGGGGCAGGCTGTTGAGCCAGCTGGGGAACAGCGCGAAGAGCGCGAAGGGCAGCGCCAGGGCCAGCCCGAAACCGCCCAGACCCACCGTCAACTGCCAGGCACCGCCATCCGCCGTGAGCGCGCCGGCGAGCAACGAGCCCAGGATGGGCCCCGTGCAGCTGAAGGACACCAGCGCCAGGGTGAGGGCCATGAAGAAGATGCCGATGAGCCCCCCGAAGCGCGAGGCCTTCTGGTCCATGCTGTTCACCCAGCTGCTGGGCAACGTGATCTCGAAGTAGCCGAAGAAGCTGACGGCGAAGACCAGGAAGATGACGAAGAAGAAGACGTTGAGCCAGGGGTTGGTGCTGATCTCGTTGAAGATCTCGGGGTTCACCGAACCAAGCAGGTGGAACGGCAGGCTGAAGAGCAGGTAGATCAGCAGGATGAACCCGCCGTAGGTGAGCGCGTTGCGCAGCCCCTTGCCGCGGTCCTCGCTGCCCTTGGTGAAGAAGCTCACCGTGAGCGGGATCATCGGGAAGACGCACGGGGTGAGCAGGGCGAGCAGGCCGCCGATGAAGCCCAGCAGGAAGATGCGCCAGAGCGACGTGGCGGTGCGCATCTCGGCCACCCCGGCGCCGGCCGTGGCTTTGACGACCGGTGCGTCCAGGTCCACGTTGGGGAGCTTGTACAGCGGTCCGTCCACCACGGCGAGGTCGGTGCCCGTGGGAGCTCCCACGGTGGCCACGCCGGTGGCCGGCACGATCGAGAAGGCCAGCGGATCGGGGAAGACGCAGGCCTCATCGTTGCAGCTCATGTAGTTGATGCTGCCGGTGACGGGTCGCTGCGGATCGTCCACGCGCACGGTGCGGGTGAAGACCACGGTGCCCTTGTACTTGCGCACCTTCATGTCGAAGATGGGGTCGTGGCCCTCCACCTTGCCCGCACCCTCCTCGGTGGGCGTGCCCTCCGGGGCGAAGTGCGGCACCGTGTCGAACACGATGCTGGTGGGGATGGGTCCATCGCCGAAGGCTTCCTGGCTGTACACGTACCAGCCCTCCCGCACCGTGGCGGTGAAGGCCAGCGCCCACCGGCCCGACCCCAGGTCGCGCGCCGCCACCGTCCATTGCGCGGGGTCATCGCTCGGGGCGGGGCCCTGGGCGAAAGGCACCGCTCCCATCTCGGCCCGGTCCGCCGAAGGGAGGATCCGGAAGTGCACCGGGTCCGGGAAGATGCACGCCCGGTCGTCGCAGCTCATGTACTCCAGCCTGCCGGTGACGGGCGCTGACGGGTCGGTCAGGGTGACCCGCTGCGTGAAGAGCGCATGACCCTTGAACTTCTTCACCTGCATATCGAACACCGGGTCGTGTCCCTGCACCACATGGGCACTGGTCTCGGTGGGCGGGCCCACCAGGGACACGTGCGCCAGCGTGTCGAAGCTCAACTTGGTGGGCATCGGCCCGGCATCGCCGAAGCTCTGCTGGGAATACACGTACCAGCCGTCGATGATGTCCGCACGGAAGATCAGGTCCCATTGGGCGCCCTCCACCTGCACCATGCTGATGCTCCACTTGACGGGTTCGGCGGGTGCGGGGGTGGCACCTCCGGGCAACTGGGCGTGCGCGCCCAGGGCGAAGGCGCAGGTGATCGTGGCGAGCGCTCGGTGCATGGGTTCAATTCGTGGCAGCGGGCACCTCCAGTGTGAAGGGCACCGCGACCGGCGGCAGGCAGGTGCGGTCGTTGCAGAGCATGTATTCCACCTCGCCGGTCAGCCGGAAGGCCTGGTCCGTGGTCCGCTTGGTCACCGCACGGAACACGGGTTCGCCGGAGTGATGGCGCACCACCATGGCGAAGTTGGGGTCCATCTCCTCCACGGGGGTCGGCTCATGGACCTCCAGCAGGCCTTCATGGCCCTCGCCGGGCACCAGGCGCACCACGGTGGGCAGCGGGCCGTCCTCCCGTGGGAGCTCCAGGGCGTATAGGTGCCAGCCGGCCTCCAAGGTGGCCTGCAGGCTCACCTCCACCCGGCCTTCAGGACCGGTCGTGGCCTCGAACTGCCAGCGTACAGGGCCCGCCGGGGCGGTCTGCAACAGGACCAGCATGGGAAGCAGGGCGAAGCCGGGCATGGGTTCCGGGAAGGCGTGCAAAAGTAGCTTGGCCGGCCCGGGAACGGACCGGCCAATTTCACCCTGGATCGTGATCCTGAGGGATCAGAGCGGCATCTCGATGTCGATCACCCGGGCCAGGGGGATGGTGGCACCGGACTTCAGCACGATGGAACGGTCGTCGGCGGACCAGATGGTGGTCTCCACGACCTTCAACCCTTCGGCATCGCGGAACAGGATGCGGCACTTGCCGTGCTCACCGTTGCCAAGACGCACGGCGCGCGCCAGCTTGCGGCTCAGTTCGGTGCGATGGGTCTCGTTCAGCGAGACGGCCTCCTGCGGAAAGCGGAGCCGGCCCAATTCCTCCTTGGCGATGGTCTGCGCAGCGGTCGGTTTCATGGGCAATGGGGCTGTTGCGCCCGGAAGTTACTACGGCGATCGCAGAGCCGGTGGGGTCGGGCAAGGGTGCGCACCACGGGTGCCCTGGCTCAGCGATCGCCGCGGGTTGTGACCGGCACGCCGTAGACGACCTCCGCCGCATCCGGCGGTGCGGCGAACCCTTCCGCCAGGCGATGCCCCACCACCCAGGCGATCCGGCCTTCGGTGCACAGCACGTACACCGCGTCCTTAAGGTCCCGCGGCACCTTGGCATCGATCAGCAGGTCGCTCACCAGGCGGGAGCCTCGTCCACCGTGGGGCCTGAAACGGTCGCCGGCACGCCATGGGCGCAGCACCAACGGGGTCCGCAGCCGGTCCGCCGCCAGACGCACCACGTGCCTTTCGTCCACCGGTCCCGGCGGTGCGTCGGCCACCAACCGCACCGGCGCGGGGGCGGGCAGTGCCAGGTCGGGACCGATGATGTATTCCGGCCGGGGTTCCGGGGCCGGGCACCAGCGCAGGCGGTCGCGGTCCACCAGGAGGAGGCCATCCTTCAGGGGAAAGCGGGCACCGATGCGACGATGGGCCACGGCCCGCAGCACCCGGTCGAGCTGGTCGGGATGCACACCCCGATGGCGCAGGACCTCGTGCAGCAGCAGCCGCGGCAACGGCGCGGCCTCCAGCAGCTCGAACGGGATGCCATCCCGGTCGTGGCCATGCTGCGGGGCGTGCAGTTCCCAATGCGCCACCAGCTCTTCCAGCCGGAGCGCCGACCGGGTCATGGCTCTTTCGAATCCGGGGTTCATGCGGCGCAGCAACGGCATCAGTTCGTGGCGCACACGGTTCCGCAGGTGGGCCGGGTCGGCGTTGGTGGGGTCCTCGCGGAAGGGGATGGCCTGGGCGGCGGCATGGGCGGCGATGGCCGCGCGGGGCACGTCGAGCAGGGGCCGGATGAAAGGCCCGCTGCGGCGGGGGATCCCACGCCAGCCCCGATGGCCCGTGCCCCGCACGAGGTTCATCAGCAGGGTCTCGACCGCATCGTCGCGATGGTGCGCGGTGGCGATGTGCCGCAGGCCGAGCCGCTGGGCGGTGGCCTTCAGCCATCCGGCGCGGGCATCGCGGGCGAGCATCTCCACGGACCCGCGCGTGGAAGCACGCAGTGCCGGCACCCGCAGCGCGGTGGTCTCCACCACGATGCCCCGCTCGGCGCAGTACCGCACGACCCAGTCGCGGTCCTCCTCCCCTTGTGCGCCGCGCAGGCCGTGCTCGGCATGGGCGGCCACCACGGGGTGGCCCAAGCGCCGCAGGAGGTCCAGCAGCACCATGCTGTCCACCCCGCCGCTGAGGGCCACCAGCACGGGCTCCCCAGGCTGCAGCAGGCCGTGGCGGCGCAGGGCCTCGCGCACCTCAGGCACCAGCATCGCCCAGGGCTTGGATGACGGAATCGGCCTTCAGGGCGCACTCCTCCCACTCGCGACGGGGGTCGCAGGCGGCCGTAAGGGCGCTGCCGGTCATCAACCGGGCCTCGCCGGAGCGGGCATCGTACTCCACGGTGCGGATCACCACGTTGAGGTCGAGGTCGCCCCGGGCATCGCACCAGCCGATGGTCCCGCTGAACAGTCCGCGGGACCCGTCCTCGTGGCGGTCGATCAGGTCCATGGCGCGGTGCTTCGGGGCCCCGGTCATGGACGCCATGGGGAAGGCCGCCGCCACGGCATCGGCCGGGGTCATGCCTGCGGCCAGGCGAGCCTCCACGCGGGACACCATCTGGTGCACGGCGCCCCGGCTGCGGATGCCGCACAGTTCGGGCACGACCACCGAGCCTTCGGCCGCCACCCGGCTGAGGTCGTGGCGCACCACATCGGTGGCCATGATGTTCTCGGCGCGCTCCTTGGGGTCGCCGGCCAGCTCGGTCGCCAGGGCCCGGTCGGCCACGGGGTCGGCAGCGCGGGGCCGTGTGCCTTTCATCGGTTCGCAATGCACCCGTCCACCGGCCGTCCACAGGAATCGCTCCGGTGAAAAGCAGAGCGCGTAGCGGTCGTCCCAGGCCAGGAAGGCCGCGAAGGCCGCCTGGCTCCTCGCCATCCCCACCATGAAGGCCGCATGGGGATCCCGGCCCGGCAGCCTGGCCTTGCGCTCCATGCAGAGGTTCACCTCGTAGATGTCGCCACGCTGGATGTGATCCAGGAGCGCCCCGGCATGGCGCAGGTAGGCGTCCGCATCGGTGGTCAGTGTCCACCCGTTCCACGGTTGCGACCGGAGTTCCTCCTGCGGACGGTGCAGTCGGTCGATCAGACGGTCCACGGCCTTGGGGTCGGTCCCCAGGAAATGGGTGCACCCCGCCTCCCAGCACACCATGACCTCCGGGACGAACCAGCGCAACACCGGCTGATCGCTGCGGCGCACATGCCGGGAACGCTGGCCGAAGAGGGGCTCCCGCAGGTCGTAGGTGAGGTAGCCCATGGAGGGCCTGCCTTGGTGAAGCAGCTGGCGCCAACGGTCGAAGGCGGTGGCGGGATCGTGGACCTCGAGAAGCTCGGCGCACCCCATCCCGAGCACCGCCGTGTCGCGGTCGGCCGCACGGCGATAGAGCCAGCGTGGTTCATCCCGCAGGGTGCGGGCATCGAACGGCAGGGCATGGTCCAACGATCGGATCCGGCGCATGGACCCCGAAGTTATCCCCAGGGAAGCAACCTCCGGTCCCGGGCCGCGTCAACTGCCTGAACCGGGGGCCTTCGAGCCATCCCGGACCAGAGGCCGCACACCAAACCACTGATCGTCAAGCAGGTACGTACCGAGCGACAACCCGAAGGAACCCGATCCTCGGCCTAAGCTTTCGGCGCGCACGCGTTGTAGTTGGAAAAAGAACCGCCTACATTTGAGGTTGCCATGATGAAACCGCTACTCTCGCTGTCCTCTGTCCTGGTCGCTGGCGCCGTTCTCGGACAGGCGCGACTGGTGATCAACAACAACGCCTACGTGGTCTTCGATCCGAACACGCCGGCGATCCAGCCGACGTACCTGGTCGTGGACAACCCGAACGCCAACGCGATCACCGTGGCGGGCACCGGGGGCAACATCGTCTCCGAGCGGGAGCGCAACTTCATCCGCTGGTCCATCGGGACAAGCACGGGCGCCTACACCATTCCGTTCACGAACCCCGGCAACGTGAAGATCCCCCTGACCTATACGGTGCTGGGGGCGGGCAGCGCCGGGGGTTCGGTGCTGTTCTCCACCTACAACTACGACGGCACCGATGCGGTGATCGCCCCGGCGAACCGTTGGAACAATGCGTTGTACCAGCCGTCGGACGTGACGCACATGAACAACTGGGACACGGGCACCAACCTCACTCCCGGCGCCACCAACGAATCGGGCCACGTGGTGGACCGGTTCTGGATCATCGACACCCAGGCTTCGGGCTTTGCCTACGCGAACAAGCCGGATGCCTCCATGGTGTTCCGCTATGACGCGGCGGAGATCACTGCAGGCAACACCATCGTGGCCGCCAACCAGCTGATGGCCCAGCGCTTCAACTTCGGCACCAACAAATGGGGCGATTACCTGCCGACCTGTATCTGGTCCAACGCCCCGTACTCGGTGGCCGTTCCCGCCGCTGGCGTGATCGCGGATGCGGATTTCTTCCGTTCGTGGACCCTGTCGGACATCGGCAACCCGCTGCCGGTGGAGCTGGTGAACTTCGGCGGTGCGTGCAAGGACGGCCGGGTGAAGCTCACCTGGACCACCGCCACCGAGAACAACAACGACTATTTCCTGGTGGAGAAGAGCCTGGACAACATCGCCTGGGCCACCATCGGGCAGGTGGACGGGGTGGGCAACAGCGTCACCGCGAACACCTACTCCTTCGAGGACCCCGAGCCGACCACGATGGCCTACTACCGGCTGGTCCAGACGGATATGGACCGGAGCACCACCGAGAGCAATGTGGTGGCCGCCGGTTGCGGCATGGGCACGGGTACCGAGATCGTGAACGCCTTCGATGCGGGTGAGGTGCTGGTGGTCACCGTGAGCAGCACGCTGGACAACACCTACGACCTGACCTTGGTGGACGCCCAAGGCAAGGTGATGGCCGTACAGCCCCGTGTGGCCATCGCGAACGGCATCACCCAGGTGGTGGTCCCCACCGGCACCATCGCCACGGGCATCTATGTGGTGCAATTGCAGAACGACGGTGGCCGGATGAGCCGCAGGGTGCACCTGCAATAAGCGGCCGCACCGACCGGAACGGAAAGGCGCCCCAACGGGCGCCTTTTCTCATGGACGACGGCGCGCCGGCCAGGGCAGGAAGGCCGCCCACAGGGCGATGACACCGGCCAGCAGGGCGGCCCAGCGGAGCACCTCGCCCAAGGCCACGAAGGGCGTGCGGCCCGGATTCAACCGGACGGTGCCACGAATGGCCGTCGGCTCCCACCACGGCGTGGCCTGGTGGGCGATGCCGCGCTGATCGATGAAACAACTGGTGCCGGTGTTGGCCGACCGCGCCACGGCCCGCCGGTTCTCGATGGCCCGCAGGCTCGCATAGGCCAGGTGCTGCCGATGGCCGAAGCTGTCGCCCCACCAGGCGTCGTTGGTGAGGATGGCGATCAGGTCCGCCCCGTTGCGCACATAGTCGGCCACATAGTCGCCGAAGACCGACTCGTAACAGATCACGGGAGCGGCCGCGAAGCGCCTGTCGGCAGGGCGGAAAACGGAGCGTTCCTCCTGCTGTGCCAGGCTGCCGGTGGTGCCGCCCATGTCGATGGAAAGGGCCTCGAGCCCGCCGAGCAGTTCCTGGAAAGGCAGCAGCTCCACACCGGCCACGAGCTTGCTCTTGTGATAGACCGCGGCACCGCCTTGCGGGTCCACGAACAGGGCCGCGTTGGCCGCCTCGAAATGGCGGTCGGTGCCTCCGATGGGGCGGGCGGTGATGCTGTGCTCCTGCCGGTCGAGCAGTCGTGAGCTCGAGATGCCGGCCAACACGGCACAACGGGAGTGCCGCCTTTGCCAGGCCCGGATGCGCCGCACACTGCCCGAGGCCTCCAGGTCGTTCTCCCACGATCCTTCCAGCTCCAGACCGCCGTCCTCGTTCAGGAACACCCGTGCGGCCTCCTGCAGCGCGGTCTCCGGCAGCAGCAGCAGGCGTGTGCTGTCGGTCATCAGCGGCTCCGCCAGGGCGAGCATGTCGTCCAGCTGGGCCAGCGGGTCGATGCCGCCGAACTTCTCGGAGTAGGGGTCGATGTTGGGCTGCACCACCACCACCTCCAACGGTGCCCCGCGTTCCCGGTAGGTGGCGAACCGCACCCACGAGGCCAGCACGGGCAGCAGCATGGCCAGCACCGGGGCCCAGGCCGCGCGGAGGCGCCCGCCGGTCAGCATCCAGCGCAGCACCAGCAGGTTCACGGCCAGCACCCACACCGAGCCGCCGAGGTGGCCGGTGACCTCGTACCACTGCACCCATTGGGGCCGCACGGCGAAACCGTTGCCCAGCGTGAGCCACGGCCATTGCAGGTCCCACCGCATATGCAGCACCTCCCAGCACAGCCACCAGGCCGCGAAGGCGGCCCAACCCGCCCACCGGCCGTGCCGCCGGCGCACACGCCTTCCCACCGCAAAGGCGGCGAGCTGAAGACCGGCGTTGGCCAGCATCACACCGACCCCGAGGAGCAGGCGCGTGCCCTGGCTCTCCTGCACCTCGCCCAGCCACGAGGTGGTGATCAGGTTCCAAAGGGCCAGACCGGCGAAAAGCATCCAACCGGTGCCGCGCTGTGCACAGCGTCCGTGAGGAGGGCAGCGCAGCTCCACCACCAGCATCAGGGGCACCAGGCCCACGAGAAGCAGCGGGGAGAGGCCGCCGGAAGCGGGCCAGCCGAGGGTGAGCAGTGCTCCGCCGAGCAGGGCCAGGCCAAGGTGGGCGAGGTCACGCACGATGCCGCGCAAGGTAGGGCCGCTCAATACAGCAGGTACATCTTGCCGAAGCCCTTCTCGGTGTAGGCCGATGCCCTGGACTCCCGCCGCTCCATGTCCTCGCCGTGCAGCTGCGCGATCACGCGGTACAGGTACACGCCGCGCCCCAGCCGGTCGCCGAACTGATCGGTGCCGTCCCAGGCGAACTCGGTGATGTTGCGCCCCACGCGCACCGGCCCCAGCTCGGCCAGGCCCACCTCGCGCACCACGCGGCCGGTGATGGTGAGGATCTGCAGCTTGAGGTAGGTCGGCGGTTCGCTGCCCGTCACGGTGAACACGAAGCGCGTGCTGGTGGTGAACGGGTTCGGGTAGTTGAGCACGTCGGTGATGGTGGGCCGCGTGATCACCTCGAAACGGATGGCGTGGTCGCGGTCGCCGGAGATGTTGCCGCTGACGTCATCGGCCTGCACGGTGAGCTTGTACACCCCGTCCACGGTGAACACGGGCCGGTAGTCGATCCGGGCGATGTTGTCCGGTCCTGTGGCCGGGAGGAAACGCATCTGTTCGGTGCCCGCACCATCGCGGAAGTGGATGCGGCGTACCGTGCCGGAAGGCTCGGTGAGGAAGACCTTGAAGTGCACCGTGTCGGTGGGCTGGTCCATCAGCAGCACGGGGTTCTCGTCGTCCAGGGTCACCAGCACCTCGGGCCGGGCGCTCACGATGTCGCCGTCCAGGATGTGCACCCCGTCGAAGGTCACGTCGAGCAGCGGGTTCTCCTTGTCCTCGCTGACGGTGAAGCGCAACTGCGCGATGTTGTTGAAGTGGTACTGCTCGTACTGGTCGTATAGGCCGGTGGCGCTGTCCACCGGATTGGCCTCGATGATGATCGTGTTGAGGCCGCCGAGCCCCTCGGTGCTGAAGCGCACGGTGTCCATGAGCACCGCACCGGCGGGCAGGGGCGCATTGCGTCGGGCATGCACCGCGCGGCGCTGGCCGTTGGCGCCCACCACCCAGGCATGCATCAGCAGGCTGTCCATGTCGAAGGGGCTGATGTTGTGCACGGCCACGGCGAGCTCGGCCTGCAGCGGCTCGGCGATGCCGTCCAGGTTGCTCACGAAGCCCAGCGGGGGGTCGATGGCGCACTCGGGTTCGGGCGTCATCAGCAGCTGCCAGCGCCGCATTTGCGAGGGCAACGGGTCGGCCACGGAGTCGTTGAGCAGCTTGGCCCGCAGGCGGACATGCGGGAACTGCGCGGCGTTGATCCCGCTCTGGAAGACGCTCTGCGGGATGGAGTCCAGCGGCCCGCCGCGCTCGAACACGAGCTGCTCGGCGCCCTGGGGCGTCACCCCGAACACCTGGATGTTCACGCTGTCGCGGATGTCGTTGGGCGCCTCGTCCCAGTACAACCCCTTCCATTCGGAGGCGGGCCCGGCCCAGGGCGCCACGATGTCGCCGGCCACGCCCTGGGTGGTGACGAAGGTGGAAAGGTCGATCGACGCATTGCTGGTGGCGCCCATCACCTGGATGGCCGACCCGGGATCGCCCTTGGTGCCGAAGAAGATGTAGGGCACGGTGTCGGGCGCGTTCTGCAGGTCGGTGGCGCCGAGGGCGTTGAAGGCGTCGTAGAGCGCCTGGCCGCCGTTGGCGTCCATGCCGGGCTTGTTCAAGCCCAGATAGGACCAGATGAGCACGTGGTAACCCGGCGGCACCTGGTTCTGCAGCAGGTCGGTGAGCCCGGCCATGTGCGAGGGGTACGAGGGCCAGTACGAGAAGTACATCTGCGCCCGGTTGCTCCTTTCGCACAGGCTGTCGCAGCTGTTCACGTTGCCGAACTGGTGGTCGGTGTCCTGGCCGTTCCAGCAGGTCTTCCAAGGCTCGAAGGTGGCCGGGTCGATCACGGCCACGTGCAGGGCCCGTTCACCGCCGCAGCCCTGGCCGTCCACCCATTGCAGGTCGATGAAGTAGCTGCACAACAGCCCGCTGTTGCCGGTGACCGCGCAACGGATGCCGCGCGGGGCGTCGTTGAAGCGGAACCTCCGCTGCGGCCGGTCGTGCACCACCTGCAGGAAGGCGTCGTTCTTGAACTGGAAGAAGTGGGCCTGTCCCCAGCCCCGCCGGTCGGTGATGTGCTGGAAGGAGGACTCGCGCCAGTCGGACGCACCATCGCCCGTGCTGTCCGGTGTGCAGCGCCAGAAGAACACCAGGCTGTCCTGCTGCGCGTTGAGGCCGAAGATCTGCTGGGGCGCCCAGCTGACCACCCCGCCAGGGGCGTTGATCAGCACCTGCTCCATCACCGGGCTGTCGTAGGTGTCCGTGGTGTCGATCTGGAAGCGGTAGGCCCTCACCGGCGCGAAGGGATCGCCCGTGCTGGCCTTCAGCGTCGGCGTGGCATCCGGGATGATGGCGAACTCGAAGGGTTCCACCGGGAAGATCTCGCCGCTGGTGATCAGCACCGAGGCCTGCACGGCATTGTTGCCCAGGTCGTCCACCTCGGGGATCAGGTCCGGGTCCAGGTCCACGCGCACATCAAGCGCGCTGAGGCCCTGTCCACCCTCGGTGGCGAGCACCGGCAGCCTGAACCGCACGGTGTCCTTGAAGGTGGCCGCCGAGACCGGGGCGTACATGGGCTGCAACACCTGGTTCTCCTCCACCAGCCGGCGCTGCAGCACCACGTTGGTGGTGGCGCCGATGCCCTTGCCGAGATTGGTCACCACCACGTCCACTGTGAAGGTGTCCAGATCGGCCGTCACCGGGTCGGGGGAGATCAGCACATCGGGGATGCTCACCGAGAGGTCGGGCCGGTCGAAGGAGTGCAGCACCAGCGCAGGGTCGCCGTGCAGGGTGAAGGTCTGGGCGTTGTTGGCCGGCAGGTAGCCGCCCCCTTGCAGTTGCTGGTGCACGGCGTGGCGCATGTGCGCGCCGATCGATCCGCCGTAGTTCACCTGGCTGAAGCTGCGGTACCACTCCCAGGTATAGGTGTACAGCATGTTGCTCAGGCCCAGGTCCACCGAGGCCATGAACGCGATGGCCCCGGCGTTGGGCACCAGGACGTACTTCTCGCTCGCGCTCTCGGCCGGGGCCAGGTGCACGTTGCCGGCATAACAGCTGTTGCCGATGATGGCCGGATACTTGCCGCCCCAGTTGTAGTTCGCCGGGTTGTCGATGGTGATGTCGAAACCGCCGCCCGAGGCGTGCGCGAAGAAGGTCATCAGGGTCACCCCCTCGTCCTCGATGAGGTGCTTCACGCTGTCGGCCGAGGCCTGGCCCAGCACACCGGGGGTGTTCTTGTTGAACTGGGTGACCTTGCCGATGAAGCTGGTGTCCTCGGCCAGCAGTTCGTATTCGTGGAGGTAGTTGCTGAACTGCTGGTGCTCGGCCGCCGTGAAGCCGCCGCGGAAATGGAGGATGTTCTTCATCCATGGCTCGGGCTCCTCCCACGCCTCGAACTGCTGCACCTTGGCGCGGTACAGGTCCACTTCGTCCGGCGTGCGGGCGGCCAGCCGGCCCACGGGGATCGGCATGTCCGTGGGATCGCCGCCCAGGCCCAGGGTGAAGCAGACATCGCTGGGCGGGAAACCGAAGGTGGGCACCAGGCATTGGGGGTAGACCGCAGGGTCATCGCGGTGGCCGTTGAGGCCGTTGACCGAGGGTGCCAGCACCGACTTGCCCATGAGGAAAAGCGCCTGCGGGTCGCTGTCCCAGAGGTCGAGGGCTGCCTTGGCGAAGCGGCGGATGGCCAGCGGATGCTTGGGCACGCCACCGCCGAACTGGTCGTACAGCTCGTCCACGTCCACCACCACGGCGTTGCGCGGGTTGGTGGGGCTGGTGGCGCACATGGCGGCGTACTGGTCGGCGGCCGCGCGCAGCGAGGCGTGGGTCACGATCACCACCGCCGAATCCTGCTGGGCCTGCACCAGGTCGGTGAACTGCCCGGAAGGGGTCACCGGCCGCAGGTCCGTGGGCCCGGCGATCTGCTCCTGGCGGTACATGAACACGCGGGTCTCGGTGGCATTGGGCGCCAGCGGCACCAAGGCCTGCCAGAAGCCGAATCCGTCGAGCACCACCTGGACCCGGCGCACCGTGTCGCCGTAGGCGTAGAGCACCGGTGTGCCGTAGAAGCCGTTGAAGCGCAGCAGGGCCAGGGTGTCGGCGGTCCCGTTGTGCGGCACGCGGATGTCGGCGATGGGGTCGCCGCCGAAGTTCATGGCACGCGGGTAGCGGAGCTGGATGTAGGCGATGTTCTGGCGGTCCTGGTAATTGGGCCCCGAACAGGCCTGCAGGTCGTACACGGCACGCAGTTGCACGTTGGTGGCCCAGGTGTCCAGCGCGCCGGTGGGCAGGTCGAAGCCGAGCTTGCGAAGCTGATAACCGCGGTAGGTGGTGTCCAGCGCCTGTACCAGGTTGGCGCCGTAGTACACGCGCAGATGGTGGTCGTCGCACTGCCCGGTGCCGGTGGCGTTGGCCCCGGCCACGGCCAGCTCGATGTGCGAGGGCGGGGCGTCCGGCTGCTGGTAGGGGTTCTGCGAGGGAAGCTGGAAGGGCAGCGTGCCGTCGGCCCCATAGGTCTCCAGCGGCCAGCTGCGGAAGTAGCCCTCCCCTTCCACCATGAACGAGGAGGTGGCCCCGAACAGCCCGCGGTCGCCCGGATAGTAGGCCAGCCCGAACAGGGCCAGCGTCTCGCGCCACGCCCACGGCCGCGGGGTGTGCGGCGTGAAGTCGGTGTTGGTGTACGGCTTGATCCGCAGGGGCGCCGCCGTCCCCGCCGACCAGGTGAGGTAGTAGCGGATGCTGTCGTTGTACAGGCTGTGGAAAGGATTGCTCTGCGTGCCGGGCACCTCGTAGAGCCCACCGTCCAGCCAGCCGTCGTTGCGGGCCACCCGCAGTTCGATGAAGTCCGTGCCGTTCAGCACACCATCGTCCTCGCCCTGGATGAAAAGGGGCACCTCCTGCTCCCGGCCGAAGGCCTGGATGGTGCGCGGGTCCACCGTGGCCACCGGGAACCCGGCCGCGGCGAGGACCGCGCTGTCGAGGCGTACGATGCCGTCGGTGGCCGCGGTGAACCGCCAATAGGGACGGGCCAGGTCGATCCACGCGTTGCCGTAAGGCTGTGCCAGGGCCGTCGCAACGACCAGCAACGCGAGGGGGACCGTGCCCGCACGCCTCATGAGCCTCTTCGTTTGAAGATGTCGAAACGCAGGCTGAAGACGTTGCTGTACAGGGCGATGGAGTTGTCGCCGATGTCGGTGAGGGCGTAATCCACCGCGATGCCGCGGATCTTCAGGCCGGCGCCGATGTTGGGCTGGAAGTTCAACCGGCGCGTGTCGGTGATGTCGGTGACGTACTGGAAGTTGTTCACCCCGGCACGCACGAACACCACGCCGGCGTAGCCCACCTCCAAGCCGAAGCGCGGGTCGGCGCTCCAGGCGCCGGTGCTGATCAGCGTGTTGCGCTGCCCGTCGAAGGTGTTCTCCAGGTCGAGCTCGGTGACCAGGCCCACCTTGCCGCCGAACCGGAACTCGCGCGCCACCCCGAGCGTCAGCCGCGGCAGGGTGACCTCGGTGCTGTTCTGCGGCAGGTCGTTGCCGGTGAGCTGGAAGGTCTCGATGGTCTGCGGGTCCAGCGAATAGCTCCACGCGTTGTAAGTGCCGGTCACATCGCGGGCCACGGCGGCGAAGCGCCACTTGTCCTTCTCATACTGCGCCGCCAGGTCCAGGCCGAAACCCCAGGCATTGGCGAACTCACCCACCCGGCGGTAGATCACCTTCACATTGCCACCCACGGTCAGCCCAGGCACCCCCATGCGGCGCGCGTAACTGATCAGCAGGGCATGGTCCGCTGCGGTGAAGGTGGTGATGCGGTCGTAGTCCACATTGCCGTCGTTGTCGATCAGGGCGGTGGTGTTGGGGATGTCGTCCACGCCGAAACGCACGAAGGTGACGCCCAGCGTGCTGGCGCTGTCCAGCGGCTTGGCCACGCCCACGAAGTCGTACTTGGCGATGCCGGCGAAGTACTCGCTGTGCATGGCACCGATCTGCAGGTCGCTCTGCACCCGCAGCAGGCCGGCGGGGTTCCAATAACCGGCGGTGACATCACTGGCCGAGGCCGTGAAGCTGTAACCCATGCCGAGCGCGCGGGCGCCCACGCCGATGGCGAGGAACTCGTTGCTGTACTTGGGGGCGTCCTGGGCCCGAAGGCCGGGGGCCGTGGCACAGACGATCAGGGCGGTGGCGATGGCGTGCAGGCCGTAGCTGCTCAGGGTCCTCATCCTGTTGGGTGGTTGACGCAGCCTCTAACAGAGGGTGGCCTGCTTTATTGCCCCGAAATTATCCCAATTTCGGCCCCGGGCGATGGCCGTTGGTCGCGCTCCCCTCCTGCCCATGGCACGGCTGCCGCGGCTTCCCGACCTGCTCACGACCGCGAACCTAGGCTGCGGCACGGCCTCCATCCTGCTGGCCGCACAGGGACAGCTAACAGCGGCGTGTTGGCTGGTGTTCGCCGGGGCTTTGTTCGATCTGTTCGATGGCCTGGCGGCACGGGCACTGGGCGGAGGCTCCGCGCTGGGGGTTCAGCTGGACAGCCTGGCGGACCTGGTGACGTTCGGGGTGGCGCCCGCGTTCGCGCTTTTCGTGAGCGCTACGGCCGTTGCGGGCATACACGGCACCCCGCTCCTGCCGCCCGGGCCCACGACCAGCTGGCCCGTCGGTGCGGCGGCCCTCGTGCTCGTCATCGCATCGTGCTGGCGCCTGGCCAAGTTCAACCTGGACACGCGGCAGACCAGCGGCTTCCTCGGCCTGCCCACCCCGTCCAACGGGCTCTTCTGGGTGGCGCTCGTCCTGGGGGCCAACGGAACGGCCGTCCACCCCGGGCCCGGGCACGATGCGCTCATCGGCGCCGCGCGCACCATGCTGGGGAACCCCTACGCGGTCCTGGCCACCGCGCTTGTCCTGGCCGCCCTCATGCTCTCCGAGCTTCCCCTCCCCTCGTTGAAGTTCAAGCACAAAGGCTGGAAGGGCAATGGAACGATCCTCCTCCTGATCGGCATCGGAGCGGTGCTGGTGCTGCTGTACGGCACGCTTGCCGTTCCTTTGCTGGTGATCATCTACCTGCTGAGCCCGCTTTGGGGCGGAATACTTCACCACAGAGGCTCAGGGAACACAGAGAAAATGAAACACTAACACCACATGGACGGAAGGTGTTCCTCTGCACCCTCCGTGCCTCTGTGGTGGTTCCACTCGATCCATGAAGACCTACAAAGCCTCCATCGACGTGATGCCGCACGACAACCTGCTGGACCCGCAGGGCAAGGCCGTGAGCGGCGCCATGCCCAACCTGGGCCTTCCCGAGATCACCGGGGTGCGCATCGGCAAACACATCACCCTGCGCCTGGAGGCCAAGGACCGGAAGACGGCGGAGGCTAAGGTGGACGAGGCGTGCAGGAAGCTGCTGGCCAACCTCATCATGGAGAAGTACAGCTTCTCGGTGGAGGAGCAGGCCTGAGGAAGCTTCACGTCGCAAGGCCCAAGCTTCAAGGTCCAAGCAGGAAGCTCAAGGTTCAAGACCGGACCTTCAAAGGCTGAGGATCCGCTTCGGACCAGGAGGCTATCTCAACAACACTCTTGGGGGTGCGCGAGGGTCTTTTGCGCCCATGCTTCGTTGTGAAAAGCCGTACAGAGCACCGGCCATGCCCGGTCTTCACGCCTCGCCTGGACACGAAATACCGCTCGCCCGCTTCCAAAAGCATTTTTCAAGATAACCTCTATCCATCCGCCTTCACACGGCGCAGTTCGAAGTTCTTCCCGAGGTACACCTTGCGCACCTGCTCGTCGGCCGCCAGTTCCTCGGCGGTGCCCTGCTTGAGGATCCTGCCCTCGAAGAGCAGGTAGGCGCGGTCGGTGATGCTGAGGGTCTCCTGCACGTTGTGATCGGTGATGAGCACCCCGATGTTCCGGCGCTTGAGCTTGGCCACGATACCCTGGATGTCCTCCACGGCAATGGGGTCCACACCGGCGAAGGGCTCGTCCAGCAGGATGAACTTGGGCTCGGTGGCCAGGGCGCGGGCGATCTCGGTGCGGCGTCGTTCGCCCCCGCTGAGCACATCCCCGCGGTTGGTGCGCACGTGCTTCAGGCTGAACTCCTCCAGCAGTTCCTCCAGGCGCCGCTCCTGCTCGGTGCGGGGCCTGCCGGTCATCTCCAGGATGGCCAGGATGTTGTCCTCCACGCTGAGCTTGCGGAACACGCTGGCCTCCTGGGGCAGGTAGCCGATGCCGAGCTGCGCGCGCTTGTACATCGGCAGGTCGGTGATGTCGTGCTCCCCGAGCCGGATGCGGCCGTCGTTGGGCTTGATGAGGCCCGTGATCATGTAGAAGGTGGTGGTCTTCCCGGCACCGTTGGGGCCGAGCAGGCCCACGATCTCCCCCTGGGCCACCTGCACGCTCACGCCCCCCACCACGGTGCGGCGCTTGTAACGTTTCACGAGGTCGTCGGCGCGAAGCATCAGAAGTCGAAGTGGAATTTCAAACGTATGGCGAAGAGGCTGATGTTCGGGTGGTCCTGGTAGGTGAGGCGCCACACCCCGTCGATGCGGATCACGTTCAGGATGTTCTCGATGCCGGCACTGGCCTCCAGGAAGGGGCCGTCGTACAGCCTGTACATGCCGGGCAGCAGCAGCATGGCCTCGCTGTGGCTTCCGTCCAGGTCGCCGATCAGGGCCTTGCCGACCACCACCTCGCGCAGCTTCAGCTTGCGCAGCAAGGGCACTTTGTTCAGGAAGAAACCCTCGAAGTGGTGCTCCAGCTTGAGGCTCACGTAGCGGTCGCTGATGAACTCGAAGAAGTTCATCGTGTTGAAGGCATCGTCATACGAATAGAAGGTCTCGTTGCCGGTGTGCAGGATGAGGAGCGGGTAGGGCAGCCGGCCCCAGATGCGGCCGCCCTCCAGGCGGTAGCGCGACCAGCCCAGGGCTCCCAGCTGCACACGCTGGTCGATGCGTGCGATGGCCTTGTAGTATTCGTATCCGCTGCCGAGCACCCCGGGGATACCGACGGCGCCGTAGAACTCCAGGATGGGCTTGAAGGTGCCCAGGCTCACCCGCCGGAACTCGCCGCTCACGTACTTCTCGCCCCAGGCGAAGCGGGTGTTGAGGGCCACCTCCAGGCTGGTGATGCTGGGGACCTCGTCGAGGGTGAAGCCGTTGTTGAAGGAGGGACGCAGGTAGCGCAGGTCGCCGCGGGGGAACAGGTTGCGGTGGCGGATGGTGAGCTGGTGGTTGAGGCCGGTGAAGGGCTCCAGTTCGTAGGAGAAGCGCAGTTCGTCCACCAGCGTGAGCTTGTTGGCGGGGTTCCGGCGGAAGGTGCTGCTCAGCACGTTATCCGACCGGAAGGCGCTCTGGCTCTGGCCCAGCTGCTCGATATCGTGCCGCAGGTACAGACCGGCCAGCTGGCGCGGCTGCTTGGTGATGAAGGTCTGGCCCCCCACCATGCCCTTGAACGACCGGTCCAGCAGGCCGTAAGCCAGATAGCCCTCAAGCTCGGTGCGCCGGCTCCAGTCGTTGCTGGTGCGCAGACCGGCCCGCAGGCGGCCACCCTCCACCGCGTTGAAGCTGTACAGGGTGTAATAAGGACCGTACTCCAGCGGCCCGGCCGGGTAGTAGCCGGTGACCAGCATGTTCACCAGGTCCACGAACGTGCGGAAGCGCGGGATGGTCTGCACGGTGTCCACCATCTCGTAGATCGTGGACTCCCGCTCGTTGAGCGGTTCATGGCGGTGAGCCTCCCAGTAGCCTGGTGCGCTGGTGGCGCTGTCCTTCTCCATGCGCACCAGCTCGGCCCCCTCGTAATAGGAGGGATCGGCCGGCTCGTTGATGGTGAAGTTGCGGTAGGTGGCGGTGCGCCGGCCGTAGAAGCCCTTGGTGCGCCGGCGGAAGATGCTGAGGTCCACCACCAGGGCATCGCGCGTGAGCATCCACACCTCGTTCTTCACGGGCTCGTACTGCTGCTCCACCCAGAAGCCCTGCACGTAGTTGAGGTTGATGGCCTCGGGGAAGCCCGCCTGCACACGCTTCACCGCATAGGCGGTGTCGGCGATCCACATCTCCCCGTCGAAGGCCAGCTCGCTGCGCCGCTTGGGATGGAACTCCAGGCGGTAGCACCAGTTGGTGCCCACCCAGGCGCTGTCCGTCAAGTAATAGTCGTAGAACAGACGTCCACCGTCGGCGATGGGGCTGATGAAGTTCTTGCCGAAGAGCACCAGGAAGTTGTCGTAGATGTTGACGTTCTGGTACATGTCGCCCATCAGCAGCGAGATGCTCTGGTTGTTGATGCCGCTCTGCTTGGTGGCACGGATCACCTCACGCTTGGTGCGGGGCTGCTGGCGGTAGTGCACCTCGCTGAGCGACTCGCTGATGAAGATGGGCAGGTAGGGCTTGGCGGCCGTGCTGTCCATGTGGTCGAACACGAAGCGGAAGGGCTTCCACAGCTTGTTCTCCACGAAACGGCGAGTCAGGTTGTTCACGTCGAACTCCACCTTGTTATAGGTCTCGTGGCTGTAGTAGGCCAGCTTCTCCCGGTTGTTGGCGGGCTTGTTGGCCACCACACGGTCCAGGATCTCGAAGGCCGGGTTGCGCTGCTGGGGCCTGATGGTCACCTCCTGCAGCTCGGCCGTGCCCGCATCCAGTGCGAAGTCGATGCGCTGCTCCCGGTCGCGCCGCACGGCACGCACCTGTGCGGCGTAGCCCAGCATGCTGGCCCGCAGCGAATCCGTGGCGTAGTAGGTGTCCAGGGCGTAGTGGCCGTCCATGTCGGTGGTGGTGGCCACGCGGCTGTTGACGAAGCCCACGTTGACGAAGGGGAGCGGTTCGCCGGTGCGCGCGTCGGTCACCGACCCCGAGACGCGGGTGGTCTGGGCCCATGCCCCGGTGCCGCAGGCCAGCAACAGCACCGCCGGTGCGGTCCGCTGGAAAATGCGCAGGACGTGTCGCAGGGCCATCGCCGGCATGTCAACGCGCTTGTGCGATGGAGGTTGCCGGTCTTTCGGCGGCCAGCGCCCGGCGCTCCACGCGCGCGGCCAGCAGGATGCTCACCTCGTAGAGCACCAGCAGCGGCAGGCTCACCAGCACCTGGCTGGTGACATCGGGGGGGGTGATCACCGCGGCCACCACCAGGATGCCCACGAAGGCGTGGCGCCGGTATTTCCGCATCACGGTCGCGCCCATCAGGCCCAGCCGGGCCAGCACAAGCACCGCCAGGGGCAACTGGAACATCACCCCGGTCCACAGCGGCACCGAGGTCATCGTGCCGATGAAGCTGTCCAGCGCGATGGTGTTGCGCACGGCCTCGCTCACCTTGTAACCGCCCAGGAACTGGATGCTCATGGGGGCGATGACAAAATAGCCGAAGAGCACCCCCAGCAGGAAGAGCAGGCCCGCGAAGACCACGGCGGAACGGGCAGCGCGCCGCTCCCGGTCGCTGAGGCCCGGCGCGATGAAACGCCACACCTCCCACAGCACGTACGGGGAGGCGGCCACCAGCCCCGCCACGAAGCTCACCTTCAGGTGGGTGAGGAACTGCCCGCTCATGCTGATGTTCTGCAGCTCAAAGCCCAGGTCGCGGATGCAGAGGGACTCGCCCATCCCCAACCGCTGGCTCAGGGCGCACAGGGCCCGGTAGGTGATGAAGCCCGGGTCGCGCGGGGCCAGCACCACCGTGTCGAACACAAGCTCCTTCCAGAAGAAGGCCACCAGCATGGCCGCCAGGATGGCCACTGCGCTGCGCATCAGCGCCCACCGGAGCTCCTCCAGGTGCTCCAGGAAGGTCATTTCCTTGTCGGCCACGTTCCGCTGACGCTCTTTTTCGACGAAGGGCCAAAGATAGCCGGGGTGGCGGGCGGGCCGGTCCGCCCCGGCATGCCTTGAACAGCCGGGCGTGGCAACACGATGCCCCCTGGCGGCGTTACCTTGGTCCGGCCCAAGACGGCGGTGCCGGGTACGGAAAGATGCCGTACCTTGTAGTGCACCGGCACACGGCACATGCAGCGTACGCAACAAGCGATGATCAACGTCGATCTGACCCCTCGGGAAGCCCTCGAGCAATTCTTCGGATTCAGCACCTTCAAAGGCCAGCAGGAGGCCGTGATCAAAAGTGTCCTGGAGGGACGCAACACCTTTGTGATCATGCCCACGGGCGGTGGTAAGAGCCTGTGCTACCAGCTGCCCGCCCTGATGAGCGAGGGCACGGCCATCGTGGTGAGCCCGCTCATCGCCCTGATGAAGAACCAGGTGGACGCCGTGCGCAGCTTCAGCTCCGAGAGCGGTGTGGCCCACTTCCTCAACAGCTCCCTCACACGCAACGAATCGATGCGGGTGAAGAAGGACATCAAGGACGGCCGCACCAAGCTCCTGTACGTGGCGCCCGAGAGCCTCACCAAGAAGGAGAACATCGAGTTCCTCAGCGACATCCACATCAGCTTCTTCGCCATCGACGAGGCGCACTGCATCAGCGAGTGGGGCCACGACTTCCGGCCGGAATACCGCAGGCTGCGCACCATCTTCGACGAGATCAAGCGGGTGCCGGTGATCGCCCTCACGGCCACGGCCACCGAGAAGGTGCAGGAGGACATCCTCAAGAACCTGGACATCCCCGACGCGGTGGTGTACAAGTCGAGCTTCAACCGCCCCAACCTGTACTACGAGGTGCGGCCCAAGCAGATGGTCGCGCGCGAGATCATCCGCTTCGTGAAGCAGCACGAGGGCCGCAGCGGCATCATCTACTGCCTGAGCCGCAAGAAGGTGGAGGAGATCGCCCAGCTGCTGGTGGTCAACGGCATCAAGGCCCTGCCCTACCACGCCGGCATGGACGCTGCCCAGCGCGCCGACCACCAGGACCAGTTCCTCATGGAGAAGGTGGACGTGATCGTGGCCACCATCGCCTTCGGTATGGGGATCGACAAGCCCGACGTGCGCTTCGTGGTGCACCACGACATCCCCAAGAGCCTGGAGAGCTACTACCAGGAGACCGGGCGCGGCGGGCGCGACGGTGGCGAGGGCAAGTGCGTGGCCTTCTACAGCTACAAGGACATCGAGAAGCTGGAGAAATTCCTGCAGGGCAAGCCGGTGGCCGAGCAGGAGATCGGCAAACAATTGCTGCAGGACACGGTGAGCTATGCCGAGACGAGCATGTGCCGCCGCAAGTTCCTGCTCCACTACTTCGGCGAACAGCTGCCGGGCGACAACTGCGGGAGCTGCGACAACTGCGTGAACCCGCGCGAGGCCTTCAACGCCACCGAGGACCTGGGCGTGCTGCTCGAGGCCGTCAAGGAGAGCAAGGAGCGGCACCGCGCCAAGTTCATCTGCGACCTGCTCACGGGCACCGAAAGCGCCGAAATGAAAACGTACAAGGGCGCGGCGCTCGAGAGCTACGGGCGGGGCTCGGACCACGAGGCGCATCACTGGCTGGCCATCGTGCGGCAGGCCGTGGTGGGCGGCTTCCTGCACAAGGACATCGAGACCTACGGCATCCTCACGCTCACCGACCTGGCCCGCAAGTTCCTCAAGAAGCCGTGGAAGGTGGAGTTCGTGCGGGAACGCGACTACAGCGACTTCGACGAGGGCGACGAGCCCATGGGCAAGGGCGGCGCGGCGGCCGATGAGAAGCTCATGGCCATGCTGAAGGACCTGCGCCGCACACAGGCCCAGAAGCTCAAGCTGCAACCCTGGGTGCTCTTCGGCGACCCCTCGCTGGAGGAGATGACCATGCGCTACCCGGTGACCATCGAGGACCTCACGCAGATCACCGGCGTGGGCCCGGGCAAGGCCCAGAAATACGGCAAACCGTTCATCGAGCTGATCAAACGTTACGTCGAGGAGAACGAGATCGAACGCGCCGAGGAGGTGGTGGTGCGCAGCGTGGTGAACAAGAGCGGCAACAAGGTCCACATCATCCAGAACATCGACAAGCGCCTCTCGCTGGAGAGCATCGCCCGCAGCAGGAACCTCAGCATGGTGGACCTCATCGCCGAGCTGGAGAGCATCGTCATGAGCGGCACGCGGCTGGACATCAGCTACCACCTGGACGAGCACCTCGACCCGGACCTGCAGGAAGAGGTGATGGACTTCCTGCGCGATGCGGAGAGCGACGACCTCGAAGCCGTCATCGACGAATTCGGCGGCGACGTGAGCGAGGAGGACCTCCGATTGATGCGGATCCGCTTCCTGAGCGAAGTGGCCAACTGAACAACCTCGCGATCAGGGGCGCGACCCAACACCTGCGGCCGGTAGCCGGAAGCCAAAGCAGAAAGTTGAAAGCTGAAAGCGGGAAGCGGGAGGCCGAAAGCTGGAGGCTGGAAGCTGGAAGCTGGAGGCCAACGCCGAAAGCTGAAAGTTGAAAGCTGAAAGCGGGAAGCGGGAGGCTGGAAGCGGGAGGCCGGTGGCCGAAAGCTGAAAGCTGAAAGTTGAAAGCTGAAAGCGGGAGGCCGGAAGCTGGAGGCTGGAAGCTGGAGGCCAATGCCGAAAGCTAAAAGCTGAAAGCTGAAAGCTGAAAACGGGAAGCGGGAAGCTTGTGGCTGGAAGCGGGAAGCCGGTGGCTGGAGGCCGGAGGCCAACGCCGAAAGCCGAAAGCTGAAAGTTGAAAGCTGAAAGCGGGAAGCGGGAGGCCGAAAGCTGGAGGCCGGAAGCTGGAGGCTAAAGGCGGGAAGCTGGAGGCCGAGACCATCTCCCAACAAACCTCCGCTCACCCCTCCTCCAACTCCCGCAACGCGCCCCAGGCCATCATCCCGGCCCCGAGCGCGAGCGCATCCTCGTCGATGTCCATCTCGGCGCGATGCAGGCCGCTCTGCGTGCCGGGCTTGGCGGGGTTGCCGGTGCCAAGGCGGAAGAAGCATCCGGGCATCACATGCGTGTAGTAGGCGAAATCCTCGGCGCCCATGCGGATGTCCATGTCGATCACGTTGTCCGCCCCCACGAACTCCACGGCGGCCGCACGGATCCGCGCGGTCAGGTCCGGATCGTTCTTCACCACCGGCGATCCCTTCACGATACGGAAGTCCACCGAGGCGCCATGACCTTCAACGATGCCGCGACCCAGCGCGGGCAGCAGTTGATGCAGTTCAGCCCGCCAGACTTCGTCGAAGGTGCGCAGTGTGCCCTCGATCCGCACCGTGTCGGGAATGATGTTCGTGGCGCCGTCGGCGATCACGCGGCCCAATGAAAGCACCATGGGTTGGCCGGGCCGGTTGCGGCGGCTCACCACCTGCTGCAGCGCGAGGATCAACTGGGCGGCCACGGGCACAGGGTCGATGCACAGGTGCGGGGAGCCCGCATGACCGCCCCGTCCCTGCACGGTGATGTACAGCTCATCCGCCGCCGCCATGAAGGGGCCCGAGCGGAAGCCAAGCCTGCCGGTGGGCAGTTCGGGCGTCACATGCTGGCCGAGGATCCCGGAGGGCCGCGGGTCGTTGAACACGCCCTCGGCCACCAGCAGCGATGCGCCACCAGGCTCCTTCTCCTCGCCGGGTTGGAACACGAGCATCACCGTGCCGCTCCATGCGGACCGCAGCCGATGCAACGCGATGCCCGCCGCGAGCACCATGGCCGTGTGCGCATCGTGGCCGCAGGCGTGCATCACACCCGGGTTCGTGGAGCGGTAGGCGTCCTTGCCCGTCTCGGTGATCGGCAGGGCGTCGAGGTCGGCGCGCAGCGCGATGCAGGCCTTGCTAGGGCCTTTCCCGCCGCGCACCAGGCCGATGGCCCCGGTGCCCCGCGCCTGGGGCGTGAGGCGGCCCACACCCTCGCGCACCTCGATGCCTTCGGCCCGCAGACGCTCCACCACGGTACGCACCGTGTTCGTCTCCTGGAACGAAAGCTCGGGGTGGCGGTGCAGATGCCTGCGCCAGCCGATCATGTCGGCCTCCAGTTCAGCGATGGCGGACTTGATGCGGTGGATCACTTGCCGAAGATGAGCTTCATGGACGCCGCGAGCATCAGCAGGCCGAAAACGCGCTTGACGATGTCGGTGGGCAGGCTGAGGGCCATGCGGCTGCCCAGGTAGCCCCCCACTACGAAGGCCACGGCGATGAGGCCCACGGCCCGCAGGTCCAGCGGATACTGGCGGTGGTAGTTCCAGGCGGCCACGGCCACCACCGGCAGCACGAGCACGGCCAGGCTGGTGCCCTGGGCCTGGTGCTGCTCGTAGCCCATGAGCCACACCAGGGCGGGCACCATGATGATGCCGCCGCCCACGCCCACGAACCCGCTGAGCACCCCGGCCAGCAGGCCGATGAGCAGAAGCATGCCGATGGCGGTGGCGGACATGGCTCAGATGTCGAGGCTGAGGGAAAGATGGAACACCGGTTCAAGCACGCGGCCATCGTCCACGCCCCAGGCCCAGTCGGCGCGCACGAAGTAACCCAGCAGGCGCGCGCGCACCCCCAGACCGTAGCCGCCCACGATGGGCTCGCGCCGGTTCTTGATGGTGATGAGCAGCGGGTTGCTGTTCACCACCTGCTGGTTGAAGGTGTTCTCCTCGCTGTACGGGTCGGGACCGGTCCAGGCCACGCCGAGGTCGCCGAAGGCCACCAGTTGGAAGTTCTGAAGGAAATCCGAGCGCATGGGCCTGTTCACCAGGTAGCGGAAGATGGGCCAGCGCACCTCGGTGTTGAACACGCCGAAGGAGGTGCCGTTGCGGGCATTGTAATAGAAGCCGCGCATCGGGGTGGCGCTGCTCTGGTAGTAATAGTTCTGGCTGAAGTCGATGGGGATGCTGTTGTCCACCCGGGGGAAGAGCCAGTTGTCCACCCCGCCCAGGAAGTGGATGATGCGGCGGTGGCCCAGGCTGGTGGCGCCGGCGAGCCGGTTCACCAGCATCAGGTCGCGGTGGATGCGCAGCGAATGGCGGGCGTCGAGGCCGAGCACCTGCATGTCGCTCCGGCCCTCATCGGGCTGCACGTAGTACTCCCCGAAGACCTTGAACTTCCATCCGGTGTAGAGGTTGAGGCCGCGGGGCACCGAGCTGTCGAACACGTACTCGAGCTTGCCACCCACCATCTGGTCGTTGAAGTTGGGCTCCTGCAGGCTCAGCAGGTCGGTGCTCTGCAGCACATAACGGTCGTGGCGGTACAGCAGGGAGGCTCGCACGGAGGCCAGTTCGCTGAAGGGCCAGCTCACCTGGTAGTTGGCCAGGTGGGTGAGCACCTTCACCACGCCGGCCCTGGAAACACCCTGCATCGCCCGCCGCTGCACCGTGAACCGCTTGTCAAGCCGGCGCTTCAGGTTGATGTAGGTGAGGAAATAGTCGTTGTTGTTCAGGTCCAACGCCAGGCGGAGCCCCCCGACGAGCTTGTGGTCCTCGAAGAGGTCGCTGATACCCATCTGGATCATGCCGCTGAGACCGGGGTTGAGGTTGCCCGCACCGGTGAAGGGCTGGTAGAAGGCCGCGTTGTAGCTGTTGTCCACCTGGGTCAGGACGGCGTCGGTGGCGAAGTTGACGTGGTAGTTGCGCTGCTCGGGGAACTGCAACGGGCGCTCCGCCAGGGTATCGCCCGGCGCGGTGGGTGCGGCCGCGTTCGCGACGGTCGGCGGCAGCGCCTCCAGGGGTCGTGCCGGGGGCGGTGCGCTCTCGTCGCTGAACTGGTAGTTCTCCACGTTCACCGGGTCGCCCGTGGGTCGCGGCACGCGGGGCGCCACTTTCACCACCTGGTCCAGCGGGTCGCCTAGGTCGCTCAGGGGCGTGCGCTTCTCCGGGCCTTCGCCGGTGGCCCCCTCCTCCTCCCCGCCCCCGGCGGCCGCGGCGACGGTGCGGCCCATCCGCAGGTGGTAGCGGCCGTTCTCGAAGACCAGCTCGGCAAGGCGGCCGCTGCGGGCGTGCACATCGTGCTCCAGCACCGACCGGCGGCCGCGGCTGAGGCGGTCGTTGACCGCGAAATAGCGGTAATGGATGGTGGTGTCCACATGGCTCACCACGCTGTCGTACCGCACCCGGTAACGGTCGCGCAGGCCCGAGCCATCGCCCAGGTAGGTGAAGGCCGTGCTGTCCAGCGGCATCGGCGCCGATTCGTCGGCGTAGCTGGTGCTGGTGAGCCTCCGAACCAAAGTGGAGCGCGACGCCAGGTCGTACAGGAAAATGTCCTTGTGCCCGTTCACCAGGGCCACCTCCGCATTGGCGGGCTGGCTGCGCAACGTGTCGTCGGTGCGGTCGCTGGAGAACAGGATGCCGCGCCCGTCCAGGGTGAAGCTGGGCTCCAGGTCGTCGAACTGGTCATTGGTGAGCTGCTCCTGCCGGTTGCCCACGGGATGGTGCAGGTACAGGTCGGTGCGGCCCTCGCGCACACCGCTGAAGACCATGGTGCGGCCATCCGGCGCGTAGGCCATGGAGAGGAGCTTCTCCAGCATCAGCACCGGCCGTTCGGAGGTCTTGCGGTCGTCCAGGGTGTAGGTGCGCAGGTACAGCTCCCCTTTGCGCTCCGCCGCGTAGCTCAGGGCCCTGCTCCCGGGATGCCAGGCAAGCACCGGGTAGCTGCGGTCCACGATGCGGTCGATCCGTTTGCCCGCCTTGGCGATGCGCCAGGTGCGTTGCTCGGAGAGGTCGCGCACGAACACCTTGTACTGGCCGAGCTCGTTGGTGACCCATGCGGCGTAGCGCCCGTTGGGGCTCAGCTTGAACTGGGACAAGGTGCTGCGTTTGCGATGGCGCAGGGGGATCTCTTCCAGCACGCTGGCCTCGCGCAGTTGATCCTCCTTGGTGAAGCGGTCGCGGTAATGGGCCAGGCAATCGGCGGCGAGGTCCTTCAGCGGCACGCCGAGCACGTACACGAAGCCGCTCTCCACGTTGCGGCTCACCCGGGTCATGTACAGGATGTTGGGGATCACGCCCTGGCCGTACACATCGGCCACATAGTTCCAGATGGCCTGGCCCATGAGCACGGCATCCTCGCCCTCCAGCCGGTTGAACCGGTCGTACCGCCCGGCCAGGACGGCATCGCGGAGCCGGCTGGACCGCACACCGTCCATGGGGCCGGAGACATGGGCCACGAGCCCCTTGGTGAACCACTCGGGCAGGTTCATCAGGGTGCTGTTCTTGAGCACCTCGCGCCAGTTGCCGCCGTACATCATCTGGTCCAGCATCACCTGGGCCAGCCCGCTCCGCACCTGCCGGTCCAGCAGCGCGTGGTCGCCCTCGAAGTACACGAAGACCTTGGTGCCCACGATCCGCGTGACACCCCCCACGTTGTACAGTTCATCGCCGGTGATGCCGATGTTGCTCTGCCGGAAGTCCGACTGCGAGTTGTAGACGATGAACTGAACGCGGTCGTCCAAGGCGATGTCCAACAGACGCTCGAGGTCCTTGAGGTGCTTGTGCCCACTGAGGGCCACGTAGCGGGCCAGGTCGCGACCGCCTTTGTAGAAGTAGGTCTCCAGCCTCTCGAAGCGGTAGTACTGCCACAGGAAGTCCTGGTACTGGACACGGTTCTTGCCGTAATCCTGTTGGGCGCCGTTGTAGAACTGGCCGTGCGCGGCCGTCACGGCCAGGGCGGCGAGGGCGAGGAGGGCGGATCGGATCGGGCGGGGCACCGCGATGAAGATAGCTACATTGGGGCGCCCTGGTCGGCACGCCCCGTGCGAAGTTCAGGGTTTTCCGGGCATGCTGCGTTTCGAGGTCTTCGTGTGCAACCCCTTCCAGGAGAACACCTGGCTGGTCCATGACGGCCGGGAGGCGCTGTTGGTGGACCCGGGGTGCTGGAACACGGCGGAGGAACGTCGGCTGGAGGCCTATGTAACGCAGCATGACCTGCGCATCGTGCGTTGCCTCAATACGCACGGCCACATCGACCACGTGCTGGGCAACGCCTGGGCCCACCGGCGTTTCGGGGTGCTGCCGGAGATCCATCGGGACGACCTGGAGCTGCTGCGGCGTGCGCCGGCCGTGGGTCAACTGTACGGCGTGCCCTGCGAGGCCTCGCCCGGGCCGGGCGGCTGGCTGGAGGACGGGGACACCGTGCAGCTGAACGACCACCGGTTCGAGGTGCTCCATGTGCCCGGCCACAGTCCCGGCCACGTGGCCCTGTATTGCCGCGAAGCCGGTCGGCTGGTGGGTGGCGATGTGCTGTTCCAGGGCAGCATCGGCCGCACCGATCTGCCGGGCGGCGACATGGACCAACTGCTGCACAGCATCCGCACCCGGCTGCTGGTGCTGGACGATGCCGTGGTGGTGCACTGCGGGCACGGCCCCGACACCACCATCGGCGCCGAGCGCAGGAGCAACCCTTTCCTGCGGCCCTCGGTCGTGCGCTGACCCCGGCACGCAACCCGGCCTACGGGTGATAGCCGTCCTGCTTGTACACCTTCTTCTTTCCTTCCAAGGCGTTGGGCTTGATCGCCGGCGGACAGGCAAAGCCCTTCGGGTAGCGCAGGAACAGGAAGCGGATGCTGAGGATCAGCGGGCGATGGCGGCTATTGAACCATTGCAGCTGCCCGAAGCCCTTGTCGGCCGGGACCACGCTCACCACGGGCGTCTCCAGGGTGGGGATGATCAACAGGCGACCGCGGGTCCGGAACCCGTAGCCCACCTTCACATGCGCCTGCCCGATGAACGAGGGTGGCAGCTCCTGGTCGGCCAGCACCACCGGGTCGCCCACGTAGCTGCGCGCACTGCCCACGTCCAGGTCCGCGTTCACCCCCAGGCTCAGCTGCACGAACTGCCGGTCGGTGGTCTGCACGAACTTGTTGGCGTTCACATGCGCGCTCAGGTACTGGTCGCGGAAGGTGCCCGAGCCGGGGAGCACCACGGACGAGTCGGTCTCGTTGGGTCCGTACCGCAGCACGCCGATGTGGTCCTGGCGGCCGTTGAGGCCCTTGTACGCCAGGCCGAAGTCCCAATAGTCCAGCACCACCGGGTCGCGCGTGGCGTGGAACCAGCCCACCTCCACGTACGGGCCGAAGCGGCCGTTGGGGTCGAAGGTGGCCGTGTACGTGGTGTCGGCGTTGCGGAACAGTTCACGCTCCTGGTCGCCGAAGCGGGCCAGGGTGTAGGTGGCCCCCAGGCCGAAGTAGAGCCCGCCACGGCGCATCTTGCCGTCGGTGGGGATGATCTCCGGGCGCTTGCGCTCGAACAGCCGCTGGGCGGTGAGCTGTGCGGGCAGCGAGAGCAGCAGCAGGCCGGCGAGCAGGGATCGCATGGAGCGAAGGTGGGGGGGCATGCTGCATGAACGACGGGGAGGCCCGTCAACGTATGAACGATCGCCCGTGGGCGGAGCGGATCTCACAACAACCCCAGCACCTTCTCTTCCACGGCACGCTGCACCGTGGGGTCGGTGTCCCACCGGTCCACCACCCCGTCCATGGCCAGCACCTCCTCCATGATCCGGTCGTGCCGCAACCCTTCGCGCCAGGCGTCGGCATAGGGGATGTCGCTGAACTTCACCTGGCTGTACAGGGGCAGCCATCGGCCGGGGTGCCGGGCCTGGATGCTGCCCTCGATCCTCCTGCGCAGCAGGAAGCGCGGATCGGCCACGAGGTCGCGCATCTCCACGAAGTTGCGCAGGCTCAGGTCGGCGATGGCGTCGCCGTTGGGTTTGCGCGCGGTGGCGTAGCGGTGCAGCACCTCGTGCCAGTTGTCGTCGCCGTGCTCGTTCAGCAGGTCGTTCAGCACCTTGCAGTCCTCGTAACCGGCGTTCATGCCTTCGCCATAGAAGGGAACGATGGCGTGGGCCGCATCGCCGACCAACGCCACGCGGCCGTTCACCTGCCACGGGTCGCAGCGGATGATGACCAGGCTGCTCTGCGGGTTGCGCAGGTATTGTTCCACCACATCGGGCACCAGGGGCTCCACATCGGGGAACTGCTCGGCGAAGAAGCGCCGCACCGCCTCCTCCCCCTGCACGGTGTCGAAGCCGGGGCTTTGTGCGGTTGCGTGGTGCGGCATGAACAGCGTGCCGGTGAAGCCTCCGTCCAGGTTGGCCAGGCCCATGAGCATGAACCAGCGCCGCGGCCAGATGTGCAGGCAGTGCGGGTCCATCTTCGGCGTGCCGTCGGGGTTGGCGGGGAAGGCCACCTCCTTGTAGTCGTGTTCGATGTACTCCTGGCCGTAGGTGAACCGGCCGAGCATCATCCTGCTGCGCACCGCGCTGAAGGCACCGTCGGCCCCGAAGACCACATCGGCCTTCACCTGCACCTTGTCGCCGTTGTGGTCGAGGTCGCAGGTGGCGTTCTCCAGGTCCACGTCGAGGCAGCGATGGTCGAAGAAGAGCTTCACGTTGGGCAGCTTCTCCGCTTCGTTCAACAGGCGACGGTTCAGCTCGCCGCGCGAGACCGACCAGATGGCCCGGTTGTCGATGCTGTACGGCACGCGGTTCAGGTGGCCCTCCCGGTCGTGCGTCAGGCGGGCATGCACGGGCACGGTGATGGCCTTCACGGCCTGCTCCACCCCGGCGGCGCGCAGGGCGGTCCACCCGCGATGGCTTACCACGAGGTTGATGCTGCGGCCCGCGTACACATCGGTGCGGCGCGGGTCGGGGCGGCGTTCGTACACGCGCACGGCATGGCCGCGCCTGGCCAGGAAGATGGCGAGCAGCGATCCCACAAGGCCGCCCCCAATGATGGTGATGTTGCTCATTCGTGGTGCAGGATCAAAGGTGAATGGAAGTTGATGAATGGCGAAGTGTCGAACGCAGGCAGGCCAACGGTGCATCCATTCGCCCTCCACCCTTGACCATGGGGACCCACCCGCCGATCACCCTTCCACACATTCAGCAAGTGCCTCCCCGAACCTGTACACATCCTCGAAGCTGTTGTACATGGGCACGGGGGCCATGCGCAGCACGTCGGGTTCGCGCCAGTCGCAGAACACGCCACGCGCGGTGAGGCGGTCGAAGATGCCGCGCCCATCGCCGTTCACCAGGATGGACAGCTGCGCGCCGCTCTGTGCGGGGTCCTGCGGGGTGATGATGTTGAACATTCCCCCATGCGTGTCCGAGATGCCTTCGATGATCCAACGCAGGTAACCCGTGAGGTGGATGCTCTTGGCCCGCAGGCGTTCCATGCCCGCGCGGTCGAACTGCTCCAGCGCCACACGATGCACCGCCATGGGGAGCACGGGGGCGTTGCTCACCTGCCAGGCTTCCGCCGTGGGCATGGGTTTGAAGGTGCGCTCCATCCTGAAGCGTTCCCGCTTGTCGTGCCCCCACCATCCGGCGAACCTTGGAAGCTCCGTGCCCAGGTGCCGTTGATGCACGAAAGCCCCGGCCACACCGCCCGGACCGCTGTTCAAATACTTGTAGCTGCACCAGCAGGCGAAGTCGGGACCATCGTCGTGCAGTTTCAGGTGCAGATTGCCCGCGCCGTGCGCCAGATCGAAACCGGCGAACGCACCCACCTGGTGCGCCGCGTCGGTGATGCCCTTGAGGTCGAAGGCCTGTCCGGTGAGGAAGTTCACACCGCCGAAACAGACCAGCGCCAGCGCATCGCCCAGTTCGTTGATCTTCGCGATGATATCCTCCGGCCGCAACGTGTGTTCGCCGGGGCGCGGCCGCACCTCCATCAGGCACTGGTCCGGGTCCAGCCCGTGGAACCTGATCTGCGAAGCCAGGGCGTAGGTGTCGCTGGGGAACGGGCGCTGCTCGGTGAGGATCTTCACACGCCTGCCCTTCGGGCGATAGAACGACACCAAAAGGAAGTGCAGGTTGCTGGTGAGCTGGTTCATCACCACCACCTCCTCCTGCAACGCGCCCACGAGCCGGGCGGTGCTGGCGGTGAGTTCCTCGTGGTAGCTGTACCACGGATGCTTCGCGCGGAAATGGCCCTCCACGCCGAGTCCCGCCCAGTCGTCCAGTTCCTGCTTCAGTGCAGCGGCGGCGGCCTTGGGTTGCAGGCCGAGCGAGTTGCCGGTGAAATAGATGGCGGCACGGCCATCGTGTTCCGGGAAGAGGAACTCCGTGCGGAAGGGGCGCAGCGGATCGGCCGCGTCTTGGGCTTGGGCGTAGGCCAGGCTGTTCTCGAAGGTCATGTGCACGGCCAAAAGTAGCTGCCCGGGCGGGCCGCGGGGGATCAGGTCGCCGCGGCCAGGGCCACCACCAGCGGGGGCAGCAGCAGGGCGCCGTCCAGCAGCAGCCCGAAGTGGAGGGCGCTGCGCGCCGGTGTGCTTCGGGCCACCAGCACGGCGATCGGAAGGTAGGCCAGGGCCGCCACGGCAAGGCCCGTCGATCCCGGGGCCGCCGGGTGCCCGGCCGACCAGGCGGGTGTGCCGAACGCCAGGGCGGCGAGCGCTGCCGCCGGGCAGAGCATGAGGGCGGCCGCCAGGGTGCGCGTGCCCCGCGATCCCAGCAGGTGCGGGAGGGTCAGCACGGTGCCGCGGTCGATGTCGCGATCGCGCAGGTCGAACACCATGGCGATGGCCATGAAGAAGCACATCTGCATGGCGAACAGGCCGGCGGTGCCCTGCGGAGGTCGCTCGTTCACCCCCGGCGTTGCGGGCAGGCCCACGGTGACCCAGGCCCAGCACGCCGCGATCAGGAAGACCTTGAGCAGCGGCACGCGCCGCAGGCCGAGCGTGCGTCCTTTCGTCCAGCGGGCGGGCACCACGTACAGGGCCACGGCCAGGGCCACGGGGGCGCACCGCAGCGCGAGCACGCGCAGGTGGTCCCCCGCCACCACAACGGCGGCGGCCACGGCCAAGGCGGCGGCGGCGAGCAGACGGTCCGCATGTTGGGCCGCCCAGCGCAACTGCGGCGCCTGGCCCATGGTGGGGTGCCCTGCACGGGCGGTGCGCATCACGGCATACCCGATGAAGGTCGCCAGGGCCGCCAGTACGGGCACGCGCCAGCCATCGCGGCCCATCAGGTGCTGCATCAGCCAGGTCTGCGCGGCCGCGCCGCAGGCCAGCCACACATGGCCGTACACCAACAGCCGGAGCACGCGTCCGCGGATGCCCGCGTCCATCGGCCTCAGGGATCCAGGTTGGGGTTGATGACCAGCTGCCGCACCGCCAGGCCGACGGCCACCCCGGCCACGGTGCTGTACAGCGTGCGCAGCACCCGCTTGGTGCGGCCCGTGCTGGCGTAGCCGGTGGCATAGTACGGGTCGCCCTCCATCAGCGGGTCGCGGACGGAACCCGGGGTGACATGGACCCGAGGCAGGGCCATCACCCCGGCGTACAAGGGGGGCAGCAGCAGCGACATCACCTCCAGGTCCAGGGCCATCACCGTGCCGGCACCGAAGGCGAAGCCCCCGATCATGGGCCACAACGGCCGGTAGCCGTCCCGCGCATCCTGCTCACCCTTGATCAACCACCGCATCTGGTCCACGGTGTAGTCGTTGCCGAACACCGTGTCCATGAAGTACCACACCCGTTCGTGCCCCAGGCTGTCGGTGACGCTGAAGACGCTCTCGGTGGGCTCGCTGCGTTCGATGAGGCGCGCACCGCGGGGCACCTGGTAGCGGATCTCCAAAGTGCTCTGGCCCAGCACACGGCCCTCGATGGTCTGGCCGTTCATCAGCAGGATGCGGTCCTGGGCCGGAAGCTCGATGCACAGCAGCAGGGTAAGGAGCCAGGGGAAGCGCATCGGAAGCGGCCAAAGATAGGCGGCGCCGAACATCGTTCCGGCCGCGTCGCTGTTGGGGAAAAGGTCAGCCCACGGGCCCCGGGCACCCCGTATATTCGCCGCGCCTTCAGGCAACCCCATGAACACAGTGACCTACCACGAGCGCCACATCGGCCCCAATGCCGCGGACACCCGGACCATGTTGCAGGCCATCGGCGTGGCCACCCTCGAAGAACTGATCGACCGCACCGTTCCCCAAGGCATCCGGGCGAAGGGCGCACTGGGAACGGGCCCGGCGCTCACCGAGCAGCAACATCTGGAGCACATGGCGGCGCTGGGCGCGAAGAACAAGGTGTTCCGCAGCTACATCGGGCTGGGGTTCAACGGCACGGTGGTGCCGCCCGCCATCCTGCGCAACATCTTCGAGAACCCGGGCTGGTACACGGCCTACACGCCCTATCAGGCCGAGATCTCGCAGGGCCGGTTGGAGGCGCTGCTCAACTTCCAGACGATGTGCAGCGACCTCACGGGCCTGCCCATCGCCAACGCCAGCCTGCTGGACGAGGCCACGGCCATCGCAGAGGCCATGCACATGCTGCACGCCGCACGGCCGAAGGAACTGGCCGGCGCGAACAAGTTCTTCGCCGACAAGGGCCTGTACCCCCAGAACATCGAGGTGCTCCGCACCCGCTGTGCGCCCATCGGTGTGGAGCTGGTGGTGGGTGATGTGAGCACGCTCGACCCCACCGACGGCTACTTCGGCATCGCACTGCAATACCCCGCGATCGATGGCAGCGTGAACGATCACCGTGCGGTGGTGAACAAAGCCAGGGCCGCCGGGGTGCGCACCGCCGTATGCGCCGACCTGCTGTCGCTGGTGCTGCTCAGCCCGCCGGGCGAGTGGGGCGCCGATGTGTGCGTGGGCAACAGCCAGCGCTTCGGGGTGCCCATGGGATACGGCGGTCCGCACGCGGCCTTCTTCTGCACCTCGGAGGAATACAAGCGGCTGATCCCCGGCCGCATCATCGGGGTGAGCCAGGACCGCCGCGGACGTCGCGGCCTGCGCATGGCCCTGCAGACGCGCGAGCAGCACATCCGCCGCGACAAGGCCACCAGCAACATCTGCACCGCCCAGGCCCTGCTGGCCGTGATGGCGGGCATGTACGCCGTGTACCACGGACCCGAGGGGCTCAAGCGCATCGCGCGCAACGTGCACGCGCACACCCGCCGCGTGGCCGACGCCGCCAAGGCCCTGGGCCTCCAGGTGGTCAACGGCAGCTTCTTCGACACCATCACCCTGGGCGGGGCCGATGTGGACAAGGTGCGTGCGGCGGCCGTGAAGCGCGGCATCAACTTCCGGTACGACGGCGGACGGATCGGCATCACCCTGGACGAGACCGTGGGGGAAGGCGACGTGCATGACGTGGTGGCCGCGCTCGCCGAAGCGGTGGGCAGGTCGGCACCGGCGGCGGCGGACAACGGCGCGAGCATGGCCGTGCCCGCGGACCTGCAGCGCACCAGTGCCTTCCTCGCCCACCCGGTGTTCAACACGCACCACACCGAGCTGGAACTGCAGCGCTACATCAAGAAGCTCGAGAACAAGGACTTCAGCCTGATGCACGGCATGATCCCGCTGGGTTCGTGCACCATGAAGCTCAACGCCGCCAGCACGCTGATGCCCTTGAGCCGGCCCGAATGGAACGCGCTGCACCCCTTCGCGCCGGTGGACCAGGCCGAAGGGTACCAGGAATTGTTCCGGACGCTGAGCGACATCCTGGCCAAGGCCACCGGCTTCACCGCGGTAAGCCTGCAGCCCAACAGTGGCGCGCAGGGTGAATACGCCGGGCTGATGGTGATCCGCGCCTACCACGAGGCCCGCGGCGAAAAGCACCGCACCATCGCCCTCATCCCCAGCAGCGCCCACGGCACCAACCCCGCCAGCGCGGTGATGGCCGGCATGCAGGTGGTGGTGGTGAAGGCCACCGCGGACGGGCAGATCGACGTGGCCGACCTGAAGGCCAAGGCCGAACAGTACAAGGACACGCTGAGCTGCCTGATGGTGACCTACCCCAGCACGCACGGCGTGTACGAGGCCCCGATCCGGGAGATCACCGGCATTGTTCACGCCAACGGCGGCCTGGTGTACATGGACGGCGCCAACATGAACGCCCAGGTGGGGCTCACCAGCCCCGGCGAGATCGGGGCCGACGTGTGCCACCTGAACCTGCACAAGACCTTCGCCATCCCGCACGGCGGAGGCGGCCCCGGCATGGGCCCCATCTGCGTCAACGACAAGCTCAAGCCCTTCCTGCCCGGCCATCCGCTGGTGCGCACCGGTGGGGACAAGGCCATCCCGGCCGTGAGCGCCGCACCCTGGGGCAGTGCCCTCATCCTGCTGATCAGCTACGGCTACGCCCGGATGCTCGGGGGGGCGGGCCTCACCGACGCCACGCGCTACGCCATCCTCAACGCCAACTACCTCAAGGCCAAGCTCGAGAAGCACTACCCCATCCTGTATGTGGGCGATCAGGGCATGGTGGCCCATGAGATGATCCTGGACTGCCGCGAGTTCAAACGCACCGCCGGCATCGAGGTGGGCGACATCGCCAAGCGCCTCATGGACTACGGCTTCCATGCCCCCACGGTGAGCTTCCCCGTGGCCGAAACGCTGATGGTGGAGCCCACCGAGAGTGAAGGCAAGGCCGAGCTGGACCGCTTCATCGAGGCCATGGTGAGCATCCGCCGCGAGATCGCCGAGCTCGAGAACGGCCAGGCCGACAAGGCCGACAACCTGCTCAAGATGGCCCCGCACACCGCCGAGGAGGTCTGCGGCGACACGTGGAGCCATCCGTACAGTCGCGAGCGGGCCGCCTTCCCCGTGGGCGTGAACCGCGACTGGAAGTACTGGCCTACCGTGAGCCGGGTGGACAATGCGTTCGGCGACCGCAACCTGGTGTGCACCTGCCCGCCGGTGGAGGAGTACGCCACGACCGAGGCCTGAGCGCGACCCACCGTCCGTCCCCGAACGCACCGTTGCCCATGGGGCGGTGCGCGCGTGTCGCCTGAACCGCGACCTTCGATGGTCTGTGGCCGCCTCAACCGTTCGCGGAAAGGCCCCGGTTCCGTCACATTCCCACGACACAGCGCGGGATGGTGCCCGCAGTTTTGGCCCGGTCCGGCAACCAACGCCGCGGCCGTAAGCCGATGCAGCGATCCATCCTACACGCGCTCCTCACCCTCGCACCCACCCTCCTGTTCGCCCAAGGCGACAGTTCCCCGGCCCCATCCTCCTGCTGGAACGTCAGGACCCTGAACACGGCCGTCGGGTCCCATCGCCCCCCGGCCGGCACAACGGACGAACGCGCGGCCGCCGTGCTCTGGTCCGAGGACTTCGAGAACGGGCTGGGCGCCTGGACGGTGAACACACAGACCGGTGCGGTGACCTGGCAGCTCACCAGCACGGGCAACACCGGCGGATACACCCCCGGGCCATTGCAGAGCACCACCGGCTATCCGGGCGGCAGCTGGGTGGTGGCCGATTCGGACCTCCAGGGTACTGCGGGCGTGGCCGAGAACAGCACCCTCACCTCCCCGCCGATCACCGGCCTGGACACGGTGCCCTTCATGCTCCTGCGCTTCGAACAGAGCTTCCGCCAGCTGAACAACGACATCACCCAGGTGGAGGTGAGCGCCGATGGTGGCGTCAACTGGACGGTGTTCCCGGTGAACGGCGAGGTGCCCGGCAACCAGAGCACACCGGGCGCCCCGGTGGCCCAGACCGTGCTGCTCAACATCAGCGACGCGCTCAACGGCGGCTCGGGCGACATCCGGATCCGCTTCCACTGGCTCAGCCTGGAAGGCTTCACCTACAGTTGGCAGGTGGACGACATCGCCCTGCTGACCGTGGAGGCGAACGACCTGCGCATGCTGTCGGCCACCTACGCCGATTGGAGCCCGGACGAGCCCGACTTCAACGGGCTTCCCTACACGATCTATCCGGTGGACGAAGTGCGCGAACTGAAGTTCAAGGCGCTGGTGGTCAACAACGGCTCCCAGGCGCAGACCAATGTGCGGCTCCGGGCCGACATCGACGGGCCGGGGACCAACAACACGGTGCTGTACAGCGCACCCGTGGTGCTGCAGCCCGGGCAGATGGACAGCCTGTACATCACCGGATACACCCCCGTGGCCACGCCGGGCACCTTCCTGCTGAACCTCGAAGTGGTGCAGGACCAGGCCGAGGACCTGCCGGACGACAACGCCAGGACGTTGCGCTTCGACGTGGGGACCGACCGCTTCGCCCGCGATGAGGACGCCATGCAGGGCGACCGCGACAACGGGGGCGAGGCCTACGAACTGGGGAACTGGTACCATATCCGCAGCACCAAGACCCTGTACGCCATCGACGTGGCCCTGAGCGCGCGCACCGATCCCGGGACCCTGCTCACCGCCTCGGTGTACGACGAGGACCTCGGGCTGCTGATGGGCGCCCTGGAGCATGAGGTGCTGGCCAGCGAACTGAACCTGCAGGGCGAGCACGGGTTCATCACCCTTCCGCTCATCGCGCCGGTGGAGCTGGAGGATGGCCGGGACTACTTCGTGTCCATGGGGCACTACGGCGGCAACGAGGAGCTTTGGGTCGCCACCAGCGGCACCAGCGCACCCCAGAGCTCGCTGATCCTCGACGGAGGCTCCGGGCAGTGGTTCTACGTGACGGTGACGCCGATGGTGCGCATGAACTTCGACCCGGCCGCCGCGCTGGACGAACGGACCCTGGGCGGAACGAGGCCCACGGCCCTGCCCACGGTGTTCGACGAAAGCACCCTCGTGCGCTACGAACTGGAACGTGCCGCCCCGGTGCGCTGGGAGCTGCGCGATGCGCTGGGACGCCTGGTGCGCCAAGGGGATGAGGGCACGCGGCCCGCCGGTATGCACGGCATCGTGGTGGATGGTGCGGGGCTGGCGCCGGGGGTGCACCTCTTCACCCTGATCGACGGCGAGCGACGGTCCGTGATCCGCATCGTGCGCAACGGGGCGCGGTGATCGGACATTCGCAAGCGGCGGAGCCCCCGGATGACGGGGGCTCCGTGCATTGCACCCGGGCTATCTTTGGCCGCCATGACGCGCTTCCCCCTCACCGGCCGCCTCCGCCTGCGGACCCTGGCCGGCGTGTTCCCCGTCGCCCTTCTGCCCACCCTCGCCATGGCGCAGACCTGTGCGTTGACCGAGGAATTCCAAGGGCCGGCCGTGCCCGCGGGCTGGGACATCGGTCCGGACGTGGAGCGCCTCGACGCGAACGGTGCGGGCACCGGCGAGTTCGTGCCCGCCTGGCGCGTGGGCACCAGCACCGAAGCCAACGCCGGAGGCTATTTCCCCGTGCCCGAACGGCCGGTGGACAACCGGTTCATCATGGCCAATGACGATGCTTCGCCCTGCGACTGCGACCTGGACAGCGCCCGCCTCACCACCCCGCCCATCGACCTCAGCACGGCGGAACACACCCTGCTCACCTTCCGCTATTACATGGACGGCGCCTACGGAGGCGACAGCGCGTGGGTGGAACTGAGCCTGGACGGCAACACCTGGATGCGGGTGGCCGACCTTGCCGCAGGCAACGACTGGCAACGGGCCAGCGTGGACCTTGCATCCGCCGACGGAGCCTCCGCGGCACGGCTGCGGTTCCACTGGACCGACCGCGGTGCATGGGCCTCGGGCCTGGCCCTGGACGATGTGTGCGTACGTGGCCGTGCCGCGCACGATGTGGCGCTGGAACAACTCGCCTTCGGGAGCCTGCACAGCTCACCCTTCAACAGCACCGACGCCGGGCTCGACCCTGCCGAGGTGCCCGTGACCCAGAGCGGCTCACCGACCATCTCGGTGGTGGTACGCAACCGCGGCCACCTGCCCCTGTTCGGCACGCACGCTGCGGTGGACCTGGCCTTGAACGGCGGACCCCTGGGTACCTGGTATAGCGACACCCTGGACGTGCTGGCCCCCGATGCTGCCGACACCCTGTTGGTGCACACCGGTTGGACACCGTCCGGTCCCGGCAGCCTCACGGCGTCCGCCACGGTCCTCACCGGCGGCTCGGAGGACAACCCCGGCGACGAGGGGGCGTCGGTGGAACGCCGGCTCACCGCCGCCGGCTGGGCCGATGGCGACGGCTCCTACGCCCAGCGCACCGGGCCGACCCTGGGCGGGCTCGACGCCGGAGGTGCCGGCTATCTGGCGGGTTGCCGGTACGAGTTCCCGGCGGAAGGCCAGGTGCACGGCATGGGGGTGCGCTTCGACGCCGGGACCCAGGCGGGTGCACGCATCATCGGGCGGCTCCTCAACCCCGACCTGCAACCCATCGCTTCCACGGACACCATCGTGGTCACGGATGCGGATGTGCAGACGGGCCTGGCCTGGGGCTGGACCTTCCTGCCGTTCGACACGCTCGTGGAGGTGGCCGCCGGCACGGACGTGCTGGCCCTGATGGAACAGGTGCCGGACAGCGGGATGGTGCGCCTGGCCTCGGGCGGGGAAGTGCGCCCGGGCACCGCCATGATGCGGGAGCTGGGTTCCGCGGCGTGGACCTATCCGCTGCGGGCACCGCTGGTGAAGCTGCACCTGAGCCCGGTGGCCGTGGCGGTACCCGAGACCTCGTCCGAACTGGGCCTCCGGCTGCGCCAGGACATCACAAAGCTCATCATCACGGCGCCCTGGGTCATCGGTCAGGTGCGGGTGCTGGACCCGGCCGGGCGCATCGTGCACGTGGAGGGCGCCCGTGGCCCTGCGGCCGAAGTGGGGCTCGGCGGCCTTGCGCCCGGGGCCTACCTGCTGGAAGTGACGGGCGGATCGCACAGGGCCACCGCCCGTTTCGTGCATTCCCGGTAGGGCGCAACGCATACCCGCTTTCGCAAGCGAACGGACGGGACGGATCGTGGGCCGGGTGGTTCGTGCGATCTGACGAACGGCCGATCGGGCGAGGCAGCAGAGTTCCTACCTTGGGCGTCCTTAAATCGGAACAACCTCCAAAACAATGGTCACTCGATACACTGCAGCCCTTTCGTTCCTGGGCCTCGCCGCCCTGGCGAACGCCCAATGGGTCCGCACCGCGCCCGCCCGTGCGACGTTCGGTCCGGACCGCTCCGTTCCACAGCAGACCAAGCCCATGAACCTCGGCCATGCCAAGGTGGGCGGTGATGTGGTCTTCTATGAGGACTTCGCCAACGGCCTCGCCGGCAACAACGGTGTGGGTGCCTGGACGCTTTCCGGTCCTGACGCCAGCATCTGGGTGCATCACTACACCGGCCCCAACGGTGCCTACAGCGATCCCGTGCAGGAGATCATCCAATCGGAGACCGCGGCCAACGGCTTCATGCTGTTCGCGGCCGATTCGGCCAACTGCACCTGGTCCGGCCAGACGCCCACGCCCAATGCCACCTTCGTGAACTGGGAGGGCTCCCTGGTGAGCCCGGCGATCGACCTGAGCGCCACCCCGTACGTGCAACTGCAGTTCCAGCACGCCCACCGCTATTGCTGCGGCGATGCCCCCTTCTTCGTGGAGGTGAGCACCGACGGCGGCGCCACCTGGCCGAGCCGCTTCGATGTGAACCATGGTACGGCCGCCAACATCGGCGTGGACATCGACACCCGCTCGGTGAACCTCACCCAGGCGATCGCCGGCAACCCGGCCAACGTCATGATCCGCTTCTTCTTCGACGGCACCACCGCAGGTACCTCCCACTACTACTGGCAGGTGGATGATGTCCGCATCATCGAGCTGTACGAGTACGACCTGGCCATGACCGGTGCCGGCGCCGCCCAGACCCAGTGGGATGCGGCGACCGCCCTCACGTACGATTCGCTGCGCTATTCGATCTACCCCTACAGCCAGCTGCGTCCCATCGGCCTGAACATGACCGTGCTGAACAACGGCTCGATGACCCAGACCGGCGTGACGGCCAACTTCCTGGTGGAGCGTGCCGGCACCACCGTGCTGGACCAGGACCAGAACATCGCCACCTTCAACGCCGGGGAAACGCAGACGATCTTCGTGAACCCGGATTTCACCCCGCCCGCCACGGCCGGCACCTACGACGTCACCTGCTCCATCAACTCGGCGCAGACGGACAACACCCCGGCGGACAACAGCGGGGAGGTCTCCTTCGGTGTTTCGGAGTTCGACTACGCGCGCGACCTGGGCACGGTGGCCTCCTATGAGGAAGGCAACGGCAACAACGACCCGTACGAGATCTGCAACGGCTTCCACATCGCCAACGCGACCGACCTGTACGCCATCAACGTGGCGCTCCGCAACGGCGGCACGGGCACCGTGGGGCTGCTGATCCGCGGCACGCTGCGCGCCGGCGACCTCACCACCATCATCGCCCAAACGCAGGAGCACGAGATCGTGGCCAGCGACCTCAACGGTGCGAACGGCAACAAGTTCATCCCGCTGGTGTTCGACACGCCGCAGCCCCTGGATGCCGGCAGCGACTACATCGTGTGCCTCGAGCACTTCGGCGGCGGTCAGCTCCGTACGGGACAGAACGGTGTGAGCGAGGTGCAGACCTCCTTCATCTACTTCGACGGTCCCAGCGGCCTGGACTGGTACTACACCACCACCACGCCGATGATCCGCATGAACTTCAACCCGACCGTGGGCATCACCGATGCCGACCGCGTGGGTGGTGTGGGCCTGGGCCAGAACATGCCCAACCCGGCCGATGCCAGCACCACGGTGACCTTCGACCTGCAGGAGGCGGCCGCCACCAGCCTGGAGCTGCGTGACCTGAGCGGCAAGCTGGTGCGCACCGAGGACCTGGGCAAACGCGGCGCCGGTGCCCATCGCGTGACGATCAATACGTCCGACCTCACCGAAGGCGTGTACTTCTACACCCTCACCGCCGCCGGGCAGCGCCTGAGCAAGCGGATGACGGTGGTGCACTGACCCGCACACCTTGCATTTGGAGGCCCGGCCCAGTGCCGGGCTTCCTCTTTCATGCCCGGTGTGAAAAGGTCGCGCACCCGACGCGTCCGATCCAGGACGGTCGGATCAGGCCTCCCCCAGCAGGCCACGGCGTGCCTGCCGCATGAGCTCGCTGGCGAACACGAAAGCCTTGAGCTCCTCGTTCTCCGAGGCCAGCAGGGCCTTGCGGTCCCCGGTCCACCAGCAGCGGCCCGTATGCAGGAAAAGGATGTTCTGGCCCGTCTCGATCACCGAGTTCATGTCGTGGGTGATCACGATGGTGGTGGTGCCGTACTCCTCGGTGATCTCCTTGATCAGCTCGTCGATGAGGATGGAGGTCTGGGGGTCGAGGCCGCTGTTGGGCTCGTCGCAGAACAGGTACTTGGGGTTCATCGCGATGGCCCGGGCGATGCCCACCCGCTTCTGCATGCCGCCGCTGAGCTCGGCCGGGTACAGGCCGTCCTTGTCCACGATGTTCACACGCTCCAGGCAGAAGCGCGCCCGCTTCACCATCGCTGATGCCGTCATGCCGGCGAACATGCGGAGCGGGAACATCACGTTGTCCAGCACTGTCATCGAGTCGAACAGCGCCGAGCTCTGGAAGAGCATCCCGATCTCCTGGCGGATCACCCGCTTCTCGCCCAGGTCGAGCTCGTGGAAGGGCCGCCCATCGTAGAGGACACGGCCCGAATCCGGCCGGTGCAGCCCCACGATGCACTTGGCCAGCACGCTCTTGCCGCTGCCGCTCTTGCCGATCACCTGGTTCACCACCCCCTTGGCGAAGGTGGCCGTGATGTCGGTAAGCACCTGGGCACTGCCGAACCGCTTGCTGAGCCCGATGACCTCGATCATATCAGCAGCACCTGGGTGAGCAGGTAGTTGGCGATCAGGATCACAACGCTGCTGAACACCACGGCGGTGGTGGAGCTGCGGCCCACCTCCAGCGCACCGCCCTTGGTGTGGTAGCCGTGGTAGGCGGCCACGCTGGTGATCACGAAGGCGAACACCACCGTTTTGATCAGGGCATAGGTGACGGTGAACGGATCGAAGTCCCACTGCAGGCCCTGGATATAGTCGTTGGGGGCCACCACGCCGGTGAGCGTGCTCACGGTCCAGCCACCGAAGATGCTCAGGAACATGCTGATCACGATCAGGAAGGGGTTGATCAGCATGGCCGCGATGATCTTGGGCAGGATGAGGTAGCTGGCGCTGTTCACCCCCATGATGTCCAGGGCGTCGATCTGCTCCTTCACGCGCATGGTGCCCACTTCGGCGGCGATGTTGCTGCCCACCTTGCCGGCCAGGATCAGCGAGATGATCGTGGGGCTGAACTCCAGGATCACGCTCTGCCGCGCGGTGAAACCCACCACATAGCGCGGGATCCATGCGGCGTCGATGTTGCTGGCCGTCTGGATGGTGATCACCGCGCCCATGAACACCGAAAGCAGGGCCACGATGCCCAGGCTCTTCACGCCCAGCTGGTCGACCTCCTCCAGCACCCGCCGCCCGTACAGGCTGGTCCGCTCCGGGCGGCCGAACACCTGGCCGAGGAACTCGAAGTACCGGCCGATGTGGAAGAGGATGTTCATGACCTGCGGGGCTAAAATAGGCTCCCGGAGCCGAGCGTCGGGGCGGCCCGCCGGAAGGGCATGGGGTGTTCCCCTACCTTTGGCGACCATGTCGCCGCACCGGTCCATGCGAACGCTTCCGGCCCTGCTGGGCGCTTTGCTGCTGCTGGCCCCGCTGTTCGGCGGATGCGCCTCGCAGCCCCCCTACGGGGCCAAACGCAAGCGGGGGCGCAAGTGCGACTGCCCCAAGTGGGACCACCGCCCACCGACCGGGCCGCGCGATTGGAAGCATCATGCCTGGGCCCTGCCGCCCGGACCCCGACCCGTGGCATGAGGTGGACGAACGGACCGGATGCGCTGCGTGACCGGCTGCCTGCGGGTGCCGTGCCGGTGGTGCTGGAGTGGCTGCGGCACCACCGGGTGCAGGTGCGCATCAGCGCGCCCCGCCGCACCAAGCTCGGCGACTACCGCAGCCCCACCGCCCTGCGGCCTGCGCGGATCACCGTCAACGGCGACCTCAACCCCTACGCCTTCCTGGTGACCTTGGTGCACGAGTTCGCCCACCATGCCACTTTCGAGCGCTCCGGCCCCCGGGTTCGGCCGCACGGGGAGGAATGGAAACAGGCCTACGCCGAACTGATGCGCCCCTACCTGGCACCTGCCGTGCTGCCCGACGACGTGCGGGCCACCCTCGCCCGGCACCTGACCGACGCGGCGGCCAGCAGCTGCTCGGACCCCGCCTTGGTGCGGGTGCTCCGCCGGTACGACGACCGCCCCACGCCATTGCTGGAGGAATTGCCCGAGCGCACCATCTTCCGCCTCAAGGACCGGCTCTTCGTGAAGGGCCCGGCACGACGTACCCGCGTGGCCTGCCGATGCCTCAACGACCGGCGGCTCTATACCATCGACCGGATGGCCGGCGTGCAGGTGGAGACGCCCCTGCGCACCGCGGCCGACCCCTGGTGAACGACACAAGCAGCGATGACCGACAACCATACCTATTGCGTGATCATGGCCGGTGGCATCGGAAGCCGTTTCTGGCCGATGAGCCGCACCGCCCGCCCCAAGCAGTTCCTGGATTTCCTGGGGCTGGGCCGCACCCTCATCCAGCAGACCTTCGACCGGTTCCTGGCCATCTGCCCCCCGGAGAACATCCTGGTGGTGACCAACGCGGCCTACGCCCCCATCGTGAAGGAACAGCTTCCGCAGCTGAAGGACGACCAGGTGCTGCTTGAGCCCGGCCGCCGCAACACCGCGCCCTGCATCGCCTACGCCAACCACGTGATCGCCAAGCGCGACCCGGAGGCCCGCATCATCGTGGCGCCCAGCGATCACCTGGTGATGAAGGAGGCCGATTTCCACGACACGGTGCGCCTCGCCGTACAGCACGCCGCCTCGCACGATTGCCTGGTGACCCTGGGCATCATGCCCAGCCGACCGGACACGGGCTACGGCTACATCCAGTTCACCGATGATGCCGGCACCAGGCACCCGCGGGTGAAGCGTGTGCGCACCTTCACCGAAAAGCCCGACCACGAAACGGCTTTGCGCTTCATCGGCAGCGGGGATTTCCTGTGGAACAGCGGCATCTTCATCTGGACCGTGAAGAGCATCCGCAAGGCCTTCCGGCAGCACCTGCCCGACATGGAGCGTGCCTTCGAGGCCGGACACGACGCCTATGGAACGCCCCGCGAAAGGGCCTTCATCCAAAAGGTCTATGCCGACTGTGCGAACATCAGCATCGACTACGGCATCATGGAGAAGGCGGACAACGTCTTCGTGGTCACCAGCGATTTCGGATGGAGCGACCTGGGCACCTGGGGCAGCCTGCATACGCACCTGCCGCTCGATGAGGCCGGGAACGCCGTCGTCGGGCAGGATGTGCGGCTTTACGACTGCGCACGCAGCATGGTCCACGTGCAGGACCAACGGCTGGTGGTGCTGCAGGGCCTGGAGGATCACATCGTGGTCAGCACCAAGGACGTGCTGTTGGTGGTGCGCAAGCACGATGAACAGAAGATCAAGCAGTTCGTGAACGACGCCACCGCCGAGTGGGGGGACCGATACGTATGACCGGTCCCGGCGCAACCGGCCTCCCCGCCTACCTTCGCGCGCCCTGCCGCCCATGAGGACCGTCGATCACCGGACCGTTGATTCACCGGAGGCACTGGCGCGGATGACCGACGCGCTGGCCCATGCGCCCGTGATCGCCCTGGACACCGAGGCCAGCAGCTTCCACCGGTACCGGGTGCGGGTGTGCCTGGTGCAGGTGAGCGACCGCGAGCACACCTGGCTGGTGGACCCCTTCGCCACCCCTGAATTGACAGGGCTCGGCACGTTGCTGGCCCGGCCGGACATGGAAGTGGTGATCCACGACGCGGATTTCGATCTGCGTCTGCTGGCCCAGGAGCACGGCATCCGCGTGGAGAACGTGTTCGACACCCTGGTGGCCGCCGAGCTGCTCAACGAGCCCGAGATCGGCCTGGCCTCCCTGCTGAAGAAATACATGGGCCTGCATGTGGACAAAAAGTTCCAGAAGGCCGACTGGAGCAAGCGCCCCCTGCCCGATGCGATGCTGGACTATGCGGCCGGCGACACCGCCCACCTCATCGCCCTGCGGGACATTCTGGAAGGGCTGCTCAAGGAGAAGGGGCGATGGAGCTGGGCCCAGGAGGAATTCGCCCTGCTCACCGACGCCCCTTTCGACCTGCCGGTCAACACCGAGCCCGGCTACCTGCGGCTGAAGGGGGCCAAGCTGCTCAAGCCGCACCAGCTCGCCATCCTGCGCGAGGTGCATGCCTGGCGCGAGGGCGTGGCCGAGCGGCTGGACCGTGCGCCGTTCATGGTGCTCGGCAACGAGGTGCTGCTCGGCCTGGCCAAGGAGCCTCCCGCCACCGGGAACGAACTGGCCCGACGCCCGGGTGTGGGGGACAAGGTCTTCGCCCGCCACGGCAAGGCCATCCTGGACGCCGTACGCCGCGGCGCCGCATTGCCCAAGGACCAGTGGCCCCGGGTGGAACGCCCCAAACGCTGGGACCGGGATCCCGACCACGATGAGCGGCTCAAGCGTCTGAAGGCCGTGCGGGACCGGCTCACCACCACGAACGACCTGCGCATGGGCATCGTGGCGAGCAACCTCCTGTTGCAGGAGATCGCCCGCAACAAGCCCGCCGACCTGCAGGCCCTGGCCGCCCTGCCGGGTGTGCGGCGTTACCAGGTCGAGCTTTTCGGCTCGGACCTATTGGCCGCGATCTGAACGCCTGTGATCTTTCTCACGGCCCCGCGAAAGGGACCGTTCTACGTTTGCATGCTCCTGCCGACCGGCACCATGACCCGACCCGCCACCCCGCCCCATGAGCCTTGAACCGCTCGGCCATGCCGGGGCCTTCATCATGGGCCTGTCCCTGGGGCTCATGGGCGGTGGCGGGTCCATTCTCACCGTGCCCATCCTCGTGTACCTCTTCGGGCAGGATGCCGTGACGGCAACAGGGCTATCCCTCTTCATCGTGGGCGCCACCAGTGCGGCGGGGTTGTTCAGCCATCATCGGCAGGGGAACATCCACTGGCCCACGGCCGCCATTTTCGGCGCCGCATCCATGGCCAGCGTCTTCGTCGCCCGCCATTGGCTGGTGCCCGCCATTCCGGATCCGGTTTGGCAGGGGAACACCTTCATCCTGCGCAAGGACGCCACGCTGCTCATCCTTTTTGCGGCGACCATGTTTGTTTCGGCGGCCCGGATGATCCGCGGAAACAACCCGGAAGGCGCGCACCCTGTCAGGCCCAACGTCGTGCCCTTGGTGGCCATTGGCCTTGGGACGGGCCTGCTCACCGGGGTGCTCGGTGCAGGTGGCGGATTCCTCATCGTCCCCGCCCTGGTGCTCCTGGTCGGCATGGGCATGAAGCACGCGGTGGGCACCTCCCTGCTGATCATCACCGTGAACTCCTTCGTGGGATTTTCGGGCGACACATCCGTCCATTTGGCAGAACACACGACGATCCTTCTCCCGATCCTGAGCCTGGCCATCCTGGGCATCGTTCTTGGAAGCCGCCTGGCCACCCGTACCCGGAACGAAAGATTGCGACCGGCCTTCGGCTGGTTCATTCTGGCGATGGGTACGTTCATCATTGCCCACGAACTTTACACCATCGCCGCTTAAGGCGGCACCAAAGACGAAGATCATGAAGATCGAACAGATCTACACTGGCTGCCTGGCACAAGGCGCGTACTACATCGAAAGCGATGGCGAGGCCGCGGTGATCGACCCGTTGCGCGAGCCCCAACCGTACATCGACCGGGCGGCCAAGGATGGCGCCAAGATCAAATACGTGCTGGAGACCCACTTCCACGCCGACTTTGTGAGCGGCCATGTGGACCTGGCGGAGCGCACCGGCGCCACCATCGTGTACGGCCCCACCGCACAGACCGGGTTCGCCGCGCATGTGGCCACCGACGGTGAGAAGCTCAAGCTGGGCAAGGTCACCATCCAGGTACTGCACACGCCCGGCCACACCATGGAAAGCGCCTGTTACCTGCTGCTGGATGAGAACGGCAGGCCGCACTGCCTCTTCAGCGGCGATACGCTCTTCATCGGCGATGTGGGCCGCCCCGACCTGGCACAGAAGGCAGGCTCCCTCACCACCGAAGACCTGGCCGGGCACCTCTACGATTCGCTGCACAACAAGGTCATGCCCCTGCCGGATGACGTGATCGTGTACCCCGCGCACGGCGCCGGCAGTGCCTGCGGCAAGAACATGAGCAAGGAGACCTCGGACACCCTGGGCCACCAGAAACAGGTGAACTACGCGCTGAGGGCCTCCACCAAGGAGCAGTTCATCCAGGAGGTCACCGAGGGCATCCTGCCGCCGCCCGCCTACTTCCCGCAGAACGTGGCCATGAACCGCGGCAGCATCCCCAGCCTGGAAAAGGTGAAGGAGCACGGCCTGCGCGCGCTGACGCCGGAGCAGGTGGAAATGGAGGTGGAGAGCCAGGGTGCGCTGGTGCTGGACACGCGGCCTGCACAGGTGTTCAAGGACGGCTTCGTGCCGCGCAGCATCAACATCGGTCTGCGGGGCGACTTCGCACCGTGGGTGGGCACCATGATCCCGGACGTGAAGCAGCCTCTTGTGCTCGTGGCCGAGGAAGGCAGCGAGGAGGAGGCGGTGACGCGCCTGGCCCGTGTGGGCTACGACAACGTGCGGGGCTTCCTCAAGGGCGGCATGGCGGCTTGGACCGCGGCAGGACGTGAGGCGGACACCTTGGAGAGCATCTCCGCCGAGGAACTGGCCAGGCGCATGCGCACCGGCCGTTTGAACGTGGTTGACGTACGCAAACCGGGAGAGTGGAACGCCGAACATCTGGAGCACGCCCGCTTCGCACCGCTGCAATACCTCAACGATCATCTGGCGGAGTTCGACCGGAACGAGACCAACTACATCCACTGTGCAGGGGGCTACCGCAGCATGATCGCGGCCTCGGTGTTGAAAGCGCGCGGCTACCACAACGTGGTGGACGTGGCCGGGGGCTTCACAGCGATCAAGCTGACCGACCTGCCGGTCACGGATCTCGTATGCCCCAGCAAGACGGTGCAGTAAGGAAGGGTTCCCGCACGATCCTTTCCCCCGTGACAAGTGGGTCCTGACCAAGCCGATCCATTACCTTTGAGCGATGTCCGAGATCATCTTCAGCGTGCGGGAATCGCCGGAAGGCGGCCTAGAGGCGGAGGCCTTGGGTGCATCGATCTTCACCGATGGCGAGGACATGGAAATGCTTTTGGCCAACGTGAAGGAGGCGGTGGCCGCGCATTTCGAGGATGCAGAAATGCCCAAGGTGATCCGATTGCATTTCCTCAAGGAGATCGTGATCGCGGCATGAACCTGCCCCGGAACCTTACCGGAAGACAACTTGCCAAGGCATTGGAAAAGCTTGGTTATACCATCACCAGGTAAAAAGGCAGCCATATCCGCATCACGACCGCAGTGAACGGCGAACACCATGTGACCATCCCGGATCACAGGCCGCTCAAGGTGGGAACGCTCGCAGCCATCCTGCGGGACATTGGCGCCCATCACGATCTGGAAAGGGATGCCCTTGTTCGCGAGTTGTTCTGAAGGCTTTTCACTGCAAGCTTTTCCGGCAACCTCCGGACACTTGACCAAGGCCCTTTCCGTGAGGATCATCACCGAGCACCTTCGGCATGGTGCCGACCTTTGCTGGCCGTAACACGAAGGTGATCATGAAGCGTTCCTGGCTGCTCACCCTGTTCGGCATCGTGCTGGGCGCTTTGGCCGGCTGGGCGTACTGGCACGGGTGGGGCTGCACCAACGGCTGCGCCATCACCAGCAGCCCGGTGAACAGCGCGCTGTATGGCGGCCTGATGGGCGCATTGCTCATGAACACCTTCAAGAAGGAACCCGAACAACCGGCCACGGACCGGACCAACACCCCCGACTGAATGTTCCGCACGCTTTTCGGCATGGGCCCCAAGGTGGACCTGAAGGCCCTCAAGGACCAAGGCGCCACCATCCTGGACGTGCGCACCACCGGTGAATATGCCGGCGGCCACGTGAAGGGATCGATCAACATCCCGCTGGACCAGTTGGCCGGCAAGCTGAAGAAGCTGCCCAAGGACAAGCCGGTGATCGCCTGCTGCCTCAGCGGCGGCCGCAGCGGCAGTGCCGTTTCGCTGCTGAAGGCCGAGGGCTACGAGGCCTACAACGGCGGCGGCTGGGCCAGCCTGGACCGCATTCTGAAGGGTTGACGATGGCGAGGTTGCGGCAGTTCGGCTTCATGCGCCTGTTGCGCGCGGCGCTGGCAGTGCTGTTCCTGTTGGAAGCATTGCGCGGGGGCGGGGCGGTGGCCTGGATCCTGGCCGCACTGCTCGGCGCACAGGCCTGGTTCAACGTGGGCTGCTGCGGTACCGCTTGTGCCACACCGTCGGCGAAACGGAGGATCGCCACGGATGTTCAGGAAATACACTTTGAGGAAGTGAAGGCACCATGAGCGCAAAACCCGGTTTCAAGGAGTTGATCAACGGCGACAAGCCCGTGGTGGTGGACTTCTTCGCGGAGTGGTGCGGGCCGTGCAAGGTGATGAAGCCCATCCTGGACGAGTTCAAGGCCGCCATCGGCGACCAGGCCGTGGTGCTGAAGGTGGATGTGGACAAGAACCCGGCCGCCGCGCAGGCCTACCAGGTGCGGGGTGTGCCCACACTGGCCATCTTCAAGAACGGCCGCGTCGTGTGGCGGCAAAGCGGGGTGCTGAGCTCCGAACAGTTGCAGCAGGCCCTACGGCCGTTCCTGTGAAGGCACCCGCTCCCCGGCGTTCGCCAAGTGCACCTGTACCGCCCCGCGTGAAAGCGTGACCAGGCCCTTGCGTTGCAATTGCTGGAGCAGGCGCGTGATCACCTCACGCGGTGAGCCCAGCTCCTGGGCGATGTCTTGGTGCGTGACCTTCAGGTTGGTCTCACCGGCGGCCTGCGCACGTTTCACCAGGTAGTTCCACAGCTGGTCGTCCATGCGGCGGAAGGCCAGGGTCTCGATGGTCTCCAGCAACTCACCGAAACGCTGGGCTTGCGCAGCACCCACGTAGCGCCGCCATTCGGGGTACACCATCCATTCATCGGCGTAGCGCGCGGGCACCATCTGCAGCTCGGCATCCTCCTCCACCACGGCCAGGATCGCGCTGGTCTTGCGCGCTTCGCAACAGGTGAGCGAGAGGGAGCACGTTTCCCCTGGGAGTATGTGGTAGAGGAAGCGCTCCTTGCCGTCCGGGTCCTGGGCCAGGATGCGCAGGCTGCCCTTGGCCACGATCGGGATCTGCGTGATGACATCCCCCGGGCGCATGATCACAGTGCCCGCCGGGTAGGTCCGTCGGGTCACCACGGCTTCAAAGGCCTGTTGGAGCTCGTGATCGGTGAACATGGCAGCAAGGTAATGTCCTGCCAACGCTGGTCCGTGCGCAGGGATCCAGCCACAGGCACAGCTGCACGGAGCGTGCGCTCGCACGTTCTACCGGGACGGAACCGGCTTCACCCGGGGTTCCAACCAGGAACGCACGCCGTCCGCGTCCAGTTGGCCGGTGGCCACTTGGATCACGAGGTCATACTCCGCATCATCTCTTTCACGTACGTCCATATCGTATGTACGTAGGACAAGGCGCATGAGCAGATATCCTGTGCGCTTGTTCCCATCCACGAAAGGATGGTTCTTCACAATACTTTCCAGTATCGCCGCTGCCTTGCCGATGGCGTCCGGATACAGGTCCTCGCCCCCGAAAGTCGCGTACGGCCGGGCCAATGCCGCCTCCAAGCCGCCCATGTCCCGCACCCCTTGGGAACCGCCTGTTGCCGAGACCACCTCACGATGGATCCCCAGCGCCTCCTCCAAGCCGATCATTGGCCCAATCGCAAAAGCAGATCCCGTTTCTCGACCAGGATCTCGCGCAGCGCGATGATCCGCTTCTGCTCCTCAGCGGTCTTGCGTTCGAACTCGATCAGGTAGTCGAGCACCTCCTGAACGATCGCGTCCGGGGCGGTCTCGAGCCTCTTCGAGATCTCGATCTGCTTCTGCTTGTTCGTCATCGCTCTACAAAACTAAGCATGCAGGGACGTGACAACGTCCTACGAACGTGCGGAAGCTCGATACGCATTAGCGGATGGGCCACACCCCCCGGTCCTCCCGAGCCGCCCTACCCCCCGCTCACCATCTTGGCCGGGTCCACCCACTTGTCGAAGTCCCCGGCGCTGACGTGACCGAGCGCGATGGCGGCCTCCTTCAGTGTGGTGCCCTCCTTGTGCGCCTTCTTCGCGATCTCGGCGGCCTTGTAGTAGCCGATGTGCGGATTGAGGCTGGTGACCAGCATCAGCGAATTCTCCAGATGGCGCTTGATGACCGGGCGGTTGGGTTCGATGCCCTCGGCGCACTTGTCGTTGAAGCTCACGCAGGCGTCGCCGATCAGGCGCGCGCTCTGCAGCACGTTGGCGGCGATGACGGGTTTGAACACGTTGAGCTCGAAATGCCCGTTGCTGGCGCCGATGCCCACGGTCACATCGTTCCCCATCACCTGGGCGGCCACCATGGTGAGGGCCTCGGGCTGGGTGGGGTTCACCTTTCCGGGCATGATGGAGGATCCGGGCTCGTTGTCGGGGATCACGATCTCGCCGATACCGCTCCGCGGGCCGCTGCTGAGCATGCGGATGTCGTTGCCGATCTTCATCAGGCTCACGGCCAGCCGGCGCAGGGCACCGCTGAGCTCCACCATGGCATCGTGTGCGGCCAGTGCCTCGAACTTGTTCGGGGCGGTGACGAAGGGCAGTCCGGTGAGCTCGGCGATCTTCTTCGCCACCAGCACACTGTAGCCCGCGGGTGCGTTGAGGCCCGTGCCCACGGCCGTTCCGCCGAGCGCCAGCTCACGCACCATCTCCAGGGCGTTGTTCACGGCGCGCAGGCCGTTGTCCAGCTGCTGCACATAGCCGCTGAACTCCTGACCGAGCGTGAGCGGCGTGGCGTCCATGAAATGGGTGCGCCCGGTCTTCACCACGTCCTGGAACGCCGCCGCCTTCCGCGCCAGGGTGTCGCGCAGCTTCCTCACCCCGGGCAGGGTCACCTCCACGGTGACCTTGTAGGCCGCGATGTGCATGGCCGTGGGGAAGGTGTCGTTGCTGCTCTGGCTCTTGTTGACGTCGTCGTTCGGGTTGAGCACCTTCTGCTCGTCGGTGAGCTTGCCGCCCTGGAGCACGTGCGCGCGGTAGGCCACCACCTCGTTCACGTTCATGTTGCTCTGGGTGCCGCTGCCGGTCTGCCAGATCACCAGCGGGAACTGGTCGTCCAGATCGCCCCTCAGGATCTCGTCGCACACCCGGCCGATCAGGTCGCACTTCTCCTGGGGCAGCTTGCCCAGCTCGGTGTTGGCCAGGGCGGCGGCCTTCTTCAGGTAGGCGAAGGCATGGATGATCTCCCGGGGCATGCTGGCCGGCGGGCCGATGCGGAAGTTGTTGCGGCTGCGCTCGGTCTGGGCGCCCCAGTACTTGTTGGCGGGCACTTTCACCTCGCCCATGGTGTCTTTCTCGATGCGGTGGTCCATTTTCTATGATTGGGTCGAGGCGGTGCCTCGACGGTACTTATTTCCGGTTGATCAGTTCCAGGATCTTCTCCATGGGCCGGCCGATCACGGCCTTGTGGCCCTTGATCACCACAGGACGCTCAATGAGCTGCGGGTTCTCGTGCATCACACGGATCCACTCATGCTCGCTGAGCTCCTGGTCCTGATACCTCCGCACGTACAACGGTTCGTTCTTCCGCACCAGGTCCCTGGCGGGAATACCCAGCTTCAACACCAGCGTTTCCAGCTCGTGGATGTCCGGGACGTCGCTCAGGTAGTCCACCACCCGCGGTTCGATGCCGCGTTCGCGCAGCATCTCCAACACGTTGCAGCTCTTGGTGCAGCCGGGGTTGTGGTAGATGGTGTACTCAGGCATACCGTTGAGCCGACGGTGGGTGAGCAACGGCGGTGGGGCGGCACCCCGGGTCGGGCGTTGATGGGGCCGGGCAGGTCCTGCTGCGCATCACGCCACTTTCTGGCTTTGTCCGTGCTGCATCAGCCAGGCCTTGAGGAATTCATCGATCCCGCCGTTGAGCACATCGTCCACATTGCTGGTCTCGTGGTCGGTGCGCACGTCCTTGACCAGCTTGTACGGTTGCAGCACGTAGTTGCGGATCTGGCTGCCCCACTCGATCTTCTTCTTGCCGGCCTCGATCTCGCTGCGCTTGCTGCGCCGCCGCTCGAGCTCGGCCTCGTAGAGCTGGCTCTTGAGCAGTTGCAGGGCCTTGTTCTTGTTCTCCAGCTGGCTGCGGGTCTCGGTGTTCTCGATGATGATGCCGCTGGGGGCGTGGCGCAGGCGCACGCCGGTCTCCACCTTGTTCACGTTCTGGCCGCCGGCGCCACCGCTGCGGAAGGTGTCCCAGGTGATGTCCGCCGGGTTGATCTCGATCTCGATGCTCTCGTCCACCAGCGGGTACACGTAAACGCTCACGAAGCTGGTGTGACGGCGGGCGTTGCTGTCGAAGGGGCTGATGCGCACCAGGCGGTGCACGCCGTTCTCGCCCTTGAGCATGCCGAAGGCGAACTCGCCGCCCACTTCCATGGTGGCCTGCTTGATGCCGGCCGCCTCACCGTCCTGGTAGTCGAGGATCTTCACCTGATAGCCCTCCTTCTCGGCCCACATGCGGTACATGCGCAGCAGCATCAGGGCCCAGTCGTTGCTCTCGGTACCGCCGGCGCCGCTTGTGATCTGCACCACGGCGCTCAGGGGGTCCTCCTCGGCGCTGAGCATGTTCTTGAACTCGAGCTCCTCGAGGGCATGGGCGGCCTTGGCGTACTGGGCTTCCAGTTCCTGTTCGCTCACCTCCTTGGCCTTGAAGAAGTCGAACATCACCTCCAGGTCGTCCAGTTCGCGGCCCACCCCCTGGTAGAGCTCCACCCAGCGCTTGAGCTCGCGGATCTTCTTCATGGTGGCCTGGGCCTTTTTCTGGTCGTTCCAGAAATCGGGGTCGTGGGTGTACTTCTCCTCCTCGAGGATCAGGCCCCGCTTGTCCTCGATGGCGAGGTAGCCCCGGAGGGCGTCGAGCCGCTCGCGGAGTTCGTCGATCTTTTCGGTGGTGATCATCCGGGTGGAGCGGCCGCGAAATTACGCCTTGCGGAGCAGGCCCCGGTTCAGATCGGGATGTCCTTGCCGGTGGCGTCCAGCACGCGGAAGTCGAGGTACTGACTGGACCCCTCGCCCACCACCTTCACCCACTTGCGCCAGCGCCACCACCACTTTTGGCGCACGCTGGGGAAGCCTTTGGTGAGGTAGGCGGCGATGAAGGGGTGCACCTGCAGGGTGAGGCCGCCGAGGTCCTTCTCCACCAGCAGATGGTTCAGGGCGTTCTCGATGGCGTCGATGATGAGCACGGGCGCGCCCACTTCGCCGGTGCCGCCGCAGGTGGGGCAGCTCTCGGTGGTATCGATCTCCGTCTCGGGGCGTACGCGCTGGCGGGTGAGCTCGATGACGCCGAAGCGCGAGGGCGGCAGTACGTTGTGCTTGGCCTTGTCGTCGGCCATGGCGTCCTTGAAGGCCTTGTGGAGCTCGCGCCGGTTGTTGGCGTCGTAGAGGTCGATGAAGTCGACGGCGATGATGCCGCCCATGTCGCGCAGCCGCAGCAGCCGAGCGATCTCGCGGGCCGCCTCGATGTTGATGTCCAGCGCGTTCTTCTCCTGGTCCTGGTTGCCGCCCTTGCGCGCGCCGCTGTTCACGTCGATGACGTGCATGGCCTCGGTCTTCTCGATGATCAGGTAGGCGCCGCTGGGCAGCATCACCTGTTTGCCGAAGGCCTGCTTGATCTGCCGGTTGACCCCGAACTGGTCGAAGATGTCGAGCTTGCCCCGGTAGGCCTTGACGATGCCGGCCTTCTCGGGGGCGATGCGCTCCAGGTTCTGGCGCACCTCATCGGCCAGGGCCTCGTCGTTGACGTGGATGCTGGTGAAGTCCTTGTTGAGCAGGTCGCGCAGCACGGCGCTGGTGCGGTCGATCTCGCCCAGGACACGCTTGGGGGGGATGGCGCTGCGCAGGTTGTGGAAGCAGGTGTCCCAGCGCTGGAGCAGGTTCTTCAGGTCGGCCTCCAGGTCCTCGGTGCGCTTGCCCTCGGCGTTGGTGCGGATGATGACGCCGTGGTTGGCGGGCCGGATGCGCTGCATGAGCTCCTTGAGGCGCCTGCGCTCCTGCTCGTCCTTGATGCGCGCCGAGATGCTCACCTTGTTGGTGAAGGGCACCAGCACCATGTAACGCCCGGCCAGGGTGACCTCGGCGGTGAGGCGCGGCCCCTTGGTGCTGATGGGCTCCTTGGCGATCTGCACCAGCAAGCTCTGGCTGGCGCTCACCACCTCGGCGATCTTGCCGTCCTTGTTGATGTCGGGGTCGAGCTTCCAGCCCGAGAGGTCGCTGGAGGCCACCGTGCCGCTGACGGCACCTTTGGCGAACTTGTAGCTGTTGCGGTACTGGGGCCCCAGGTCGAAGTAGTGGAGGAAGGCGTCCTTCTCGTGGCCCACATCGACGAAGGCCGCGTTGAGGCCGGGGGCCACCTTGCGCACCTTGGCCAGGTGGACATCGCCCACGGTGAAGCCGCGTTCGGTGCGTTCCCGATGCAGTTCCATGAGCACCGGGTGCTGGCGCCCAGGCACCGAGCGCAGCAGGGCCAGGGCCACTTCGCCGGCGGAGGAGCGTATGACCAGGTCTACGCTCACCGGTGTGCGGTTGTGGGTGGTTCGGGCACGATCCAGGGGGATGTGCGCAGCCGGCACCAGGAGGGCGCGTGCCGCTCAGGGCACGGCCCCGGCGCTTGGCTGAAGCGTCCTACCGGAGCTTCTTCTTGTGGCGGTTCTTCCGCAGGCGCTTCTTGCGCTTGTGGGTGGCCATCTTGTGGCGCTTCCGCTTCTTACCGCAGGGCATGTTCCTGTGCTTCTAATTTGTTCCTCAAGACTTCCAGTGCCTGGTCCGTGGCCTTTTGGGCTTCGGGATCGGGCGTCAATTGCCTGTACCGTGTCAACGCCTCGATGGCCGGCAGGATGCTGTCCATCGAAGCGTAGCTCTGCCCCAGCAAGGACCACGCTTCGGGGAGCGTGCCGGCCGTGTCCAGCTCCACCACCTTGCGGAAGCGGGCCGCGGCCTTGTCCATCTGCCCGCTCTGCAGGCTGAAGAGGCCCAGGTGCCAATGCACTTCGGGCCGTTCGGGATGCTCCTCGGCCAGCTGGCGGAGCAGCATGATGCCCTGCATGGGCTCCTGGCCGTTCACCAGGGCCACCGCCTCGTCCAGGCGGCGTTGCAGGTCATCGGGCACGGCCGTCGCCTGGGTGTCGGCGGGCGCCGTGCGCGGGGTGCGGGGCAGCAGCATCAAAAGAACGACCACCGCCAGCGCCCCGGCCAAGGCCAGGTAGTGGACGGTGCCCCAACGCCTCATCCCTTGGCCGACCGGTTCTTCACCCGGTCGATGAACACGTCCGCCGGCTTGAAGGCCGGCACGTCATGGGCGGGGATGACGATGGTGGTGTTCTGGCTCAGGATGCGGCCGGTCTTCTGGGCACGGTGCTTCACCACGAAGCTGCCGAACCCGCGCAGATGCACGTCCTCACCCTTCTCCAGGCTGGCCTTCACCTCCTCCATGAAGGCCTCGATGGTCGCGAGCACGGCATTCCGCTCCACTCCGGTGCGCTTTGCGATGATGCCGACCAGTTCTGCCTTCGTCATGCCCTTCAGACTTTTTGGGGGCGCAAAGATAGGGTTCTTTCCATACCAAGCAACGCATCTTTGTGCTTGGATGTCAAGCCTTTCTTGGTTCACCCGAGCCGTGGTCGGCTGGTACGCCTCCGGCCACCGCGACCTGCCGTGGCGGCGCACCCGCGACCCCTACCGGATCTGGCTGAGCGAAGTGCTCCTGCAACAGACCCGGGTGGACCAGGGCATGCCCTACTACGAACGCTTTGTAGAGCGATGGCCCACCGTGGAAGCGCTGGCGACAGCCGATGAACAGGAAGTGCTCAAGGCCTGGCAGGGCCTGGGCTATTACAGCCGGGCCCGCAATCTTCTCTCCGCCGCCCGCCAGGTGGTGCACGTGCACGGCGGCCGCTTCCCCGACACGCGTGCCGGGCTGCGCCAACTCCAAGGGGTGGGCGAATACACCGCCGGAGCCATCGCCTCCATCTGCTTCGGCAGGCCCGAGGCCGTGGTGGACGGCAACGTGTACCGCGTGCTGGCCCGCGTTTTCGCGATCGGCACCCCCATCGACAGCACGGCCGGGCAGCGTGAATTCCGTGCGCTCGCCGCCGCCTTGCTGCCCAAGACCGCCCCCGGCGACCACAACCAGGCCGTGATGGAGCTGGGTGCCACGGTATGCGTGCCGCGCGCACCGTTATGCGACCGCTGCCCGGTGTCCCCGCGCTGCCTGGCCCGGCGGCAGGGATGCATCGACCGTCTTCCGGTCAAGGGCGGGCGGGGTCGGGTGCGCGAACGCCATTTCAACCACCTGTGCATCGCCACCGACGGCGGGCTGGTGTTGCGCAAGCGGACCGGCAAGGACATCTGGGCGGGCCTGCACGAGCCGCCCCTGCTGGAATCGCCGCACCCCCTGGCACCGGCGGCGTTCAGGTCCGCCCTGCGCCGCGCGTTCGGTCCGGGCTGGAAGGTGCATGGCCACACCGGCCCGGTGCGCCACGTCCTGAGCCACCAGGTGCTCCACCTCACCTACTGGGAAGTGACACCGCCCAGGTCCTTCGCCCCACCTGCGGATTGGCGCGCCGTGGCCGGACCGCACCTGGACCGCCACCCTGTGCCGCGCCCCATCGAGCGCTACCTCGCCCTGCGGCGACCTGCGGAACCGGGGCCGTAGCTTCAGTTATCCACGATCGCCCCGGCGACGGTCGGCCCCGGGTTATCTTTGGGATCCTGTTCAAGACCAACATGTCCGGAGTCAACAAAGTGATCCTGATCGGCAACCTGGGTGCCGACCCCGAAGTGCGCCACCTGCAGAACGGTGCCACCGTGGCCAACTTCCGCATCGCCACCAGCGAGACCTTCAAGGACCGGCAGACCGGCGAGAAGCGCGAGCAGACCGAGTGGCACAGCATCGTGGCCTGGCGGGCCTTGGGCGAGATCACCGAGAAGTACCTGCGCAAGGGCAGCAAAGTGTACGTGGAGGGCAAGTTGCGCACGCGTTCCTGGCAGGATCGCGACGGCAACACGCGCTACACCACGGAGATCCATGCCGAGGACATGACGCTGTTGGACCGCCCCGCGGGCGACCGCCAGAGCGCACCGCCACCCGCCGCGGCCGCTGCCGCCGAACCGGTGGGCACGGCCCCGGCCGTTACCAGCGAGCCTGCGGACGACCTGCCCTTCTGAACGCGCCTGCTGCCCGCCCTTGGCCGGGCCGTCCATGGAGCCACCGCCTGCCCTGCACACACCCCTCACCGATCCGCTGCTGATCGCAGCCTGGGCGGCCATCGGTGTGCTGCTCCTCGGATCGGCGGCGATGTCGGCCGCCGAAGTGGCCCTCTTCAGCCTCAACCCCACCCAACTGCGCGACCTGCGCGAGCGGGGTGGCCGCAGCGGTGCCCGAGTGCTCGACCTGCTGTCGCGGCCGCGCCGGTTGCTGGCCACCATCCTCATCACCAACACCTTCGTCAACATGGGCGTGGTGGTGCTCAGCGCCGTGGTGATCCAAGGGCTGCTGGATGCAGGCGGTGGGGCGCCATGGCTGACCCTGGGCATTCATGTGCTGGGCGTGGCCCTGGCGATCCTGTTGCTGGGTGAGATGCTGCCCAAGGCCTTCGCCGCCGGCCATGCCCTGGGGGTGGCCACCGTGCTGGCCGGGCCGCTTGCCGCGCTCCGCTGGCTGCTGACCCCGGTGAACGAGCTGTTGGTGCGCGCCAGCACCCTCCTGGAACGGCGCTACCGCCGGAAGCCCTCCAAGGGCCTCTCGGTGGACAGTCTGGGCCAGGCGCTGGAACTGGCCCCTGCGGCCAGCACCACCGACGAGGAACGACGGATCCTGAAAGGCATCGTGAAGTTCGGCCGCGTGGAAGTGCGCGAGGTGATGCGCCCGCGCACCGCCATGGTGGCCTTCGACAAGGCGCTCCGTTTCCCCGACCTGGTCACGGCCATCATCGGCAGCGGCTTCTCCCGTGTGCCGGTGTACGAGGGCACCCTGGACCATGTGATCGGGGTGCTGCACATCAAGGACGTGCTGCCGTACCTGGACAAGCCGGACATGGACTGGCTGGCCCACCTGCGCGAGCCGTGCTTCGTGCCCGAGACCAAGAAGCTGGACGACATGCTCAAGGAATTCCAGCGGCAGAAGATGCACCTGGCCATCGTGGTGGACGAGTACGGAGGCACCAGCGGCCTGGTGACCTTGGAGGACGTGCTGGAGGAGATCGTGGGCGACATCACCGACGAGTTCGACGACGAGGAGCTCACGTACACCAAGCTGGACGACCGCACCTGGGTGTTCGAGGGACGCACGCCGTTGAACGACCTCTATCGGATCATGGGCATCGACGGCAGCCTGTTCGAGGAACACCGGGGCGACAGCGGCACCGTGGGCGGCTTCGTGCTGGAGCTCACCGGGCGGATCCCGCTCAAGGGCGAACGGGTGTCGCTGCGGAACCTCACCTTCGTGGTGGAATCCTCGGACAACAAGCGGGTGCGACGTGTCAAGATCAGCGTGGGCGATGAGGGTGCGGCCTGAACATGCCGTCGTTGCCGCCGCGCTGGGGCTGGCCCTGGGTTGCACCCCGGACCCGCGCCCGCTGCCGCACGGCTACTTCCGCATCGACCTGCCGCCCGTGGCCTACACCGTGCACGACGCCGGCTGCTACACCGCCGAGGTGCCCGCGGCCGTGCATGTGCGGCCCCGCCAGGCCGAAGGGCAGCGTTGCTGGAGCGACCTGGACTACGGACCGTACAAGGCCCGTGTGCACCTCACCTACCGCACGGTGAACGGCGACCTGGACCGGCTGATCGAGGATGCCCACATCCTGAAGCGCAAGCACGAGCTGAAGGCGGCGCGGATCCGTACCGAGGTGGTGCATCGCGACAGCGCCCGGGTGCACGGCACCATCTTCGACGTGGAGGGGGATGTGGCCAGCCCGATGGTGTTCTATGTCACGGACAGCAGCAGGCACTTCCTCTACGGCGCCCTTTACTTCCTGGCCCGGCCCAACGCGGACTCACTCGCGCCCGTGACCGACCGTGTGCGGGCCGACATGCGCCACTTCGTCGGCAGCCTGCGCTGGAACGGCCCTTCCGGTGGCGTGGATCAGGGCCAGCAGCACGCTCAGCAGTAGCAAGGCGCCCAGTTGGTGCAACACCCCCAGGGCGATCTGCACGGTGGTGAGCAGCGTGGCCACCCCCAGCGCGAACTGCAGGACCACGGTGGCCACCAGCCAGTGTCCCGTACGGGCCACGCGCACATCGTGGCGCAGTGCGACGACCAGTGCGATGCATGCGGCGGCCACCAGCCAGGCCAGGTTGCGGTGCACGAACTGCACCCCATCGCGGTGGTCGGTGAGGTCCTTCACCAGGTCGCCGAAGGCGTGCACGTTCTCCGGCATGAAGGCCCCGTGCATCAGCGGCCAGGTGTTGTAGATGCGGCCTGCATCGAGCCCGGCGGTGAAGGCCCCGTACACCACCTGTAACAGCAGCAGCGGCAACAGCAGGCGCGACCACCGTCCCGCCGCCGAACCATCGCTCCGCCAGGCGCGCCGCCCGTGTTGCAGGTCCAGCACGGTCCACAGCACCAGCAGGAACACCGCGAAGGCGGCGCACAGGTGGATGGCCAGCCTGAAATGGCTCACGTCCGGATCCTCGGACAGGCCGCTCATCACCATGAACCAGCCCAGCGCGCCCACCAGCCCGCCGCCGACCAGGATGGCCAGACTGCGGCGCAGCAGCCAGCCGCGCAGCCACCCCCGGCGCAGGAAGTGGAGAAAGGGCAGCAGGAAGACCAGGCCCATCAGGCGGCCCCAGTTGCGGTGCAGGTATTCCCAGAAGAAGATGGCCTTGAACCCCTCGAGGTCCATGAGCCGGTTCTTCAGCGTGTACTCCGGGATCTGTTTGTACTTCTCGAACGCCTCCTGCCACTCGGCGTCGTTCATCGGGGGCAGCGCGCCCATGATGGGCTTCCACTCGGTGATGCTGAGGCCGCTGCCGGTGAGGCGCGTGATGCCGCCGATCGCCACCATGCAGGCGATGAGCACGCAGCCCGTCACCAGCCAGCGGACCACGGGGCGATGCCGGGGGTGTGCGTCCATGGCCGGCAAAGCTACCACGGTGCATCCCTGGCAGGCCGGTAATGAAGGAAGGGGCCGCAGGACCCCTCCATCGCGAACGAACGATGCGTACGGCTCAGGCCCGCAGCACCTGGGACAGGAGCTCGAGCAGGCTCGGCAGCAGCACCGCGGGGAGCCGGGCGTTCACCTTGGCCGGCACGGTCCCTTCGGCCTCGTCGTCGTCGGAGGTGGCGGTCGTTCCCTTCACCTGCTTGGTGACGGCCACGGCCACCACCTTGTACTGACCGTCGTGGATGCCCTGCACCGCCTCCACCAGTTGTGCGTCGCTCACCCGGGCGGGGTCGAAGGTCACGATGGCATGGTCGTTCTCGTCGCCCTCGATGAACTTGATCTCGGTCCCCGACACACCGGGCACCTTGGCCAGGGCCTTTTTGATGGCGCCGCCGCACATCATCTCGCAGCTCATGCCCGAGATGCTCAGGTCCGCGAAGGTCACCGGATCGCCCTGGGCGATCACTTCCTCCTTCACCACACGGGTCACCTCCGTGGCAGTGCCGGGCTGGTCCGCCGGGCCGGTGGAACAGCCGAAGAGGAGCAGGAGCGGCAGGGTGGCGGTGAGGGTCCGGCGGCGCATGGGGCGGAGGGGTTCGTTGAACATGGGACGCTCGTACGAACGGAATTGTTACAAAAGTAGTGTGTTCGGTCGTTCCGGTACCTTCGCGCCGCATGCAAGTGCCGGGCCGTGGGACCGACCGTTCGTCCTGGTTCCTGCTGGGCACCCTGGCCCTGATCTGGGGCTCCTCCTTCATACTGATGAAGCGCGGGCTTTGGGCGGAGGGCCGGCCGATGTTGAGCCCCGGTCAGGTGGCTTCCGCGCGGCTGGCCATCGCCTGGGCCGTGCTGGTGCCGGCGACCCTGCGCCACTGGCCTTTGCTGCGCCCCTACTGGCGCCCGCTTCTGCTGGCCGGTGTGCTGGGCAACGGGGTCCCCGCCCTGCTGTTCGCCACGGCCCAGACCCGCATCGACAGCGCCCTGAGCGGGATGCTCAACAGCCTCACACCGCTCTTCACCCTGGTGGTCGGGCTGCTGTTGTTCGGCACGCAGGCACGCCTGGCCCAGCTCGGCGGCGTGCTCCTGGGGCTGGTGGGCGCGGTGGGCCTGGTGGGCTTCGACCTGGGGCCCGGCGCCGCGGGCTGGTCGCCCTACGCCCTGCTGCCGGTCCTGGGCACGGTGTGTTATGGCGCCAGCGCCAACGTGGTGAAACATCAGCTGCACCGCCTCCCCGCCACGGCCACGGCCGCCCTGGCCCTCACCTTCGTGGGGCCCATCGGCTTCGGGGGCTGCGTGGCCACCGACCTGGCCGGCACCCTCCGCGAGGTCCCCGGTGCCTGGAGCGCCCTGGGGTATGTGGCCTTGTTGGCACTGCTCAGTTCGGCGCTTTCGCTGGTGCTGTGGAACGCCCTGCTGAAGCGCACCAGCGCCGTACGGGCCTCGTCCGTCACCTACCTCATGCCTGTGGTGGCCATCGGCTGGGGCCTGCTCGATGGCGAACAGCTCGGGGCGATGCAGGTGCTGATGATCGCCGTGGTGCTGGGCGGGGTGTATCTGGTGAGCGCCTCGGACCGCACCGGAACGGTCGGCGCAGGTTGAGCATCTTTGTCCGGCCGGTCGTGCGCCGACCGCCGCCCACCGACCCGCATGTACCTCGGCCAGAAAGTCATCGTGGTGCTCCCCGCCTACCGGGCGGCGCGCACCTTGAAGCAGACCTACGATGAGATCCCGTTCGACCTGGTGGACGAGGTGGTGCTGGTGGACGACAAGAGCCCGGACGACACGGTGGAGGTGGCGCGCAAGCTGGGCATCCGGCACATCGTGGTGCACGACGTGAACCGGGGGTACGGCGGCAACCAGAAGAGCTGCTACGACAAGGCCCGCGAGCTCGGCGGCGACATCGTGGTGATGCTGCATCCGGACTATCAGTACACGCCCAAGCTGCTCACCAGCATGGTGGCGCTCATCGGCAACGGCGTGTATCCGGTGGTCTTCGGCTCGCGCATCCTGGGGGGCGGTGCGCTCAAGGGCGGCATGCCCCTGTACAAGTACGTGGCCAACCGCCTGCTCACCATGGGCCAGAACCTGCTGATGGGCGAGAAGCTCAGCGAGTACCACACCGGCTACCGCGCCTTCCACCGCCGGGTGCTCGAGGCCTGCCCGTACCATGCCTGTTCGGACGACTTCGTGTTCGACAACCAGATGATCGCCCAGGTCTTCTGGCACGGGTTCACGATCGCCGAGATCACCTGCCCCACCAAGTACTTCGATGAGGCCAGCAGCATCAACTTCAGCCGCAGCATGACCTACGGCATGGGCGTGGTGCGCACCAGCTGGCGCTATTTCCTGGCACGCACCGGGCTCCTGCGCTGGGACCTGCTGGGCCGAAGGGACCGCTGACCATGTCCGCCACGTTGCGCGACCGGCTGGTGATCGTCCTGGTGGCGCTGGTGCTCTTCGTCCCCGGCCTGGGCGCCGTGCACCTCTTCGACTGGGACGAGATCAACTTCGCCGAGATGGCGCGGGAGATGGTGGTGACGGGCGATGTGCTGCGGCCGCAGATCGACTTCAAGCCCTTCCACGAGAAGCCGCCGCTGTTCATCTGGTTGCAGGCCGCGTGCATGGCGGTTTGGGGCGTGGGCGAGTTCGCTGCGCGCCTGCCCAACGCATTGTGCGGGGTGCTCACCCTGCTGGTGATCCATGGCATGGGCGGCCGGTGGCGCAGCGCACTCTTCGGTCGGTTGTGGGCGCTGGCCTATGTGGGCTCGATCCTCCCGCACCTGTACTTCCGCAGCGGGATCATCGATCCTTGGTTCAACCTGTTCATCTTCCTCGGGATCGACCGCATCATCCGGGTGTTCAACGACCGGGGGCGGCGGGATGCGCTGTGGGGTGGTCTCTTCCTCGGCCTGGCGGCGCTCACCAAAGGGCCGGTCGGGGTGCTCATCCCCGGGCTCACCGTCGGCGTGATGCTGCTGTGGACACGCCTGCGCCTCCGCGTGCCCGTGGTGCCGCTGCTCTGGATGGCGCTCGCGCTGGCGGTCACCGTGGGGGCCTGGGCGGTGGTGGACCTGTGGCGCAACGGTCCGGCGTTCATGCAGGCCTTCTTCTGGCGCCAGGTGGCCATGCTCACCACGGAGGATGCCGGTCATGGCGGCTTCCCGGGCTACCACTTCGTGGTGCTGCTTGTGGGCTGTTTCCCGGCCTCGGTGTTCGCGTTGCACGAACTGGTGCGGCCTTCGGCACAGGGCGGTCCGCAGCGCGACCAACGCCGCTGGATGGTCGTGCTGTTGCTGGTGGTGCTGGTGCTCTTCAGCGTGGTGAAGACCAAGATCGTGCACTACAGCAGCCTGTGCTACTTCCCGCTCACCTACCTCGCCGCGCTGCGGCTGGAGCACATCTGGACGCACCGCGTTGCGTTCGGCCGGTCGCGGTATCTGCTGGGGATGCTGGGCAGCCTCATCGCCGCGGTGGTCATCGCCGTGCCTTTCCTGGGCCGAAGACCGGACCTGCTGCGCCCGCTGCTCGCGGCCGACCCCTTCGCCCTGGGCAACCTGGATGCGCAGGTGCATTGGACGGGATGGGAGGCCCTCGCAGGTGTGCTGCTCCTCGCCGCGCTGGTGGCGGCCCACTTCCTGCACGGCGCGCGGCGGTACCGGTCCGGTGTGCTGGTGACCTTCGCGGGCGGCGCCCTGTTCGTCACCGCCACCCTGTACGCCTTCATCAACAACATCGAGGCGTACAGCCAGCGTGCGGCCATCACCTTCTTCACCGAACGGCAGGGGGAACGCTGCCACCTGGCCACCAAGGACTACAAGAGCTACGCGCCGTGGTTCTACGGTCGCACCACCGGCCCCACCCCGCCGGAGGAGGTCCTCTTCCACGGCCCCGTCGACCGCCCGGTGTACCTGTCCTGCAAGGTGACGTCCGTGGAGGCGGTGCAGGCCCTGGGCACCTTCACCGAGATCGGACGGAGCAACGGCTTCGTGTTCTGGCGGCGCGATCCGGCGGAGGCCGGAACGCAGTAGGCCCAGCGCTCGGCCGGGCCTTCCTGGGCGATGACGCTACAGGATCACTGCTTCATCACCCGCGCGCTGTAGTAGCGTCCATCCGCCGTGCTCAATCGCAGTAGATAAAGTCCGGGCGTCACCGGTGAGAGGTCAACAGGCACCTGCATCCGCTCACCTCCGCGCACTTCCAGATCCCGCACTGAACGACCTGCGGTATCAAACACCTCCAACCTGCCACTTCCCACCCCGTTCGGCATGGTCACGTGGACCACCCCGGTCGTCGGATTCGGGAAAGCGCCAAGTTCTCCCGTCTGTGTGATCTCCGCGACACCCACGGTGCCCGTGATGGTGATCTGGTAAGTGCTCCAGGTCACATCGTTCGCGGGGCGATCGTCATCATTGTAGGCGGTACCACCACGGCTCACCTTCATTCCGACATAGTACGTCCCAGGAGGAATGCCCTCTGTATCCAGGTCATAGCTGTCGATGATCCGGGTTACCGGACTAATTGTGCCGAGGCTGTAGTTGCCGACCAGATGATCGCTGCTGGTGAGCGATCGGTTGGTCGATAGATACAGTCGCAACCGTACACCGGTCTGGGCATCCTCAGAGCAATTCTCCACAGTGACGCGATACACGGTCACGCTTTGACCCGCAAGCACGTTGTAGTTGCTCGCGTAGCCATCCATCAGTCCGGTTCCTGACAATGCCCGGTACGACTCCACACCGATGTCGTCCACATCCTTGATGGTCGCCTGATCGTCGTAGTTGGCTCGAATGATCTGCGCATCGCGGGCATGGATCTCGCGGCCGTTCTCCCACACGAAGTCATGATACGCGTGCATCACGCTGGGGTACGCATAGTCGTATGTCTCGGGATAGCACGATCCGGCCTGATACCCCCAGCTGTGACCCATCTCATGGAGCATCACATTTCGGTAGTCCACCGCCGTTCCTTGGAAAGCCTCGTTCCAATCATCTGTCCAAGCGTACGATTCGTTGAACATGATGTCGGACTCCACGATCTCAGACCCACTGTACCAAGAGACACACATGGCCAGCGCCCCACCCCAGGCATATCCATAGTGGTTGGACAACTCGCTGCTCGAGAGCCAACCTGCTATCTCGCAGTCATCGTTGCCAGGGTAAAATCCGTTGGTCGGGTTGGGATCATCGGAATAGATGTTGATATGCACATCCCAGATCGCCTTGCAGTAGTCATCGATGGCAGCCCAGGAAGAGAATCCGGGCACCGCATCGTTCTGTTCGAACCACAAGTACACATCCTGGTGCGTGCACGCGCCAAGCGTTCCGCGCTGTTCCATGAAAGGGCGATGGTCAGATGGGCGCTGTGCACCAACTGCAGGATCGGCCGGGGTCGATGGCATGTCCACCGCGTTCTTGCGGAGCACATCGAAGCTCGGCTCGCTGAAAATGTGCGTTTTGATCGCCTTAGCGATCTCAGCCAGTGGAAGCAGCGGTAGTTCGTCGATCCATGTCTCTGGATCCAGGTCGATCACCATCTGGGCGTCGGGAACCGCATCAGGATCGAATTCGGGCCGCCCACCGCTGATCCGCACCACAGGGAAACGCGTCTTCAGGATCCCCTCGTCGTCGAACTGGACCAGGCCATGGCCACCCCGGTCGATTATATACGCTTCACCGTTCTGCTCGTCATGCAATACTCGGAATTGTCCTTGGGCCCCACCGACCAGGGGATTCATGTACTTGGTCCCATCGTTCAGAAGAAAGAGGAGGTAGCGTTGCCCGTCCTCGAAAAGTGGCATGTCGCATGTGCTCATGGTCACGCCCTCGACGCTTCCACCTAGGAAAGACACCAACAGTGTATCCGTCACAGGTGCGGAGCCTGCCCGGTTGGTCCGGATCACTTCCAGGTCCGTGAAATAGGCGATGGACCCCACGATGCCATGGCGTTCTGGATCGAGGGTTGATGTTGTGCCCGTACAAGTGCCCACAAGGATCACCTGTGCGTTGGAGACCAGGTCGTTGAAGGTGGTATGGAGGTGCGTGGCATGGGTGGACAGTACCGCTGCCATTGAAATGGTGAAGGCCGCGTGCCGCATGGGTGCAAGGGTTTATCATCGCCTACTCTATCCGGGCTTTTCGGCCTCCGCCCGAACACCGGATCCTCCGGGTCCGACCATGTATTCCCTCCCCGCCAGATCTGTTATCACAACGGCCAGTATTTTAGCATCACATGGATCGTGGCACCATGAGCGACCCGGAGATCGTGGAGGCCCTGCGCGGCGGCAACCAGTTGGTCCAGAGCCGCGCGGTGGATGTGCTGCTGCGCCAGCTGAAACCGGCCATCATCCACTATGTGCGTAGCAACAGCGGGAGCCACGAGGAAGGGGTGACCATGGCCAACGAAGCCGTCGTCGTGCTCTGGGAGAAGGTGGGCACCGGAGGATTCACGCTGCTGGAAGGCACCAAGCTGAGCACCTGGTGCATCCGGGTGGGCATGAACCTCTGGCTGAAGGAGCTTCGCAGAAGAAGAATCCGGCCGGTTGATAACCATGCAGGGGGGATGGGGAATGAAGCGGTGGAGGGGAGCACTCCCCTCGATATCATCACCACCGTGGAAGAGCACGAATTCGTTTCCGAAGACACCCAACGGGCCTGGCGGGCCTTCAAGAAGCTCAGTACCGATTGCCAGCGCCTGTTCCAGGCCGACATGGCGGACCGGCTGGAGCAGGAGATCATGCACGAACTGGCCATGACCAACCTGGGCTCCGTGAAGGTGAAACGCCACCGGTGCAAGGCCAAATGGATCGAATTTTACAAGCAGGAAGCCCCTGTACACAGCCATGCACGAGCCTGACTTCCAGCGCCTGGAGCGTATCGAGGCCTACGTGAGCGGCAAGCTCGGCGGGGAGGAACTGCGCACGTTCGAATCGGAACTGGCGCAGGATGAACGCCTGCGTGCGGAGGTGGAGGTCGAGCGGACGCTTTCCGGGACACTGCAACGCGGGCAGGAATTGAGGTTCCGCGACCTGGTGCAACGCGTGTCCGGTGCGCAGGAGCAAAAGACCACACAAAGTGGTGTCTCGGAAACACCCGTGATCCCCATCCAACACGGACGCTGGAAGTGGCTCGCCGCGGCCGCGAGCGTGGCCTTGGTGGTCGGACTTGCGCTTCAACAATGGGTCGGCGGCAACGGCTTGCCCGCGGATGCGCTCGCCGAACTGAACGCCGGGACAGGATACGAGTTCAGCGGACTGCGCAGTGGAGCAGCGGATGACTTGGACGACCAGCTCAACGAACTGCGCCGGACCGGCCAGCTCGAGGCCTACCTGGAACGCAGCGGGGAGTTGCTGAAGAAGGACACGGCGTTCGCCCGCCAGTTCCATGATCCGGTGATCCTGGACAGGGCCATCGTATGGCTGCGGCTGAACGAACCCGACAAGGCCATGGCGGAACTGACCGCATTGCGCGACCCGCAGCGGTGGGAGAACTGCGAAGCCGCCGTTGTCCGCGGGCTGGTGGGCGCGCTGCAGGACAACAGGTCCCGCGTGCAGGAGGAGTTCAGGCGGGCGGACCGCGCCGGTTGCCTGCCGGGCGACCTGCGGGAATGGATGGATTAAGCCCTGATCCGATCACCGTTTTTTTGGAACGTTCCGCTCAAAAATGCGGTCATGTTGGAGCAAACCGCACGTCTGCTCCGCGCGTGCCGACCTCGCTCTTTCCGACAAGATCCACATGCTGAGCGATACCGACAAAGTGCTTTTGCAACATGGATGTAGCATGGACGGATCCGCGCTGTCTTCCAGCAGGCAGGATAAGGCATTCTCCGTCCGTTAGCTTGTCCGCGGTGTCGCCGCCCCATTTTTTCCAGCAATACTCCGGTCAGATCATTCAATGAATTGATCCCTTCGGATCTGCAACCTTGATGTGAAAAAGACTGGAACCCCGCATGCCAACGACCATCCTGATGGCGATGGCACCACGGCCCGCTCCCTACGGACGGTGCACACGCATTTAGGTTGTTGAACCAGTACCCGGGTAGGGCTACGCCGCCAGCCGTGCCCTGCGCCGCCGGTGCCAGACGAAGGCCGCCACCAACACGAGCACCGGGCCGCCCCACATCCAGGGCCGCACCGGACTGCGTTTCTTCAGATGCACCGGCTCATTGTCCCCGATGAGGATGAAGGCCGCCCATTTGCTCGGCGGTGCGTCCGGATGCTCGTTCCGGTACCAGCGCTTCGCCTCGGCCAAGGCATCGGCTTTGCCCATGCCCTCCGCGAGCTTCTCGTAGAACTTCACCATGATCTCCTTGGTGGCCAGGTCGTCGACTTTCCAGAGGGAGGCGACCACATTGGGGACACCTGCGTAGTTGAAGGCGCGCCCGAGGCTCATGACTCCCTCGCCGTTGATCGCTTTCCCGATACCGGTCTAGGCGCTCAGCACGGCCAGATCACCACGGAGTTTCAGGTCATGGATTTCCGCAACGGTTAGTCGACCATCATTCTCCGCGCTGCTGTCCACGCGCTCGAACATGAGGTAGGAATTGAACGGTTCCTCGGCATTGATCACCCCGTGCATGGCCAAATGGACAGCCTCGGCTGCGGGGGCCTTGAGCCGGAAGCCTGATTCGTTCGCATCGGTCGCGAGGTACTCGCTGCCCACTACCAGATCCACGATCTCGGATACCTCCTCGACATTGGCCACCAAAGGCCCAAGATCGCGCAACCGCCCGGCCCTGTCGGACACCATGGTCCCCTTGGACCCGGTACGATAGCTGGGGGCAAAGGCGAACAGCTCCGAATTGCTCGTTCGCGCCCCTTGAGAAGACCGCTGAACCAATGTGGTAAGCGAGCTTGCGTTTCGGATGTTCGTCAGTTCCGTAGACGCTGATCCTGTCGCCGACCAAAGGACATCGAACGGAACACCCCAAAGCGGTCCGTCAGGTAGGATGATCAAAGAGCCCGTGGGAGCCGACCTCCCAATAGTACCGAAAACGAGATCGGCGAGTGCTCTGGAAACAGTCGAATCCCGTCCATGCATGTTCCTAAGCGCATGCACACACTCGTCCACCCCATCCGCCAGCATCTCACCTCGCTGTCCAACAATGGTATCGTGATCCACATGGACCGAAACGAGGGTCCGATCCACGGTATCGAGGTGCAGGACAACGATATGTTCGCCTGGAGCCAGTGCCTTCATTACGGATCCGGGATCGATCGGCTCCAATCCGTTGAGCGCGGAATAGTAGCCTGGGGCGATGGATCTGATCAGGGCGCTGACGACCATCAATGAATCACGCACCAAGGTCATGGGAGAGCGAGCACCGTTCAAAAGTTGAGGTTGCGCGTCATTGCGCATCATGGATTCCAGGAGACCGATGAGCCGACGTTCGGTTCGCAACAGATCATCCGGCACGCCGTACCGTAGTCCGGCCTGCTCCTCCCGTTGCATGGAACGCCAGCGATGGTCCCGCCGCAATTCCATCAGTTGCAGCACCTTTCTCCACGGCACCATTTTCGGGTCGCCTTCGGTCAACAACCGGATAGTGCGATCCAGACTTTCGGTCATAAGGTCCAACAGACCCGTGCGTGCCATGGGATCCCGCGTGGTGCGGAGCAATGTATCGACATGGATCCGGAACACGGAATCGCAGTCGAGCAGCTCCTGCTTCGCCGCATGTTGGTCCGTACGCATCGGCAAGGAGCCTTCCAAGCAGCGGCACCATTGTCTTGTTGCATCGAAATGGCGGGATACTTCGTCGGCGGAAAAGGTGATCCGCGGTCGTCCTTCCTGTGATGGAACGATCGCACCGCATGCCACAAGTGCCTCCCGGGCGAAGTCCTCTGCTTCCGAATGCATGCCCGTCGCCGCGCGATCTTCACTCAGAGCGATCGCGGCCTCCCCGCGCAGACGATAGTTCACGTTTGGATCGCGCAATACAAGGAAGTCACAGCTGTCCGCCTTCTTCCCTTCCCCCAGCATCCGGTAGTATTTACCAAGGTTGGTCAGCGCGCGGTGTCGCAACGTGGGGTCTTCAAGGAACTGGCTCATGGTCCCGATCGCCCGGGCAGGGTCTCCGTTCAGTGCTTGCGCGTTGGCAAGGTTCGCCATGATGTGGCTTCTCATGGTACGTTCCTGTACCCCACCGAAAGCAGGGATGGCCAGCACCTCTTCAGCCGTGGCTATTGCAGCAGGATGGTCGTTCGCCCAGGATTGGGTCGCCATGAGAATCAAGCACGCCCGCAAGGACGTTTGCGGATGTACAGCCATCAAACCATGTTCCCTCACCAGTGCGACGGCCTCCGTGGCGTAGGCCATCGCCGCGCGATCGTCGTGCATGGCCCTATAAGCCTCGGCTTGGCTGGTTCGTAGCGCGGCATGGAGAACAGGATCGAAAGGCTGGGATGCGACCTTGCGCTCATAGCCCTTCAAAAGTTCTTCCAATTCGAAGTAGAGGAAATTCTCCCTACAGAAAACTATGGCATTGCCCACATTGGTGGCATAGACCTCCTGGCTGAAACCGCTCCAGTAATTGATCAGGCGTGCTGGCCTGAGGATCGCGCTGGTGTCATAAACACCGAAGTTGTTGAAGATGTATACGGAACGACCGTTCAGCACGGTACACCATGTGATCGTGTCGCCTGCTGCACGCGCCGTGGCTTCCGCCTCCCGGAACAAACGCATCGCGAGGCCCGAATCGGCAGGCAGGAGGAGCCCCGCCAAACGGAGCTTTTGTGTGGCTTCCTGCTTTGGATCCTGCAGGCTCCTGGCGATGTTGATGGACCGGTTCATGTACGCGATCCCGGCATCGTACCCGCCACGTGCGAACATCCGGATCCCGAGGGCGTTCAACAGACCGATGGCTTCTTCGGTGATCGTGTCACCGGTGGAGGCGAGCATGTCGTAGCCCGCTCGGGCAGTGAGCAACGCATCCTCCTTCCGACCTGCACGATTCAGGTACTTGGAATGTTCCTTGTGCAAGGCGGCGAGTAGGAGATGCTCACCCGGCACATGGGCGTGACCCGCACCGATCACCGCATCCATCATGCCCAAGGCACGCTCGAGATGGGCGCCGACCAATGGATCCATCAGCTCATGGTGGAACAGGGTCGCCCACTTATGCCATGTCTCCGCGTCATGCTTGTTCGCCCAGTTCAGACTGTCGGTCCGCCATCTATCCTCGGCCAGGTGGAGGGCCTGATCGTGCGCGCCTCCCTGGAACAAGTCGGTCAAGGTGTCTTTCAATGACGGCGTGTGCGATGGATCGTCCGGAATGGTCGTATCCGGGGTGGAAGAATTCGTTCGGTCGCCACAGGCCGCGAACACGACCAATGCACAGAGGAAAAGGAGGCGGACAGCCCGGCCCTCACTCCTTGACGAACCTTCCATGCACCTTGCCCGTTGCCGTGGGCACCACCACGAAGTAAGCACCTGCTGGTAATCCGGAGACATCCAGGGTCAGGGATTGGACGGCAACCTCGTTTACAACCAACGATCCGGCCGGAACGGGTACCTGCTGTCCGATCGCATTGAGCAATTGGACCGGACCGGTGACGTTCCCAGTGCCGGCGAGGACGATCCGAAGCTCCCTGGATGCCGGGTTCGGGACCAGCCGCATGACACCAGCGCTGTACGACGACTCTATGGCCGAGGTGAGATCGAATTGCGTGATGGCTTCAGTGGTATCACCCTTGACCTCTCGGTTGCCCACGGAATCGACCGCCAACGCGTAGAAGTGATAGGTGACGCCGTGGACACCTTGGAACGGAACAAATGCGGTGTCCGTCACGGTCCAGAGTTGGAAACCAGTGGTCGTATCCGTGGAAGTATAGATCTCGTACCATTCGATACCACAACCGAGGTCATCGCCATCCACCTCCAACCACACCGTGCTGTCCAAGGTGATCGGAGAGATCGGTGCCAAGTGGGTCGACGGGGCCTCTGAATCGATGGTGTTCTGCCACGTGCCGGTCGTGATGGCCGGATTGTTGTCGAAAACGATGGTCGCCTTATTGCTAACGATCGTTCCATGCGGCAGACCGCTCTTCAATGCAAGGTCCAGCACAACGAAGCCTTGGCCCTCAGGAGAGGAGACATTGGGCGGCAGAAAACCGGCGAAGGGATCCGATGGCAGACTGTCATTGACCGGGTCCACGATGAACAGTTCCCATTGGGCGATACCGGTGGTCGTATCGATCTCCGCATCCACACGCAGGTTGTAACCAGAGGAGAGCGGGAACACTTGGGAACACTGTTGTGAGATGCCACCCGCGTAGATCAGCGAATCCGCGAGGCCTATAGCACCAAGCCGCGCGTCAGAAAGCTCGAAAACGGCCGCGTCTATAGTGTCCTTGATCACGACACGCTGGGCGGCGAAAAGCGAACTGTCCACGTTCTCGAATGCGACTAAATACGCAGCGTGTTCACGAGGGGAGATCCAATTGTCCGTATCCGCACCAAGAGGCCCGTACTTATCGTTCGGATCGCAGGCGCATCCGAGACCAACGACCTTCGGACCGGCGAGCGGAGGTAGGCACTGTTCGGCAATACAGTCGCCGAAATCGGCCGCCTCCTTCAGTTTCGCCAGGTACTCGAGTATTGCGGCAGGTGGTGCGAGCAGGCTACCGCAGTCCCAGGCCAGGTCCAAGGCAACAGGGCCCCAGTTGGCAATTTCGGTGCGGCTCCCGCTCACCTGTGACCACCCTATCACATAGTTGATCGCCCCGCCAATGGATGTTCCACAGGACCATCCCGGCGGGGTAGGCACAAGGTCCAGAAAGCACTTCGTGCAGCTCCAGGCACTGCCTCCGCCTGAAGGATTACCGTTGGTGGGGCCTGGCCCGAACGATTGGTCCAGCCCGGTCTCATCACCGGTGAACCCCAGCATCGGTCGTTCAGCCCAGGCCATCAGCGACGCTGCGCCGGTCAATTGGGTCGTGTAGGTACGGATGGAGAGCGATACTGTGGAAAAGGCCGGGATCCGGGAAATAAGCACCGGATATGCGGTACCATCATAGGGCTGCCCCCAAAGCATTTCGGTCTGGAAATCGAGCTGTAGTGTGTCGGACCCGGGGAAAACGATGTCATCAACCGGTGTGACCATATCCATGTCCAGGTCCGATGGGTAGGCGATCCACACCGGCACGGCGAACAGATCGTTACCATTCGGGTTGTGCACGTCGACATTCATCGTGGTCCAGGTATGCGATCGGATCACCGAAGGACCTGTCACCGTGCATACGACCTGGCTCGGCCATTCGGTGGGGACCACTTCGAAACCATTACTGAGGAGGTGGGTGGTATCACCGGGGATGACCAGTTCCAGGTCCCAGTACCCGACGTCCGCGCCGTTGAGATCGAACTCCGCGAATGCCAGTGATTCGGAAACGACATCCAAAGACTGCGGGATCAACGTGCTTCCCGCCCTGTGCAAGCTGAACTGCATGGCGCCACTGAATCCTGCCCCGTTCAGCGTGATCGTGCATAAACCACCGTTGGCCGCTTTCCGTGGTTGGTGCCCGCTCAGGCCTGAAATACCGATCACCTGGAATGCCGTATCCACCCCGCACGAATTCAATGCGATCTGCTTCGCCCCGTAGATACCGGCATCAGGATACGCATGCACCGGATTGATAGCCTCGCTGGTCTGCCCATCCCCGAATTCGTATGTGAGGGCCGTCGCGTATCTGCTTTTGTCCACAAAGCTTGCCGTACTGCCGGAGAGGAACGGCTTGAAGGCGGCGGTCGGTCCATAGGTCGTGCAGATGTTCAGCGGGATCCATTCGGTGTGGCTCCACGAACCGTTCATATCCCTTGCACGAAGGCCAAAGAGATGCGAACCGAACGAAAGACCAGCAGCCACGCCCTGGTCGGCCACCACCAGCGAGTCACTCGCCCCGGTGAACGTCAAGGAACCCATACCGACGCCCGGGTCACTGTCCAGCAGGTACTCGTACGAATTGATGGGAACCACTGGGTCTTGGTTACCGAGGACCACCGCCAGAAAGTGGAACACACTATCAGGTGGCACGGCCACTTCCTGGATCTCCAACCCATGGACCTCAGGGCCCAAGGGCCGATCGCCAAGTGTCAGCGCTGTGGCACCACCTGTGATCCCGATATCGGTTCCGTCGCTGGCCGTTCCTATGGCCGGCGAACCCGGTGGCAGCGTGTAGTCGTTGTTGAAGTTGAACTGGCCGCCCGTGATGCCGGGATCCGTTGCCCAGAAATTACCCCCGCCGCAGACCAGCGGATCGACGACGTCGCTGTCTTCTGGACCCGCATTGAAGGTCATGTTGTTGATGAAACAGCAATTCGGACAACCTCGTGGCCCGGTGCCATGAAAGATGTTGTTCGACACCACCATTTCGCCCGCTGGCCATGCGGGGGTAGCGAAATACTGGGACCAGAAGGCTCCCCATCCATTGGCACTGGCCAAGAAGTCATTGTGATCGATGATGATAGTGCCGGTTCCAATGAAGTCACTCGTCTGTGTTCCGTTAGGGTTGGCGTAAAACCCTGTACTGAAGATGTTATTCCTGAAAATGAGCGTATCGAAAACAAATCGATTCTCGTTCCATCCATTGGCAAAGTTGAAGGCAATGATGATGCACTGGTCGACCTGGACGTTGGAGATCAACCCAGAACCAAGGGTATTCGACCCCCTCAGGTCAATGCCGCCGCGACAGCGCGTTACGCGCACGTCAGTAAGTTCCTGTCCTGCTGCAAGGTAAGCATTCAGCTTGATCCCATTGAACGGTGTGCTGGTGGCGTAGAAGCCCGTGACCAGGACATTGGAAGACCGGATGTCCAGTTGCTCCACCATGGTGGCGGCATCGTCCGGCCAGTACCCTTCACCGACCAGATGCAGCGGCTTGTCCACGACGATATTGCCATACGAAAGTCCGGTTCCTGCGACAAGCAGTGTATCCCCGGCACTGGCGGAATCAATGGCCTGTTGCAGTGCGGTGAACTGTGCCGGCGCCTGTACGTCATTGCTCACGGTCCACTGTGTAGCGTTCACGCTGACCGCGCACGCCAGGAACAAGGCGGTAATGAGGTGCTTCATGGTCGTGGGTTGTTGTTGCTGAGTGGTTCGGTATCGGTCGGGTCGATCACCACACCCCCGGTACCAACCGCTGGGTGTTCCGTTTCATGTTCGTGTACTCTGCCCCGAAGGCCTGCTCCAATGTGCGTTCCTCCACCGCGATCCGCCGCATGTACACCAGCAGCATGCCCGGGCCCATGATCACCAGGCCAAGATAGCTGTGCATGAGCAATGCCGCACCGATCATGGCCAGCCAGGCTCCGGTGTAGCTGGGGTGCCGCAGCCAGCGGTAGGGACCGCTGGTCACGAGCTGCTGGTCCTGTTTGATCTGCACCACGGCGGCGAAGGCCCTGTCCAGCGTACGGATGGCCCAAAGGCGGAAGGCGGTACCAGCGAAGAGCAGGCCCGTGCCGATTGTCTTCCACATGTCCAAACCCAGAGGTGCACCCTGGAAGTACGCCCAGTCCACCAGGCTCAGGATCTGGCCCAGTCCGCTCACACCAAGGATGAGCCAGATGGTCCAACCATCAGTACCTCGGTGGGCCTTGCTCTCCTGCATGCTCAACGCAGGTTGCGTCAGGAAAAGCACCGTGCAGAAGAAGGCAAGCACCAGCACCGGCCAGCTGAGCAGCAATGCCGGACGAAGGCCGAGCGGGAGCACGTAGAACAGGAGCAGGAAACCGGTGGTGGAGGTGAGCTTTTTCATGGGGTTGTCTGTGTTGTACCACGGTTCATACCCAGCTGGTACCTTCGGTTATCATCCTTGTGCGTTGATCGCAGCCGTTCATTTTCATTGTTCTCTTGCACATCTCCAGCTTGAAGTCGCCGATGCTTTCACCCTCACGCGGCTCTGCGGACCGAACAAGGCCGCTTATGCCCCCGTGCAGGTTTGCCCCAGCCCTGCTTGCGGGCGATGTGGTCGTAGTTGTAGGTAAGGCAGGTATAGGTTCTGTGCATGTTCGATTTACCAAAGCGCACCGCCCCTGCCAACGGTTCAAAACCGCAGTGACGATAGAACGGTACGTGCGCGTCGTCGCAATCGAACAGGCCGTGTTCGTAGCCTAGGGGCTGCATGGTGCGCACCATGGCCAGCACGAACTCCCGCGCGGTGCGGAGACCCCGGTGCCCGGGCGCCAGGCAGAAGCGACTGGCCTCCAGCATGGGTTGACCCTGCGCACGGCGTTCAGCGATATAGCCGCGCACGGCATCGGCCGCCTCGTTCGACACGTAGTTCAGCATTGGGATCGGCGTCGCGCTGCCATCCGCCTCGATGAAGCGCACACAGCCCACCAGCACCCCGGCCAGGTACCAGCCGTAGTGGTGGGCGCGGTCATCGAACGCGTCCTTGTCCAAACCGGCTGTACCGGCCCCGTAGCCCTTCAGTCGGCTCTCGCTGTAGATCCTGTACCGGAACCGGTAGTATTCCTCCAGCTTATGGGGCTCGGTGATGCGGGTGAGGGTGATCATGGCTCACAGTGTTTTCAGTCGAACGTCCGGGTTGATACCCATCCACAGCTCAAACCCCGATCAGATCCGAGAAATTCGAGCTCTCGAACGTGACAATGCTTGTTCGGTGAGCCGTACATGACGTGATCGATTCGGTCCCGGGCAGCACATGGAATCCAGCACGGCGGTAGAAGGGAACGTGGCTTGCCAAACAAATGAACCAGCCCTCGTCAAACCCGCAGGCGTGCGCCTGCCGGATGATCGCACGCACCAGCCCCATGAAATTGGTGAGTGAGCGATGGTCCTGGCGAATACCTATGCGGCTGCTCTCCGCCATACCGCTACTGCGTTCCGCGCGGTCCATGATGTGCTTGAGGAGCGGGGCCCGCTCCTTGGGATCTTTTATTACGGAGAGACAGTAGGAATCTGCCGGTTCGCGAACGGGAAGGAATCGCTCCGTGGCGATCAGCTCCTGCCCCGAATACCATCCCCAATGGAGCGCCTTGTCATCGAATTCATCCCTATCAAACTGGCCCTTCGTGTGGTCCACCAAGCTGTGGTAGTCGCTATCCGAGAATATCCGGTAACGGAGCCGGTAGTACTCCTCCAACTTGTCCGGCTCGGTGATGCGGGTGAGGGTGATCATGGCTTGGGGTGTTTCTGCTCGTTCATTCCGGCACTCACGGTACGGTTATCATCCATGCGGGGATCCCTTTTCAAGTCTACCGAGCGACCCGCATTCCCCGGCGGTAGAGACCAGGGTTTCCGCGCAGCGGGTCTGCGTCAGCGCCAATGGTCGGTATGCGGTGTGAGCGGGAAGCTTTCCGCCTCGGCGCGCCGGCGCTCCATTCCGGAAGAGCGGGCCGGGCATCGATCCTGTCGGGCAGGAGCTTGGGCGGGACGCTGTGGCGCGGCTTGAACGGTATTCTGCTTCCGGTAACGACCAGGGAGCGACGAAATGCCCGTACTTGCTCATCCCTTGCACCACCTTCATCACCCGCACAAGTGCTCGGATCGGCGGAGCGAGCGGATCGTCAGTACTGGTCATGCGCGGTTCACGGTAGGAGGACCGCAGCGTGGCAATGCACTTGATCGATCAGTGTGACGAATACATTGGCGATCAGGACCACGGACACCTACGTACAGCGCGATCAGAAGGCGAGCCTGGGAACCCTCAGGCACTTTCCGGTCAAGCAGCAACAGACACGCCGACCATCTGACGGGACCCGATCCGCTGCAACTCGGCCCGGTGCAGTGGGAGCAGTGCGTGGTAGTCCCCCTGGAGCAAGTAGTTGGGTCTTGGGTTTCGGGGGCACGTGTATCCCTCGAAGCCGTTAACGGTCGCGAAACCCATGCGCTTCCAAAAGGTGACATGGTGGTCTTCGCAGGTGAAGAGGCAATGATCCCGGCCGCAGCGGTGGGCCGTGCTGATTATCTCGAGCACGAAACGACGAACGGAGGCGAGCGAACGGTACTCGGGTGCGAGGCAAAGGCGGCTCACTTCGCGGAGCGGTTGACCAGCAGCCTTCGCTTCCGCTAGCAGCGCCAAGGCAAGTCCGTGCTGTTCAGGGTCCAGCAGGTCCTTCGTGAAATGAAGCGGATGCACACCTTTGATAGGGCTCAGGAGGCGCACGCAGCCAACCAGCGTATCGCCTTCGTACCAACCCAGATGCAGGGCGTTCGCATCGAACTCATCCGTATCGAAGCCATCCGGCCCCGCGAGGAAACCACGTTGGGTGCTGTTGGCATATACCGAATACCGGAACCGATGGTATTCCTCCAGCTTATGGGGCTCGGTGATGCGGGTGAGGGTGAACATGGCGTTGGTGTGTTTCTGCTCGTTCATTCCAACGCCCCCGGACCGGTTATCATCCGGATACATCCATCGTTCCGGTATCGTCACCCTTCACGCCGCCTCGCTCAGCTAGTTGCGCTGGCGAATGCCCCGCGTGGTGCCCAGGCGGTTCGTTGCGGCCAACACCTCTTTGTAGGCGTATGTCATGCAGCTGCATGCCGCACCCGGATAGTGCAGGTCTCCAGCGCTGTTGAGGGGTCGGAATTCCAAGAGTTTGTAAAAGGCCGCATGAGCGGTGAAGCATCCGAAGAGCCCATGTTCCACACCGAGCGAGAACAGTGTTTCGGTCATGGCGAGGGCGAACTCCCACGCGGTGCGGAGACCGCGATGCTCGGGCGCCATGCAAAAGCGGCTGGCTTCGATCATCCGCTGCCCTGCCACATGCCGATCCGCAATATGCTGGCGAACAGCTTCAGCGCATACGTCATCAAAGTAGTTCAGCATCGGGATCGGCGTCGCGTTGTCATCCGCCGCGATGAAGCGCACACAGCCCACCAGCACCCATCCACGTACCAGCCGTAGTGGTAGGCGCGGTCATCGAACGCGTCCTTGTACTGGCCTTCCTCGCCCGTGATGACGCCCTTCAATCGGCTCTCGCTGTATATCCGGTATCGGAACCGGTAGTATTCCTCCAGCTTGTCCGGCTCGGTGATGCGGGTGAGGGTGATCATGGCTTGGGGTGATCCCACATCTTTCATTCCTGTGTCCCTGGTACGGTTATCATCCTATTCACTTTTCGCAGCCGTCCATATTCATTGTTCTCTTGCACATCTCCAGCTTGAAGTCGCCGATGCTTTCACCCTCACGCGGCTCTGCGGACCGAACAAGGCCGCTTATGCCCCCGTGCAGGTTTGCCCCAGCCCTGCTTGCGGGCGATGTGGTCGTAGTTGTAGGTAAGGCAGGTACAGGTTCTGTGCATGTTCGAAATACCAAAGCGCACCGCCCCTGCCAACGGCTCAAATCCGCAGTGACGGTAGAACGGCGCGTGCGCGTCGTCGCAATCGAACAGGCCGTGTTCGTAGCCCAGGGGCTGCATGGTGCGCACCATGGCCAGCACGAACTCCCGCGCGGTGCGGAGGCCCCGGTGTTCCGGCGCCAGGCAAAAGCGGCTGGCCTCCAGCATGGGTTGCCCCTGCGCACGGCGTTCAGCGATATAGCCGCGCACCGCATCGGCCACTTCACACGGCATGTAGTTCAACATCGGGATCGGCGTCGCGCTGTCATCCGCCTCGATGAAGCGCACACAGCCCACCAGCACCCCGTCCACGTACCAGCCGTAGTGGTAGGCGCGGTTATCGAACACGTCCTTATCCAGACCCTCCTCGTTGGTAAAAACGCCCTTCAAACGGCTTTCGCTGTAGATGCGGTAGCGGAACCGGTAGTATTCCTCCAGCTTGTCGGACTCGGAGATGCGGGTGAGGATGATCATGGCTTGGGGTGTTTCTGCTCGTTCATTCCGCGACCAGCTACCGGGTTATCGATCCGCTCAAGAGCATTTCAATTTTACCTTGGGGAAATGCACGTTCCCAGCGCTGCGAGCGCGATCCCGCTGAATGGACGCAGGTCGGCGTGAATGCACTTGGAGTCGGCGCGAACGGTCGGTCAAGGACGCCGATGACGCAGGGAGCCGAGCAGGTCCGCCAATTCCTGCCATGCGCGCTTGCTGAGCGGTGCGGCAGGATGTTCGTCGAACACCAGGTTGCGCAGCTTGTCCATGCCGCTCACGTGGTGCAGGGCCACGATGCAGCTGCGGTGGGTGCGTGCGAAGAGTAAGTCGCCGATACGTTCGCCACAGCACAGCCGTTCTTCCAGGTCGCTGAGGGGATGGAGTACCACGATGCGCCTGCCGTCGGTGGTGGTGGCCCGGGCATACTTGTCCTCCGCATCGAAGCGCAACAAGGTGCGCGCATCGAACAGCTGCGGCCCATGGGCGGTCCGGAGGACCAGCGGTGCTCGAAGTACCATCATGGCTGTGTTTCAGTTCGTTCCGGCGAGCACATCCAGTGCGGCGGGTGCGGCAGGCTCCGCAGCTTGGATGAGGATGGAGCCGATCGCATTGTCCCAGTTGCCGGTCCCGTGCAACCGAAGCAGTGTTTTCAGGTCGTCCACACGCCGGGGACCTTGCACCGTGATCCGCTCCGGACCTTCGCCATCCTCGCCGTTGAAGAGCGTGACGCGGTATCCTTCGCCCACCTCCAACGCACTCACTTGCGCGTGCATCAGGGGCCGCAGCCGGTCGGTGATGCCGGTCCCTTGGATCCGTTGGCAATGCCCGTGCGCACCGGCATCGGTCCAGAGCGTGAGCGGGGCTTTGTCCTGCGCAGCCAAGTTGGTGGCGACGGTCAGGCAGAGGGGGAGCAGCAGCGTTTTCATGATCTCGTGGTTTGGTGGTTCATACCCGGAACGCGGCTCGGGTTATCAGGCCGGTCGCCCGGGTTGCACGAGGATCCGCTTTTGTTGGCGCGAGCGGTATGGCGTGTCCGTCGCTTGGCGCGGATCTGTGCCATGACCTGCGTGACCGGTACCGCATGGGCCTCGCGTTCGGTACGGCCGAACGGCTATCCCGTGGCCGAGGTCTCCCGCACCGGAAAGTCGCGCTGGCCAAGGGCGGATCGCTCCTTACCGCAGTTGTAACATCCGATATTTGATTTGCGGTCATGCCAGCTAATGCGCTGATAGCCAGAAGCCTGCCTCCCGTTGTCCCGGAACGGCTGGCGGAGCGGCCCGCCGTTGCCGTTTTGGGTCCGCGCCAGGTGGGCAAGACCACCTTGGCGGAGCAGGCACATCACATTTTCCCGTGATCGGAACGTGTGGTCGGTGCACGATTTAAGACCGCAGATGTAATATCTGATATTAGATTTGCGGTCATGCCCACCCGACTACGAACGCGCTATCTGCAAGCTGATGCGCTCGCTGCTGTGAAGCGTGCGCCCGCTGTTGGCATCCTCGGCGCGCGGCAAGTGGGGAAGACGGCCTTCTCCAAGCAATTGGCCAAAGCCGCGCAACGAGAGGTGCTGTACCTGGACCTGGAGAGCCCGGCCGCGTTGGAGCGCCTGCGCGATGCGGAGGCTTTTCTTCACGAGCATCGGAAGAAGCTGGTGGTGATCGACGAGGTGCAGCGCAAGCCGGACCTGTTCCCGCTGTTGCGTTCGCTGATCGATCGGGACCGCCGTGCCGGCAGGTTCCTGTTGCTGGGGTCCTCCTCTCCGGAGATCGTGAGAAGCAGCGCCGAATCACTGGCCGGGCGTATCGCCTACCTGGATCTGTACCCGTTCTGTCTGCACGAAGTGGCGCAGCGCGACCGGGATAAGTTGTGGTTGCGCGGTGGGTTCCCGCGCGCCTTTCTGGCCCAGAGCGATGCGAGCGCGGCGACCTGGACGCAGGACTACCTGCGGGACTTCACCGAACGGGAGATGCGTGTGCTGGGGTTGAACGCGGATCCCAAGGACACACGGGCGATGCTGGCCATGCTCGCCACCGTGCATGGTGCACCGCTCAACATGAGCATGATCGCCAAGTCCATCGGCATGACCGGGCCAACGGTGAAGCGCTACCTCTCGTGGTTCGAGCAGGCGATGCTCATCAACGTATTGCCCAGCTACCACATGAACCTGCGCAAGAGGCTCACCACGGCCCCCAAGGTGTATTTCGCCGATACCGGCCTCCTGCACAGCCAGCTTCGCATCAACGACCTGGCCTCGCTGCGGTCGGGGATCGTGGCGGGCAATTCGTGGGAGGGCTTCGTGATCCAGCAAGTGCGGGCCTGGTTGAAGGGCCGCGCTGAGCTCCACTATTTCCGCACGCACGACGGTTCGGAGCTCGACCTGTTGATCACCCGGTCGCTGCGACCGGTCGTCGCCCTGGAGATCAAGACCACCAACTCGCCCTCGCTGAGCAAGGGCAACCAACTGGCGTTCGAGGCGGTGAAGGCTCCCGTGCAACTGATCGTTACACCCACCTCCGACGACTTTCCGTACGGCAAGGGCATCCGGGTGTGTTCACTCGGCACGCTGTGGGGGCATCTGGAACGGGCGCTGCGGTAGGTCTCCGTCACCTACGTTCGGCAGCACACTTGCCGCCCATGATGCGGACCCGTTACGACCAGGGGCGCGCGCATAGCCGGCCAGCGCCACCTCCGATCGACGGTGGACGCCGTGTGTGGTCAGGTGGACTGCGGAACGGTGGGTGCTCCGGTCGGCCGGTGCCCTGTGGGCGTGCGCGCCTTCATGCCGGGAGCGGTCATCCGTCCGGGTCGACCCCGGGTCCGCATCCAGCGGCCATGAACAACGCCATCACGTCCGGCCATCCCGGGTGGTTCGCGCGCGGCACCGGTGCGTTCGGGGGAGGTACGACCAACGGTCGGGATCGCGATAACTTCCGCACCGATCACCCCGTCCATGGACCCCGACGACCTTTCCCACATCCTGAACCACCTGGGCGAGGACCGTGCCGCCGGGTTCAATGCCGTGGTGCCGCCCGTGGTGCAGAGCGGCAATTTCGCCTACCCCACCGTGGCCGCCATGCGCGCCGTGGTGCAGCAGGAGTTCGACCGGCCGTTGTACACGCGCGGCCACAACCCCACGGTGGCCATGGTGCGCCGCAAGCTCGCCGCCCTGGAGCATGCCGAGGACGCCCTGCTCTTCAGCAGCGGCAGCGCGGCGATCGCGGCGGCCGTGGTCGCCTTCACCGGGGCGGGAGACCACGTGGTGTGCGTGCACAAACCGTACAGCTGGACCCGCAAACTGCTGGGCGAGCTGCTGGTGCGTTTCGGCGTGGAGACCACCTTCGTGGACGGCACCGACGCGGAGAACTACCGGCGTGCCAGCCGGCCCAACACCCGGATGTTCATCACCGAGAGCCCCAACTCGCTCACCTTCGAGCTGCAGGACCTGGCCGCGGTGGCGGCGATCGCCCGGGCGAAGGGGATCGTCACCCTCTGCGACAACAGCTACAGCAGCCCGCTGTTCCAGAACCCCATCGACCTGGGCATCGATCTGGTGGCGCATTCGGGCACCAAGTACCTCAACGGTCACAGCGACGTGGTGTGCGGGGTGCTGGCGGGCAGCGCGGCGCACATGCGGCAGGTGATGGCGCGCGAGTTCATGACCCTGGGCGCGGTGCCCGGCCCGCACGATGCCTGGCTGCTGATGCGTGGCCTGCGCACGTTGGAACTGCGCGTGGGCCGCAGTGCCGATTCCGCCGAACGGGTGGCGCGATTCCTGGAGGCCCACCCCAGGGTGCGCAAGGTGCACTGGCCGGGGCTGGAGAGCCACCCCCAGCATGCGCTGGCCCGCCGACAGATGCGCCGCTGCGCCGGGCTCATGACCATTGACCTGGACGCCCCTGACGAGGCCGCCGTGGAGCGCTTCTGCGACCACCTGCGCCGCTTCCTCATCGCCGTGAGCTGGGGCGGCCACGAAAGCCTGCAATGGCCGGTGTGCGCGCTCAAGGGCCCCAGCGGGTACTACACCGAACTGCCCTTCACCCTGGTGCGCCTGTACATCGGCCTGGAGGACCCCGCTGTGCTGATCGCCGACCTGGAGAACGCACTGGCCCGGATGTGACGTGCACACCCGGGCCAGCCATTGCGCTCCGTACGTTCGTCAGAACGAAGCGCGCAGCCCCAACGTGAAGTTCCGGCCCGGCGCCGAGATGCCGGAGGAATACGGGCGATAACGTTGGTCGGTGATGTTCTCCACTCCGGCACTGATCAGCAGCACCTTGTTCAGCTGATAACTGCCGTTGATGTTCAGGGTGTACCACGACGGTGCGTAGGGGTCGCCGTTGGCGTCCAGGGCGTAGATGGTCTTGCCCTGCTCACTGGGCGGCAGGTCCTGGTAGCTGAAGCCGTCGCTGATGTCGGCGAAGAACCGGGCACGCACCCGGCCCTGCTGCCACGAGATGCCCGCGCTGCCGAAGGGCGGTGGCGAATGGCGCAGGGGCACATCGGTGGTGTTGTCGTCGTCCTGCTCCACCCCGTCCTGCCAGTTCAGCCGCAGGTCGATGCCCAGGCCGGACCACACCCTGGCCTCCACCGATAGCATGCAGCCGATGACGGTGGCCTGCGCGGCGTTCTGGATGGCGTCCACGCGGCTGAGCTCCCCGTCGTAGAGGGTGCTGTCCTGGCCGTTGAGCGTGAAGGGCCGGCGTACCATGGCGTTGTCCAGCAGCACGTAGTACCCGCTGCCGCGCACCCGCACCCGGTCGGAAACCACCTTCTCCACGCCCAGTTCGGCGCTGTACGCGTACTCCGGTGCCAGATCGGGGTTGGGCACGATCACAGCGCCCGGCTCGCTGTCGAACACCTTGCCGATGTCGTCGATGTTCGGTGCGCGGAAGCCGGTGCTCAGGTCGAGCGCGATCTTCCAGTCCGTGCCCGGGCGATAGGCCAGGCCCAGGTTGCCGGTGAGCGCCGTGTTGCTCAGTTCGGTCCCGGTGGCCGGATAGGGGAACAGGCTGGTGTCGAAGCGGCAGTCCAGCGCGCTCCAGTTGAAACGCAGTCCGGCCGAAAGGGTGAATCGCTCCGCCAGGTCGTACATCGTCCCGGCGTACACCGAACCGGTGCTCCAGGACGAACCGTCCGGATAGCGTGGGGCGATCACCTCCTCTTCACCGGACTCCTGGTCCACGGTCCTGCCGGTGGAGCCCACCGCGTTGGTGACGAACTCCGCGCCGTAGAACAGCTGCCCGCGGCCTTTCAGTTCACGTTCCATGTCGAGGTTGATGTACACGCCGGTCACATGCTCGGCCTGCGTGCGCAGGCTCGTCTTGCCGAACCGGCGGTCATTGCGGCTCTCCTCGTAATCCTGGTAGGCCACACTGAGCCTTGCGGTGTTCCATGGGCCTTTCCGGGCGGTGTGTTTCACGGTGAGCGCGCCCATGGTCCAGCGTTGCGGTCCATAGAACCACACGGCAGCGCGCGGCTTCCCGCTCCGCAATTCGGTGAGGCGGTCGTAGCGCGGCACGTCGGAGGTGGTGCTGTGGTGAACGTTGAGGCCGATCTCCAAGGCATCCACCGGCCTGAAGGCGATCTTGCCGAACAGGTTGATGTTGTCGTAGCCGCTGCCGACCTGCAGGTCCGGATCATCGTTGGTGACCATGGAATCCACGCCGTTGATGGTCTCCGTGTACCAAGGTCGCTGGTAGTCCGAAGGACCCACCGAGCCCGTGCGCAGGTCGCCGAACCGGTTGAAGGAGGAGCTGCCCACGAAGGCCACGCGCCGGCCGCCGAGGCCGATGTTCACGTTGCCGCCGAACTCGTTGGCGGCACTGCCGTAGCGCGCCATCGCCCCACCGCGCAGCAGCAGGCTGCTGTCCTGGCTGAAGCGGGGGCGGAGCATGTGGAAGTCCATGACACCGCCGATGGCATCGCTGCCGTAGGTCATCGCGCCGGGGCCGTGGACCACTTCGGCGCGTTCGATGGCGTTGGCGTCGGTGCTGATGATGTTCTGCAGGTTGCCCGAGCGGTAGATGGCATTGTTCATGCGCACCCCGTCCACCACGATGAGCAGACGGTTGGCCGCGAAGCCTCGGATCATGGGGCTTCCGCCACCCAGCTGGCTCTTCTGCATGAAGACCTCGCCGGTGCGTTGCAGCATGTCGGCCGAGGTGCCGGGGTTGTACAAAGCCACGTCGCGGGGCCGCATCACGGTGATGCGGTCGGGGACCCGCTCGGAGGCCTGCTCCCAGCGGTTCACGCTCACCACGGCCTCGCGCAGGGTGAAGGGCAGGGCGCGCATCTCCACACGGGCATCGGCCGCGGTGAGGGCGGTCCTGGGAAGCCGCTGTTCGGCATAGCCCAGGGTGGTGAAGGTGAGGGTATCGCCTCGCAGGTCGCCGATGGCGGCGCGCCCGCGTGCGTCGGTCATGCGCCCCGTGGCCGGGTCGCTGCCGGTGATGACGACCCCTTCGAGGGGCCTTTGGTCGTCCCGGTCCACCACCTGCACCACCTGGGCCTTGGCCGCAGGGAAGGATAGCAGGAGGGCGAGGACCGGAAGGGTCTTGCTCCAGTACATTTTGGGATGGGATGAATGGACCGGGGAACGCACACCCTGTTGGGCACGGTCCACCGCGCCGCAGGGTGCCCGCCGTCCTCCCCGGATGGGGACGTGGGTCAACCGACCGCAGGAAGCTCGGGTGGTCGCAGGTGCTCCAGGGTCCATCCCTCGGACGGGACGCCGTCGCGCACGCCGGGAAGGTCCACGGCGTCGGCCCCGCATACGGGCAGGGCCGGTCCGCTCGGTGGGCCTGCCAGGCCCAGCAGCAGGTGCACCACACGTTCCCGGGTGCCGGGTGCCCGGCCTTCGAGGTCGCGTGCCACGTGTTCCTTCAGCCCGGCGAAGAGGGCCGTCTCCTGATGGTCGGCGATGCAGCGCAGCAGCACCGTGCCGTCCGGCAGGTCCTTGCGGTGCACCACGTCGAACATGCGCCCGTCGGCGAGCCTGAACTCGCGCTCCGGCTTCACCCAGTGCAGGCCGCGCAGCTGGGCACCGGTGAGGGTGAAGGTGGTGAGCTCCTCCTCGGGGACGCCCTGCTTGAGCCGCAGCTTGATGGCCCGTTGCGCCGCCGCACGCTGCCGCTCGAAGCGCAGGAGGGCGCCGAACTGCGCGTAGCCCAGGGCGGTCATCGCCAGGATCAACAGCCAGGGGGCGGCACGCCGAAGCATGTGGCCAAGGTAGCGGTTGCCCCGCTCAGGCGGCCGTGGGGCGCGACGCTCCCCGACCGGCATCCCTCACTTCTTGCGCAGGAAGATGCGCACGGGCACGCCGGTGAAGCGGAAGTGCTGGCGCAGCTTGTTCTCCAGGAAGCGGACGTAGGGCGCCTTGATGTACTGCGGCAGGTTGGCGTAGAAGGCGAAGGAGGGCACGGGCGTGGGCAGCTGGTTGATGAACTTGATGCGCACGGTCTTCCCCTTGTACATGGGCGGCCCCATGCGCTCCACCTCGGGCAGCATCACGTCGTTGAGCTGGCGTGTTGGGATCTTGCGGGCGCGGTCGGCATGCACCTGCATGGCCAGTTCCATCACCTTGTGGATGCGCTGTTTCTCCAGCACCGAGGTGAACACCACGGGCACGTCGGTGAAGGGGGCCAGGCGCTGCCGCACCTCGGCTTCGAAGGCCTTCATGGTGTTGGTCTCCTTGGGTACCAGGTCCCACTTGTTCACCACCACCACCACGCCCTTGCCATTGCGCGCGATGATGGAGAAGATGTGCAGGTCCTGCTGCTGCACGCCTTCGGTGGCGTCCACCAGCAGCAGGCACACGTCACTGTCCTCGATGGCCCGCACCGAGCGCACCACGCTGTAGAACTCGATGTCCTCGTTCACGCGCTGGCGTTTGCGGATGCCGGCGGTGTCCAGCAGCACCACATCGAAGCCGAACACGTTGTAGCGGGTGTGGATGGGGTCGCGCGTGGTGCCGGCCACGGGGGTCACGATGTTCTGCTGGCGGCCCAGCAGGGCGTTCACCAGCGAGGACTTCCCCACGTTGGGCCGGCCCACGATGGCCAGCTTGGGCACATCGGGCAGGGTCTCGGCGCTGGGCTTGCGGAACCCGGCCACGAGCGTGTCCAGCAGGTCGCCGGTGCCGGAGCCGCTCTGGGCGCTGATGCAGTGCACCTCGCCCATGCCCAGCGCGTAGAACTCGCCGGCATCGGCCTGCTTGTCACCCGTATCCACCTTGTTGGCCACCAGGAGCACCGGCTTGCGCGCCTTGCGCAGCATGCCGGCGATGGCCTCGTCCATTGGCGTGAGGCCCTGGCGCACGTCCACCAGGAAGAGGATCGCGTCGGCCTCATCGATGGCGAGCTCCACCTGCCGCCGGATCTCGGACTCGAACACGTCGTCGCTGCCGGTGACGTAGCCGCCGGTGTCGATGATGCTGAACGTCGTGCCGGTCCATTCCACCTGGCCGTAGTGCCGGTCGCGGGTGGTGCCGGCGGTGGGATCGGTGATGGCCTCCTGCTGCTCGGTGAGGCGGTTGAACAGGGTGCTCTTGCCCACGTTCGGGCGGCCCACGATGGCGACGATGTTGCTCATGTCCCGGGGAGTGGCGAGCGGTGCATGGGGAATGGCGCACGGGGATGCCGTCGTCCCGGAAGGAACGCGTTCACCACCCGTCGCTCGCCCGCCGCTCTCATCAGTATCCGTATTTCCTCAGCTTCTTCATGTCCTCCCGCCAGTCGGGGTCGGCCTTCACCTTCAGGTCGAGGAAGACCTTGGTGCCCACGAAGCGTTCGATGGCCTCGCGTGCCTGGGTGCCCAGGCGGCGCAGGGCCCTGCCGCCCTCGCCGATGAGGATGGCCTTCTGGCCTTCGCGCATCACCATGATGTCCGCCTGGATGCGGGTGAGGGTGTCGCCCTCCTCGTAGCTGTTCACCACCACCTCACAGCTGTAAGGCACCTCCTGCTTGTAGAGGGCGAGGATGCGTTCGCGCACCAGTTCGGCCACGAAGAAGCGCATGTTGCGGTCGCTGAGCTCGTCCTTGGGGAAGTAGGGCGGGTGTTCGGGCAGGGCCTGCACCAGATGCTGCCGCAGCTCCTCGATGTGGAAGCCGTGGAGCGCGGACACGGGCACCACCTTGGCCTGGGGCAGGGCCTGCTGCCAGCGCTGGCAGGCCTCCAACACCTCGGCCTCGCCGCCCAGGTCCACTTTGTTCACCAGCACCAGCAGGGGGCAGCGGGCCCGACGGGCGCGGTCGAGCAGGGCCTGCGAGCGGTCGGGGCGCTGGTGCAGTTCCACCAGGACCACGAGAAGGTCGGCATCGCGCAGGGCTTCGTCCACCGCGGCCATCATGCGCTCCTGCAGGCCGTACTGCGGCTCCAGGATGCCGGGTGTGTCGCCGATCACCAACTGGTGGCCGGGGCCGTTGATCAGGCCGAGGATGCGGTGGCGGGTGGTCTGCGCCTTGGGGTTGGTGATGGCCAGCGGTTCGCCGAGCAGTGCGTTCAGCAGCGTGCTCTTGCCCGCGTTGGGCAGGCCGATGATGTTGACGAAGCCGGCGCGGTGGCTCATGGGGGCAAGTGAAGAGCCCGGCCTTGCGGACCGGGCTCTCTTGTAGCGGGGGTAGGACTCGAACCTACGGCCTTCGGGTTATGAGCCCGACGAGCTACCATCTGCTCCACCCCGCAGTGGACGGCAAAGGTAACATTCTTTTCGGTGCCCTGTTCACGCCTCCACGTCGAGCTCGTCGAGGCGTGCGGCGGCGGCCTCCCATTCGGCCATCAGGGTGGCGATGCGCTGGGCCAGTTCGCCGAGGCGGGCATATCCCCGGTCCAGCTCGGCGGCGGGCAGGCCGGCGGCCATCACCCGGGTCTGCAGTTCCTTTTCCTCCTTTTCCAGGGCGGCCAGCTCCTTTTCAGCGCGCGCCACCTGGTTCTGCACACGCCGGCGCTCCTTCTCGCGCTCCTTCCGGTCGTGGTAGTCGTTGCGCGCGCCGCCGGCGGCCTTGGCGGGGGTGGTCCGGGCGCTGCTGGCGCCCATGTCGGCGGCCTGCAGGGCCTTGCGTTTCTCGATGAGCTCCAGGATGTCCAGGTGCTGGTCGCGGATGCGGCCGCCATCGAGCTCCAGGATGCGGTGGGTGAGGCCGTGCAGGAAGTCGCGGTCGTGGCTCACCAACAGGAATGTGCCGTCGTAGTTCCGGAGCGCCTCCTTGAGCACGTCCTTGCTCTGGATGTCGAGGTGGTGGGTGGGCTCGTCGAGCAGCAGGAAGTTCAGGGGCTTCAGCAGCATGCAGCACAGGGCCAGGCGGGCGCGTTCGCCACCGCTCAGCACCTTCACGCGCTTGTCCACATCCTCGCCGCTGAACAGGAAGGCGCCCAGCATGGCGCGCACGCGGGGCCGGTTCTCCTCGCTGGCGGCGTCCTCGGCGGTCTCCAGCACGGTGCGGCGGGGCTCCAGGCGCTCGGGCATGTCCTGCGCGTAGTAGCCCAGCACCACGCCGTGCCCCAGCCGGATCTCCCCTTCGAACGGCTCCTCGCCCACGATCATGCGGATGAGGGTGCTCTTGCCCGTGCCGTTGGCGCCCACCAGGGCCAGGTGCTCGCCCTTGCCGATGGTGAGCTCGGCCCGGCTGAAGATGCGCTTGGGCCCGTAGGCCTTGCTCACGTCCTTGATCTCGGCGATGAGCTTGCCGGCATGCGGGGCGGGCGGGAAACGGACCACGAGCTTGCGCAGGTCCTCGTCCTCCACCTCGATGCGGTCCAGGTTCTCCAGCTTGGTGATCAGGCTCTGGGCGAAGGCGGCCTTGCTGGCTTTCGCGCGGTACTTGTTGATGAGCTCCTGGGTCTTCTCGATGTACTTCTGCTGGTCCTTGGCCGCCGCCAGCTGCTGCTCGCGTTCCACCTTGCGCAGCTCCACATACTGGCTCCAGGGCACCTTGCGGTCGATCAGTTCGCCACCGGCCACCTCCAGGGTGCGCTTGGTGAGCCGGTCCAGGAAGGTCTTGTCGTGGCTGATGAGCACCAGGGCGGCGGGGTAGGTGCGCAGCAGGTCCTCCAGCCATTGGATGGCCGGCAGGTCGAGGTGGTTGGTGGGCTCGTCGAGCAACAGCAGGTCGGGCTGCAGGAGCAGGATGCGGGCCAGTTCGGCACGCATGCGCCAGCCGCCGCTCAGTTCGGCGAGCGGCCGGTGGATGTCCTCCCCCACGAAGCCCAGGCCCTTCAGCATGCGTTCCACCTGCTGGTCGTGGTCGGCGGCACCAAGGGCGTTCAGGCGTTCATGGGCATGGGCCAGCATGGTGGCCAGTTCCATCTGCCGCTCCACCTCGGTGGCGGTGCCGAGCTCCTCCTCGATGCGTTCCAGCGAGGCGCGCAGGTGCTGGGCCTCCTCGAAGGCCTTCTCGGCCACCTGGCGGGGGCTCAGGGCCAGGTCGTGGTCCATCTGCTGGGGCAGGTAGCCCAGGGTGAGCTCCCTGGGGCGGCCGATGCTGCCCTTGTCGTAGGTCTGTTGGCCGGCCAGGATCTTCAGCAGGGTGCTTTTGCCGGCACCATTGCGCCCCACCAGGCCGATGCGGTCGTCGCTTCCGATGAAGAACGAAACGCCATCGAACATGGGGCGCTGGCCGAAGTGCAGTGTGAGGCCGGAAACGTCGATCATGGCCGGGGTGGCGGAAAAGGCTGCAAAGGTACGGGCTTCGGGCACCTGCCAGGGGCCTGAACGACGGAGCCCCCTGCCGTGCAGAGGGCTCCATCAAGCGGTCGGGACCGCTCAGAAGTTCCAGAGGTCGTGCTCGAACTCGAAGAGCGACTGCTTGATCTCCTCGCCCTCCAACAAGGCGTCCAGGCCGGTGCGGTACTGGTTGATGCGGCGGTCATACACGTTGCTCCACTTGATGATCGTGCTGTTGAACTGCCGCTTCCAGAACAGGTCCTCGTAACTGCGCCTTTCGGCATCGTTCTCGCGGTTGAAGACGTCCCAGTTCGCGAACACGTAGCGGCACTCCGGGAAGTAGAGCCAGAAGAGGGTCTGGAAGCCCTTGGACTCACCGTCATCGCCGATCTTCTCGCGCATGGGTGCGATGCCGATGATGCGGATGTCCATGGTGCTCCGTTGTTTGTCGAACACCCAGTCCTCCTTGATCTGGTAACGTTTCACCTCGCCCGACTCCAGGGGGATCTCCTGCACCACCTGGAGGTACTCCCCGGGGTTGTCCGGGTCCTCGGTGAGCTGGGTGTCCACCTTCATGAACATCTCCTTGAGCTCGCTGGGGAGCAGGGCCTTTTTGAACTCATCCTCGTCGCCCAGGGCCCCGGCGCTGTAGGCCGTGATGGACCCGTCGGTGAGCAGGGCCTGGCGGATCACGTCGAACAGGCTCTTGCGGTCGCTGATGGGCGTCACCGGGTAGTACAGGGGGTGGTTGATCTTCTCGCGCAGGTCGATCTCGCGCCACACGCGGCGGGCCCACATCACATCGGCTTCGCGGATGTGGGCGTAAGGCACCACACGCTTGGTCTTGGTGTGCTCCTTGATGTACGCCCCGTCCAGCACGGTCTGGGCCGTGGCGGTACCGGCGAAGGACGCGAGCAGCACCGCCCCGATGAGGGTGGTCCGCAGGAAAGGAACAACGTGCTTCATGGCCATGGGGCGTTGGTTCATCAAACGACCTTCAACGACAGGGAGGCGATGCCGGTGACGGTGCCGTCGGGCTTGCGCACCTTGATGTTGTCCACGTACACCTTGCTGCCCACCTTCACCTTGCTCAGCAGCTCCTTCTGGTCCTGGCTGAGCTTGTTCCCTTTGGTGCTCTTCTCGGCGTAGGTGCCGGAAACGGACACCCCGATGTTGAACTCGACCACCTCGAACTTGAGGTCGAACTCGAAGCCCTCCATCTTGGCGATCACACCGGCGGCGGCGGTGAGCTCGGCCTTCTTGACCGTGGCATCACCCGCGCCCTTGTTGGCGAACATCGGCGTGGGGTTGGGCACGGACTTCACGCGGAATTTCACGCCCGGCATGCTCTTGCGCTGGCCGTTGGGCATCTCCACGCTCACGCTCACGGTGGCGTCGCTGCCCTTGCCCGGTTTCACGATGTAACCCTGGGCCGCCTTGGAGATGGAGCCGTTGTCGATGCTGGGGGTGATCTTGTCGGCGCTGAAGCCCGGCACGCTGACGTCCACCGGGTTGTCGATGCCGCGATAGAACACGTTCATCTTGGTGGGGCTCACCACCACGTTGGGCTGGGCCACCTCGTAGTTGGCGTAGAAGGGATAGCGTTTCTCCTCCTGGCCGGCCTGCTTGAACTTGATGATGCCCTTCCATTCCTTGGAGCCGACACCCTGGCCAGGAAGGCGCAGTTTGCCCTTGCCGTCCGCACCGATGGGCACCACCTCCTTGTCGCCGATCACCTCCATCTTCACGGTGTCGATGGTGCCGTTCTTGCTGAGCTCCACCACGGGCGGGTTCAGCGGGTCGTAGCCGGCCAGGTACACGTCGGCGCGGAACGAATCGCCCACGGTGATGTAGTTGCTCACGGGCAGCACCACGGGGGCCAGTTCGGAGAATTTCATCGCCTTGCCCTCCACGGCGCCCATGAGGAAGCCCACGCACTCGTTCTCCACGTTGCGCACGTCGCTCTGGAGCTTGGAGAGGATGGTGATGCCTGCGGCCAGGGGCACGTGGTAGAAGTTGATGCTCTCCCAGTTGTTCATGGTGCCGCTCGCATCGCGCCGGTCGGACAGATCGAACACGCGCTCCACCTGGGCCACAAGGCCCGGGTTGGCCGCGGACACCGACTTGATCTTGTCGCGGAAGGCCTCGATCTTGGCGCGCAGCTCGCGGGCGGACATCTCCCCTTCCTTGGGTTTGGCGGGTTCGGACCCGATCATCAGTTCGGTGATCTTGTCGTAGTTGTCCTTCTTGCCCAGCAGGGCCAGGTTGATGATGGTGTCACGACCTTTCTCGTCCTTGCCGATCACCTTGTCCTCGGGGATGCCTTCGGTGGCGGAGATGACCTTCACCTTCAGGCGGTCGATGTGGGACAGCAGGTCGGCGGCCATGGTCTGCACGGCCTGCGCCTCACCCCATGCCTTGCCGAATTTCTTGGGGTTCTCGGCGGCCAGGGAGGAGAAGCTCGCATAGGTGGCGTCCATCTTCTCCTTGAGGGTGAGCTTGGTGGTCTCCAGACCGTTGTTCACGGTCACGAAGCTGTCCAGGATCTCCTTGGACACGTTCAGGGCCAGAAGGGCGGTCAACACGAGGTACATCATGTTGATCATCTTCTGACGCGGGGACAGTTTGCCACTTGCCATTGTACTACCAGCGGGTGTTAGGTCCGGGCCAGTTCAGGGAATGCAAGTGGTGCTCAGCGCACCGTCATCGCGGCCAGCATGTTGCCGTACACCGTGTTGAGCTTCTGGAGGTTGTCGCTCAGTTGGGCGATGTTGTCCTTGTAGCGCTTGGTGTCGTCCACGCTGTTGCGCAGGTTGGTGAGCAGTTCGCCCACGCCCTCGAACATCTGGTTGGCGGCCTCGAGCTTCTCGCGGCTGCTGCGCAGCTGCATCTCGTACATCTCGTTGAGGGCGCTGAGGTTCTGGCTCATGCGGCTGAGGCTTTCGCCGGCGCTCTTGCCCGCATCCACGTTGGCGGTGAGGCCCACGAGGCTTTCGCTGGCACGGGCGTAGCTGTCGCTCAGGGTGCTCACCTTGGTGCTGGCGTCCTTGAGGCTGTTGGCGTACTCGTTGGTGGCCGCGGCGGCACCGGTGATCTCGGTCATCTGCTTGGCCTGGTCGCTCAGGGAGCGCATGCCATTGCCGAGGCTCGCGATCAGCTCGGGCTCGATCTTGGCGGCCTCCAGCATGTCGTCCAGCTGTTCGGTGATCGAGCGCTGGTCGTCCTTGCGGAAGTCGTCGCCCTCGGCGCGCTCGCCGGTGGCGAGTTCAGGGTACACCAGGCTCCAATCGGGGTCCTCGTGCGGGGGTTCAAAGGCCGAGAAGAAGAAGATGATGGCCTCTGTGCTCAGGCCCAGGATCAGGAAAAGGTCCGCAGCGGGCCAGTGCTGGATCTTGAACAGCGCGCCCACGATCACGACGGCGGCACCGATGCCGTACAGCTTGGCCATGAAGTTCTTCCACTTCTTGCTACCGGGTTTCATCGTTCGTCCTTGCGTTTTTGGGTTGGTCTGGGAGTAGGTCCTTCTATCGGGAGCCCCCTTGCAGGTTCAGTGCGGGGGCCGTCCTTCGTGTCTTAAAGATCCTCGGCGTTCACGGCTTTTCCGCGGCCCAGGTAGGTCATCACGCTGCGGAAACCGATGTAGCACTTGGAGGTGTCCTGGTACTCGTAGCTGCGGGTACCGGTCTGCAGGAACCAGCCGATGTCCTTCCAGGAACCACCGCGGATCACCTTGCGCTTGAGAGAGGGCGGGTCGTTGGCCAGGGCGTCGTAGCTGTATTCGGAGTTCAGGTCGTGGTCGAAATCGTACACCGCCTCGTCGAAGGCCGTGCTGGTCCACTCGGCCACGTTGCCGGCCATGTTGTACAGGCCGTAGTCGTTGGGCGAGTAACTATCGATGGGCACGGTGTGGAAGCCGCCGTCGTCGGTGTAGTTGCCGTGCAGGGGTTTGAAGTTGCCCAGGAAGCAGCCCTGGCGGTTGCGGATATAAGGGCCGCCCCAGGGATAGGGCTGGAGGTCCAGGCCGCCGCGGGCGGCATACTCCCACTCGGCCTCGGTGGGCAGGCGGAAGCGGTTCACGAAGGGCTCCTCCTGTGAGCTGAGCCAGCTGTTCATCAGCATGGACCGCCACACGTTGAATGCGGTGGCCTGCGTCCAGGTGATGCCCACCACGGGATAGTCGTCGTAGGCCGGATGCCAGAAATAGTTCTCGGTCATCGGCTCGTTGAACGAGTAGGTGAAGTCGTGCACCCAGGCCAGGGTGTCGGGATACACGTTGATGACCTCCTTGATGATGAACTTGCTGCGGTCGCTGTGGCCGCGGATGGCGTTGTTCTGGCCCTTGGTATTGGTATAGCTCAGGTCCAGGTCGCGGCCCGCCTTCCGGGCGGCCTCCTTGAGGTCGATCCAGTAGTACTCGAACATGAGCTTGCGGGTGTCAATCTCCTTGCGGCGATAGAACTGCTCGCTCTCGCTGTAGAACATGTCGGCCAGGGCTTCGCGCTCCTCCTCACCCCACCAGTTGATGCGCTCGCGCCAGTTGATCACCGGGGGGTCGATCTCCTCGCCGAACTCATCCTCGCTGATGACGTGCTCTCCGATGTCGTCCTCGCCCAGCAGGCGCTTGGCGGTGCTGTCGATGACGTAGTACACGAACTGGCGGTACTCGTTGTTGGAGATCTCCGTCTGGTCGATGTAGAACGCCTGTACGGACACGGTCTTGCTCTTGGAGACCATGGCGTAAGGGGCATCCTGGTCGCTGGGACCCATGGTGTAGCTGCCCATGGGGATGTAGTTCATCCCGTAGGGATCCACCTGGTACCAGTCCGGGCGCCCGATGACGCCGATGAGCTGCCCCTGACCGCCGCCGCCGCAACTGGCCAGCAAGCCGACAGCGCCGATGTAGAAGATGGGACGAAGTTGCATGGTTCCTCCGTTTGTGCCGTTCGATCGCAGGGCCTTCGGGTCCGGGTAAGCGAACACTTCAGGCTAGACTTCGTACGGGCGTGCAGGTGTTTGGGTTACCGATTCACAGGAAGCGGACGTTCCGGTAGATCTCGAGCTTCTCGGGCTTGATGATCTTGAAGCAGTAGTTCAGCATGACCTCGTGGCTCCCGCTGCTGTAGTTGCTGAGCTTGGAGGTGGTCACATCGTAGCTGTAGCCCAGGCGGATGCTGGAGTTGCCCTTGGGGAATTTGTACTGGTAGCCGATCATGGGGGCGATGGCATCCTCGGTGCGGTAGGTAACGCCCAGCCAGACCATGTCATTGTACAGGAAGGTGGCGTTGACGTCGAGCTGGGTGGTGGCCGCATCGCTCTTGACCAGAACGCTGGGCTGGAGGACATATTTCTTGTTGCCGCCGATGGCCCAATCGTAGCCGCCCTGCAGGTAGTAGTGGCGGGCGTTCTTGATGCTCACCTCGTCCAGGGATGTCTCGGGGAGCTGGGTGCTGCTGAGGCCCACCCAGAAGGTCGGGGCGACATAATAGAGACCCGCACCCAGATCGAAGCCCGAATCGGAGGTGCCCGCATCAGGGATGGCCTCATCGTCGCCCACGGGGTCCACCGCCACCCAGTTGCTGCCCAGGGAGCGGCTGGTCATGCCCCCGTAGAGGCCCACGCCGAAGGTGCCCGGACCGAACTTGCGATGGAAGGAATAGCTGATGCGCGCGATGGTGCCCTTCTGCTGCCCGAGCTGGTCCATGTACACGGAGAGGCCGACCCCGCTGCTGATCTTGCTGATCGGCATCTGGAAGTTGAACAGGCCGGTCTTGGGTGCCCCGTCGAAACCGCTCCACTGCTGGCGCAGCAGGGCGGTCACGCACATGTTGCCGGTGGTGCCCGCCACGGCCGGGTTCACCGACAGGCGGTCGAACATGTATTGGGTGAATTGCGGGTCCTGCTGGGCGTGTACAACACCTGCCAGGCCCGCGCATAGCGCTGCGGTCAGTATCCCCCTCATCCTTGGTTCCGGTTCTGTGCCGGGCCGGGATGGGACAAAGCCCCCCCGGGACCAGCGTTGATCCCGGCGCCAATATAGCAAAGATCCGGACCGGCCAAATTTCCCCAAGCCCGGCAGGGGCGGGCGAAGGCGGTCAGGCGAGCTTCTGGAAGGTGCGCCACCAGCGGTCGGGCACCTCCTCGCGGCAGGCCATCTGGTAGTCGGCGTACGAACAGGGCACCAGGTGGTGGCGCTCGAAGCGCGCCTCCTGCTCGGCACGGTAGGGCACGTCCATCCACCACCGGTCGCTCACCCCGCTCTTATAGAACACCAGTTCCTGCTCGTTGCCACGGATGGGGATGCGGAAGCGGGTGAACCGCTTGCGGTCCAGCCAGGGCAGGTCGTTGGTGCGCGACCGGAACCCATCCAGGAAGCACCAGATCATCTGCGCGGCGAGCTGGGCGGTCACCCCGTCGGGGTCACGACCGGGATCGAGCTCGTACAGGCCCACGGACGAGATCTTCTCACTGACGCCCGCGTAGCGCATCAGCTGGCAGACCTCCTCGGCGTGGAAGCCGTTGGGGCCGGGGCGGGAGGTGCCGGGGGCATCGCTGCGCCGCACGGCCGAGAGGTCCACGCTCAGGGTGTCGCCGTTGCGCAGCACGGGCTCGGCATCGGCCAGGTGATCGCGCAGCTCCCCCAGGCGGTGGGCATCGAAGAAGAGCTTGTCCATCAGCTCGATGCCTGGCTGGTCCACCAGGTAGGTCTGGAAGCCGAGGTTGCTGTAATTGAACAGGAAGTTGGGCTGTCGGAGCACGATGTGGCTCAGGTAGCTGCTATCGGCCAGCCCCTGCCCGGGCTCGCCCAGGTCGAAGCGGGCATCGATGCACACCAGGTTGGCCGTGCGCTCCAGCTTCTCGTAGGCCAGGTACTGCGTGAAGGTGTGGCCCTGGCCACCGCCCAGCACGATGGGCACGATGCCCCGCCGCACCAGTTCGGCGATGGACTCGGCCAGGGCGTGCTGGGTGTCCTGGGCGGTGGCTCCGGGGTGGATGTCGCCCAGGTCCACCAGTTGCAGGCGGCCTTGCGGGCGGAAGAGGGCGTAGAGGTGCTCGCGGACGGCGTCGGGGGCCTCCACGCAGCGGCGCGGGCGGGCATGGCCGGGGTCGTCCAGCACACCGAGGATGGCCACCTGCGCTCCTTCCAGCTCCGGGAAGCCCGAGGGCCCGTGGAACAGCGCCCCGTCGCCCAGGGTGTGGGCGGCAGGGTCGGGCCGTTGGGCGCCGAAGCGCGGGCTGGGACGGAAGTAAAGGCTGATGTCCATGGGCGTTCCGGACCGGCGGGGCGGTCAGCGCGAAGGTCCATCGCACAGTTCGCGGCCCGGCGCCGTTGCCCCGCGAGCTACGCACAGGTCGCTGTTGGCAACCGGTGGTGAGGCGCCAGGCGGCTCAGGCCTTCTTGCGGGGTGCCTTGCGGGCGGCGGAGGCCTTCTTGGCCGGTGCTTTCGCCGCCTTGGTGGTGGAGGTGGCGGTACTGCGGCGTGCACCGCCCTTGCGTCCCCCCTTGCGTTCGGGCGCGGCGGCCAGCAGCGCGGTGGCCTGCTCCAGGGTCACTTCCTCGGCCTTGGTGTCCTTGGGCAGGTTGGCGTTCTTGTTCCCGTCGGTGACGTAAGGGCCATAGCGCCCGTCGAGCACCTGCACGGCCGAGCCGGGGAACTCCTTGAGCACGTTCTGGCGGGTGCCGGCGAGCTTGGCCTCCAGCAGCTCCACGGCCCGTTCGAGGGTCACGGCCGCGGGGTCCTCGCCCTTGGGGATGTTGGCGTAGGTCCTGCCCAGTTTCACATACGGACCGAAGCGGCCGCGGCCGGCCACCACCATCTCCCCCTTGTGCTCGCCCAGGTCGCGGGTGGCGCTGGCGGCCTTTTTGAGGTCGATGAGCTCGATGGCGCGGGCCAGGTCGATGCTGAGCGGATCGTCCTCGGCGGTGAGGCTGGCGAAGGTGCCGCCCAGCCGGACGTACGGGCCGAAGCGGCCGATGGCCACGGTGACCACCTCGCCGTCGCGTTCGCCCAGGGTGCGCGGCAGCTTGAACAGGTCCAGGGCTTCCTCCAGGGTGATGGTGCCGATGCTCTGGTCCTTGCGCAGGCTGGCGAACCGGGGCTTCTCCTCCTCCTCGGCCTCGCCGATCTGCACCATGGGGCCGAAGCGGCCGATCCGGGCCACCACCTTGCGCCCGCTGGCCGGGTCCACGCCCAGCTCGCGGGAGCCGGTGGCGCGTTCGGCGGTCTCGGTCACCGTGCCGATGGTGCGGTGGAAGGGGGTGTAGAACTCCTGGAGCATGGCGCGCCAGTTCATGGTGCCCTCGGCGATCAGGTCGAATTCGCCTTCCACGTAGGCCGTGAAGTTGAGGTCCACGATGGTGGGGAAGTGCTCCACCAGGAAGTCGTTCACCACCATGCCGATGTCGGTGGGGAAGAGCTTCTGTTTCTCGGCCCCGACGTTCTCCGAGGCGGTGCGGTCGCTCACGACGCCGTCCGCCAGGGTGAGGATGCGGTAGTTGCGGGGCGTGCCCTCGCGGTTCTCCTTCACCACGTAGCCGCGCTTCTGCACGGTGCTGATGGTGGGCGCGTAGGTGCTGGGGCGGCCGATACCGAGCTCTTCGAGCTTCTTCACCAGGCTGGCCTCGGTGAAGCGGGGCGCAGGCCGCTCGAAGCGCTGGGTGGCGGTCATCTCCTGCAGGGCCAGCGGCTCACCCTGCTTGAGGTCGGGCAGCAGTCCCTCCTGTTCCTCGCCGTTGTCCTCGTCGTCGCGGCCTTCCATGTACACCTTCAGGAAACCGTCGAAGAGGATCACTTCACCCTGCGCCACCAGGCTCTCCCCCGCGTGCCCGCTGATGGCGATGTTCACCACGGTCCTCTCCAGTTCGGCATCGGCCATCTGGCTGGCGAGCGTGCGTTTGCTGATCAGGTCGTACAGGCGTTCGGCATCGCGGTCGGCGCCGGCGGTGCGCACCTGGAGGTCGGTGGGGCGGATGGCCTCGTGCGCCTCCTGGGCACCCTTGCTCTTGCTCTGGTAGCGCCGGGCCTTGCAGTACCGCGCACCGTACTGGGCGGTGATGGCGGCCTCGGCGGCGGCGATGGCCTGTTCGCTGAGGTTCACCGAGTCGGTACGCATGTAGGTGATGTGCCCCTGCTCGTACAGCCCCTGGGCGATGCGCATCGTGCGGTCCACCCCGAAGCCGAGCTTGCGGCTGGCCTCCTGCTGCAGTGTGCTGGTGGTGAAGGGCGCGGCGGGCGTGCGTTTGCCGGGCTTCTTCTCCACGGCGGCCACGGAATAGGAAGAGCCGATGCATCCCTGCAGGAAGGCCATGGCCTCGGGTTCGGTGGCGAAGCGGAGCGGCCGCACTTCGCCAGGGCCGGCGGCGGCGCGCAGTTCGGCCTTCACGGAGGCGCCGTTCTCCGTTCGGAGCACTGCGGTGATGCGGAAGGCGCTCTTCTCGGCGAAGCCGAGGATCTCCCGTTCACGCTCCACGATCAGGCGCACGGCCACGCTCTGCACCCGGCCCGCGCTGAGGCTGGGTTTCACCTTGCGCCAAAGGATGGGGCTCAGTTCATAGCCCACCAGCCGGTCCAGCACGCGGCGGGCCTGCTGCGCGTCCACCAAGTGCACATCGATCCCACGCGGGTTGGCGATGGCGTCGAGCACGGCCTTCTTGGTGATCTCGTTGAAGGTGATGCGCTTCACCTTGTCGTCGTCCAGTTTCAGCGCCTCCTTCAGGTGCCAGCTGATGGCCTCCCCTTCGCGGTCCTCGTCGGTGGCGAGCCACACGGTGGCCGCCTTGTCAGCCTCCCTTTTCAGTTCGGCGAGCCTGCCTTTTTTATCGTCGGGAACGATGTAGGTAGGCTCGAAGCCGTTCTCCACATCCACGCTCAGGTCGCGTTCGGGCAGGTCGCGCACATGGCCGTAGCTGCTCAGCACCGTATAGCCGTCGCCCAGGTATTTCTCGATGGTCTTCGCCTTGGCGGGGGACTCCACGATGACCAGGTTGCCGCTGCCTGCTTCCTTCTTCTTCGCCATGGGAATGCGGGTTGTGAGCGGACAAAGGAAAAGGCATCACCAGCCCATCGCAGCGGGGACCTGCCGCCTCCCGTCCCCCTTCCCCTATGGGGAAGCATTTTTTCAACAGCGGCGGGGCTTCGCGCGCGGCAGCGCGCCACGCGCGCAGGCCTGCCCGGGCACACGCACGAGGCACTATCCTGTTCGTCGGCCGGGCGGTCGGTCCGGCGTAACGCCCGGAAGACCTGCGATGAACCGCGGGTCCGCTTCCCCCGGATCCGGTCGGCCGCCCCACCCTGCCACCTTGTCAGGCGCCCGGGCGGAAAGCCCTACCTTTGCAACCTTCCGGCCATGACGAACAAGCGCGCCTACATCGAGAGCTACGGCTGCCAGATGAACTTCAGCGACAGCGAGATCGTCGCGAGCATCCTGGCCGACCAGGGCTACACGCTGGTGGAGAAGGCCGAGGACGCGGACCTGGTGCTGCTCAACACGTGCAGCGTGCGGGAGAAGGCCGAGCAGACGGTGCTGAACCGGATCGACGGGCTGAACCATCTGAAGGGGAGGAACCCCGGACTGCGGGTGGGCGTGCTGGGCTGCATGGCCGAGCGCATGCGGGAGGACCTCCTGGAAAAGAAGAAACTGGTGGACCTGGTGGTGGGCCCCGACGCCTACCGCACCCTGCCCCTGCTGTTGGACGAGGTGGAGGGCGGCCAGAAGGCGGTGAACGTGCTGCTGAGCCGGGAGGAGACCTACGCCGAGATCGAGCCTGTGCGCCTGGGCAGCAACGGGGTCACGGCCTTCGTGACCATCATGCGGGGCTGCGACAACATGTGCGCCTTCTGCGTGGTGCCCTTCACCCGGGGGCGCGAGCGCAGCAGGGACCCCGAAAGCATCGTGGCCGAATGCCGCCAGCTGGTGGCCCAGGGTTACCGCGAAGTGACCCTGCTGGGGCAGAACGTGGACAGCTACCGCTGGAACCTGGACGCGGACCACAACCCCAGGGACGCCGCCCGCCCCACCGCCGACTTCGCCGACCTGCTGGAAATGGTGGCCCGCGCCTGCCCCACCCTGCGCATCCGCTACAGCACCAGCCACCCCAAGGACATGACCGACAAGGTGCTGCGGGTGATGGCCGGCCACCACAACATCTGCAAATACATCCATCTGCCGGTGCAGAGCGGCAGCAGCAGCGTGCTCCAACGCATGAACCGGGGCTACGACCGGGCCTGGTACCTGGACCGGATCGCGGCCATCCGCCGCCACATCCCGGATTGCGCCATCAGCACCGACATCATCAGCGGCTTCTGCGGCGAGACCGAGGCCGAGCACCGGGAGACCCTCAGCCTGATGGAGGAAGTGCGCTACGACATGGCGTACATGTTCAAGTACAGCGAACGCCCCCGGACCCTGGCGGCGCGGAAGTTCCCGGACGATGTGGCGGACGAGGTGAAGGGCCGGCGCCTGCAGGAAGTGATCGACCTGCAGATGAAGCATGCGGCCGAACGCAACGGGCAGCACGTGGGCCAGGTGCAGGAGGTGCTCATCGAAGGGGTGAGCAAGCGGAGCGACCGGCACATGTATGGCCGCAACAGCCAGAACGCCGTGGTGATCGTGGACCGGCAATACGCCGGGACGGAGCTGATGCCGGGCGACCTTGTGAGAACGCGGATCACCAGCGGTACCAGCGGGTCGCTGCAGGGCGAGGTGGTGGAGCGGGTGCGGGAGGGCGTGGAGGAATGGTGAGAGTGGTGAGAATGGTGAGAGTGGTGAGAGTGGTGGGAATGGTGAGCGTGGTGAGCGGAAGGGCGTGCGGGGATCGTGAACACGGAAGTGAATGACAAGGCCATGAACGTACAACCCATCAAACAGCGGTTCGGCATCATCGGGGGCTCGTCCTTGCTGGACCGGGCCATCGAGATCGCCGCGCAGGTGGCGCCCACGGACCTCACGGTGCTGATCACCGGGGAGAGCGGCTCGGGCAAGGAGGTGATGCCGCAGATCGTGCACCAGCTGAGCGCGCGCAAGCACGGCCCGTACATCGCGGTGAACTGCGGGGCGATCCCGGAGGGCACGATCGACAGCGAGCTCTTCGGCCACGAGAAAGGCAGCTTCACCGGGGCGCACGAGGCGCGCAAGGGCTACTTCGAGGTGGCCGACAAGGGCACCATCTTCCTGGACGAGGTGGGCGAGCTGCCGCTGAGCACGCAGGTGCGCCTGCTGCGGGTGCTGGAGACCGGCGAGTTCATCCGCGTGGGCAGCAGCAAGGCGCAGCGCACCAACGTGCGCGTGGTGGCCGCCACCAACGTGAACATGCTGCAGGCCGTGCAGCGGGGCGGCTTCCGCGAGGACCTGTACTACCGGCTGAACACCGTGCCCATCCACGTGCCGCCGCTGCGCGAACGGCGCGAGGACATCCACCTGCTGTTCCGCAAGTTCGCCAGCGATGCGGCCGAGCGGTACCGGATGCCGCCCATCGAGCTGGACGCCGAGGCCCTCAAGCTGCTCACGGCCTACCGCTGGCCCGGCAATGTGCGGCAGCTGCGCAACATCACCGACCAGCTGAGCGTGATCGAGCAGACGCGCACCATCAATGCGGCCACCCTGCGCCAATACCTGCCCGAGGAGAGCACCGGCCTGGTGCCCGCCGGGGATGGGCGCGGGGCGGGCATGGACAGCGTGAACGAACGCGAACTGATGTACAAGTTCCTGTTCGACATGAAGAACGACCTGACCGTGCTGAAGGAACAGGTGGCCGCCCTGATGCACGGCCAACCGCTGCCGGTGATGAAGCCGGCAGGCTACCACGAGGAGATCGTGCTGCCCATGCAGGGCACCCCTTCGGGCACGGTGAGCATCCAGATGCCGCACCGGGGTGGCGAACCGCACCACGACGTGGACCACACCGAGGTCGAGGAATCCCTGAGCCTGGAGGAGAAGGAGAAGGAGCTGATCATCAAGGCCCTGGCCAAGCACCGCAACCGCCGCAAGACCGCCGCCCAGGAGCTCGGCATCAGCGAGCGCACGCTGTACCGCAAGATCAAGGAATACCGGATCGAGTGATGCGCAGCCCCCTGGCCTGCACCCGTCCCACCCTCCACGCGTCGCCGGCCCGGCCGCCCTGGCCCCTATTCCTGCTCGCGATGCTGCTCCCCACCGCCTGCAAGGTGAACTACTCCTTCTCCGGGGCCGACATCCCGGCGGCGGCGGGCACCTACGGCGTGGCGGTGTTCGAGGCACGGGCCCCGCTGAGCTCGCCCCGCACCGCCCAGGTGTTCACCGAAACGCTGCGCGACCTGCTGCAGGCCCAGACCCCGCTGAAGCTGGTGCGCGAAGGGGGCGACCTGCGCTACGAAGGGGCCATCACCGGCTACGACGTGCAGCCCGTGGCCATCCAGGCCAACGAGACCGCCGCCCTGAACCGGCTGACGATCACCGTGAGCGTGACCTACACCAACACCCTGGATGCCACACGCAGCAGCACCTTCAGCGTGAGCCGGTTCGCCGACTACGACAGCGGGGCCGACCTGGTGGCGGTGGAGGAAGGGCTGGTGCGCACGATCAGCGACCAGTTGGTGCAGGATATCTTCGACCGCACACTGGGCAACTGGTGAGACCCATGGACCGCGAACGGCTGAACACCCTGCTGACCGAGCCCACGAAGGTGGAGGCCTCCGATGTGGCCGGGTTGCGCGAGCTGGCCGGGCGGTATCCGTGGTTCAGCGGGGCACAGGTGCTGCTCACGGTGGGCGAGGCGGCCAGCGGTGGGTTGCTGTACGACGAGCACCTGCGCACGGCGGCGGCCCACCTGCCCAGCCGGGCCCGGGTGTACGACCTGGTCCATGCCGATGCGGGCCCCGCACCCCGCCGACGATCCACCCCGGTGGACGCGGGCCCCTTGGCGGTGCCCATGCCGTTGGACCCCCCCCTGCCCCACCCCGCCCAGGCCCCCCCGGCACCATCGGCGGTCGGACCTCGCGCGGCGGAACTCGATGAAGCCCGTACAGCTCCGGAGGAACGGTCGACGGGAACGCCCTCGGCGGACCGCGGTGCCGACGTCATCGCTCCGATCCCACCCGCCGACGCGGACGCCCCCTCCCCTGCCCCGGTCCCCGGCGACGCGTTGGATGTACTGATCCGTACCGAAGTGCTGGCCGGCGCCTACGACATCACGCGTTCGTCCTCACCGGTGGCGCCGGAGGCCGTCCCGCAGGCCCCACCGGCGCCTGCACAGGCCGCCGACCCGGGAACCGGGGTGCCGTCCGCTCCGGAGAAGGAAGCTCCACCCTCCCCGCCCACCATGCCCGTGCATGCCGGGCGGAGGCGTTTCACGGCCTGGCTGGAGCAGGACACCGGACCGCAGGAGGCCGCGGTCGCCCCGCCGACGGGACCGGGCTTGCCTCCGCCCCGCACCGAGGCAGCTCCTGCGGCGCAACCGGCAGCCCCCGGCGCTGCGGACATCCGGGCGTTGATCGACCGTTTCATCCAGGGGCAGGCGCCGGCACCTGCGCACAAGGCGGAGTTCTTCACCCCGCAACAGGCGGCGAAGCGCAGCTTGGAGGAACATGCCGAGCTGGTGACCGAGACCCTGGCGCGCATCTACGAGCAGCAGGGCGATGTCGCCCGGGCGGCGGCGGCCTACCGGCGGTTGGCCGAGCGGCATCCGCAGCGGAAGGAGGAATTCCTGGGCCGGGCGCGAGCCCTGGAGCGGGGCAAGGCTTGAACGCCGGATCGCGGAGATCCACTTACTTTGCGCCCCCGCTTGCAGGCGGGTCCCTGTCCCAACGCTCCCTTGCCATGATCGTCGTCTCCATCCTCATCCTCATCGTGGCCGCCCTGCTGGCCTTGGTCGTGCTGGCCCAGAACCCCAAGGGTGGCGGCCTGGCGGCGGGCTTCACCGGCGCGCAGCAGATCGGGGGTGTGCAGCGCACGGCCGACTTCCTGGAGAAGGGCACCTGGACCCTGGCCGGCGCGCTGATGGTGCTCTGCCTGGTGAGCAGCGCGATCCAAGGCGGCAGCGCCACCCAGGTGGACGAGCTGGATGCCCCCAGCGAGCAGGTGACCAGCGGCGAGGTGGCCCCGGAGGATGTGGCGCCCGCGGCAGAGGAGGCTCCGGCCCAGGAGCCTGCGCCCGCCACCCCTTGAGCGTCCGCGCCAACCTGACAGACCGCCTGTCAGGCCGAAGGGTCTTGGTGTGACCGGACCTTGCAAGATCGTCAGTCCAATGGCAGAAGGTGATGCCTTGGCATGCGGGTTGACGTGCGCGGGCCGCAAACCAACCGAACGATCCGATTCACCATGGCTACGAAAGTGAAGCCCCTGGCGGACCGCGTGCTTGTGGAAGCCGCCCCCGCCGAAGAGACCACCAAGGGTGGCATCATCATCCCCGACACGGCCAAGGAGAAGCCCCAACGCGGCAAAGTGGTGGCCGTGGGCAACGGCCGTGTGGCCGATGACGGCAAGGTGACCCCCTTGAGCGTGAAAGCCGGCGACGAGATCCTGTACGGCAAGTACAGCGGCACCGAGCTGAGCTACGACGGCAAGGACTACCTGATCATGCGCGAGAGCGACATCTACGCGATCCTGAACTGAGGTACCGTCGATCCATTGGATCAATGCCACCGTTACAGGACAAGCACACGATCCCAACCAACGAAACAACCAAGCTCTAAATGGCAGCCAAGAACATCCAATTCGAGATCGACGCCCGCGACCGCCTGAAGCGCGGCGTGGACCATCTCGCCAACGCGGTGAAGGTGACCCTGGGTCCCAAGGGCCGCAACGTGATCATCGACAAGAAATTCGGTGCCCCCCAGGTGACCAAGGACGGTGTCACCGTGGCCAAGGAGATCGAGCTGAAGGACGCCGTGGAGAACATGGGCGCCCAGATGCTGAAGGAAGTGGCCAGCAAGACCGCCGACGCCGCCGGTGACGGCACCACCACGGCCACCGTGCTGGCCCAGGCCATCGTGACCGCCGGCCTGAAGAACGTGGCCGCCGGTGCCAACCCCATGGACCTCAAGCGCGGCATCGACAAGGCCGTGGTGGCCGTGGTCGATGAGCTCAAGAAGATGAGCAAGGCCGTGGGCGACGACAACGCCAAGATCAAGCAGGTGGCCTCGATCAGCGCCAACAACGACGACGCGATCGGCACCCTGATCGCCGAGGCCATGGCCAAGGTGAAGAAGGAGGGCGTGATCACCGTGGAGGAAGCGAAAGGCACCGACACCACCGTGGAAGTGGTGGAAGGCATGCAGTTCGACCGCGGCTACCTCAGCCCCTACTTCGTGACCAACGCCGACAAGATGGAGGCCGACCTGGAGAACGCCTACATCCTGATCTACGACAAGAAGATCAGCACCATGAAGGAGCTGCTGCCGATCCTGGAGAAGGCGGTGCAAACGGGCAAGCCCCTTCTGATCATCAGCGAGGATGTGGACGGCGAAGCGCTGGCCACCCTGGTGGTGAACAAGATCCGCGGCGCCCTGAAGGTGGCCGCCGTGAAAGCCCCGGGCTTCGGCGACCGCCGCAAGGCCATGCTGGAGGACATCGCCATCCTCACCGGTGGCACCGTGATCAGCGAGGAGCGTGGCTTCAAGCTGGAGAACGCCGACCTGAGCATGCTGGGCAAGGCCGAGAAGATCAACATCGACAAGGACAACACGACCATCGTGAACGGTGCCGGCAAGAAGGCCGACATCACCGCGCGTGTGAACCAGATCAAGGCCCAGATCGAGACCACCACCAGCGACTACGACAAGGAGAAGCTGCAGGAGCGCCTGGCCAAGCTGGCCGGCGGTGTGGCCGTGCTGTACATCGGCGCCGCCACCGAGGTGGAGATGAAGGAGAAGAAGGACCGCGTGGACGACGCGCTGCACGCGACCCGCGCCGCTGTTGAAGAGGGCATCGTGCCGGGCGGTGGCGTGGCCTACATCCGCGCCCAGAAGGTGCTGGAGAAGATGGAAGGCGCCAACAACGACGAGACCACCGGCATCGGCATCGTGCGCCGCGCCGTGGAGGAGCCGCTGCGCCAGATCGTGGCCAACGCCGGCCTGGAAGGCAGCATCATCGTGCAGAAGGTGCGCGAGGGCAAGGCCGACTACGGCTTCAACGCCCGCTCCGAGGAGTACGAGAACCTGCTCGCCGCCGGTGTGATCGACCCCACCAAGGTGACGCGTGTCGCCCTGGAGAACGCCGCTTCCATCGCCAGCATGCTCCTCACCACCGAGTGCGTGATCAGCGAAGAGAAGGAGGAGAAGGCCCCGGCCCACGGCCATCCCGGCATGGGCGGCGGCATGGACATGATGTAAGCCATCTGTTCGCAACCATGAGCACAAGCCCCGGTCGAAAGGCCGGGGCTTGTCCGTTGCAGGATGGGCCGGACCGTCCGCGGCGAAGCATCATCCGGGAGTTGCAGCCGGGGGACGGTCCTGGATCCAGGGCATGCCCCCGCATCCCGTGAACCCGTGATTGATGCGCGTGACATGGCGTTGTCACTTTGAGGCCCGATCCGTGATCATGCGCCAACACCTTTCCACCGTACTGCTCCTCCTCGTTCCGTTCACCACGAAAGCGCAGACCGAGACGGAGCCCAACCAGGGTCTGCCCGATGCCACGGTCAATCCGGCTTGGGCGCCAGGAGCGACCTATTCGGGCTCCATCGCCATGGACCCGCCACCGCTGGACTATTACGACTTCTTCCGCATCGAGCTGCTGGAGGACGCCACGGTGACCATGGACGTGGTGGCCTCCTCCCCGGCGGCGGCCAATGTGGTGGTGACCATCTACGACGTCAACGGCACCGCGATCTCCCACCTGGGGAACGGATTCGGTGCCGCGAGCAGCCCGGTCTCATCCTCGCTCGTGTTCGACTGCCTCCAGGCGGGGACCTATTTCTTCCAGCTCACGCCCGATCAGGGATCGAACATCACTTACGCCATCACCTGGACATACCAGGGCGCGCTCTTCGGCAACGATGCGGAGCCCAACGCGGACGGCGTGCAGGCCCTGGCCAACGGCCTCCTGCAGGATGGTGTGTGGCGGGAAGGCCATCACTCATTCAACATCTCCGACGCCCTGACCGACCACGTGGACGTGCACATGCTGGAGATCCCCGAGGACGGGGCGGTACAAGTGACCGTGATCGCCTCATACCTGTCCGGGCCGGGCGCTTCCCTGGATGTACGCCTGGTGGACACGACAGGCACCGTGATGACATCCATGTACGCGGAGGTCGGTGCCAACGGCGATACCGACACCACGAGCATGGAGTTCCTTTGCCTGAAGGACGGTCGATACGCGGTGGTGATCTACGGCATCAACACATGCGGCGTCTCCTACCGTTTGCGCTACGACCATTCGCCGGCACCGTGGGCGGACGACCAGGACATGACCACCGTGCTGCCTCCGGGGCTCTGGGTGGAAGGGCACATGAGCTTCAACGGCAACGGCGGCGAACCGACCTCGGACTGGTTCTCGGTGGAGGTGCCCGAGCATCATGTCCTGCGCCTGGAGCTGCTCGCTGCGGACATGAACGGCGGTTCCGCCACCACGGACCTGCGGGTGTACGATAGTCTGAGCACGAACGTGGCCAGCTGGTATGGCGAAAGCGGCCCGAACAACGATCCGGACACGAACGTCCATGTGATCGGCTGCCTGCCTGCGGGCACCTATGGGGTCTGGCTGACGCACATCAACGGTTGCGGCGTGAGCTACCGCCTGCGGGCCTTCGTCGATCCCCCGGCCTACGGGGACGACCCCGAACCCAACAACAGCATCGCCACCTCGCTCCTGGCCGTGCCCGATACCGCCAACCACGGCTTCCTCCGCGACAGCGATGTTGACGTCTGGCGCTTCTACAAGCAATACAGCGGCCCGTTGCAGATGGACCTCCGCGCCTCGACGCAAACCCCGACGCCAGGCACCATCCACTTCACCATCCTCGATATGAACGGCACTGTGCTGGACCAGACGTCCATGGTGACCGGTACGGACAACGCAACGAACCCCTACACTCCGCACACCTTCAACGTGACGGCGCAGGACACGTTGATCCTTCAAGCCTCGTACCTGAACGCGACGTGCATGAGCTATGCCTTCCGGTTCGCAGGCGGGATCATCGGGATCGATGACGCGGAAGGAGCACATCAAGACCTCCGCGTCCGGCCGGTCCCTGGAGCGGACGGGCACTATCTGCTCACCGCCCCCCGTGCCGTTGCCGAGGTGCTGGTCTTCGACATGCAGGGTGCATTGGTGCGCACCATTCGCGGCAACGGCACCGTGGTGGCGATCGACCTCACGGGCGCAACACCCGGTGTGCATGCGTGCCTGGTGTTCGACGCCGATGGCCGGGCGAACCTGGTGCGCCTGATGCATGCACGCTGATCCAGAAGGGGACGCACGGCGCAGCGGGAAGGCACCTCCGATCATCGGCGGGAACGGACGGGAGCGCGGAGGAGCCTGGTCCCGTGCGGGTGCCCATGGCCGAGGCCGGGTGGGGCATCACGTGGAGCGGACCGCATCGCCAGGACCGGGAACGGCATCGTGCGACACCCGGTCCACCGCGTTCCGGCTCACCGTAGGGTGGAGCCACACGGCGGGGATGGGATCGCGGCGCCGCCATTCACGCCGGGCCTGATAGGCATCGCGGAACGCCGCGAACCCGGCATCCGGGTCCTTCCAGGTGGGGAGCTCCAGCAAGGCATCCACGGCGAGCACCTGGGCCACGGTGATCCGCGGGGCCAGCTGACGCCGGAGCAGCTTGAGCCGCAGGTGCACATCCGCCAGGCGGTCGCCCAACAGCACATCCTCGAAACGCAGGATCGCCCACACGACTTGGTCGGTGTGGTCCAGTCCCGAGACCCATTGCGCCAGATCGGCGCCCAGTTCGTCCGCGTTCATGGGCTCTGCCATCGGATCGACGAGGAACATGTCGATCGCCGGGGGCAAAAAGTAGGTCCGGTCCGCCGCTGACGGAACGGCTGTGACGACCGACTTTCCAAGAGCTTTGAACAGGCTTTTGTGAACGGCTCCCCATCGCCTTGAGGGACAGGGGATCGACGGTGCGCGATGCGCCTGGCCGACAAACGGGGGCCGATCCTTTCAGTGCGTCGCGCTCCGGCGCCGACGGCGGCGGAGCAACAGGACGACCACCGCAACCACGGCCAGGCCGGCCAGCAACCAGGGCCAGACCGGGCGACTTTCGAAGCGCACCGGGGTCACATCGCCCACCAGCACCAGGCCGGCCCAGTAGTACGGCAGCACGAGCTCGTCACGTGCCTGCATCACGTGGTCCAGCTTGGCCTGGCGCAGTGCCTTGTGCCGCGGCATGCCGTCGGCGAGGTGCTCGTAGAGACCGGCCACGAGGTCCGCGGTGACCTTCTCGTCGATGTTCCAAAGCGCCATCACCAGGCTGGGGCATCCGGCGTAGGCGAATCCATAGCCGAGGGAGCGGACCCCTTCGCCGGCCTCGTCGGTGCCCGCACCGGTCTCGCAGGCCGTGAGCACGGCAAGTTGGGCGTGCAGGTCGAGCGCGTAGATCTCGTAGGCGTGCAGGTAGCCGTCATCGTCGGTCCCGCCTTCGGGGTCGCCCTTGCTGAGCACAAGGCGGGCGTACATCGGGTCCCTGGGGTTCATCTCGGCGTGGGTGCCGAGGTGGAGGATGCCGTGGCGTGCCGCTTGTTCGCGGAGGCTCCGCTCGTTGGCGGCCGTGCCGAGCAGCAGCGTGGCCGAGAGGGTACGACCCAGGCCTTCGGCGGTGCGCAGGGCGAAGGGCTGGCGCACGAACGCGAGATAGTGCCGGTCCAGCCGCGTGCTGTCCCCCAGGTCCTTCACATAGCGGTCCTTGTCCTCGTCGGAGAAGCCCGGTGCCAGGGCCAGCGCACCGTCGGCGTGTTCGCGGGCGAGGTCGGTGAACCGGATGGCGGTGGTGGCCGAGTGCAGGTAGGCGATGGCGAAGCGCCGCAGTAAGAAGTGGTCGCGCAGGCGGGTCGGTGTGCAAGGGGCATCCACCAACGCCTCGAAGCTCACCTGGTGCAGGGATCCGTCGGGGATGATGAGCAGTTCTTCGCCGGTGAGCATGCCGGCCACGGGTGCGAGGATGCGTTGGTACAAGCGGTGGGCCACGTCGATGTACGGAACGACCTCCCGATCGCGGATGCTGCGGTTGAAGGCGCGGACATCGGCGTCCAGGCCGCTGCCGTCCACACGCATCAAGGCGGCCGTATCGCTGCGAACCACCAGCAGGTACAGGTGCTCGTCGTGCATCGTATAGGCCAGCAGCGGGCGCTGTGGTGTGACGAGCTTGGCGCGCAACTGGTCCAGGGTCACCGTCGGCTCGCCATACCGCAGCGCGAAATACCGGGGATGGCGTTCGGCGAGCATGCGCATGTGATCGCGCATGGCGGCCTCCCTGCGGGCCAGGTCCGCCGCGGTGGTACGGTCGCCCGCATCCACGGTCAGGGCCTGGAGCAGCTCCTGTTCGCGTGCCACGAGCGAGTCCGGGATGCCGGCGAAGCGCAGGCCCGCGAAGGCGTTCAGCCGGGCCTTGAGCAGCACGGAACGGTCGGCCTCGGCGAGGTGCAGAAAGCGGCCGATGGTCGCCGGGCCCGGGGACCGCTCGTAGGCTTCGAAGGCGATGTTCCGGGCCAGGTCGAAGAGCCTTTTCTGGGCGGCGACCAGCAGCAGCTGCGAGGCGGCGTCGTACACGGCACCGCGGCTGCGGGCCAGGGCGGTGATGGCCAGGTCCAGGTCCGCGTTCCAGGCATCGGCGGGCCCTGAGCCCGGTGCGGCCAGGGCGCGCGAGGCGCGCAGCTTCCAGTAGATCGCATCGGGCAGGAGCTCGGGTGCTGGGCCGGTGTGCGGCAGGGGGTCGGATCCGATGGCCCGCACACGGGCATCGAGCGCGCGGAGGGCGCGTTCGGCATGTTCGAGGGCGGCACGGTGGTCGCCCGCCTTGAACGCCGCTTCGGCGCGCTGCACGTCCACCTGCGCCACCAGGTGATGGGTGCTGTCGTAAATGCTGGTGAGGATACTGCGCGCCTGGCCGAGGTCGGCGAGGGCCTCGCCCGTACGGCCGAGCCCGGTGCGCAGGGACGCGCGTTCGCGGAGGGTGCCGGCCAGCACGGGGTCGATGGCGGGGTCGCGGTGGGCCCGGCCGGCCGCCAGGCTGCGGGCGAACAGCGAGTCGGCCTGCAGGTGCATGCCCTGGCGGCTGCGGATCCCGCCCAGTTTGGCCACGGCGCGGACATACTCCTCGCTGCCCGGCCCGAACCGACGTTCCGCAGCGGCCACGTAGCTGTGGAGCAGGTCGTAGGCCTTGGACAGGTTGCCGGCGTTCATCTCCAGATCGGCGAAGCGCTCCTTCACCGCGAGCAGCTGTGGATCATCCGGGGCGAGCACCCCGCTGCGATCCCGCCAGCACAGGTCCAGCAGCTCGCGCGCACGGCCCAGATCGCCCAGGCCGTGGTACACCGTGGCCAGGTTGAGGTAGGTGCGCGACCGGCTGATGATGGCTTCCTCCCGTGTGAGATCGTCCTTGGCGCTGCGCAGGAGAAGTTCGCACTGCCGGAGCGCATCCTCGTAATAGGCCTGGGCCTTGGGCAGGTCGCCGGCATTCTGCCACAGCACACCGAGGTTGCCGTAGGTGCTGGCCTTGCGGCTGATGCTCGCCTCGTCCGTGCGTCCGTTCAACCTGGCCAGCGCCTTGGCGTACTGCGCTTCGGCCTCCCGGATGCGCCCCAGGTGCCAGAAGGCCACGCCGACGGCGGTGTAGGACTCGGCCCACTGGACCGCGGGAACGGAGTCGGCGAGGCCGTATTGCCGCAGGGCCTCCTGGGCCCAGTGGGCGGAGGCGGCGTGCTCGCCGAGGATGCTGTGGTCGAAGGCGAGGTACTGGCGTGCGCGGCCTTTCTGCACGAAGGGGATCGCGGGGTCGCGGTCGGCGACGACGACGGCCATGGAGTCCACCCGCGCACATTGGCGGGCCTCGCCCAGTTCGTAGTACACCCAGCTGAGGTCGAAGAGCGCCTCCATCTCATGGGCCGCCACCCCACGTTCACGCACCAGCCGCAGGACCCTTTCCCCGGCCGTGATCGCCGCCGCCGGACCGTGGAGCTTGCGCTGGGCGCGGGCGTACTTGTACAGGTAGCGGTGCAGCGAATCGGCATGGACGGTGCCGGAGGCCTCGCGCAGCTGGGTCTCCACTTCACGGATCACCCCGGCATGGTCCCCGGCCTTGTCCAGGGCTTCGATGCGTGCATGGCGCGCGGCCACCGTGGTGGACTGCTGCGCCGGTGCGACGATGGGCAGCGCTCCGGCAAGAAGGATCAGCCAGCGCTTCATCGCGCGCCCAGCCGTTGCTTGATGGATCGTGCCCGCTCGCCACGTACCGGGTCCTTCTCCACGGGCAGGGCCATGGCCTTGTCCACGGCGCCGGTGCGGACGTACGCCAGGAAGAGGTACCAGCGTGCCTTGTGTACGAAGGCCGTGCTATCCGTGGTGGCCAAAGGTTCCAGCAGGGGGATGGCGGCTTCCGGGTCGCCTTCGGCCAGGAAGGTGCTGGCCGTGTAATAGCGCAGGGTGTCGTTCTGCGGCTCCCGTTGCAGCAGGGGGGCCCATTGGGCCCTGGCCTTGGCGTATCGCCCCTCCTTGTAGGACACCATGGCATCGGCGAACACCGGGTCGTTGGTCGCGCTCATGGCCACCGGCAGGCCGGGATCGGCCGTGAAGTGCTCCGCGAAGAGGCGTTCGTTGTCCGAGGGGCGCAGGAACCACCAGAGCGTTCCGGCGAGGAGCAACGCGATGCCGGCGGCATATTTCAGCAGCGACCACGGAGCACGGCCGCCGCCACGGCCCGGTTCCTCGTGGCCGAGGGCGGCCAGCACACGCCGCACGCCCCCCAGTTCCACGGCCAGGATCTGGTCGCGCTCGAGCTCCATCTCGGCCCGCAGCTTCGGGTCTGCGGCCAGGCGCCGTTCGAAGGCCGCGCGCTCCTCGGCGGGCATGCGGTCGAGGACATAGGCCTCGATGGCCTCGAAGGTCTCCCGGTCCGGTGCGGTGCTGCTCATGGCCGAAGATCCTTTTCGCCGCGAAGGGCATCGCGGTATGCACGCAGCTTCATCATGCAGCGGTACTTGATGGTGCGGATGCTGTCCTCCTCCACGCCGAGCTCGCGGGCGATGGTCGCCAGGTCCTTGCGTTCGAAGTAGAACCGGTCCAGGACCGTGCGGCACTTGTCGTCCAGCGTGTCATAGATGGAACGCAGGCGTGCGAGCCGCTCTTCGATACCGTCATCGGCCTCGCCGGTGGCCACGGCAGGGCGCTGGTCGTGCACGATGGTCATGCGGCGATGGGCTGCCGACCGGACCACGTCCAGCCATTTGTTGCGGGCGATGCTGAAGAGGAAGGCTCCGGGGTCGGTGTCAGGGGCCAGGGAGCCTTCGCGGGCGCGCAGCCAGAGGACGGTGACGGCCTCCTGGAACACGTCGCTCGCATCGTTGGCCGTGCCGTGGTTGGCCAGCACGAAATGTCGTACGGTGGGGAAGTGCGTCGTGTAGAGGGCGCGCAGGCTGGCGGGGTCGTTCCGCCGAAGGCCGGCAAGGCGGTCGCCCGTGGCAGGGCCGGATGGTCGGGTGGTTGGCACGGGCTGGCCATGCGATGATACGGAGAAATGGCGATCTTGTCCATGGCGGGTACGGGACGTTCCGAGCGTACATCGGTCAACCCCATCGGATGTGAACGGTCCGGAGGGATCTCCGGGGTGATCGTTCACATCGGGCGACACATCCCGATGGTGGGGCATGGAAAGCGTTCTCCCCTCCCCGGCGCCGAAGGGTGGCAAGCCGATACGCCGTGTTCTGATCGCCGTGGTGGACCTGCCCGACGGCGGTGACGGCGCCCCCATCGTCCGCAGCGGCCACATGATCGCGGCGGACGACCCCGGCACCGTGCAGGAGCTGCTGCAGGGGCTGCTGGACCGGCCGGCCTGCCTGCCGATGAACCCGGAGGTGGAACGCGTGGAACTGCAGGTGGTGCGGCGCAGCGAGCTCCGGGACATCCGCCTCAGCCCGCGTGAACGGCAGGTGCTGCAGGCCCTGGTGGCGGGACTGAGCTACAAGATGATCGCCGACCGGCTGGGCATCGGTTTCCAGACGGTGAGCACCCACCTGCGCCACATCTACGCAAAGCTGGGCGTACGGACGAACACCGAGGCCGTGGCGATGGCCTTGCGTTGCAACATGCTGGCCCGGTGCGCATGAACCGAGAACAACAACCCACAAACCAAGATCCATGAACCATCGATCGACCCTTCTTCTGGCCTGCACTGCGCTGCTGAGCGCACCTCTCCAGGCCCAACTGCAGCGCATCGTCGTCCAGGGCAGTGGCGCGCCGCAGGTCTTCACCTCCATCTATGATGCCGTGGCGGCGGCTCAGCCGAACGACAAGCTCTACTTCAGTGGCGGGACCTTTTTGGCCGATAGCGGACTGACCATCACCATGCCCTTGCACTTCATCGGCGCGGGCATCCATCCGGACAGCACGGCGGCGACCCTGCCCACGGTGCTGACCACGAACGGCAGCGCCGATTTCGTATTCCCCACAAGTGCCAGCGGCAGCAGCTTCACCGGCATCCGGTTCAACCCCGACGGTGAGCTCTATTATGGCACCAATGGGACCGATGATGATGCCGTGGACATGCTCTTCGAGCGCTGCGCGTTCAAGTACGTCCGGCTCGGCTGGGTGGAGCCATCCACGTCGAGCACCACCTTCAATGAGTGCGTGTTCTACGACGGTCTTGGCGGATATGGCGGGGCTGCCACCGTGGAACGCTGCATTTTCCAAGGCGGAGCCATCCACATTTTCCGACCAAGCGGGCTCATTCTGCGCAACAGCGTGGTCCTGGACCAGCGCCTGCAGGATTCGGATAACGCGATCGTCGAGAACTGCGTGTTCACCTACAACGGTGCTCCGCTCTGGCAGGTGCACGGCGTGCAGATCACCAACTGCATCATCAACAGCGCCGGCATGTTCAGCAACTCCAGCGGGAACACGGAGACCAACACCATCTACAGCCAGACCCCGGCCATGACCTTCGTGAGCGAGACCAACGGCAATTATGAGTTCACCGACGACCTGCACCTGCTGCCGGGGAGCCCCGGGGTGAACGCGGGCAACGACGGAACGGACATCGGCCTGTACGGAACGAGTTCGCCCTACAAGCCCGGCAACGTACCCTACAACCCGCATTTCCGCAGTGCGACGATCGCCACGGCCACCAACCCCAATGGCGACCTGCCGGTGAACATCCGCGTGGCCGCGCAAACGAACTGAGCCATGCGCAGCCTTGTGCTCCTGCCTGCGTTCGCGGCCATGTGCAGCGTGCAGGCACAACAGATCGATGGTTACCGCTACTGGTTCGACGATGACGCCGCCGGCGCGGTCACCACCACCGTGGGCGCCACCGATGAACTGACACTCTCCACGACCTGGCCGACCGGATCGATGGCCCCGGGCTATCATCGCGTGAGCTTCCAGTTCCGCGACACCAACGGCGAATGGTCGGCCCCCGGCACCAGACCGTTCGTGCGCAGCGCACACGACATCGTGGGCTATCGCTACTGGGTGAACGATGACTTCGGCACGCTCACCAGCGGTTCCGTCGGGCCCGCCCAGACGGCGGACCTCAACGCCCTGATCGACCCGGGAACGCTGACCAGGGACTACAACACGGTCACGATCCAATTCCGTGACGCCGATGGTGAATGGAGCGTACCGAAGACCTCCGTGTTCGTCCTCAACAGCGGCCTGGTGAACGGTTATCAGTACTGGATCGACGATGACATCGCGAACAGCCAGAGCGGAAGCATCGGTCCTGCCGGTGTGGTGGACCTGATCGCGGACCTGCCCACCGGCGTTCCGAACGGGTACCACCTCTTCACCATCCGCTTCAGCGGAGCGAACGGCAGCTGGAGCGTCCCGCTCACCGCGGAGTTCAGCGCGGTCCTGAGCACACCGGAGCTTCCAGGGATCACGGACCTGCTGCTGTTCCCCAACCCGGCCACGGATCAACTCGGACTTCGGCTCACCACCGACCAGGCGCGCACGCTTCAGCTGGAGGTTCTGGACCTGTCCGGTGCGGTGGTGGCCGACCTGCGCAGCTGGGGCGTGAGCGGCAGCACCTACCGCAACTGGGATATCAGCGGGCTGGCCGCCGGCAGTTACCTGCTGCGGATCAGTGATGAGACCGGTAGCTGGAGCACGCGCTTCATGAAGCAGTGACCGATCGTTCACATCCTGCCTACCTCACCGATGGACCCTCAGTAAGTACTCCTTCCCACAACCAAAACCCCCAACCCTCATGAGAACACGGAACAAACTGCTCTCCACCGCACTGGCCCTGGCCGTACCGTTGTGTACGTGGGCGCAGACGGAGAGCGAACCGAACGACGACATCGTCAACGCAAACACGATCACCCTGGGCACCGCCATGAACGGCGACATGGGGCCGGTGCCGTGCGCCTCCGGGGCCAGCGTCGACTACTTCATGCTGAACCTGACCGCGGACGGGCAGCTGAACATCAACACCGTCGCGGACAATTCGAGCGGCGGCAATTCCAACATCCGGGTCGATCTGTACAATTCCAGTGGTTCGCAGCTCACCTATTTCTACCATGTCTCGGGCCCCCAAGGCTCGCCGAACAGCGATACCACCACGGTGAACTGCCTGAACAAGGGCACCTACTACCTGCGGTTGCAGGGCAGCAACGGCAGCCTATGCTACACCTATGCGCTCACGCTGACGCTGACGGCACCGGTCTTTGCGGATGACACCGAGCCCAACAACACCCCCGTCCAGGCCGATGTCTACGGCGCGCTGGCCCCGGCCACGGTCACCGAAGGCCATGTGAACTTCAGCCACTACGTGGACAACTCGGACTACTACCGCATCGAGACGCCCGGGGATGGCGTCCTCAACATCACCCTCAACTCCGAAGCCGCCGCCGCAGGCAGCCTGCGCATTGATGTGTACAACTATGCCGGCACCCAGCTGCATTACAACAACTACACCGTCGGCACCGGTGGTACGCCGAATTCGGTGACCCACTCCTATACCTGCGACGCACAGGGGGTGTACTACCTGGAAGTAAGCAGCACCTCGGTATGCGGTGCCAGCTACCAGTTGAGCTACACGATCACGGCACCGCTTTTCGCCAATGATACCGAGCCCAACAACAGCTTCGCGGAGGCCGATGCCAACGGCGTGCTGGCCCCGGCCACGACCACAGAAGGGCATGTGAACTTCAGCCACTACGTGGACAACTCGGACTACTACCGCATCGAGACGCCCGGGGATGGCGTCCTCAACATCACCCTCAATTCCGAGGCCGTTGGGGCGGGCCACCTGCGTGTCGATGTGTACAACGATGCCGGCGCTCAGCTGCATTACAACAACTACGCCGTTGGCACCGGTGGTACGCCGAATTCGGTGACCCAGTCCCATACCTGCGACGCGCAGGGGGTGTACTACCTGGAAGTAAGCAGCACCTCGGTATGCGGTGTCAGCTACCAGTTGAGCTACACGGTGACGCCCCCGGTCTTCGGCAACGACACCGAACCCAACGGGTCCACGGCCACGGCGATCGCGTTCAACCCCGACTCCGCACAGGCCGAGGGGCATTTGAACTTTTCGCACTACGTGGAGAATAGTGATCACTATAAGGTGATCCTTCCCGTTGCGGGCGCCATCACCTTCGACCTGGAGGCTGAAGCCGCCACGGCGGGCAACCTTCGGATCAACCTGCTGAACAACGTTGGATCCCAGATCACATATAACATCTACACCATTGGAAGTGGTGGCATTCCTGCGGGCAGCCTGGTCAATTTCGCCGGGCTGGCGGCCGGCACCTACTACCTGGAACTCTACGCCACGAACGTATGTGGCGCCAGCTACCGCATGCACTGCAACGATGCGGACGACGATGGGGTCTGCAACTACTTCGACCTTTGCCCCGGCACGCCCAACGGCGAGGGCGTGAACGACGACGGCTGCGCCTGCTCCCAGCTCACCGTGGATGACGGAGACCCCTGCACCCTGGATGAGTGCACCGACGGCATCGTGACCCACACCTTCCAGGATGCCGACGGCGACCTGATCTGCGATGCCAACGACAACTGCCCGAACCTCGCCGGCGTGCAAGGCGATCCCTGCGATGACGGCGATGCCAATACCGGCAACGACATCATCGACGCCAACTGCGTCTGTGCAGGCCAGCTGATCGACTGCCTCGGCGTGCCGGGTGGCCCTGCCCTGCCGGGCACCGCCTGCGACGACGGCAACCCCAACAGCAGCAACGACACCTGGGACGCCAATTGCAACTGCGTGGGTACCCTGCCTGATGACTGCCTCGGTGTGCCGGGTGGACCTGCCCAGCCGGGTACGGCCTGCGACGACGGCAACGCCAACACGGGCAACGACACCTGGGATGCCAACTGCAACTGCGTCGGTCAGACCATCGACTGCCTCGGTGTGGCCGGTGGACCTGCACTGCCTGGCACGGCCTGCGACGACGGCAATGCCAACACGGGCAACGACACCTGGGATGCCAACTGCAACTGCGTCGGTCAGACCATTGACTGCCTCGGCGTGCCGGGTGGCCCTGCCCTGCCGGGCACCGCCTGCGACGACGGCAACCCCAACAGCGCCAACGATACCTGGGATGCGAACTGCAACTGCGTGGGCACCCTGGCCGACGACTGCCTCGGCGTGCCGGGTGGTCCTGCCCAGCCGGGTACGCCCTGCGACGATGGCGATGCCAATACCGGCAATGACACCTGGGATGCCAACTGCGTCTGCGTGGGTCAGCTGCTCGACTGCAACGGTGTGCCGGGCGGTCCCGCTCTGCCGGGCACGGCCTGCGACGACGGCAACGCCAACACGGGCAACGACACCTGGGATGCCAACTGCAACTGCGTCGGTCAGACCATTGACTGCCTCGGCGTGGTCGGTGGTCCTGCCCTGCCGGGTACGGCCTGCGACGACGGCAACCCCAACAGCGCCAACGACACCTGGGATGCCAACTGCAACTGCGTGGGCACCCTGGCCGACGACTGCCTCGGTGTGCCGGGCGGACCTGCTCAGCCGGGTACGCCCTGCGACGATGGCCAGGCCCAGACCGGCAACGACACCTGGGACGCCAACTGCAACTGCGTGGGTCAGCTGCTCGACTGCAACGGGGTGCCGGGTGGACCCGCCCAGCCGGGTACCGCCTGCGACGACGGTGATGCCTGCACCACCGGCGACGTGTACGACGCCAACTGCAACTGCGCCGGCACCTTCGCCGACGCCGACAACGACGGCACCTGCGACGCCGACGACCTCTGCCCGGCCAGCCCCGAGCCCGGCCAGGCCTGCGACGACGGCAACCCCCTCACCGACAACGATGTGGTGGACAACTACTGCGTCTGCGCCGGCACGCCCATCGGCGGCTGCACCGAGATCCTCACGCTGGACATCACCCTGGACGACAACGGCTCGCAGACCACCTGGGAGATCCGTGACGAGACCGGCAATACCGTGATCCTCTCCGGCGGTCCCTACCAGAACGGGCTGGCCGGTACCACGGTCACCGAGACCCTCTGCCTCAACCAGCTCTGCTACCGCCTGGTGGTGAACGACAACGGTGGCGACGGCATCAACGGCGGTGGCTATGTGCTGCGCGACGCCAACAACCGCCGCATCGTGGACGCCAACGGCGCCTTCACCAACACCAGCAGCGTGGCCAACGAGTTCTGCCTGCCGCTCAGCGCGGCCCGTCTGATCAACGCCAGCTGCGACCGCACCAACCTGCTCTACAAGACCAGCACGCAGATCTACGCCAGCTTCTACCCGGGCGCCAGCGGCTACCAATTCTGGATCTTCGACCCCCACGGCTCCTACAGCCGCCGCGTGTTCAGCGCCACCCAGAACCTGGTGCCCGCCAACCTGGTCACCAACCCGGTGCCGGCGGACATGGACCTGAACGTGCGCGTGCGTGCCCTGGTGGGCGGCAACTACACGGAGTTCGGCGCGGCCTGCCGCTTCCGGCTCAACACCCCGGGCGGCGGTGGTCGTGAGGCCATCCTGTTCGACGAGGCCGGCAACATGACCATGAGCCTGTACCCGAACCCCAACCGCGGGGAGGTGGTGAACGTGGCCTTCGACGGCATCGCCGCCGCCGAGCGCATGGACATCGAGGTGCTGGACATCTTCGGCAAGCGCGTGAGCGCCCAGCAGATCGCCGCACCGGGCGGTGCCTTCGTGCACACCATGGACCTGAGCGCCCTGGCCCCCGGGGTGTACCTGGTGAACGTGCGCGTGAACGACCGCTTCCACACCCAGCGACTGGTGCGCCAGTAAGCTGAACGGACCATCCAGGCGAAGGGCCGCTCCTTGACCGGGGCGGCCCTTTGGCCGTTGGGTGATCCCTCGGCCATGTGGTCCGTTTAACTTTGGTTCCGAACCACCGGCCACATGAGCGGCAAGAGCATTCCACAGGTGCTGCTGGTCCTATCGGGGTTCGCAGCAGCGAATGCCAGTGGGCAGAGCGCACGGGGCACCGGTTTCCATTTCGGCTTCATGCCGGGCTATAGTGCCTACGACGGGCTGCAGTACGTGGTCCACATCTCGGCCGACGAGGACGCCACCGGGACCATCCGGGTTCCGGAGCAAGGCTGGTCGCTCCCCTTCTCGGTGGCCGCAGGCACCACCACCGTGCTGCAGGTGCCCACGCTCGTCTTCACCACGGACACCGATGAAGTGGTGCAAGGCAAGGGTTGGCGCATCGACACGGATGTTCCCGTGGAAGTGGCGGTGATCAACCATCAGAACTTCACGTCGGACGCGACCATTCTGTGGCCCGCGCCGATGCTGGGTCAACGGTACCGGATCCTCAGTTACCAAGGGCTGCAGGGCCTGGCCGGCCTCACCAGTGCCTTGCTCGTCGTCAGCCCCCAGGATGGGATGACGGTCACCATCACCCCTTCGGCGGCCACGGCCGGAGGACATGTCGCCAACACACCGTTCTCCTTCGTCCTGGATGCCGGGCAGAGCTACCTGGTGCGGGGTGCCACCGCCGCGGACGACCTGACCGGAAGTCTGGTGGAGGCCGTCCCCGCGGCCGGTTCATGCGCCGGTGTCGCCGTCTTCGCCGGAGCACCCTGCACCAACGTGCCCACGGGCTGCTTAGCCTGCGACCACCTGTTCGAACAGGTGATGCCGACCGAGGCCTGGGGGACCGTACATCACATCCCCGACCTAATGGGCGGCATGTCGAACCTGGTCCGTGTGGTCGCGGACCAACCGCAGACGACGGTGTGGCACGATGGCGTACCGGTGGTCCTCAGTGCCGGGGCCTTCACCGAGCTGACGGTCACCGGGCCGAGCGTGATCACTTCCGACCAGCCGGTGGGCGTGGCCTTGTACCTGATCGGCATGACCTGCGCCGGCCTTGGGGACCCCTCGCTGCTGGCCGTACCGGGCGAAGCGAACGGGGTCACCATGGCCCGCTTCCGGACCTTCGACCAGGAACCGATGACAGCGCATCGGATCGCCCTCGTGACGGACACCGGCGGCATCGGCGGGGTCGTCCTGGACGGAGACACCCTTCCGGCCACCGCGTTCCAACCTTTCCCGGCGGATCCCTCCCACGCTTACGCCGACCTGTCCATCGCCACAGGCGCCCACGTGCTGAGCGGCACGACCGCCTTTCGGGCATGGAGCTACGGACTTGCCGACGACATGAGCTATGGCACGGTCGTGGGTGGAACGGTACCGGGCCTCCACCTCACGGACACCCTGATCTGCCACAGTGGTGGGCCCTTGCTCCTGAACGCACCACCGGGGATCACGGGGCCTGTGTGGACCTCGGTCACAGGCTCCGACACGCTGGGCACCGGTCCGACACTGCCCCTGACACCGCTGTCGAACATGCAGGTGCTGCTGATCGACAGCACGGCCGTGGCGTGCTCCGGCGGCCTGCAGTACCGCATCGAAATGCCTCCGGCAGGCACGCTGACGGCGTCCGCCGCCGAGGACACGGTCTGCACGCACCACCCCGTGATGCTTACCCACTCCATGGTGGGCGCACCGGACCCGGTGTATTGGAGCGCCCCGTTGCCGGGCACACCGTACCATGTGGACACGCTGCGCACCACCCTGCTGGAGAGCACCTGGTTCACGGCGACCCTGCGCTCCCCGCTGGGATGCTGGAGCCTTCGCGACAGTGTGCAGGTGGTGGTACGGCCCAACGGCATCAGTTCGGTGGTGGCCCGTGCCGACCCACCCGGCATGTGCATCGGTGCGAGCACGCAGCTGGGTGCTTCGGTCTGGACCGTGGTGGCGCAGGATGCCTTCAGCCAGGGTGCGGCGCCGTGGTGGAGCCTGTTGTCAGGGGCGACCGTGGGTTCCTCTTGTGGACCGAACGCGGGGATGGGCCTGGTGCTCGACGGCGCCTTCCCGCGTAGTGCCACCACCCAGGCGTTCGACCTTGCCCAAGGCGGCGCGGTGGCCTTCGACCTCACCTCCGGCAACGGCCAGGACGGATGCGATGTGGCCGAGCCCGGCGACGATGTCCTGCTGGAAACCTCCCCCGACGGCATCAACTGGACCGTGCTGCACACGTTGTCCGCCCAGCTGCTCGCCGGCACCACGCCGCACCACGTCCCGCTTCCTTCGTCCCATTGGGGGCCGGCCGTGAGGATCCGATTCCGGCAGGTCGGCACCTATGTCCCGCAGGAGGACGTGTGGCGGATCGACAACGTGCGCGTGCTGGCCTTGCGCCCCGCGATGGGCTGCGTGTGGTCCCCGAGCACCGGGTTGGATGATCCGCTGAGCTGTGCCCCGGTGGCCACCCTGTTCAACAACGGATCCTACCTGGTCACCGTCACCGACACCATGGCCGGATGCGCCACCGGCGATGGGCTGAGCGTCGCCGTGAGCTTTCCGCCGGCGGTCGAACTGCCTGCGGACACGACGGTCTGTGACCTTTCGGCCCTGCCTTTCAACCTGGCCATCTGGAACCCCGACTGGTCCTCCATGTTCTTCACCAACGCGGGGTACATCGCGCAGGTGCATCCGACCGGCGGGACACTGCTGGTGGACGGCGATGCCACCGTGATCGCGGTGGTGACGGACACCGTGGGCTGTTCGGCCAGCGACACCATGCAGGTGTCGGCGGTACCGGTGGCGCCGCCGTTCCAGATCACCGGTGTGGGCGACAGCCTGTGCGTGCCCGACGGCCCGTTCACGTACATCTGGGCCGTGAACGGGACCGTGCAGCCCGGCCAGGACGGACCGTGCCTGGCCTTGCAAGATCAAGGGACGTACAGCGTTGTCGTGTTGAACGCGCTGGGCTGCGGCACCTTCGCCGAAGGGTTCTTCTACGGGCTGGCCACGGCGGAGCGCACCGAGGTGCCGATGGCCTGGTACGACGGTGCCTCGGGCGCCATCGTCGTGCCGGAGCCCGGCGGCCCGTTCGACCTGCGCATCCTGGACCTGACCGGCAGGGTGGTGCTGGTGTTGGAGGGAAGCATGACGACCCGCGTGCCCGTGCGTGCGCACCTGGGGGGAGCCGGGGCCTATCTAGCGGAACTGCGCAACGCCGGGGGGCGACAGGTGCTGCGCTTCGTGGTGGACTGAGGGGGTGAACCGATCGGCACGCTGCGTGTACGGGGGATGGAACGATGTCCAAATTTGCATCGACCCCCATCGCCATGCGCATCCCCCTGCTCCTTCTGCTCACCAGCTCCACCCTGCTCCATGCCGCTGAAGGCGAGCGGACCATCACCAGCCGGATCGGTGCTGCCAAGGTGTTCCTCAGCGGTGCGCAGGTGAGCCGCTCGGCGACGGCGACCGTGCCGGCGGGGCGCTCCACCCTTGTGTTCAGCGGCCTGAGCCAGGAGCTCGACCCCATGAGCATCCAGGTGACGGGCAAGGGCGGCTACACCATCCTGAGCGTCAACCACCGCATCAACTACCTCACCGAAAGCCCGAAGAAGCAGGAGATCGAGGAGTTGAAGGAGCGGATCCGCAAGCTGGAGCACGACTGGAACATCGAGAACGGGCTGCAACAGGTGTGGGCGAACGAGGAACAGCTGCTGCTGAAGAACAGCGTGGTGGGCGGGCAGCAGAACGGGCTCACCGCCGCGCAACTGCAGGCGGTGAACGACTATGTGCGCGAGCGGATGAAGGCCCTTAAGGCGGGCTGGCTGGCGCAGGAGGAAAAGAAGAAGGACCTGCACGAGCAAGCGGAGAAACTCCGCCAACAATCGGGCACCCTGCAGGCCCAGGCCCCGCGCCCCACCAGCGAGATCGTGGTGGAGATCGACGCGCCGGCGGAGGTCAACGCCACCTTCACCCTGGGCTACTTCGTGCACAGCGCCGGGTGGACACCGGCCTATGACCTGCGCGCCATGGCCGTGGGGCGACCGATCGAGCTACTGATGAAGGCCCAGGTGGTGAACAACACCGGCGAGGACTGGACGCGCGTGGACCTCAGCCTGAGCAGCGGCGACCCCACCCTCGGCGGGGTGATGCCCGACCTGCAAGCCTGGGTGCTGGACCGACCCGTGCTGCTGGAGACCGCCGTGTTCAGTGGACGGACCGCCAAAGCCGAGGCAATGTCGGCCGGGGCTCCGCCCCCCGCGATGGACGGCGATGTGGCCATGGAGCGCCTGGAAGCCCGGACGACGGTGAACAACACCGTGATGTACCGCACCACCACCGTGGAGTTCACGGTGGAAGCCCCCTTCAGCGTTCCGGCCGATGGCCAGGCCCACACGGTGGGCGTGCGCACGCACAGCATACCGGCCACGTACCAGCACTATTGCACGCCGAAGCTGGACCGCGACGCCTTCCTCTACGCACGCACCACCGGCTGGGAGGACCTGAACCTGCTGCCCGGCCAGGCCAACGTGTTCTTCGAGGGCACCTACGTGGGCCAGAGCCACCTCGACCTCAGCCGCCCGCAGGACACGCTGGCCATCAGCCTGGGACGCGACAAGGGCGTGGTGGTGGAGCGCGTGAAACGCAAGGGCTTCAGCGAGAAACCGGTGATCGGCGGCAAACGCACCGTGACCATCGGATGGGACCTCACCGTGCGCAACACCAAGGGCACCGCGGTGGAACTGGAACTGCGCGATCAATACCCGATCAGCGCGCGCAGCGAGGTGGAGGTGAAGCTGGACGACGCCGGTGGCGCGACGGTGAATGAGGCCAGGGGCATGCTCACTTGGACGCTGAAGCTCGAGCCGAAGGCCACGCAGAAGCTCGCCTACACGTACAGCGTGAAGCACCCGAAGGGCGAGCCGGTGGTGTTGGAGTAGTTTCGTTCCACACCACCCGTTCGGTCCGGCCATGCGTCACCATCCTTTGCGCACCCTCCTGTTCCTGGTCGTCGCACTGCCGCTCCACGCTGCGGCGCAGCGTGTCACCGCCACACACCTCGGCAACAGCGCGTTCCGCATCGGGCTGGGAGGGTGGACGCTCTTCATCGACTTCCCATACCGGCCGGACTGCCCGGGCTGCGACCGCTACACGCCGCCGCCGGACCTCGGGGAGGTGGACGGCACGGCGCTGATCACCCGGGCAGGCCCGGAGCATTTCGACAGCGTGCGCTTCCGGGCCACACGCCTGGACCTGCTGGCGCCCTTCGTGCCGGCAGGTGAACAGGCCGCGGCCCTGTCCCGGCTGGAGGCGCAGGGCATCTACGCCTACCCGCAGGCCGCAGCGGACGGCGACAAGGCTGGTGCATCCTACATCGTGAGCTACCGGGGGCGGCGCCTCTGCTTCACCGGCGACGCACAGGACCCCGCGCCATTGCTCGCCGCGCGCGACCTGGCGGCGGCCTTCGTCAGCGAAGCGTTGTTGCGCACCGTGCATGCCCAAGGGAAGCGCATCGACACCCGCGTCCTGGTGGTGACACGGCGTGAAGCCACTCCAGCGGACAGCCTCGACCTGCCCACGCCGTGCGACGCATGCAGGCTGGTGGTACCGCACCAAGGCGAAGTGATCGAGCTCTTCCGGTAGCGTACGGGACCGCACGCCCCTCACCACGGCCGACACGCGATCCACAAGGCCGGATGCGCGATCCGCACCACCGCACGCCGACGCGGTGGGGAGGTGCCCACTTTGCGCCGTGCGACGCGGCGCGCTTCTGTCCCTACTGGTATGGCCCCACGTGATCGCGGCGCAGCAAGGCGTTGGTGACACCACCCGCGCGGTGCTGCTCGACCCGGTCCGTGTGGAGGGCGTACGCCCCGACATCCACCCCCTGCCGGCCACGCAGGGCACTTACCTGTTCAGCGGCCGCAAGAGCGAAGTGATCGTCGTCGCCGAGCAGGGCGCCGCCCTGGCGGAGAAGCAGGGCCGGCAGCTCTTGGCCAAGGTCCCGGGGCTGTTCGTGTACGACATGGACGGCACCGGCAACCAGTTGAACATCGCCACCCGCGGGCTCGACCCCCACCGCGGTTGGGAGTTCAACATCCGCAAGGACGGCGTGATCACCAACACCGACATGTACGGCTATCCGGCCAGCCATTTCAGCCTGCCCATGGAGGTGGTGGAACGCATCGAGCTCGTGCGCGGCACCGGGTCGCTGGAGTACGGGGCCCAGTTCGGTGGTATGCTCAACTACATCACCAAGGGGCCCGACAGTACGCGGGTGTTCGCCTTCGAGAGCGTCAACACCGTCGGCTCCTTCAGCCTCCTGAGCACGTTCAACAGGGCCAGCGGCACCTGGCGCAAGTGGTCGTACAACGCGTGGATGCAGCGCCGGGGTTCGGACGGGTACCGGCGGAACAGCCGGAGCGATTTCCAGGCGCAGCACCTCAGCATCGGCTTCAGGCCCTCCGACCGGATCGACCTCACGGCAGGCTGGGCCCGCTCGGACTACCTGGTGCAGCTTGCCGGCCCGCTCACCGACGCCATGTTCCAGGCGGATCCCCGGTCGGCCACCCGTTCGCGGAATTACTACGAGCCCGACATCCACGTGCCGTGGTTCACGGTGCGATGGCTGCCCTTCCGCGGTGGGGAGCTGCAATGGACCACATCGGCCGTGCTGGGTACGCGCACCAGCGTGCTCTTCGACCGGCCCGCGACCGTGGTGGACCGCATCGACAGCACCACGCTGCAATACGCGCCGAGGCAGGTGGACATCGACGACTACCGGAGCACCAACAGCGAACTGCGCCTGCGACACCACTACCGCACGGGGCGCACCACGAGCACCTGGGTGGCCGGCGTGCAGGGCATGCGCAACGACATGCGACGCCGACAGCAGGGCCAGGGGACCACGGGCACGGACCATGATCTGCAGCTCGTCGTTCCCGGCTGGGGCCGCGACCTGCACTACCGCACGCGCAACCTGGCGTTGTTCGCCGAGAACCGGTGGTGCATGACCGCACGTTCGTCGTTGACCGTGGGGATGCGCTACGAGTGGGGCCGCAGCGACCTGGAGGGGACCACCAGCTACCCCCTGCAGAACGAACTGCCACACCGGATCGCGCACCGTTATCCGCTTCTCGGAGCGGCGCTGGAACATGGTGTCGGCGCATGGATGACGGTCCATGCCGGCTGGGCGCAAGCCTACCGGCCGGTACTGATGAAGGACGTGGTGCCCGCTTCACCCTTCGAACGCACGGACCCGGACCTGCGCGACTCCCGCGGCCACAATGCCGAGATCGGCATCCGTGGACGTTGGAAGGCGATCCGGTGGGACGTCAGCGCCTACCAATTGTTCTATGGCGACCGCGTGGGCGCGCTGGTCGAACAGGACAGTGCGGGCAACGCGCTGGTGCGGCGCACCAACATCGGGAGCTCGGTGTCCCGGGGGGTGGAATGCTTCATACAGGCCGATGTGCGCCTGGGCCCTGCGCTATGGCTGACGTTGTTCACCAGCACCGCCTACCTGGACGCCCGGTACAAGGATGCGGTGGTGCGTCAGGGCGGGGCCAACGTCGACATCAGCGGCAACCGGGTGGAGAGCGCCCCGGAATGGACCAGCCGGAACGGGCTGACCCTGCGCTACAAGGCGCTGCGGCTGAACGCGCTGTACAGTTGGGTCTCGGAGACCTTCGCCGATCCGATGAACACGGTGGAGCCGAACGCCTCGGGCACCGTGGGGCTGGTGCCGTCCTACGGCCTGCTGGATGTGGGACTGACCCTTCCGGTCCAGCCGTGGCTGGAGCTCCGGGCCCACCTGAACAATGCGCTGGATGCGCGGTATTTCACCAAACGGCCGCAGTTCTACCCGGGTCCCGGTGTGTGGCCCAGCGATGGCCGGAGCTGGTCGGTGAGCGTGGCCGTGCGCCTGTGACCGCCCCGATCGGGGGGTCCGTGTCGGGTGGTGAACAACTCCGTCCGGCAAGCCGGCCCCCTGTCCCGGCCCGTCGACAGGGAACCTCCGGGCCCTGCGGTGGGCGCGGCCCGCAGAAGGTCCACCGGGGCGTTCCGGCGCCTTCCGCGGCGGGCGATCGGCCACCCGGAACGCCCGGTGGATGGGCGATGGCGGGCGGGGGGTGCTTGACGGAACGGGACTTCTGTCTACTTTCGTGCCGCCCAACGACCTCGGTGTGCTTTGGCGAGACCACTCAGGCACAGGCAAAGAACAACCTAACCCGTCAGTTGAACGCATGAACATTTACGTCGCCAACGTCCCTTACTCCGTAAAGGACCAGGATCTCCGTGAGCTCTTCGAGGCTTACGGCGAGGTCACCTCGGCCAAGATCATCATGGACAAGGCCACCAACCGGAGCCGCGGCTTCGGCTTTGTGGAGATGTCCGATGACAGCGCCGGCCGTCAGGCCATCGAGGCCACGAACGGCAAGAACTTCCACGGCCGTGACCTCGTGGTGAACGAGGCCCGTCCCCGGCCGGAGGGCGACCGCCCCTTCCGCGGAGGCGGTGGCGACCGTGGCGGCTACCGCAACGACCGCGGTGGTTTCCGCGACCGTGGCGAGCGCAGCTACCGCCGCGACGAGGAGTGATCCCTTTCGCAACACCATCAAAAGGGCCCCGCTTCGGCGGGGCTCTTTCGTTGGGGCCGGTCGGTGGTTGTGAAAAGTTGTTGATCGCATCCGGAACAACGGGCAACGCCGGGCAGGTGGCACCGGCGCAAGGGTAGTTTTGCACGCCCATGCCGCACCACCTGCTCCGCGCGGTCCTGCTGTTCATCGTCGCGGCGACCTGCACCTTGCTCCCGGCCCAGCGCCCTGGCGGTGCCGCACGCGCCATCACCGGGCGCATTTACGGCAAGGTGCTCGACGCGGTGAGCGGCAAGGGTGCCGAGTTCGCCACGGTAACGCTGCTGGCCGCAGGCCGGGACAGCGTCATCACGGGGGCCATGGTGCGCGGCAACGGCGACTTCCTGCTCGAGCCGGTGCCCGGCGGGCGCTACCGGCTGCAGGTGAGCTTCCTGGGTTACCGAAGCCTCGAACAGGCGGTGGAGGTGACGCGGGAGAAGCCTGAGGTGGACCTGGGCGACCTGGAACTCGAACCCGATGCCGGGGTGTTGCAGGAAGCCACGGTGGTGCGCGAGAAGAGCACCATGCAGATGCTGGTGGACCGCCGGGTGTTCAATGTGGACAAGGACCTGGCGGCGCGTGGCGGCTCGGGTGTGGACGTGATGAAGAACGTGCCCGGGCTGAGCGTGGACCTGGAAGGCAACGTGGAGATGCGCGGGGCGCGGCCCCAAGTGCTGGTGGACGGCCGCCCCTCCTCGCTCACCCTGGAGCAGATCCCCGCCGAGGAGATCGAGCGGGTGGAGGTGATCACCAACCCCTCGGTGATCTTCGACGCCAACAGCACGGGCGGCATCATCAATGTGGTGCTCAAGAAAAGCACCAAGCCCGGCTACAGCGGCCAGCTGCAGGCCGGGGTGGGCACCAACGAACGCCGCCAGGCCGGTGGCAACGTGAACCTGCGCGAAGGGCGCTGGGGTTTCAACCTCAGCGCCAATTACAACGGCAGCGCCAACCTCACCGACGGGCTCACCCTGCGCACCGACCTTGAACAAGGCACGCCCACCGGCACCTTCGAACAGGGCTCGGACGAACGATCCGAGCGGCGCATGTACGGCGGGCGCTTCGGCGCGGACCTGCAGGTGAGCAACCGCAGCAACCTGTCCGTATCCCAAAGCGTGCGCTTCCACGACATGTCCGGGCGGGAGGAACAAGTGTTCGAGAGCCGTTCCGGTGCCGGTGAGCTGACCTCGTACGGCACCCAGGTGAACGGTTCGGGGAGCCTGAGCCGCAGTCTCACCTCGCAACTGGCCTTCCGGCACACGGGCCCCGAAGAGGGCAGGGAATGGTCCGCGGACCTCACGTACAACCGCTGGGACCGCGACAGCGATTCGCGCTTCGACCTGCGACGGTACCTGCATGATGGAGCGCCGGACACCACCACGCCGCAGGTCCAGGACATCGACGGCGGTTCATACTACGACCAGTTCTCCTTCCAGTTCGACATGGCCGATCCGCAGAGCACGCGCAGCAAGCTGGAATACGGGGTGAAGAGCAACCTGAAATGGGACCGCACCTGGCTCGATGTGCGGACGACGACGCCACAGCATCCGGAGGGCATGCTGGACAGCGCGCTCACCAACAACTACCGCATCACCGACCTGATCAACGCGGCGTACGTGAACTGGACGCGTACGCTCACCGAACGGTGGAGCCTGCAGGCGGGACTGCGCTTCGAGCAGACCTGGTTCGAGACGGAGCTCACCGGCAAGGACCAGGTGTTCAGTTACAAGTATCCCGATGGTGGCCAGGACCTGTTGAAGGCGCTGTTCCCGGCGGTGTACCTGGTGCGGCGCTGGCCGGGCAGCATGCGGGAGGTGCAGGTGAACTTCTCGCGCAAGATCGACCGCCCGCGCTTCTGGCAGATCATGCCGTTCATCATGTTCAGCGATGCGCGCAACGTGCGGATCGGCAACCCCGGCCTGGCGCCCGAGATGAACAACCTGGCGGAGGTGAACCACCTGCTTCCCTTCTGGAAAGGCAGGGCCAGCTGGCTCACGAGCCTGTTCGGGCGCTACACCGAGGACGTGATCACCGGCTACAGCACGCCGTTGGCCACCGACAGCACCGTGCTGCTGAACACCTTCGTGAACGGGAGCCACAGCACCACCGCGGGATGGGAGAACGTCGTGAAGGTGGATCCCATCCAGGGTCTTCAGATCACGCTGAGCGGCACCCTCCAATACCTGGACCTGGCACTGGCCTCGGCGAACGGCGGCGACCGGAACCAGGGCCTGCAATGGAGCGCCAAGGTGCTGCTCAACTACCGCCTGCCCAAGGATTGGTCGGTGCAGGTGAACGGTGAGTACGAGGGCCCCCGCGTGCAGGCACAGGGTCGCACCCTGGAGCAGTACGGGGTGGACCTGTCGGTGGGCAAGGACTTCCTGCGCAAGCTGAGCGCGGTGCTGTCGGTGAACGACGTGTTCTACACCCGGCGCCGCGGCACCCTGCTGGAGACCGAGCACTACACGCAGGAGAGCTATCGGCGGCGGGAGATGCGCTCGGTGCGTTTCACCCTCACCTGGAAGTTCGGCGAGCAGAACAACTCGCTGTTCCGCCGCCGCCAGCCGCAGCGTGAGAACAACGACGGGGGCGGCATGGAGATGTGAGCCGCAGCCGGCTACAGCTCCTGCACCTCCCAGGTGGGGCAGCCCACGATGCCCTGGTCGTTGTAGAAGTCCAGGAAGTGCAGCTTGTGGAACAGGCCCTGCTGGTCCTGAACGATGTACACCAGCGAGGGGTCCACGACATAGTAGCCGCCATCGAAGGAATACACCTTCCAGTCGAAGCCGATGGCATCGCGCGCGGTGCTGAACGGATGCTGCAGGGTGTCCGCCAGGGTGACCGCGTTGAGGTCGGCCCCGGCGACCCGGGCCACGCGGACGCCGGACGGGGTGAGCACGCCGGTGACGATGTACGGGATGAAGGGATCGAGGAACTGGTGGGTGTACTGGGTGAACACCATGTCCCACGTGCCGGTGGGCGGCTCCACATCGACGGGCCCGTTGGCGAAGCTGAACATGGTATGGGCGCTGCTGCCTGATTTGGCGAGCGTGTGCTCCTGCACACCGCTGCCGTCCAGTGCCGCAGTGCGGAACACGAAGGTCGTGGCGGTGACATCCAGCATGAGCAGCTTGCGCAGCCCCATGTGGGTGCCGAAGGCGTTGTACCCGAGGTCGATGATGTGAACGTGCTGGGTGCCGCGCCAGTCGCCGATGGCGGTGCTGTCCGGGTTGCCGCTCGGGGCGTCGATCCTCCGGGCCAGGGCCATGCCGGTCGTGTCGGTGGGCGTGCTCATGTCGACCACCCCGATGTCCCAGGCCGTCATCAGCCGGCTCCCGTTGAGCCACACACGCCATCCGCCGGGTGCGCTCTCGAAGGCCAGGTCCCAGGCGGTCTTGGGGTTGCTGCGCACCACGGTGCGCGTGCCGAGGTCCACCCAGAGCTGGTCCTGGTAGCCGCTGCCCATGCACAGTTGCACCTGTTCGGCCGAGCCGCGCGGGCGTGCCTCCACCGGCAGTTCCTCCTTGAGGCATCCGGACAGGAGCAGGGCGGCGACAGGGAGCAGCAGGTGGGTACGCATGGTCAGGAGCGCTTGCGCAGTTCCACCTCCAGCCGCAGGAACCAGGTGCGGCCGGTGGTCATGGGCACGCTGGTGGCGGTGGTGGCATGTGCGCCTTCGGCCATGGTGGCCGCCAGGTTCCGCACGTCGAACAGGTCCTTGCAGCCCAGGGAGATCCCCAGGCGGCGGTCGAGGAAGGTCTTGGTGAGCGTGGCGTCGGCCAGGTGGTAGGCCCCGATGGTGCCGCGGGTGACCGCACCGTCGGCATCGGCCATGTAGTTGGCCAGCTGGCCCTGGTACTTGTAGAAGACCGAGGCGGTGAGGCCCAGGCGCCGGTGGTCCCAGGTGGCCGATGCGCGGACCTCCGGGCTCCAGAGCACCGCAGGGGCCACCGCATCGCGACGCCCCGTCGCCGACGCACCGGCGGTGAAGGCCCAGCGGCCGTCGTCCCAACCCGCACCAAGCGCGCCGCCGAAGGTGCGCAGGTCGCCGATGTTGATGTAGGTGTAGCGCGTGGCACCGGTCTGGGCCAGACTGATGAGGTCGGAGACCTGGTTGTAGAAGGAGCTCAGTTCGGCGCTCCAAGTGCCGTGCTCACGCTGGGTACGGTAGCTGAGGCCCGCGCTGCCGTGGTGCGCGCGTTCGGGCCGCAGGTCGGGGTTGCCCACGATGTCGTGGTTCACATCCACGAAGTACAGATGCAGCTCCTTGAGCGATGGGGCGCGGAAGCCCCGGGCATAGGCGGCACGCACGGTGAGGTCCGCACCGGCCGTCCAGCGCAGGTTGAGCGAAGGGATCAGCGGCGCCTCGTAACGTGTGTTGTAGGCGTAGCGCAGACCCGGACGCACGGTGAGGCTGTTCCAGGGCCGGTACTCGGCGCTTCCGAAGGCCGCCAGGTCGGTGATGGTCTCGCCGGCGGCGGCCATGCGGTCGCCCGATCCGGTCTCGTGGTTCAGGTCAACGCCGGCCTCCCAGGCCAGGCGCGCGTCATCGGGTGCCGATGCCCAGGTGGCGCGCAGGTTGGTGAGGGTGAAGCGCGAGGTGTCCTGCGTGCCCGGGGCGGTGGCGAGCTGCTCGCTGAGGTCGGTGAGGTCGCGGTACCACGTGTTGCGGATGCGGCGGTAGCGTTGGTGGGCGAGCAGGGCATTGAGCCTGCGGCCGCGGCCCATGCGGCCCTCGATGAAGACCGCATTATCCAGCCGGTGGGTGAGGTATTGCTCGTCGAAGGCCGACTCGTGGTAGGGGGCCCGCGGCCGTCCCCGGTCGGTGATGCGGTCCTGGAACACCTCGCCCTTGTAGCCGATGTCCCAGCGCTCGGTCCTCCAGCGGTGGTTGAGGCGGGCGAAGAGCTGCTCGCGCGGCTTCCATTGCTGGTGGCGGGTGCTGTCGGCCGCATGCGGGGCGGGGTCGAACCAGCCGCCGGTGGCGGGGTCCCAACCGGCGAAGGCGTTGCGGCCCGCGGTGAGCACCAGGTCGTGCCGGCCCGGGCGCGCGGCGACGGTGGCGTTGAGGTTGAGGCGGCCGATGTGCTCGGCGTAGGCCGAGAGCTTGGCGCTCACCGGCCCGTTGGCGCGGTTGCGGGTGATCAGGTTGATGGTCCCGGCCAGGGCGTTGGTGCCGTAGTTCACGCTCAGCGGGCCCTCCACCACTTCCACGCGCTCCACGCCGGTGAGGTCCAGTTGTGCCAGGTCCAGGTTGCCGTCCTGCCGCCCGATCACCGGCACCCCGTCCACCAGCACCTTCACGTTCTCGCCGCCGAGGCCCTGCATGCTCACGGCCGTGCCCAGGATGTTGTCCTGCCCGAGGCGCACGGTGAGCTCGTTGCGCAGGGCATCGGCCACGGTGTTGGCGGCCATGCGGTCCAGGCGGCCGCGGTCGATCACACGCACACGGTGCACGGCCTTGTCCGCGATGTTGGCGCCGTATTGGCCGGTGACCACCAGCTCGGGCATGCCGATGGTGGCCGGGGCCAGCTGGAGCGCGTGGGGCCCGGGGCCGCGCAACGTGTCGGCGAGGGCTGCGAAGCCCATCATGCGGACGCACACGGCCAGCGGTTGTGCGGGGTCCGCCGGCACGGTCAGGGCCCCGTGGTCGTCGGTGCTCTGGGTGCCGGTGCGTCCGTGCTGCCCCCAGGTGACGGTGGCGAACGGCACCGCGGTGCCGTTCAGCGCGCTGCACTGGAGCCGCACCTGGGCGGAGAGTGCCGCCGGGTGGGCGGCGGCCGTCGCCACCGCGAGCAGGACGAATGCTGACCGGGCTCCCATCGGGATAGGCACTGCAAAGGACCGCACCCCGGTCGGGATGCGGGTCATGCGTGCGTCAGGATGCGGTCAGCGGCGCAGCAGCCGGGTGTGGGCGGTGCCGAGGTCGGTGCGAAGCCGTACGGTGTAGGTGCCGGGGCCGAGGTCGCCGAGGTCCAGCGTGACCAGGCCACCGCCCACCTCACCCTGCCCCAGGACCAGGCGGCCGGCGGCGTCGAGCACTTCGACCCCCAGCACACGGGCACCGGCCGCGTCGATGCTCACCCGGCCGTCCTCGGTGGGGTTGGGCCATGCGCGCAAGGTGGCCGCCAGCGGCTGTTCGGCCAGGCCGGTGGCGCTCACCAGCTCCTGTGTGAAGCTGATGTCGCCCGAGGCACTGCCGCCGAATCCGGTGAACACCAACTGCCACACATTGCCGACCAGGTCCTTCACGAAGTAGCTCAGGGAGTCCTCGATCACCCATTGCATGTTCTGCATGTCGAAGGCCTTCCAGCCGAAGCCGATGCTGTTGATATGCGCGCTGAAGGCCGCAGTGGTCCAGTCGGCGTTGGCGGGCAGCACACCGGTCGCCGCGCTGGCCTCCACGCCTTTGTTCTGCAGTACGCCCGTGACGCCGTAGGGCTGGGGGATGAAGGCGATGTACTTCACGAAAGTGAGGTCCCAGCTGTCCTTGGCGGGCTCGCGGTCCACCAAGGTGTTGGTCCCCAGGTCCCAGTACACGAAATTCTTGGTCGCGTAGGCCGATTTGACGATCTGGCCGGTGAGCTCGTCGGAGCCGTCGAGGTTGGCGTGGGTGAAGGTGTAGGTGCCCGTGGCCAGGCCGTCGATGCGCAGCTTGCGCCACACGCCGGAGCTCAGGTGCACCAGGAAGATGGTGTCCCCGGCCACCACATGGGTGATCATGTTGTAGTTGCCCCAGCCCAGGTCGAACTCATCGGCGAAGGGCCCCTGGTTGAGGGCACCGAAGCTCCAGCTGGTGTCGGCGTTGTGCGCGCGGGGCCAGGTGGAGAGGCCGGCGGTGTCCACGTTGTTCCAGTCGGCGATGGCGAAGGGGCTCTTGACCACCTCCACACCGGCCTTCTGGGTGTTGACCAGGACACTGGCCGTGAAGCCGTCGATCTCGAAGGCCAGGTCCCAGTTGTCCTTGGGTGCGGTGGCCACCACGCCGTTCTGCAGGCTGTACCACACCTGTTCGGCATAGCCGGGTGCGATGCTCACGGTGACGGCGGTCTGTGCGGAAGCCCGCGCCAGCAGCAGGGCGGCGGGCAGGAGGAGAAGTGCGCGCATGGAAGAGCTTGGTTTCAGGGCCGCAAAGCAACGGTCGCACGCGGCTTGCGAACAAGGAGATGGGACCGTGCTCGGTCACGGAACTGCAACAAGCCGCACCGGGGTCTGCGGGTGGCCGGGGTCGTCAGCGCGCATCCAAGGATCGTTAACGGAAGGCGGGGCAACTCGGTGAACGTGTAACATTGCCCGAAGCATGAAGCGGCGCAGCCTCGCCATCCTGGTGACCCTGGCCACGCTGAGCGTGGTGGGCGTGGTGCTCATCCAGATCCTGTGGCTGGACCGGGCGTTCCGCATGCAGCATGAGCAGCTCGCCCTACAGCGCCAGCAGCAGGTGCAGCTGGACAAGCAGTTCAACGACCGGGTGGTGATCGCGCTCACCGACGTCACCGAGCAGATCCTGTCCATCAACAAGGACCCCTCGGACCTGTTCGATGCGGTGAAGCAGGAACGGCCCAACTACTTCGCCGTCACCATCAACGACACGCTGCATCCGTACCTTCTGGAGGCCCTGCTGCGCAAGGAGTTCCTGCGGAGGGGCATCAGCGAGGACTTCGAGTACGGCATCTACGACTGTTTCACGGACTCCATCGTGTACGGGGCCTACGTGGGGCTGGACACCGTGTCGTCGGACACCATGCACACCGGGTTGATGAAGCTGGACAAGGACGGGCACTACTTCGGGGTGTACTTCCCGCGGCGGCACAGTGCGTTGTGGAGCCCCGAGCCCGCGAGCCGCGGCACGTGGACCTATCCGGCCATCGTCACCCTCATCGTGTTCGGGTTCTTCGCCTACAGCGTGTGGCTGATCATGCGGCAGAAGCGGCTCAGCGAGATGAAGAACGACTTCATCGGCAACATGACGCACGAGCTGAAGACGCCCATCAGCACCATCGCATTGAGCAGCGAAGTGATCGCCGATCCGGCCATCGTGCGGGAGCCCGACCGGCTGGCGGCTTATGCGCGCATCATCCGCAGCGAGACCGAGCGGCTGCGCGCGCAGGTGGACCGGGTGCTGCAGCTCACCGCGCTGGAGCGCAACGGCCCCGCCCTGCGCACGGCGGACATCGATCTGCACGGGCTCATCCGCGACATCGCCGCCTCCTTCAAGCTGGTGCTCGAGGAACGCGGCGGTGAAATGATGCTGGAGCTGAAGGCCGCGCAACCCGCGGTGCGGGGCGACCGCGCACACCTGGCCAACGCCCTTTCCAACCTGGTGGACAACGCCATCAAGTACAGCCCTGAGGCGCCGCGCATCACCGTGTCCACCCGCGATGCCGGGAGCGAGGTGGCCGTGGAGGTCGCCGATCGCGGCATCGGCATCGCACGGGAGCACCTGCGCCATGTCTTCGAGCGGTTCTACCGTGTGCCCACCGGCAACGTGCACGACGTCAAAGGCTTCGGCCTGGGGCTGCACCACGTACAGCAGGTCATCAAGGCGCACCGCGGATCGGTGCGCGTACAAAGCGAACCCGGCAGGGGCAGCCGTTTCACCGTGCTGCTCCCACGCATCCAGAACAACGCATGAGCGACAGCAAAGGCAGCATCCTGCTCGTGGAGGACGACCCCAACCTGGGTTTCGTCATCCAGGACGCCCTGGCCCGCAAGGGGTACACCGTGCACCTGTGCCGCGACGGCAAGGAGGGGCTCCGCTATTTCAACGGCAACCGGTACGACCTCTGCGTGCTGGACGTGATGCTGCCGCAGAAGGACGGCTTCAGCCTGGCCGAGGACATCCGGGTCACCGACGAGGAGGTGCCCATCGTGTTCCTCACGGCCAAGAGCCAGACCGAGGACCGCATCGCCGGCTTCAAGGCCGGGGGTGACGACTACCTCACCAAGCCGTTCAGCCATGAGGAACTGGTGCTGCGCATCGAGGCCATCCTGCGCCGCACGCGGGGCCGGAGCGCGGGTGCGCGACAACGCGAGCGTTTCGACCTCGGCACCTTCCATTTCGACCATCGCGACCTCACGCTCCGGCACCCGGACGGCGACCGCAAGCTCACGCGCAAGGAGGCCGAAGTGCTGCGCCTGCTGTGCCTGCACCAGGACCAGGTGCTGCCGCGCGAACTGGTGCTCAACATGGTCTGGGGCGACGACACCTACTTCCTGGGGCGCAGCCTCGACGTGTTCATCAGCCGGCTGCGCAAGTACCTCAAGGCCGACCCCACCGTGCAGATCGTGAACGTGCACGGTGTGGGGTTCAAGTTGCAGGTGGGCTGAAGGTCCGGCTACCTTGTGCGGGTGTCCCGCACCCTGCTCCCATCCCTGTGCGCCGTCCTGCTCCTGGCCGGCCCGGTGCACGCCACGGAGACCGATCCGCAATGGGCGCGCTACCGCGACACCCGGCTGGACATGCGCCAGCGGCTGATCGCGCTGCACGAGGTGATCCATGCGATCCGTTCCACCGATGTGGACAGCAGCCGCGCCCTGGCCGAGCGCATGCGCGCCGAGGCCGTCGTGGCCCGCGACACGCTCATGATCGCGCTCGCCGAACGCGACCTCGGCCTGGCGGCGATCTTCCAGCGGGACGGTGAGCGGGCGCGCCTGCACCTGGAGCGTGCCCTGGGGCTCTACCTGGCGGAAGGCGACAGCGCAGGCCATCGCGGCGCCGGCGCCACCCTCAGCAGCCTGGGCATGGTGCTCAAGAACGAAGGCCGGATGGACGAGGCGGTCCGCGCCTACCGCCGTTCCATGGCCGAGCACCGGCTGGCGCACGACGAGGAAGGCACCATGTACGCCCTGAACGGTCTGGGGCGTGTGCACGAGATCCAGGGCGCATACGACAGTGCGTTGCTGTACTACGGCAGGGTGGCCGAAGTGGCCGGCCGGCTGGGTGTGGACGACATGGAGGCCGCGGGCTACGGCAACATGGCCAACGTGAACGCCGAACTGGGCCGCATCGGCGAGGCCATCGACCTCACCTACCGCAGCCTCGCCATCATGGAGCGCATCGGCGACAAGCGCGGCATGGCCACCTGCCTCACCGGTGTGAGCTCCCTGAAAGGCGCGCTCGGCGAGCACGACGAGGCTTTCGCCCTGCAGCGCAAGGCCCACGCGCTGTACACCGAGGTGGGCTACCGGCAGGGCATGATGACCGCCGGCACCAGCCTGGGGGCGATGCTGCTGGAACGCGGTGCGGTGGACAGCGCCGCAATGGTGCTGGAGCACACCGTGACGCTGGTGCGCGAAGCGAACGCGCGCGACCTGATGGGGCGGCCCCTGCGCGACCTTGCCGCGGTGCGCCGGGCACAGGGCCGCCACGACGATGCGACCACCCTGCTGAACGAGGCGCTGGCCCTGGCCCGTGACCTGGGGGATGCGACCGGCGAGGCGCGCGCCCGCATCGGTCTCGGGCTGCTGGCGCTCGACAGGGGAGGCGCGCACGAGGCCACCGCGCTCTGCGCCGAAGCCGAGCGGGCGGCCCGGGCCCACCGTGCGCTGGAGGAGCGCATCGAGGCGTGCAGCTGCCTGCACAGGGCCCTCAAGGCCCAGGGGCGCGGCATGGAAGCACTGCAGTACCACGAGACCTGGGTGATGCTGCGCGACAGCCTGGCCAACGACCGTACGGCCCGCCAGCTCACACGGCGCGACATGCTGCATTCCTTCAACAAACAGCAGCTGGCCGACAGCCTGCGCCATGCCACCGAGCTGGGCGCGTTGGAGACCGCACGCACCATCGAGGCCCTGCGGGCCGACCGCAACCGGGCGCGCACCTGGGCCGTGGGCGGTGGCGCCCTGCTGCTGCTCGTGGGCGGCGCCCTCTGGTTCCGCACCGACCGCAAACGGCGCCGCGAACGCTTCGAGAAGGAGGCCGCCCACCTGGAGACCCAGGCCCTGCGCAGCCAGATGAACCCCCACTTCATCTTCAACGCCCTCAACTCCATCAACGCCTTCATCCAGCGCAACGACCCCGACGCCGCCGGCTCCTACCTCACCCGCTTCGCCCGCGTGATGCGCAGCGTGC